>Ga0207927_1000061_pt1 | contig 41899 bp, 45 predicted proteins | sample NGESurdeep072012_2_FD_184456 | JGI IMG/M metagenome (GOLD analysis project Ga0207927, IMG submission 184456) | Arctic peat soil microbial communities from Barrow, Alaska - NGEE Surface sample 210-2 deep-072012 (SPAdes) | ecosystem: Environmental > Terrestrial > Soil > Wetlands > Peat ... | reverse complement strand
TCGCCCGCAAGCGAGCGCCCACGTCCAGTTCTGCGCGTGCCCGCTCCGGACGACAAGGGGGCGTCGTGCCGCGCGTGTGCGGGGCCGTCGCTTTCGGGCGTGAGCGGCAGCTGAACGCCCGGGGAGGGCATCAGGCTGCTGCTAAGCCGCTCTGTCCGCCCCCGATATAGGCTGCGACCGGTGGAGCAGGTGCGGATCGTCGACGACGCTGACATGGACGGGACACTCCGCGACCGCACCTTCGAGGATTGCGAAATCGTCGGCCCCGTCGCGTTGGTGGCCGTAGGAGGCGACAACCGAGTCATCGACTGCGAATACCCCGGAACCCTGGAGAACCTTGCCCAACTCCGGCTAGGGACAGGCCCCGTCGTCTTCCTCATCGGCTGCACGCTCCGTCGGTGCCGATTCGCGGTGGACGTCGATGCGACCGAGCTGCAGCCGGGACGCGCTAGCTGAACAATTGTCTTAGCCATCAGGGCGGGTCAAGCTGGGCGGCGACGGTGGTAGTGGACCAATAGGTACTTGGGTGCATGAAGTCGTTCCGAACCGCTGGCGCTGATCCTGTCGTCGCTCTGGCGTTCCGCTCGCGGTGCTTGTGATGGTCGGAGCGCTGCTGGTGGGCCATGCCCTTCCCCCGCTGCAAGGCCCTTCGGGCTCAAGCAATTGGGTGTCTCCCGCCTGACGGCGGGAGTAGGGCGGGTCACATTACCAATTGCTTGACAGCTCCTCCAGGGCATGGCTTGGGCCGCCCATGGCGGCTGCGCCGCCCTGCAAAACAGCAGGGAACGAACAGCCGGTTCAGGCTCAAGACCCCAGGAGGATCAAATGTCCAGCACTAGCAAGCGTTCACCGATTAAGCCAACCCCGCGCCAGCTGAGCTATCTGCGCGCCCGTGCAGAACAGACTGGGACCACGTTCACTCCTCCCCGCACGATCTGGGAGGCGAGCCGTCTAATTGACGAGATGAAGCAGCGCAAGCGGACCCCCAGCGACGAGGTAGAGCGCGAGCGCCACGAACTCTCTGTGGACATGGCGACACGTCGAGGCGATGGCGCGCAGGTCACAGCCGAAGAGCTCTCCGGCTATGGGTCAAGCGCGACGTGGACGAAGGACGCCGGCGAAGAGGCCGGACCTCGCGCCGTTCACTGCGAACGCGAGGCGTTCGACGTCTACTGTGGCCGCGGCTCGCGTAGGCTCGGACTGCCCCGGTCCAAGTGGGCGAACCCGTTTCGCATAGGCCGCGACGGCACGCGCGAGCAGGTGATCGCCAAGCACAAACGGTGGCTGCCGACGCAACCCCACCTGATCGCAGCTCTCGACGAACTCCGCGGGCAGACACTGGGATGTCACTGCGCACCGGAACCGTGTCACTGCGACACACTCGTCGAACTTGCCAACGCTCCGCGGCCTGCCGCTCCTCCGGCCGCGGTTTCGGCCACGACTTCGGACAAGGGTGAGCCGCACGCACTCGCCGGCTACGACATCGGGCCAGAACGACGGCTGATCGTAGTCCAGCGCATCCGCGGAGCGATCCGCGTCGGCGACCTCCCGGCCAACGGCAAGGGCGAGCGCTACCTGGTGGCCGACCGGCTGAGCACCTGCGGCGAACTCAACGACCTGCTCCTGGACTACAGCGGCCAGATCGCCAAGCTCGGAGTCGTCCCGGCGAGCCCTGCGGCGATCGGCCAGATGCTCGACCAGGCGGCATGACCCCCTTCTGATAGCGGAGACAGGTGCTTGGCCCGTGTCCAGGTTGCTCGTTAGGCTGGCGCGTCACCGTGAGTGAGCAAGACCACTTCAATGTGCTGTTCGATGCCCAAGACGCCTCTCGGCACGAGGCCGATCGTCTCCTGCTCGACAGCGTCTTGGTCGAGCACGCTGCGCTCGGCTCCGGGCGCGGGCATGGCAGCGGCCATCAGCAGTACGAGCTGCGGCTGCGCTCCTCCGATGGAGCGGAGGTGAGGGCGTTCTTCAAGCCGGCGAACGGCCTGGGTGGGCGCTCGCTTGAGCTGTTCGGCCAGACGAGGGCCTCGTGCGTGCTCGCCGAGGCCCTCGCGTGGCGGCTCGCGGTCGCGCTCGGACCTCCGTATGCCGAGCTCATCGCGCCTTGTGTCCTGCGCTTCTTCGAGACGATCGACGTCGACGCGCCAGGCGCGCTGGCACTTGTGCGCCCGGGCGTCGATGAGAGCTACGCGCCGGCGGACGAGGTGCCCGAGCAGTGGGCGGCGGCCGCTCTGTTTGACGCGCTCAGCGGGCAGCAGGATCGCCACAGTGGTAACTGGCTGTGGGATCAGGACGGCCGAGCACTGTACTTGATCGACCACGGGTATTGCTTTGCGCGACGGGGCGACCATTGCGCGAACTCGGAGATCCTTCGTATCCGCCGCGAGCGCGGCGGGCTCGCCTTGAGCGACGCTGAGATCGAGCTCCTCAACCGGACGCTCGAGAAGGTCGGGCCGCTTGTGCTGGAGCGCGTCCTGGAGAGCTCGCGTGTTCGCTCGCTTCGCGCTCGTGCGCAAGCGATGATCGCCCCGCCTGCCGTGATCCTGCGCGAAGGGGCGTTCCACTGACCCGCTTGCGGCTGGGCTGAGCCACTGATACCATGCTTACTCAAGAGCTAACCCTAAGCGACCGACAAAGAGATCAAGATGGTGCATGTTGAGTTCTGGCGACCGGGCCGCGAGATCGGCCAATCGGAGTGCGTGGCCGCGCTGACCCAGCGCGGTCGAGACGCACCCAAGATCGAAGGTCGCGAACCACAAGTCGTGGACCTCCAGCGCATGGTGCTCAGCATCGGCACCGGCCGGACAATCAGCTGGGAGGATGACCCGGAAGAGTGGGCGCGCAGCCTCGCCAGCTCCTACCGCACTCCCTACCTCCTAGCCGAGATCGTTCACGACGACCATCCGGCGCCCGAGGTCGCTGGCGAGCGGCTCGTCGTGCGCCAGCGAGTGCGCAGCTGATCCGTTTCTGCGGATGCCACGCACGGCACGCTCGGACCCTACCGCCAAGCTGATCGGCCAGGCGATCCGCCAGGCTCGCCACGAAGCCGGCCTGACCCAGGCCGAGCTCGCGCGGCGACTCGAGACGACCGCCCCGTACATAACGAACGTCGAGGCCGGACGCGCCAACTTGACGGTCGGCCAGCTCGCCTCGATCGCAGCGGCGCTGAACGCAGTGATCGAGATTAACCTACGCGTCGTCGAGCAGAAGCCGCTCGTCATCCGCCGCACGGAGAGCCACCAGCGGTAGCCCCTGTGGCCAAGGCTCGAACCCTTCCTCGCCACCCGCGGGCACGTGTTGCGTGGCGCACTTTTATGCGTCTGGGGAACACGGCTTGGGAACACGGTACCTAGAGATCGGTGTTTCGGCATCTTCCGCGATGCGCTCTAAGCCCTTTATCCAAGCCAAATGCGGGCGAAGGGACTCGAACCCCCAAGGGCTTTCGCCCACCGGCTCCTAAGGCCGGCGTGTCTACCAATTTCCACCACGCCCGCGCGATCCTTCGCAGCGTATCGGGCGCGAGCCGCACGCTCCAGGCCTCTGCTCCCTCGCACACGGGCCACACGAGCTTGTATGGTCATGGCTGTTATGTCCTCGGTCCCGGAGGCGCAGCCCGGCGTACTCGTCACGCATCCCAATCGCGACAAGCCCGTCGTGCAGGCGACACGCGTCACCGTGATCCTCCTGCTGCTGGCCAGCGCCGCCCTCGTGCTGATCGTGACCGTGGGCGGGTGGAGCGTGCTGGAGGGTGCCATTCCGGTGCAGATCGGCTACATCGTCGTGGACCTGACGCTGGCGTTCTTCGCGGCTCGCTGGAACCGGGGCGTGCTTCCGGTCGCGGCCGCGCTCGCGGTTCTGCTCGCCATCTTCGCGCTCGTCGCCGGTCCGGCCTGGTTCGACCGGGACAAATCGGGCTTCGCCCAGCCCGCCCTGAACGCCGGCCTGCTCGGCCTGCTCACGCTTCTGGTCGTGCCCGTGCAGATGCTGCTCGTGGCCTTCGCCATGCGCGGCTTCAAACAGGGCTGGAACGTCGAGCTCGAGCGCCGCGATCCGGGCATGCGAGGCGAACGCTTCACCGGCGCGCCTCCCCACCCGGCCTGACCCGCCCTATATCCTCGTCTGCGGCAGCCATCTTGCGGCGGTGGCGGAACGGTAGACGCGGGGGCCTCAAAAGCCCCTGTCCGAAAGGGCGTGTGGGTTCGACTCCCACCCGCCGCACCAGACGGCTCTTCTGAAGCGCGGCCTCAGGGACCGGCGCGGCCTCAGGGACCGCTGACGAGCTCGAGCAGTCCCTCGGCCAGCCCGGGGCGCGCGGCCAGGATTCCCCACGGCAGGTTCTCGTGCACGGGCAGCTCGAGCACTCGCAGCCCGGCCCGTTCGCAGACCAGCGCCCCGGCGGCGATGTCCCACTGTTTGACCGAGCGCTCGAAGTAGGCGTCGTAGCGGCCAGCTGCCGTCCACGTCAGATCGAGGGCCGCGCTGCCGAAGCGCCGGATGTCGCGCACGCGCGGCGCCAGCCGCGCCAGGACCTTCGCCTGCGCCCCGCGCACCTGCGCGTCGTAGGCGAGGCCCGTCGCCACCATCGCTGTGGCCAGAGCCTCCTCGGCGTCCCCGTCGCGCTCGCCATCGAGCCGGCCCGCCGGCCCGGCCGCCGCCTCATGCCTCAGATCGAGCGAGCCCGCGGGACCGAGCAGCTCTGCCCCGCCATCCCTGATCGCCGTGAAGAGCTCATCGCGGTTGGGGTCATAGACCGCACCCGCCAGCATCCCCTGCTCGTCTCCCACGGCCACGCTCACGCACCACTGCGGGATCCCGAACAGGAAGTTGACGGTGCCGTCGAGCGGATCCACCACCCAGCGCAGGCCGCTGGTTCCACCCTCTCGGCCGCCCTCCTCGCCCACGAAGCCGTCGTCCGGACGCCGCCCGGCGAGCAGCTCGCGGATCGCCCGCTCAGAGGCGAGATCGGCTTCCGAGACAAGGTCGGTCGGCGTGCTCTTGCTGCTGACGGTTCGCTCCGCGCCGTGGTGAACGCGCTCGAGCAGCAGCGCGCCCGCCATCCGGGCCGCGTCCACCGCCACCTCCAGCAGCTCTGCCTGCTCGCCCACGCTCGAGGCCGGGATCGCGCTCACGCGAACTCTGGCGGGCGCCGCTGCGCCCACGGGCGCTCGCTCTCGAGCTGGGCGGCCAGCGAGAGCAGGGTGCCCTCGTCTCCGGCGCGACCCACCAGCTGCACCGCCCTTGGCAGCCCATCCGCGCCGAACCCCGCCGGGACCGAGGCGGCGGGCTGGCCCGTCACATTCCAGATGCCGTTGTAGGGGACCCAGCCCGCCACCACGTTCAGCGTCCACAGCGCCCCGCGGCCCTGCAGCTGGCCGATCCGAGGCGGCGGCGCGGCGGTGGCCGGCGTGATCAGCACGTCGTGATCCTCGAGGACCAGGTTCAGCCTGTGCGCGAGCTGCGCCTCGCCGGCCAGCGAGCGCTCGAGCAGCGCGGGTGGTATCAGCCCGCCCAGGCGAGCCATCCCCCGTGTCCGCCGTTCCAGGCGCTCCGGGTGAGGCAGCGCCGCCGCGTCGTCATGGGCGCCGCGCAGGTAGCGCGCCAGCAGCGCCGGGATCGAGTCCATGCCGTAGTCGGGGTCGTGCTCGCTCACCTCGTGTCCCAGGGAGCGCAGCAGCTCGACCGTCTCCTGCAGCGCCCGAGCCGCGTCGCCGTCGAGCTTCGAGACCACGCCCACGGGCACGCGCGTGGAGTAGGCGATGCGCAGCCGTCCCGGCGCCGTCGCCGCGGCCTGGACGAACGGCACCGCCGGCGGCGGCGCGCTGTCGCTGTCACTGTCGATCGCGCCCGATGCCACGTCGTAGAAGAGCGCCGAGTCGGCCACGCTGCGCGTGAGCACGCCGTTGACCGACAGACCGTGCCAGGGACGCGGCCGCGGAGCCATCGAGACCCGGCCGCGCTGGGGCTTCAGGCCGAACAGGCCACACCACGCCGCTGGAATCCTGATCGAGCCCGCCCCATCAGAGCCGAGCGCCGCGCCCACCAGTCCCGCCGCCACCGCCGCGCCGCTTCCGCCGCTGGAGCCCCCGGGCGCGCGCTGCAGATCCCAGGGGTTGCGGGTCGCTCCGAACGTCGCCGTCTCGGTGAACGGCCACAGCGTCAGCTCGGGCACGTTCGTCTTGCCGATGATCACCGCCCCCGCCTCGCGCAGCCTGCGCACCACCTCCGCGTCCGCCCGCGCGGGGCCGCCGTGGGCGTTGGTGCCGTAGGCCGTCACCTCCCCGGCCACGTCCACGTCGTCCTTGATCGCGATCGGCACGCCCAGCAGCGGGCGCTCACCGCCGGCGCCGCGACGGGCATCGGCCTGGCTCGCCTCCATGCGGGCGCGCTCGCCCAGCACCACGCGGAACGCGTTCAGGGGCTGGGCGATCCCCGATCGGTCATAGCGGGCGATCCGCTCCAGGTACACCTCCACGAGCTCGCTCGAGGAGATCTCCCCCGCGGCGATCAGCTCGGCCTGGCGGGCGATTCCGGCGTAGGCGATCTCGGCGGCGTCCATCCGCTCTGCAATCTATTGAAAACCCCCGCGCTTCCGCCTTCCACCTGCTTAGGATGCGCGAAACGCGCTCTGCGCGAGAGGGAGAGCGCTCCGGCGCCGAAAAAGGGGGAAGCACCGTGTCCTATCCAGTGACGTTCGAAGCCGACTACGTCGAGCAGCGCAGCAGGCTCACGACCTTCTTCAGGCTGATCCTCGCGACCCCCCTTGCAATCTGGCTCTACATATACGGGATCGTTGCCTCGATCGCGCTCGTGATCGCCTGGTTTGCGATCGTCTTCACGGCCAGATATCCGCAGGGCCTGTACGACTTCGTCGCCGGATTCACGCGGTTTCTGACGCGCTTCACCGCCTATGCCGCCCTCCTGAGCGATCCCTATCCACCGTTCGGTGGCGCCGACGATCCGGCCTACCCGGTGCGGATGCACTTCGCTGGTCCGCTCGAGCGCTACAGCCGCGCCAAGACCTTCTTCCGGATGATCCTCGCGATTCCGATCCTGTTCGTGCGCTACGCCATGAACATCCTGCTCGAGATCGGCGCGTTCGGCGCGTGGTTCGTGATCCTCTTCACCGGCAAGATGCCGCGCGGCCTGTTCGATCTGATGGTGCTCGCCAACTCCTATATGGCCCGCAGCGACGCCTACATCTACCTCCTGACCGAGACCTATCCGCCATTCCAGGACGAGCAGACGCGCGCCGCCGGCATCGGCGAGACGACCTAACGAGACGACCTGGTGTCCTGGGTCGAGTCGGGACGCCTGGCCGCCCAGGAGCCTCAGACGGGAGTCACGGCGTTGTGCTTGGCCGGCCAGCGGCGCTGCTTGGAGGCCGCGTGGGCGAAGCGCCTGACGAGCTCGCCCCGCAGCTGCTCGGGCTCGATCACGGCGTCGATCACAAGCTCGGAGGCCAGGTGCAGGATGTCGATGTCGGCGCTGTAGGCCGTACGGAGCTCCTCGACCTTCGCCGCGCGCTCGTCCTCGTCGGCGATCGCCTGCAGCTGGTTGTAGTAGACGGCGTTGATCGCCGCCTGCGGGCCCATCACCGCGATCGAGGCGCCCGGTAGCGCCAGACAGCAGTCGGGGTCGAACGCGGGGCCCGCCATCGCATACAGCCCGGCGCCGTAGGCCTTGCGCACGATCACCGAGATCTTCGGCACGGTCGCCTCGCTGACCGCGCTGATCATCTTGGCGCCGTGCCTGATGATCCCGGCGCGCTCCACCTGGGTGCCGATCATGAAGCCCGGCACGTCGGCCAGGAACAGCAGCGGCACGTTGAACGCGTTGCAGCTCCAGATGAAGCGCGCGGCCTTGTCGGCCGAGTCCGAGAACAGCACCCCGCCCTTGTGCTTGGGCTGGTTGGCCACGATCCCGATCGCCCTGCCCTCCAGCCGGGCGAAGCCGACCACGAGCTCCTTGGCCCAGCGGGGATGGATCTCCATCAGCGAGCCCTCGTCCACGAGCGCAGCGATCAGCGTCTTGACGTCAAACGGCTTGTTCTCATCGCTCGGGATCAGCTCCGCGATGCCACCACCGTCAGCCGGCGCAAGCGCTGCCGTCGGCTCGGTGGCGGGCGGCGCCTGCTGCCAGTTGGTGGGAAGGTAGGAGAGGTAGCGCCGCGCCGTCTCGATGCCCTCCTCGTCGCTCTTGACGAGCTGGTGGCCGCAACCGGATACTCCGGTGTGCATGCGCGCGCCGCCCATCTCCTCGAGGCTCACCTTCTCGCCGATCACCATCTCGGCCATCCGCGGCGAGCCCAGGTACATCGACGCGTTGCCATCGCGCATGATCACGATGTCGCAGAACGCCGGGATGTAGGCGCCGCCCGCCGCGCTCGGGCCGAACAGCACGCACACCTGAGGCACCGTGCCCGAGAGCTTGACCTGGTTGTGGAAGATCCGCCCCGCGCCGCGCCTGCCCGGGAACATCTGCACCTGCTCGGTGATTCGCGCACCGGCTGAGTCCACGAGGTAGACCATCGGGATCTGAAACTCGAGCGCGCGCTCCTGGACGCGCAGGATCTTCTCCACCGTCTTCGGCCCCCAAGAACCCGCCTTGACGGTCGGGTCGTTGGCCATCAGCGCCACCGGACGCCCGTCGATCTCCCCCACGCCCGTCACGACGCCGTCCGCGCCCAGCCCGTCCTCGAGCCAGTTGGCCAGCAGCGCCTCCTCGGCAAACGATCCCTCGTCCAGCAGCAGCGCCACGCGCTCGCGCACCGCCAGCTTGCCCTGCTCTCGCGCCTTCTCGCGGTGGCGCGCCGGGCCTCCCTGCAGCGCCCGCTCGACCGCCTCGTCCAGGCGGCTCATTGCGGAAGCCCCGGCGGCCGCGGAGGACGGGGCGGGCCGTGGCGGCGAGAGCCGCCGCGGTGCTCCCTACGCCGGTGCTCGCGGCGCGAGTCCAGATGCCTTTCCACCGCCTCGAGGTCCGGAGCCGGGCCCAGCAGCCGCCATGTGTTGCGCAGCAGCGGCAGCAGCGTCACCACGATCACCCAGACCGGCCAGAAGCTGCCGTTGGCGCCGCTCGCCAGCCAGATGGCCACGCACAGCGCCGAGATCCCCACCGCGCCCCCCGTCTCCTGGACCAGGCGGCGTTGCAGGGTTGCCTTGCGCTTGGCCAGCGCCGTGTCCAGGGCCATCGGGCTCAGCGGCAGGTCGGCCTTGAGCGCGTCCAGCTCCCCCCTGGTCGAGGCCGCGTAGGTCCGCCCCAGGCGCTGCTCGAACTCCTCCGAGCTCAGGCGCCCCGCGAGCATGTGCTCGCGCAGCTCCTGCGCGAGCTGCTCGCGGTCGGCGTCCGCGACGCGCAGGCTGGAGGAGTCGCTCACCTCGCCACGCTCAGAACGCCGGATTGGGCTTGGGGGCCTCTCCGGAGTAGTCATAGAAGCCGATCCCCGACTTGCGCCCGAACCAGCCGGCGCTGAGCATCTTGCGCAGGGTCGGCGGACGCGCGAAGCGCCGCTCGCGGAACTCCTCGAAGAGCACGTCGCAGATCGAGCCCAGCGTGTCCAACCCGACGAAGTCCGCCAGCGTGAGCGGCCCCATCGGATGCCCCGCGCCGGCCTTCATCGCCTCGTCGATCTCCTCGACCGAGCCCACGCCCTCTTCGTAGGCACGAATCGCGTCGAGCATGTAGGGGACGAGCAACCGGTTCACGATGAAGCCGGCCTTGTCCTTGGTGGGGATCGCCAGCTTGTGCTCCGAGCGCGCGAACTCCAGCGCGGTCGTAAACGCCTCCTCGGAGGTGGTCACGCAGCGGACCACCTCCACCAGCTTCATGACCTGGGCCGGGTTGAAGTAGTGCAGGCCCACGAACTGCTGCGGGCGGCTTGTGGCGGCGGCCTGGTCGATCACGGCCAGCGAAGAGGTGTTGGTTGCGAAGACCGCACCCGGCTTGACGATCTCGTCGACCTCGCGCCACATCTCGAGCTTCAGCGGCAGGCTCTCGGTGATCGCCTCGATCACCAGGTCGCAGTCGGCCAGGTCGCGGTAGTGGACGGTTCCCTGGATGCGCGCGCGCACCTCGCCCGCCTCGGTCTCGTCCATCTTGCCCTTCTCCACCGCCCGCGCCAGCTGCTTCTCGATCTTGGCGATGCCCTTCTGCAGAGTCGCCTCGTCGAGCTCTCGCAACACCACCTGATAGCCGGACTGGGCCGCCACCTGGGCGATGCCGTGGCCCATCAGTCCCGCGCCCAGCACTCCCACCTTCTCGATCTGCTGCGCCATTGGACTCCTCGGTTGATCTTCGCGTGGGAGGCGACCGCGGCCCGCCTCCCGCATAACGGTCCCTGTCGCCGGCTTCACAGCCGGACAGGTCAAGAGCCTATTACGTCGGGAAGGTTCAGCTCCTCGCGGAGTCTGCTGGTGCAAAGGCCATCTACTCGTGGAGGCGCAGCATGTCCAAGTTTCTTCGCCCGCTGGGAGTGCTCGTCGCGCTGATCGCCTGCGCGCTCGCCACCTTCCAACGAGCAACGGCCTGGCCGCGACCGCTCAGGCCGGATGCCTGATCGTGCTCGACAGCAGAGGACACGTCGTCGAGACGACCTCCGGTCCGCCGATCGACGGGCCCTGGGACATGAGCTCCGTCGCAGAGGGCGCGAACGCGACGCTGTTCGTGACGAACGTGCTCAATGGCACGGTCGCCTCCGGCGAAACGCCCGTCGATGAAGGCACCGTGGTGCGGATGCGCATTCATGTCGATGGACATCACCCGCCGAAGGTCACCGCGACGGACGTGATCGCCGCAGGCTTTCCCGAGCGCACCGACCCGGCCGCGCTCGTGGTCGGCCCCACAGGGGTCGCGCTGGGAGACGAAGGGACGCTGTACGTGGCCGACACGCAGGGCAACCGCATCGCCGCGGTCCCGGGCGCGCTCAGCCGGCACATCCCGCTGGGCGGCGGCGGGGTGACGATCGCCAAGGGCGGCTATCTCAACAACCCGCTGGGCCTGACCATCGCGCCGAACGGGGACGTGCTCACGGCCAACGCCAATGACGGCAACATCGTCGAGACCACGCCAGCCGGAGCTGAGTATCAGTCGTTGGAAACCGAAGCGGGCGGCGGCGGGCTGTTCGGCCTCACGGTGACGCCGAACCGCAAGGGCCTCTACTTCGTGGACGACGCCAACAACACGCTGGGGCTCGCGCACTGACGAGCCCCCGGCCCTGGGAGGGTCCTCGAGGGGTTGGCCCGTGGTTCGCCGGGGCCAATCCCTCCGCCTCCAGGTAGCCTGGATCGGGTGAGCTCCGAGGACACCTTCGATCTGGTGGCGGCCGGTCTGCGCAGCGACGGCGCCGATCTCCTGTCCGCGGTCGAGGTGCTGGCAGCCAAGCTCGAGCAGGCGCTTCCCGGACGCACGCGCGTCGAGCGGCGCGGCGGCGGCCTGCTCGGTCGCGGCGAGAAGCGCGTGCGCCAGGTGCTCGTCGAGCTCGGCGCCGCGAGCGCCGGGGTCCGCTATCAGCTCGCCGTCGAGCACGATCGCGTCGAGGGCTTTCGCGAGCGTCAGGTCGGCGGAATCGCCATCAAGCGCGAGACCCTGGGCGCCGGCGAGTGGATCGCCGCGCTCACCGAGGAGCTGCGCGCCGAGGCCGAGCGCAGCTCCGAGGCGCGGGCGGCCCTGGACAGGTTGCTGCTGTGAGATGAGCGCCTCCGGGCCCGAAGAGGGCGATCCCGCAGCGGATCTCGACCGCGAGCAGCAGGAGTCGCTCGCGCGCATCGAAGCCGGCGGCATCCCCCTGTCGGCCGAGCGCCGCCTGGGCGAGCTGCGCGAGCACGGCGGATCCTTCACGTCCGACCTCTCGGTCAACGGTTTCGCGCTCTGCCACCAGCTCGGGCTGCAGCCGCTCTCGCAGGTGATGGGAAGCTCGATCTACCAGGTCGGCTATCAGGGGGTCGGCTACCAGGGCGGGGGCTGGCCGATGATGATGGGCGGCAGCGTGCTGATGGAGATGGAGACCCTCTCCGAAGCATGGAACGAGGTGCGCAGGCACGCGCTCAACCGCCTCGCGCTCGAGGCCACCCACGCGGGCGCCGACGCGGTGATCGGCGTGCAGCTGCGCACCGGCGCCCACGACTGGGCCGCCGGATCGATCGAGTACGTGGTGGTCGGGACAGCCGTCCGCCGCCGTGACGCGCCGCCGAGCGCCGAGCCCGTCCTGACCGAGCTGTCGGTGAGCGACTACGCCAACCTCGCCCGGGCAGGTATCGCGCCGGCCGGCATCGTTGCGTGGACGTCGGTGTTCTTCGCCGCCTACGAAAACAACTGGCTCACGCAGTCCAACCGACTCAGCCCGGTGCAGAACTACGAGCTGCGCGAGTTCACGCAGGGCGTCTACAGCGCCCGCGAGCAGGTGATGGGACGCCTTGGCCTCCAGGCCCAGCAACTCGGGGCGTCCGGGATAGTGGGAGTGCGCATCGGCCACACGGTCCAACGTCAGGACGTGGGCGCGGGCTCCGGCCAACGCGGCGGCGTCCTCATCACCTTCGACGCCATCGGCACCGCCGTGCGCGAGACCGCCGGCGCTCGAGTGAGCCCACCGAAGACAACCGTCGACCTATCGAACTAGAGGAGCCCTCATGATGAGCGACGAGACGAGCTACGACCCCACCTCGCTGGAGGGAGTGCCCGAGGCCGGCCGCGCCCGCCTTCAGCAGAACCGCCAGGGACTCTTCACCTCGGATCTGTCGGTCAACGAGTTCCTGCTCGTCAAGGAGGCAGGCTTCGAGCCGCTGGGGCTCGTGGTGGGCAGCTCGATCTACCACATCGGCATCCAGATGGCCGGGTGGAAGAAAAGCCAGGAGATGACGGTCCTGTCCGAGGCCATGTACGGCGCGCGCCAGCTCGCCATGACGCGGATGGAGGAGGAGGCCGACCAGCTCGGCGCGGACGGCGTTGTGGGCGTGCGCCTGGACATCGGCCGCTACGAGTGGGGCCAGGACATGGCCGAGTTCATCGCCATCGGCACCGCGGTCAAGCACCGCGACGGCGTGCTGCACCGCGCCGCCAACGGCAGGCCGTTCACGAGCGACCTCTCCGGCCAGGACTTCTGGACGCTCCTGCGCACAGGACACCGGCCGGTGGGCATGGTGATGGGCAGCTGCGTCTACCACGTGGCCCACCGCGGGATGCTGCAGTCGATGGCCCAGACCGGGCGCAACGTAGAGCTCTCCAACTTCACCCAGGCCCTCTATGACGCGCGCGAGCTCGCCATGGAGCGGATGCAGAGCGAGGCCCAGGAGCTCGCCGCCGAGGGGATCGTGGGCGTCCAGCTGCAGGAGAAGAGCCACGGCTGGGGCAGCCACACGATCGAGTTCTTCGCCGTCGGCACCGCGATCGTGCCGCGCGAGGGTCATGATGAGGCGATCGAGCCGCCCACGCCCGTGCTGGACCTCAGCTGAGGTCCACGCCGGCAATCGGTCGCGGCGCACCGGCCATCCGCCACAGACAGGAGGATCAGCTCATGAGCATCGTCTTCACCGAGGATCGCGGCGCGGTCCGCCATGTCGTGCTGAATCGCCCCGAGAAGCGCAATGCGATGAACCAGGAGCTGCTGCTGGCGCTCGGGCAGGCGCTGCGCGAGGCCGCCGCCGAGACGTCCGTGCACTGCGTCGTGCTGCGCGGCGAAGGCCCCGTCTTCTCCGCCGGTGTGGACCTCGGCGAGCTGGCGGCGTCCGCCGGAACTCCAGGGATGCTTCGCCCCTTCCGCCAAGTCTTCCTCGACTGCGCCAACATCTGCGAAGAGATGGCCAAGCCGGTGGTCTGCCAGATCCATCGCACCTGCGTTGGAGGCGCCCTCGAGGTTGCCCTGGGCTGCGATCTGCGGGTCGCCTCGAGCGACGCTCAGCTGGGCCTGCCGGAGGTCAAGTTCGGGATCATTCCCGACGTCGGCGGCTCCACCCGCCTGCCGGCCGTCGTCGGCCTGGGACGAGCCAAGGAGCTGATCATGACCGCCCGCACGATCGACGCGGCCGAGGCCGAGCGCATCGGCCTGCTCAACCGCGTGGTCGCCCCCGAGGATCTCGAGCAGGCCACCCAGCAGCTGGTGGACGAGCTGCTGGCCAACTCCCACGTGGCGGTCGGTCGCGCCAAGCGGGTGATCGATGCATCGGCCCGTCCGGCGCTCGCCCAGACGCTCGAGATGGAGGTGGCGGTGCAGGAGTACTGTGTGGCCGTCGCGCGGGAGGCCGGCCGTGAGGCCGCCGAGGCCGAGGCGCAGCCGGCGACCCTGGCCGGCTAGCAGCACCCCGCGGCGCCGCGTGCTGCTAAGAGAGCCCGGCCTCCCAGTCGACCGGCCCCGCCACCAGCGTGTGGCTGCCCAGGGGGCGGCCCAGGAGCTCCTGGACGCGGCGGGCGCACGCGAGCAGCGCGGGCAGGTCGATGCCCGTCTCGATGCCCATCTCGTGGAGCATCGAGACGAGATCCTCGGTGGCGATGTTGCCGGTGGCGCCCGCCGGCACCGGACAGCCGCCGAGCTCGCCGAAGCTCGACTCGAAGCTGTCCACCCCGGCCTCCAGCGCCGCCAGCACGTTCGCCAGGCCCTGACCGCGGGTGTTGTGGAAGTGCGCCGTCAGCTGCACCTCGTCTCCCAGCTCGGCGCGGGCGATCGCGAAGAACTCGCGCACCTGGCGCGGGTTGGCCATCCCGGTGGTGTCGCCGAAGCCGATCTCCTGGGCGCCGGCGTCGCGCAGGCGCGCCGCGATCTCGAGCACGCGCTCCGGCGGGACGTGACCCTCGTAGGGACAGCCGAAGGAGGTCGAGATCACGCCCTCGCAGCGCAGTCCCACCTCGCGTGAGCGGCCGAGCACAGCCTCCAGGCCGGCCAGCGACTCGGCGATCGAGCGGTTGACGTTCTTGCGGTTGTGCGTCTCGGAGGCCGACAGGAAGACGTTGACCTCGTCGAAGACCTCCATGCGGGCGTCCGCGTCCGCGTCGGCGCCCGCCGCCCGCCGCGCCCGCTCGCGCAGCGCCAGGGCCGCGTCCAAACCGCGCTCGTTGGGGATGAGCACCGAGACGCTCACCGCCCGCGGCACATCCACGCGCGCGAGCACCTCGGCGGCGTCGGCGAGCTGCGGGATCACATCGGCGCGCACGAAGCTGGTCACCTCCAGGCGCCGCAGGCCGGTACGCGCGAGCGCCTCGATCAGCTCGACCTTGCTCTCGGTGGGGATCACCTCGGGCTCGTTCTGGAAGCCGTCGCGGGGACCGACCTCGCGAATGCTCACCCGCCCTGGCAGCCCGTCCGGCGGGGCGCTCACAGGGGCCGCTTGGCGTCGAGCATCATTGCCTGAAGCCTATACTCGGCCGCCGTGGCCTCCCCCGCTCCAGATCCGGTCGCCGTCATCGGCGCCTCCGGCGCCCTCGGCTTCGGAGTGGCAATCCGCCTCGCCCGCGCCGGCGTGCCGATCGCAATCGGCTCCCGCGAGCAGGCTCGCGCCGAGGAGACCGCCGAGCGCGCCCGCACGACGGTGCCAGACGGCACGTTCTCGGCCCACGACAACGCCGGCGCGGTCGCTGCCGCGGGCGCGGTCATCCTCAGCGTGCCCTTCCGCAACCAGTCCGAGACCCTCGCCAACCTCAAGGACGCCCTCGTCCCGGGCCAGCTGCTGATCGACGCGACCGTGCCGCTGGCGGCCGCGGTCGGCGGCAAGGCCACGCGCATGCTCGGCGTGTGGCAGGGATCGGCCGCCCAGCAGACCCTGGAGATGGTGCCCGAGGGAGTGCGCGTGGTCTCTGCGCTGCACACCGTCAGCGCCGCCTCGCTCGCCGACCTCGAGCACCCTCTGGAACAGGACGTGCTCATCTGCGGCGACGCACGCGCCGACAAGCGGGAGGCCGCCGCGATCATCGAGCGCATCGATGGCCTGCGCTGCGTGGACTGCGGACGCTTGGAGATGGCGCGCACGACCGAGGCGCTGACGGCGCTGCTCATCTCGGTCAACGCCCGCTACAAGATCCACGCCGGGATCCGCCTCACGAGACTGCCCGAGCGCCTGTGGGAATGAGCCAGCCGGACATCATCGTCCTCGCTGGAGGCACCGGAGGCGCCAAGCTGGCGCGTGGCATGGCCGACGCGGCGGGGGCGCAGCGCGTGGCGGTCATCGCCAACACCGGCGATGACATCGAGATCTACGGCGCCCACGTCTCGCCGGACCCCGACCTGGTGTCCTTCTGGCTGGCGGATGCCATCGACGATCGCGGCTGGGGGCTGCAGGGCGACAGCTTCGCCGTGATGGACGCCCTGCGCGAGCTCGGGGTCGACGTCTGGTTCAACCTCGGCGACCGTGACCTCGCCTGGTGCCTGGAGCGTGCTCGCATGCTCGCCGAGGGTCTCTCCGTCACCGAGGCGCTCGCCTGCCTCAACCTCGCGCTGGGCGTGGGGGCACGGGTGCTGCCGATGAGCGATGACCCGGTGCGCACCTGGATCCGCATCGGGGAGACCGGCTGGGCCGGATTTCAGGAGTTCATGATCCGTGATCGCGCCACCGGCCTGATCGAGGGGCTCGAGTACCGCGGAGCCGAGCAGGCGGCCCCGAGCGCCGAGGTGCTGGGCGCGATCGCGGGTGCCACGGCGATCGTGATCGGACCGTCGAACCCGCTGGCCTCGATCGGCCCGATCCTCGCCGTGCCGGGGATCCGCGAGGCTCTGATCGCCGCCGCTGCGCCGGTCGTGGCCGTCAGCCCGATCGTGGGCGGCGAGGTGCTCAAGGGACCCACCGCGCAGTTCATGGCCTTCGCCGCCCTCGAACTGAGCGCCGCCGGCGTGGCCGACTTCTACGGCGAGCTCCTGGATGGCATGGTGGCCGACGAGAACGTGGCCGGGCTGGCGACGCTGCAGACCGACACGCGCATGGACGACCCACTCGCGCGCGCGCGAGTGGCCTCTGAGACGCTGTCGTTCGCCGAGGGGCTGCGCGGGTAGCGCTCAGCCGACGAGCGAGGTGTTGCTCTCGCGCCAGGACTCCAGCGAGTCCAGAGCGCCCCCGATCACACGCTGCACGAAGGTCTCGCGGTCGTTGGCGTGCGGGAGAGGGCCGTCGGGAACCTGGACCTCGAGAAACTCGCACAACGGCTCCCATCCTTCGGCCACGTCCCAGACGAGCAGCCGCTCAGCCGGAACCGTCCGCTTGACCTCCTCGCTGTGGCGAAGCATCTGCTCGATCAGCATCTCCGGGTCGGCGTGGCCCGCCGAGAAGGTGCCCTGCGGACCCCAGAACATGCGATCGACCAACGCCAGGTACCTGCGCCAGCGGGGGTCGACCTCGGCGCGGGCTCGGGCCAGCAGGGGCATCAGCGAATCGCCATGGCTCATCGTCCAGATCGTGTCCCTGAAGCTGCGCTCCCACGACTCGGGGTCGCGCACGCTCAACAGCACCTTGGCCCGCGGATAGAAGTCCATCAGCTCGCGGTAGAAGTAGCCACCGGGCCAGTCGACCGTCGCCCGCGAATCGCCGAAGACCTCCTCCCACGGCGCCGCACCGCTCATCGCGCCGTCCCACAGCTCGACCTCGTCGAGGTCGGCCAGCACGTTGACCCAGTGGTAGCAGGGCGTGAAGCCGAGCTCTTCCAGCGCCAGCTTCTGCGTGAGGGTGCCCGTGCGTGGCAGGCCCGCTCCTATCACCTCAATCGGGGCCACCGCCTTTCACCTGCCTTTCACACAGCATCGACCTGACCCGGTCATCGAGCCCATTCTCTCCGCGGAGATCTCATCAGACGGGCGAGGCGGCGCGCGAAGAAGTGGATAAGAACCTCTCCCCTCGTGCCTGAGACCCCAGCGCGCTCGCCTATCGTCTGTTTCTGACCTCACGGCCCGAGGCGCCGGCCCAGTCCACCAAGGAGCTCCCACTTGCAGAGCAGCCTGCACCACAGCGGTCGTGGATCGCTTCTCACCTATCCGGCGACCGGCGCAAGGGTTCCGGTCGCGCGCCGCGGAGCGAGGATCGCGGCGCTGTCGACGTCGGACTCGGAGACCGTCTTCACACAGCAAGAGACGCTGCAGCGCCTTGGCCTCGAGGGCAACGCATTCGCCGAAGGCATCTTTGAGCGGTGCGGCGTCAAGCGACGCCATCTCGAGCTCGGCGAGGATTTCATGGCACAGACGCTTCAAGGACGCACGGCCGAGGTCGAGCGCACGCTGCTGCATCATGCGATCCGCGCGGTCGACGCACTCGGGATCGACCCCGACACCGTCGGCACGGTCGTGAGCTCGAGCCTGTACTCGCTCGGGTGTCCCACGCTCGCCCACCGCCTGGTCGACCACTACGAGATGGACCCCACGACCGACAAGTACCACGTGACCGGCGTGGGCTGTGCCAGCGGCGTCCCGCTGATGCGCCTCGCCGCACAGGCGCTGCGGGAGCACCCCGGCAGGCAGGCGCTGGTGGTGGCCGCCGAGAGCATGAGCGGGATCCTGATGCGCTCGACGCCGGAGGACTCCAAGGCCAAGATCGTCGGCTCGGCGATCTTCGGCGATGGCTGTGCCGCCGCCCTGCTCAGCGGCGATCCCGACGCCGAGGGACCAACGATCCTCGCCTCGCAGGTGCACCAGATCTCAAGGACGCTCGATGCGGTCAGCTTGGAGGCGACCCAAGAGGACAGCCACCTGCACCTGGCCCGCGAGCTTCCTGCCCTCGCAGGTGCCGAGCTGCGCGAGATCGTCGATGGGTTCCTTCGCCGCCGGCGCCTGCTCGACTCGGACATCGATCACTGGATCGTGCACCCGGGCGGACGGCGCATCATCGAGAACGTGCAGACGGCGCTCGACCTCTCCGACGAGGATGTCGAGGTCAGCTGGCGGGCACTCGCCGAGCATGGGAACGTCGGCACCCCCTCGATTCTGTACGTGCTCGGCGACACCATCGAGCACCGCCGCCCGCAGTCGGGCGAGCGCGGCCTGCTGGTGACGATCGGCCCAGGAGTGACGATCGGACTGATGCTCCTGCAGTGGTGAGCGGGCGGCGCACCTGACCGATCGCGCGTTGCCTCACTATCGTCTGCGCTCAGATGCGGACCGCGGCGATCCTGCCTGTCAAGAGCTTCGCCCGCGCCAAGCAGCGACTGGGCGCAAGCATCGATGACACCCTGCGGCTACAGCTGGCAGGGGCGATGGTCAGCGATGTCCTGCTCGCGCTCTCCCAGACGGAGGCGATCGAGCTCACGATCGTGGTGACCCGCGAGGAGGGCGTGGCGCGAGCGGCGCGCTCCCAGGGAGCGGTCGTGGTCGAGGATCGAGCTGAGAGCGGACAGTCGGCGGCTGTGACGCTCGGCGTGGCCCGCGCGCTGGCGGTGGGGATCGAGCGGGTGCTGTGCATACCCGGGGATTGCCCCGCCCTGGACCCGACGGAGCTCGACGCGCTGCTCGCCGGCCCCCACGGCTCCGCCACGCAGCCGCAGGTCGTGATCGTGCCCGATCGCCACGGCACCGGCACCAACGGCCTGCTGCTCATGCCACCGGACGCGATCGAGCCGAGCTTCGGGCCGGGAAGCTGCGAGCGCCACCGCGGCCTCGCGGGCGAGGCGGGTGCGGCGTGCCGCCTCGAGCAGCCCTCCTCGCTGCTGCTCGACATCGACACGGGGGCCGACCTGGAGGCGCTGCGCCAACGCCTCGAGGGAGCGCGCTCGCGCGCATCGAGGACGCGGGCCGCGCTCGGCAAACCGCAGCACGGCGATCTCCTGTCCCGCTCCTGCGGCGGCTGAGGCGCGCGTGGGTAGTCTCAGCGCCCGCGGTCTTGGGCCATTGCCTGAGGTCCTCGCCGGCGAAGACCTCGCCACGTTCATAGCCGAAACGCCCGCGGGCGCCGCGCTGCGCAACGACCAGGTGCTCGCGATCGCGCAGAAGGTGGTCTCCAAGGCCGAGGGCGCGGTCGTGGCGCTCGCGGACGTCGTGCCGGGCGAGCGCGCCCGCAGGCTGGGCGAGGACCAGGACAAGGATCCACGGGCCGTGCAGGTGGTGCTCGACGAGTCCGTGGAGATCCTGCGTGCCGAGCGCGGCGTGCTGATCTGCCGCACGCGCCACGGCTTCGTGTGTGCCAACGCGGGGGTGGACGCCTCCAATGCCGCCGATCCGGACACGCTGATCGTGCTCCCGCGCGACCCCGACGCCTCGGCGCGGCGCATCCGCGCCCGCCTGCGCGAGCTGATGGGCACGGCGCCGGCGGTGCTGATCACCGACAGCTTCGGGCGCTCCTGGCGCAACGGCCAGCTCGATGTGGCGATCGGGATCGCCGGCATGCAGCCGCTCGATGACTGGCGCGGGCGCAACGACGCCCACGGGCTGAAGCTCAGGGCGACCTGGCTGGCGGTCGGCGACGCAGCCGCAGCTTGCGCGGATCTCGCCCGCGCCAAGGACTCGCGCGAACCGGTCGTAGTCGTGGACGGCCTGGAGCGCTATGTCACCGACGATGACGGTCCGGGCGCGGCCGAGCTGCTGCGCCCGATCGAGGAGGACCTCTTTCGCTGAGCGGCCTCAGGCAGCTACCGGCACGCCGCCGGCCGTGAGCGGATAGCTGCGCCTGATCTCATAGAGCGTCGTGCGCTCGGCGGCTGGCCGCCCCGCCGCATGGGCGGCCGCGACCAGCTGGTCGGGATCGAGCTTGGTGCCGTGGTAGGAGCCGGCGAGGCGGCTGATGGACTCCTCCATCAGCGTGCCACCGAGGTCGTTGACGCCCCAGCGAAGCGCCTCCGTGGCGGCCTCCAGGCCCATCTTCACCCAGCTCGCCTGCAGGCTCGGAACGGTGCGCCCGAGCGCGAGGCGAAAGACGGCGGTGTGCTTGAGGTTCTCCTCCCGCGAGATCTCCTCGACGCCGTGGGTGCGCCCGAGCAGGGTCTGGAAGGGGATGAAGGAGAGCGGCACGAACTCGGTGATCCCACCGGTGCGCTCCTGCAACGAGCGGATCACGCGCATGTGCTCGGCCAGCTCCCACGGCTCCTCGATGTGGCCGAACATGACCGTGGAGGTCGAGCGCAGCCCGGCGTCGTGGGAGGCCTCGATGATCTCCACCCAGCGGGCGACGGGCAGCTTGTTGGGCGAGATGCGCTCGCGCACGCCGTCGTGGAGCACCTCGGCGGCGGTGCCCGGGGTGGAGCCGAGGCCGGCATCGCGCAGCTGCGCGAAGACATCGCTGGGCGGCAGCCCGGAGATGTCGCACATGTGGGCGATCTCCATCGGGCTGTAGGCGTGCAGGTGCAGATCCGTCCCCGCCTCGGCGGCGGTCCGCTTGGCCAGGCGCAGCCAGCCCAGATAGTCCTCGAGCGTCCAATCGGGGTGGATGCCCGACTGGATGCACAGCTCGGTGGCGCCATAGTCGATCGCGTCGTGGATGCGGGTCACGAACTCCCGCTCGTCGTGCTCGTAGGCGTCGGGCGAGCGCTTGCCCTGCCCGAAGCCGCAGAAGGCGCAGCCGACCACGCAGACATTGGACACGTTGATGTTGCGGTTGACCACGAAGGTGACCGTCTCCCCCGCGAGCTCCGCCCGCAGCTCGTCGGCGGCCTGGCGCATCTCCTCGATGACCTCTCCTCGTGTCTCGGCGAACATCGCCGTGAGCTCATCGGCGCTGAGCGCAAGGCCGTCACGCCCCTTCTCGATCGCGCCGGCAACGAGCTCGGGGCGGATCGGCGCGGGCGGATCGGTGCGCCCCGAGCCGCGCCGCGGAATGAAGCTCCAGTACTTGACCTTGATCGTGTCCATCACCGCGGGCGCCACCCACTCGGGGTCGATGTATTCGGGATAGACGCACAGCCGCTCCGTCAGTGCCACGCCGTCGGCCTGCAGCTGCTTGCGCACCTGATGGGGTGAGGGGAAGGGGTGCTCGGGGGAGATGTGATCGCCGTTGGAACTCAGGCCGCCGAGGTCGGTGGCGCCGGCGGCCACGAGCTCGCCCCACCAGTCGGCGAGGTTGGGCGGGATCTGGATGCCCACATCGGGCATCAGACGGCGGGTCTCCGCGATCAGGCGCTTCATGTCCTCGATCTCCACCGGACACGCCCATGGGGGCAGCGGCAGATCGGGCCGGTGGTCGGCAACCCCCGTGCGCCAGTACTCGCGCGCGGCCGCGTCTGCGATCTGCGCGGGCTCCTGACCGTAGTAGCGCTGGTGGGGCACGAAGTTCTGGAGGATGATCTCCTGGATGTGGCCGTGGCGGGCGTGCAGCTCGGCGAGCGCTGCCAGCGATTCCATCCGCTCCTGCTCGGTCTCGCCGATCCCCACGAGGATGCCGCTGGTGAAGGGAATCCGCAGCTCGCCGGCCGCGCGGATCGTCTCCAGGCGCCTGGCCGGGTGCTTGGTGGGCGAGCCCGCGTGCACGGTCTCCATCAGCCGCTCGGCCACCGACTCGAGCATCAAGCCCTGCGAGGCCGTGACCTCGCGCAGGCGGGCCAGGTCCTCGCGTGAGAGCACGCCGAGGTTGGTGTGCGGCAGCAGGCCCCGCTCGAGGGCGCGCTCGCAGGCCCAGACCACGTAGGCGGTGAAGTCCGCGTGGCCGTGCTCGGCGAGTTTGGCGGCCACCTCTGGGTTGACCTCTGGTTTCTCGCCCGTGAGGACGAGCAGCTCCTTGACCTGGCGCTTGGCGGCGCCGTCGAGGATCTCGACGACCTCCTCAGGGGAGTACAGGTGCGCCTGGTGCGTGGCGAAGGCGCAGTACTTGCAGTAGCAGCGGCAGGTCCGCGAGAGCGACAGCGTCAGGTTGCGCGAGAAGGTGACCCTGCGACGCATTGCCTGGAGTCTAGGACGCCGCCGCGCGGCGGTCCCGCTGGGTCGAGCAGACATGCTCGGAGGATCGGTCGGTCACGCCTGTCGCGTTCGCTACGTTGGGAGGACCCGCGGCAGAGAAGCCATGGTCGTAAGCGGACGGCGACCCAAGGAGACGACATGAGAGCAGTGCGGTTCGACGAGTACGGCGGGGTCGACGTGCTGGAGGTGCGCGAGGTCGAGGATCCTGTGGCGGGTCCGGGCGAGGTGCTGGTGGCGGTCAAGGCGGCCGGGATCAATCCCGGCGAGATCGCGATCCGCGAGGGGCGCCTCCACGAGCGCTGGCCGGCGACGTTCCCATCCGGCGAGGGCACCGATCTTGCCGGCGTGGTGCAGGCGCTCGGCGCGGAAGTGAGCGGGTTCGCCGTCGGGAACGAGGTGCTCGGCTGGACCGAGCAGCGCGCGAGCCACGCAGAGCTCGTGGTGGTGCCGAGCGATCAGCTGATCCCCAAGCCGGCTTCGCTCTCTTGGGAGGTGGCGGGGTCGCTGTTCGTCGCGGGGCTCGCCGCCTACGCCTCGGTTGACGCGGTCGCTCCGCGGGCAGGTGAGACGGTCGTGGTCTCGGGCGCGGCGGGCGGCGTGGGGTCGATCGCCGTCCAGCTCGCGCGGCGCACCGGCGCGAGCGTGATCGGCCTGGCGGGCGAGAGCAACCACGACTGGCTGCGCCGCCACGGCATCGTTCCGGTGACCTACGGCGAGGGACAGGCCGAGCGGATTCGCGATGCGACCGGCGGCTCGATCGACGCGTTCATCGACACCTTCGGCGGCGGCTACGTCGATCTGGCGATCGAGCTGGGTGTCGCCCCGCAGAGGATCAACACGATCATCGACTACGGGGCGGTGGAGCGACTCGGCGTGCACGCGCAGGGCACACACGCGATCGCAACCGCGCCCCTGCTCGCCCAGATCGCGGATCTCGCAGCCGACGGAAGCCTCGAGATCCCCATCGCGCGCACCTTCCCGCTGGATGAGGTTCGCGACGCCTACCGCGAGCTGGCCGAGCGCCATACCCACGGAAAGATCGTGCTGCTGCCCTGAGCCGCGAAGCTCCAGCTCCCGAGCCCAGGAGCTGGAGGCTCATCGCTCCCGGCTGAAGAGCTTCAGCTCGCCGGCTGGACTCCGGGAGCCGCCGGATGATGCCGTTCCGGTAGGCGCATGCGCCTACCGGCCGCATGCAGCCCTGGCTCACCGCGATAAAAGTCCAGAGGTCACTCCGGGATTACGCCTCGATCCTGCTTGCATCAGTACCCTCGTTGCTTGCCGAGGGCGCCGGTCCCCCGGCCGTCCGCAGGGGCTCTGGAGCAGAGCGGCCAACGCGACGAGAAACCGACCAGCGTGACCAGAAAAGGACAGGAGCCACATGACTGAGAGCGTCAGCGAGAGCGAGAACCCGGCGATCCCGAGCCCGACTCCCGAGGTGCCCCGTCCCAGGACGAATCACGACTGGTGGCCGAACCAGCTCGACCTGAGCGTGCTGCACCGGCACTCCCCACTCTCGGACCCGATGGGCGAGGACTTCGACTACGCGAAGGAGCTCGCGACCCTCGACCTCGACGCGCTGAAGGCCGACCTGATCGAGCTGATGAGCTCCTCGCAGGAGTGGTGGCCGGCCGACTACGGCCACTACGGACCGCTCTTCATCCGCATGAGCTGGCACGCCGCCGGCACCTACCGCATCGCCGACGGGAGGGGAGGCGGCGGCAGCGGCGCTCAGCGCTTCGCCCCGCTCAACAGCTGGCCCGACAACGCCAGCCTCGACAAGGCGCGCCGGCTGCTGTGGCCGATCAAGCAGAAGTACGGCCGCAAGATCTCCTGGGCCGATCTGCTCGTCTTCACGGGCAACGTGGCGATGGAGTCGATGGGCTTTCAGACCTTCGGCTTCGGCTTCGGACGCGAGGACATATGGGAGCCCGAGGAGATCTTCTGGGGCTCGGAGGACACATGGCTCGGAGAAGAGCGCTACAGCGGAGACCGCCAGCTCTCGGGGCCCCTCGGCGCCGTGCAGATGGGCCTCATCTACGTGAACCCGGAGGGCCCGGGCGGCAACCCCGACCCGCTGGCCGCCGCCAGGGACATCCGCGAGACCTTCGGCCGGATGGCCATGAACGACGAGGAGACCGTCGCCCTGATCGTCGGCGGGCACACCTTCGGCAAGACCCACGGCGCGGTCGATCCCAGCGACATCGGCCCCGAGCCCGAGGCAGCGCCGCTCGAGCAGCAGGGCCTCGGCTGGAAGAACCCTGTGGGCAGCGGCAACGGCGCCTACGCCCTCACAAGCGGCCTGGAGGGCGCGTGGACGAAGCAGCCGACACGCTGGGACAACGGCTTCCTCGAGAACCTCTTTGAGTACGACTGGGAGCTGACCAAGAGCCCGGCCGGAGCACAGCAGTGGACCCCCAAGAACCCCGAGGCCCAGGGCACCGTCCCGGACGCCCACGACCCGTCCAAGCGCCACGCCCCGATGATGCTGACGACCGATCTGGCCTTGAAGCTCGACCCGGCCTACGGACCGATCGCGAAGCGCTTCTACGAGAACCCCGACCAGCTCGCGGAGGCGTTCGCCAAGGCCTGGTACAAGCTGCTTCACCGGGACATGGGACCGATCTCGCGCTACCTCGGCCCGTGGATCCCGGCGGAGCAGCTGTGGCAGGACCCGGTCCCCGCCATCGACCACGAGCTCATCGGCGAGGCCGAGATCGCATCGCTTAAGGAGAAGATCCTCGCCTCGGGGCTCTCCATCTCGCGGCTCGTCTCCACCGCCTGGTCCGCCGCGGCCTCCTTCCGCGGCACCGACAAGCGCGGTGGAGCCAACGGGGCGCGTATCCGCCTCGCGCCCCAGAAGGACTGGGAGGCCAACGAACCGGCCGAGCTCGCGACCGCGCTTGCGACACTCGAGCAGATCCAGCAGGACTTCAACGGCTCTGCCCCCGACGGCAAGAGGGTCTCACTCGCCGACCTGATCGTCCTCGGGGGGTGCGCAGCCGTCGAGCAGGCCGCGAAGAACGCCGGGCACGACGTCGCGGTCCCCTTTGCACCCGGGCGCACCGACGCCACCCAGGAGCAGACCGACGCAGAGTCCTTCGCCGTGCTCGAGCCAACCGTCGAAGGCTTCCGCAACTACCTCCGTACGGGAGAGGCCCTTCCGCTGGAGCACGGGCTGCTCGAGCGGGCCTACATGCTGAGGCTGACCGCTCCCGAGATGACCGTGCTGATCGGCGGCATGCGGGCGCTGAACGCCAATCACGGGCAATCCCGGCACGGCGTCCTCACCGACCGGCCCGAGGCGCTGAGCAACGACTTCTTCACCAACCTGCTCGACATGAGCACCGAGTGGAAGCCGTCGGGCTCGGCCGAGAACGTCTACGAGGGGCACGATCGCCGGACCGGCGAGCTCAAGTGGACCGCCACCCCGGTCGACCTCGTGTTCGGCTCCAACTCAGAGCTCCGGGCGCTGGCCGAGGTCCACGCCTGCGACGATGCCGAGGAGAAGTTCGTGCACGACTTCGTCGACGCCTGGGAGAAGGTCATGAACCTCGACCGCTTCGATCTGTCCTGACCGAGCACACCGCCAACCGGCGCGCCGCCATGGGGTGCGGCGTGTACCTCGCCCGCCACGGCGAGACCGCCTACAACCACGAGGGCCGCTTCCAGGGTCAGCAGCAGATACCCCTGAATGACACCGGCCGCGCCCAGGCCGGCGAGCTGGCCGAGCGCGCTGCCGGCTACAACTTCCGGGCGCTGTGGTGCAGCCCCCTGCTGAGGGCCCAGGAAACGGCCGACGTCGTCGCGCGCAGGATCGGCCTGCAGCCAGTCGAGGATGCGCGGCTGATGGAGACCGACGCGGGCGACTGGACCGATCGCACGTTCGCCGACGTGCGCGGCGAAGCCCCCGAGCTGTTCGACGCCTTCGCCGCCGCCCAGCCAGGCTTCGCTTTCCCGGGCGGCGAGTCCTTCGCCCAGCAGGAGGTGCGGGTGGGTGCGGCCCTGGAGGAGATCGAACGCCACGAGCTGCCCGCGCTCGTCGTCTGCCACGGGATGGCCATCCGCGCCGCCTTCGCCGTTCGCGGAGCCGTGCGCTTCGAGCGCCTGCCCAACGCCGCGCTCGTGCCACTCGATCCACTCGAGGCGAGCCGCGCCGAGCTCGGCGGGGGCGCGGCCACCATGCCGAGCTGATCAACTCAAAGGGACGACTCGCGCGCGCGTGTGCGCGCGCGCGGGTCAGCGCTTTCGCTGGCATAGTGCCTCATCGCCCCGCCTCGCTGGTCGCCTGGCTCAGCGAAAGATGATGCAGCCCGTGCTGCCGTGCGCGATCAGCGTCTCGTCCGACTCGACGAACAGACGTCCCTCGGCCGTGGCCGTGCGCCGGTCCCCGTGCACGACCCGGCCCTCCGCCAGCACCCTGTCGGTGGTGGCGCCCATCGCGCGGATGTAGCGCACCTGCAGATCGGCGGTGGTGTAGGCCACGCCGGCCTCGAGCGTGGTGTGCACCGCGCAGCCCATGCAGGAGTCCAGCAGCGTCGCCGCGATGCCGCCGTGGACGGAACCGATCGGGTTGAACATCCACTCCGCCGGCTCCATCGCGAACACCGCCCGCCTGTGCTCCACCTCGACGAGGCTGAAGCCGAGCAGCTGGGAGATCGGCGGAGGCGGAAGGGCGCCGTCGATGATCGCCTGCATCGCCTGCAGACCGGGAAGCTCGCCGGCAGCGGCCGCCGCGACAGCGGCCGCCGCGGCAGCGGGATCCTCCCAGCTGAAGGTGCGTGTGCGCCGCTGAGCCACGGCGCTCATGCTGCCACCTCGGCGAGGACGGGGTCGACGGCACGGGCGCGCTGCGGCGGCCCGATCGCAGCAAGGGCGAGTCCGGCCGCCAGCCCACCTGCGACCGTGATCAGCCAGGCGCTGTGGAAGTCCGCGGCCGTCCTGGTCGCCGTGCCGAGCACAGCCACGAGCACCGCCACGCCCAGCGCCACGCCGATCTGGCGGCCCATCGTGAGCACCGCCGCACCCGTCTCGACCTGTGGCCCACAGTGGTGGCCCTGATGAAGTGGGGCGACAAGCACGCCCAGCCGCCCGCCGGGCCGCCGGTGCTGCTCGAACACCGCGGCTGCGGCGGGGCCGTCGACGAGCACCGCATTTGCGAGCGCTGCGGCGCGCCGCTGTCGGTTCGGGACGTGCGCGCCCAACCCGGCCCGGGCGCCAGCGCAGACCATCCGCTGCTGCGCAGACAGGCCGTCGAGCGCCGGCCTGGCGCGGCCTCCGCCTCGGCCTGACTCAGGCTAGCCGCGCTACCAGCTCAGCGCCCTCCCGCGCCATGCGCGAGCGGGGCACGATCAGCTCGAAGCCCGCCGCCTCGCCCCGTTCGCGGGCGGCCACGTCGACATGGGAGTAGAAGGCCAGCGTGCGCACGTGCTCCAGCTCACCGGCCGCGGCGAGCGCGGCGACGATCGCCGCAGCGTCGAGACGCTCATCGGTGAGGTCCGCCACCAGCACCTCCGCCCGCGGCGCGTCCGCATCCGCGAGGCGCGCGCTCAGCCGATCGCCGTCGCCGAGCAGCTCCACCTCGTTGCCCGCCGCCGCCAAGTCGCCCTGGACCCTCGAGCCGAACAACAGGTCAGCGGTGAGCACCAGCACCCGCGCCATCTACTGGGCCCGCAGGCGGCGAAGCTCCTCGCGCACGGACTGCGGGCGCCCCCACATCTGGGTGACCTCCACGCGACCGCTGCGGGTCTCGCGCAGCGCCATCTCCCCCTCGACGCCGGCTTCGTCTAGCAGGCGCAGGGCGGCGTGAACCGCTTGGGGAGCTGCCGCATGGCCGAAGTTGTGGGCCACCAGCAGCCGCCAGTGCCAGTCGTGGTGGGAGTAGGGACGCGCGTTGCATGTGGCCAGGTACAGCGCCGTCTCCACGTAGCGCGACTCGTCGGCGATCCTCAGGTCGAGCTCCAGATCGGTCCAGTCCTCGGGCAGCGAATCCACGATCCGCTCAAACGTGTCGACGAGGCCCATGGACCGAAGCCTAGCGTGGCTATTCTCGAAACAGTGGCCAGCACCGACACCCACACGCTCCAGGCCGAGCACGACGCGCTGAGCAGGGGCTGCGGGCTGCTGGATCGCTCCGAGCGGGGGAAGCTCGCCCTCACAGGCGCCGGCGCCGTCGAGTTCCTCAACGGCCAGGTCACCAACGAGCTGGCCACGCTCCAGCCCGGGGAAGGCCGCTATGCGGCCTTCCTGACCCACAAGGGCAAGATGCGCGGCGACCTGCGCATCCTCGCCGTCGGCTCCGAGCCACAGGGAGCCCCCACCGAGCTGCTGCTCGACACGGAGCGCTCGACCCTGCAGGCGCTGTTCGACATGATCCGCCGCTTCAAGGTCGGCTACGACGTCGAGCTGCACAAGCGCACGCTCGAGTGCGGGCTGCTGTCGCTGATCGGGCCCGATGCCGCCGCCGTCGCCGGCGTCGAGGAACTGCCCGCGAGCGAGCACGCCCACACCGAGACCGCGATCGACGGGATCGCAGCGCGCGCCGTCCGCACAGATGTCGGAGTCGATCTGATCTGCGAAGCCGCCGACACCGAGCAGCTCGCCGCCGCCCTGCGCGAGCGCGGGGCGCTGGACGTGAGCGAGGAGGCAGCCGAGTGCCTGCGCCTCGAACGCGGGCGCCCGCGCTACGGATACGAGCTCGACGACAGCGTCATCCCCCAGGAGGCCGGCCTCAACGAGCGCGCGGTCAGCTTCACCAAGGGCTGCTACGTCGGACAGGAGACCGTCGCGCGCCTCTTCTACAAGGGCAAGCCCAACCGCCATCTGCGCGGGCTGCGCCTGTCGGGTCCGGCTGCGACGGGCGAGACGCTGCGGCTCGGCGAGCGCGAGGTCGGCCGGATCGGGAGCAGCGCCATCTCCCCCGCCTTCGGCCCGATCGCGTTGGCCCTCGTGCGTCGCGAGGCCGAGCCCGGCGCCATCCTCGACGTCGGCGAGCGCGGGCTGAGCGCCGAGGTCCTCGAGCTGCCGTTTCCCCCACGACACTCGGAGTGATCCGCGCCGAGGCCACGGGTCGCCGCCCTCGACGAGGACTGGTCGGGGCTGCGGCTCGTGTGGCGCCGCGAGCATCGCGGGATCCCGTGAGCCAGCACGCGCGCGCCACCCCCGGGTAGGATTGGGACTCCCTTCCCTGATCCCGACAGACGAGGTTCCAGAGCACGTGGCAATCGATCTCCAACAAGTCTCAGCGGTCGACGTCGAGCCCGGCGAGCTGCCCAGGACGATGGCCGCCTGGGTGATCCGCGAGGAGCGCTACGGCGAACCGAAGGACGCCTTCCAGCTCGAGGAGATCGAGGTGCCCGAGCCGGGCGCCTTCGAGGTGATCGTGCGAGTGATGGCAGCGGGCGTGAACTACAACAACGTGTGGGCCGCCCTGGGCAAGCCGGTGTCGGTGATGCGCTACGGCGACCATCCCGAGTTCGGCCACCACATCGGCGGCTCCGATGCCTCGGGCATCGTCTGGAAGGTCGGCCCGGGCGTGACACGCTGGAAGCCGGGCGACGAGGTCGTGGTGCACTGCAACCAGGCCTCCTACGAGGATCCCGAGGTCCACGGCCTCGACCCGATGGCCGCGCCCTCCCAGAAGATCTGGGGCTATGAGACCACGTGGGGCTCCTTCGCCCAGTTCACCAAGGTGCAGGCCCAGCAACTGCTGCCAAAGCCGCATGCGCTGACGTGGGAGGAGGCCGCCTCCTACGGTCTCGTCTACTTCACCGCCTACCGCATGCTGATCACCCGCTGCAAGCTCCAGGCAGGGCAGAAGGTCCTGATCTGGGGCGCCGCCGGCGGGCTCGGCGTGTTCGCCACCCAGATCTGTGCCGCTGCCGGAGCCCACAGCGTGGGTGTGGTCTCCTCGCCCGAGAAGGGCGAGCTGGTCAAGCGCCTGGGGGCCGTCGACTACATCGACCGCGGCGAGTTCGCGGGCATGATGCGCACCGGCAAGGAGACCCCGGACGAGGAGAAGGAGCGCTTCGGCGTGACGCGGCAGTTCGCCAAGCGCGTCAAAGAGCTCCTCGGCGACGCGCCGGACATCGTCTTCGAGCACGTCGGCAAAGCGACGTTTCCGACCTCGGTGTTCACGGTCAAGTCGTTCGGCAAAGTCGTCATCTGCGCCGGCACCACCGGACTCGACCTCGACTTCAACGTGGCCTACCTGTGGATGCGCCAGAAGGAGATCCTCGGCTCGCACTTCGCCAACGCGTATGAGTGCACGAAGGCCAACGAGCTGATCGAGAGCGGGCAGATCCGTCCGGTGCTGTGGCGCACGCTCGGCTTCGACGGCGTCGCCGAGGCCCATCAGCTGATGCTCGAAAACAAGCACCTGGGCAAGATCTCGATCCTCGTGGGCGCCGACTCCGAGGGTCAGGGCAAGACCGCGGAGGGCCCCGGCGCGATCCACGCCGAGGTTGGCGCCTGATGGCCGGAACCGTGATCGTCCCCTGGTACGCCACCGGCTTTCGTGCCGAGGACTTCGAGCGGGAGCTCGGCGAGGTGGCCGCCGTGGCGCTGCGCTACGGCGCGAGCTCCTACGACGTCTACCGAGCGCGCGACGACCGCTACAGGTTCCAGCAGCTGGCCGCCTTCGAGGAGTACCTCGACTGGGAACGCTACTGGGAGAGCCAGGAGATGACCTACTTCCGCGCGAGCCACTCCAGCTGGTACCAGGTGCCCGTGCTCTACGGCTGGTGGGACCTGACGGCCCACGGCGCCGTGACCCCCGAGCCGGTGGCCAACGGGCATGGCAACGGCGTCGCGGCCGGCGAGAGCGCCTAGCTCAAACCGCGACCGAGGACGCCGGCAGCCGCCGTGTCCACGCGTCTCTCAGCCCTGCTCGAGGGGGGCCATCGTGAGCCCCGCGGACTTCAGCTGCTCCCAGTAATGCTCGGCCGGCTCCTGATGCCCGCTGTAGACGACTGCCCTCCCGGAGCTGTGGATCACGTTGGCGATCTCCATGCCGCGCTTGAGCGTGACGCCGGGAATGAAGCGTGCCAGCGTGCGCGCCACGTGGTCGAAGGTGTTGTGGTCGTCGTTGCAGACGATCACACGCCACGAGCCGCCGAGGCCGCTTCCAGGGCCTCCCGCGCGGGGAACCTCGATCGTTTGATCCATTGCCGGCAGGATAAAGCTCTCGGCGCGACCGTACAATGGCGAGCATGAGCGGCGATCACACCCCGCGCCTGCCCGAGCCCGACCGGCCCTGGATGATGCGCACCTACGCCGGTCACTCCACGGCCAAGGCGTCCAACGAGCTGTACAGAGGCAACCTGCAGAAGGGCCAGACGGGGCTGTCGGTCGCCTTCGACCTACCCACGCAGACCGGGTATGACCCCGACGACGAGCTCGCCAGGGGCGAGGTCGGCAAGGTCGGCGTCCCGATCTCCCACCGTGGCGACATGGCGGCCCTGATGGACGGCATACCGCTCGGGGAGATGAACACCTCGATGACGATCAACGCCACCGCGGCATGGCTGCTGGCGCTCTACATCGTGGCCGCCGAAAATCAGAACCCACCCACCCCCCAGGAGCAGCTCCAGGGCACCACCCAGAACGACATCATCAAGGAGTTCCTCGCGCGCGGCACCTACGCCTTCCCCCCCGCCCCCTCGATGCGCCTGATCGCCGACATGATCGCCTACACGGTCGAGCACGTGCCCAAGTGGAACCCGATCAACATCTGCTCCTACCACCTGCAGGAGGCAGGGGCCACGCCCGTCCAGGAGATCGCCTACGCGATGAGCAATGCGATCGCCGTGCTCGACGCGGCCCGCGAGCGCGTCGGCCCGGACGTCATGGAACAGGTCTTCGGGCGCATCTCCTTCTTCGTCAACGCCGGTGTGCGCTTCGTCGAGGAGCACGCCAAGCTGCGCGCCATGTCGATCCTGTGGGAGGAGCTCGGCCGCGAGCGCTACGGCGTCTCCGATCCCCGCCACCTGCGCTTCCGCTACGGCGTCCAGGTCAACTCGCTCGGCCTGACAGAGGCGCAGCCCGAGAACAACGTCCAGCGGATCGTGCTCGAGGCGCTCGCCGTGACGCTCGGGCGCGACGCCCGCGCCCGCGCGATCCAGCTGCCCGCCTGGAACGAGGCCCTCGGTCTGCCGCGCCCGTGGGACCAGCAGTGGTCGCTGCGCATCCAGCAGATCCTGGCCTACGAGACCGACATCCTCGAGTACCCCGACATCTTCGAGGGCTCCAGGGTGATGGAGGGCCTCGTCGAGGAGCTGCTCGAGGGGGCGCGCGCGGAGATGGCGGTGGTCGCAGAGCACGGCGGCGCCGTCGAAGCGGTCCCCTACATGAAGGGCGCGCTCGTCGACTCCCACCGCGAGCGGATCCGCAGGATCGAGGCCGGCGAGCAGATCGTGGTCGGGCAGAACAGGTTCACCGAGTCGGAGGAGTCGCCGCTGACGGCCGACGCCGAGGGCGGCATCCTCGTCGTCGACCCCGCCCTCGAAGCCGAGCAGATCGAGGCGCTGCGAAGCTGGCGCGCCAAGCGCGACCAGGCGGCCGTCGATGAGGCGCTGGCCCGCCTGGCCGAGGTGGCGCGCGACGAAAGCGCAAGCGAGAACCTGATGACGGCCACGATCGACGCGGCCCGCGCCGGCGCGACCACCGGCGAGTGGTCGCGCACGCTACGCGAGGTGTTCGGCAGCTACCGCGCCCCCACCGGTGTCGGCGAGGCCTCCGCAGCACCCGGGCCGGGGGGAGCCGACTCAGACCTGGGCGAGCTGCGCGCAGAGGTCGCCCGTCTGCAGGAGAAGCTCGGTCGCCGCCCCAAGATCCTCGTCGGCAAGCCCGGCCTGGACGGCCACTCAAACGGCGCCGAGCAGATCGCCGTGCGGGCCCGCGACGCTGGCATGGACGTTGTCTACGAAGGCATCCGCCTGACCCCCGCCCAGATCGCCGCCTCGGCGCTGCAGGAGGGCGTCCACGTGATCGGCCTGTCGATCCTCTCGGGATCCCACCGCGACCTGATTCCCGCAGTCATGGACGCGCTTCGCGATGCCGGCGTGGAGGCTCCGGTGGTGGTCGGCGGGATCATCCCCGAGCAGGACGTCGCCGGCCTGGAACGGGCCGGCGTCGCGGCCGTCTACACCCCCAAGGACTTCGACATCACCCGGATCATGCGCGACATCGTGGCGCTCGTCGGAGCCGGCGCCGAGCGGTCCCTGCTCACCGCGGGCGACCCCTCCGTCAACGGCTCCGCGTGAGCGCAGACGGGGCCGCCATCGGCGCGCGCCTGCGCGAGCGAGACCTGACGGCCGCTCCGAGCGCGCTGAACCTGCTCGAGAGCACCACGACCGCCGACCGCGAGCAGACGGCCGCCCTGCTCGCCGAGCTCTCCCCAGCCGCCCTGGGCGGGGAGGCTCCCGGTCATGTGATCGGGGTCACCGGCCCCCCGGGCGCCGGCAAGTCGACGCTGCTCTCGGCGTTGCTGCGGGCGTGGCGCTCGCAGGGGCGCACGGTGGCGATGCTCGCCGTGGACCCAAGCTCGCGCCACTCTGGCGGCTCGCTGCTCGGCGACCGGGCGCGCATCGACTTCGACCCGGCCGACAGCGGCGTGCTGATCCGCTCGACCGCCGCCGGCGAGCGCCTCGGAGGCATCGCATGGGCGACCAGGGCGGCCGCGCACGCGCTCGCGGCGGCCTTCGACATCGTGGTGATCGAGACCGTGGGCGTGGGGCAGGCGGAGACCGAGATCGCCGACGTCGCGGACACCGTCGCCGTGGTCGTCCAGCCGGGCGGCGGCGACGTGCTCCAGTTCCTGAAGTCGGGCATCATGGAGATCCCTGACGTGCTCGTCGTGACCAAGTCCGACCTCGGCCAGATCGCCACGAGCACGCGGCGCGACTTGAGCGCCGCGCTGCGCTCGCTCGGCTCGCGCACGCGCGTCGTGGGGGTCTCCTCGATCGCGCCGACCAGCGGCATCGAGGACCTCGTCGCAGCGATCGAGGAGCACCGCGCGGGCCTCGACCCCGGCGAGCGACGGCTGCACGCGCGCCGCGCGGGAGCGCTCAGGGAGTTCACGGTCGAGCACGGCGAGCGAGGCGTACGCGCTCTCGGCGGGCGCGCGGCGGCCGAGGCGCTGCTCGCCTCGCAGGACCCGGGGCTCGAGGTCCCGGCGCTCGTGAGCGCTCTCGAGCGGAAGATGGGCTAGGGGTGGCCCGCGACCTGCTGATCATGTTCGGCGCCTTCGTGCTCGCCAGCGCGCTCGCGGGCGCCCTCGGTGCGGCCAACCTCGGCACGGCTCTCGCCTTCGGGCAGATGGCCTTCGCGCTCAGCGCCGTCTACGTGCTGCTCAAGCGTTGAGCGGCGTGTAACGGGCCCGCTTCCCGGCAGACTGAAGCAGTAGGCAGATGATCGTCCTCCTCAGCTTCGCCATCCTTGCCGGGGCGGGCACGGCGCTTTCGCCGTGCGTCCTGCCCGTGCTCCCCGCGCTGCTCTCGGCCGGGGGCGTGGGCGGCAGGCGCCGGCCGCTGGGCATCGTGCTCGGACTGTCGGTCACCTTCACCGTCACGATCGTGGGGATCGCCAACGTGGTCGACGGGGTCGGGCTGGGGAGCGATCCGCTGCGCGACGTGGCGATCGTGGTCCTGCTCGCGTTCGGAGTCGCCCTGCTGCTCCCCGGGCTGGCCGCGCGCCTGGAGGCGCCGCTGTCGCGCCTGGCTCGATTCGGCCCGCGCTCAACGGGAGATGGCTTTGCCTCCGGCCTGCTCGTCGGCGGCGCCCTCGGCTTCGTCTACACGCCGTGTGCCAGCCCGATCCTGGCGGCCGTGATCTCGGTCAGCGCCGCTTCGGGGCGCACGATCACGATCGCCCTCGCGTATGCCGCGGGCTCGGCGATCGTGCTGCTCGCGCTCACCCTCGGCGGGCGCAGGCTCTTCGACCGCGTGCGCACGGCCGGACGCGGTCCGACGCTGCAGCGGGCGCTCGGCGTGATCATGATCCTCACGGCGGTCGCGATCCTGGCCAACCTCGACGTCAACTTCGACCAGTTCGTCGCCCAGCACATCCCCGACGTCAACCTCACCGCGTCGCTCGAGTGCTCGAAGACCGTCACCGGCCGCCTCAGCCAGATCACCGGCCGCCACGCCAGGTTCGCGCCCGCCAACGGCTCCTCCGCCTGCGGCGGCTCGGCGAGCGCGGTCCACACCGCCTCGGCCAACGCCAGCCAGGCGACCCTACTCGCCGACGCGAGCGCCCTGCCGAGGCTCGGCCCGGCGCCTGAATTCAGCGAAACGCAGCGGTGGTTCAACACGGGGGTGGGCGGGCACTCAAACCGTCCGCTGTCCCTGAGCTCGCTGCGAGGTCATGTGGTGCTGGTCGACTTCTGGACCTATACGTGCATCAACTGCATTCGTACCCTCCCCTACCTGAAGGCCTGGGATACGGCCTACAGGCGCGACGGCCTCACGATCGTCGGCGTCGAGACGCCGGAGTTCGCCTTCGAGCACGACGCCTCCAACGTCGCCAACGCGATCCAGCAGTTCGGGCTGCGCTATCCGGTCGTACAGGACAACAGGATGGGTACGTGGAACGCCTACGGCAACGAGTACTGGCCCGCCGACTACCTGATCGACGCCAGCGGCCAGGTCCGCTACGCGGCATTCGGCGAGGGCGACTACGAGAAGACTGAAACGGCCATTCGCGCGCTGCTCGCCGAAGCGGGCGCTCCCGTGGGCGGCAAGGGGCACCCGCAGGGCGTGATCGTGCCCTCGCCGCAAGCCACCCCCGAGACCTATCTCGGGACCGCCCGCGCGCAGGGCTGGATCGACGGGCCCAAGGCCGGATCGCATGACTACGGCCCGCCGCCCAACGGACGCCTGGCGGTCAACGACTTCGCCTTCAGCGGCACCTGGAACATCTCCGAACAGCCCGCGCTGGCGCAATCGAGTGCCCACCCACCCGGCATCGACGTCGAGTTCCAGGCCAAGGACGTCTATCTCGTGCTGAGCTCTCCCGGCGAACGCCCGCTGCCCGTGCAGGTGCTGCTTGACGGGCGGCCCATCTCCGCCCGCGACGCCGGCGCGGACGTCCACGGCGGTGTGCTCACCGTGCGACGCCAGCGCCTGTACTCGCTCGTCTCGCTCGCCCGGGGCGAGCGCCATCGGCTTTCGCTGCGCTTCTCCCCTGGCGTCAGCGGCTATGCGTTCACGTTCGGCTGATCGCCGCCGCAGCGCGGCGCCGCCCCCCTCGAGAGCAGCGCCGGCCGAGCCGGATCATTTCTTTTTCTTGTGGTGCCCCGCCACGCAGGTGTGGAAGGTGCGCGTGTCGTCATAGAGCGTCCCCGTCGAGGACTTGGTGATCAGCGACACCTTGAACGTCCCCTTCGGCAGGCCGCGCAGGCTGACGAACGTGTGGTGGTGGTTGAGCGGGCCGGAGGAGATCAGCTTGCCGTTGATCAGCACCTCGACGTGGACGAGCTTGACTCGGTGCGGTGCCCGCGGATGGACGATGAAGGCCCGTTTGCTCAGGCACAGCTTGCTGGAGGGTAGGCCGAGGCTCGCCTTGTGGGCCACGATCAGCGTCTCGCTCCCGCAGGGGCTGACCGACCCTTGGTTGTTGACATCGCCCGAGTAGCTGGCCTGCCAGTAGTAGGTGCCGGGCGCCAACCTGGTCTGCGGCGTCGACGGGCCGGCCACGCCGTTGGTCACCGTCGCCGAGCCTGCCTGGGTCGCCAGCAGCGTGCATTTCGGGTCCTTGTAGACCGCGTAGCTGACTTCTCCCGAGGCCGTCGGCGCTCCCACGCCTCCGACCGTTGCCGTGTCGATGACCGGAGTGCCCTGTGCGGCCGTGACCGACGCGCCTGTCTGCCCTGCCGCCGAGAGTGTCGTCGCCAGGGTCGTGGGCGTGCCAACCGTGATCGTCTTGCCGGTCGGCGGGGACTCGAGCGAGAAGTAGCTCGAGGCGCCGGGCGCCAGCGCCGGCGAGAAGTTGAGCACGCCGCTGTTGTTCGTGGGCGCAATGCCACTGAACCACGACGTCGGGCCCTCGTAGCCGGTCACCGCCTGGCCGCCGGCGCCGTAGCCATTGATGGCGCTCGTGAAGGCCACGCCGGCAGGCTCGCCCGCCGGCGGCGGGTAGCCGCACGCTTCGGTTTCGGGCGGACACGCGGCGCCTGGATGTTCGGTCGGGTTCCCCGAGCTGTTCTTGAAGAGCACGACGCAGCCGGGCGCGACCGGAGCCGATCCGGGACTGCAGATGCCGTCGCTCTCAAAGCCGAACAGGCCGTTTTCGGCCGACAGCGGAATCGAGGAGATCGCCCTCGAGGAGCTGTTCTGTATGCCGATCAGCGCGTCGTCTTCGCCGTCATATGGGCCTTGCGAGGGGTCCTGCGCGACCTGCACCCCTTTGTCTGTGACGGTGATCAGGAACTGGCAGCTCGTGTCGTGATCCACGGCCGGGCATTGGGGGAAGGCGGCATCCGCGATGGGCGGAGCCAGCGATGCGGCGCCCAGCGCCGCCACCGAGACGATCAGGACCATGAAACGCCGCATGTCTACCCCCGTAGTCGATTGTGAGCTCCGCGCCGAGCACAGGCGAAGCCAGACGAGGAGACTCAAGCTACATCGTTCAGGGGCGGATGTGCAGCGCCGGGGGGGCGCAGATGGCCATGTGTTGCGGCGGCGCGCCGGGAACGGCCGGCGAGGACGCCTACAATGAGCTGCATGGAGGGCTCGATGGCAGAGACGAGTGCACGCAGCTGGCTGCGCTGCTACCGCTGCTGGTCGCAGGACCTGGAGGTGCAGGTCCACTACGAGGGCATCCACAAGATCGACCCCGACACGGGCGAGCGCGCCGAAGTGGTCGACGAGCTCCAGGAGGCGGTCGTGCAGTGCCTGGACTGCATGCACGACCAGCCGCATCTCGGCTTCAACAACGGGCGCGTCGAGCCGATCGAGGACCGTTGGGAACGGATGATCGCCGGCACCCCCTGGGTCGCCTCGTGCACCGTCACGGTGGACTCCGAAGACGTCGAGAGCTGCTCCGGGCCGGAGGCGGGTGACGCGCTCTCCTACGCCGCCTTCGGCGACCACGGCGTCCGCGAGTTCTTCACCCACGTCCGGTTCCACAAGCACGAAGACGACGCCCGCATCATCGTGCACCTGCTCGTCGAGCTCTACGCCCGCTCGCTCGAGGAGGCCACCGACGTGCTCGAGTCCTCCGCTCGCGGCTCGCTCACGATCACCTCGCTCGCCGAGGAGTCACGCCCGCCGGCTGCAGCCGGCGAGACCCACGGCCACGACTAGCTGAGACGCCGCTCGAGCGCCTTCAGCTGGGCGTGGAGCTCGTCGGGGAGGTTGTCGAACTTGGCGAAGTGCTCGTGGAACTGGGGCAGCTGCGCCTTCCACTCCTCGGTCTCGACACGCAGCAGCTCGGCCATGTGCTCGTCTGAGACGTCCAGGCCGCGGGTGTCGATGCCCTCGGGGCCGACCGGAGGGATCACGCCGATCGGGGTCTCTCGACCGGCGCCGTGTCCAGCGCAGCGGGCGAACACCCACGAGAGCACGCGCGAGTTCTCGCCGTAGCCCGGCCACAGGAAGCGGCCCTGCTGGTCCTTGCGGAACCAGTTGACGTAGAAGATCTTCGGGAGCTTCGCCCCGTCGCGGCGTCCGATCTCCAGCCAGTGGGCGAAGTAGTCGGCCATGTTGTAGCCGCAGAAGGGCAGCATGGCAAAGGGGTCGAAGCGCAGTTCGCCCACGGTGCCGGCCGCTGCGGCGGTCTTCTCCGAGCTCATAACCGAGCCGAGGAACACGCCGTGCTCCCAGTCCAGCGCCTCGGTCACGAGCGGCACCACGGTCGAGCGGCGACCGCCGAACAGCATCGCGTCGATCGGCACGCCCGCCGGGTCCTCCCACTCGGGCGCGATCGCCGGGTCCTGCGCGGCCGGGGTGGTGAAGCGCGCGTTGGGGTGCGCCGCCGGCGTCCCAGAATCAGGCGTCCAGTCGTTGCCGTGCCAATCGATCAGATGCCCGGGGACCTCCTTCGTGAGGCCCTCCCACCAGATGTCGCCGTCGTCGGTCCTGGCGCAGTTGGTGAAGATCGTGTTGCGCTCGATCGTGCGCACGGCGTTGGGGTTGGTCTCCTCGCCCGTGCCCGGCGCCACGCCGAAGAAGCCCGCCTCGGGGTTGATCGCGTAGAGGCGGCCGTCCTCGCCGAACTTCATCCACGCGATGTCGTCGCCGATGGTCTCCACGGTCCAGCCCTCGAGCGTGGGGATCAGCATTGCGAGGTTCGTCTTGCCGCAAGCGCTCGGGAACGCTCCGGCTATGTACTTGACCTCGCCCTCGGGAGAGGTCAGCTTGAGGATCAGCATGTGCTCGGCCATCCAACCCTCGTCACGGGCCATCACCGAGGCGATGCGCAGCGCGAAGCACTTCTTGCCGAGCAGCGCGTTGCCGCCGTAGCCGGAGCCGTAGGACCAGATCTCGCGGGTGTCCGGGAAGTGCACGATGTACTTGTTCTCGGCGTTGCAGGGCCACGGCACGTCCTCGACCGGGTGGGTGGGGTCCGAAGCAAGGGGCATGCCGACAGAGTGCAGGCAGGGCACGAACTGGCCGTCGCCGAGCGCGTCGAGGGCGCCCTGGCCCATGCGCGTCATGATCCGCATGCTCACGGCGACATAGGTCGAGTCGGTCAGCTGCACGCCGACGTGGCTCTTGTCGGAGCCGAGCGGTCCCATCGAGAACGGCACCACGTACATCGTCCGTCCCCGCATCGCCCCTGCGAACAGCTCGTTCAGGGCTTCGCGCATCTCGGCGGGATCGCGCCAGTTGTTGGTCGGTCCGGCCTCCGCCTCGGTGGCCGAGCAGATGAACGTGCGGTCCTCCACGCGCGCCACGTCTCCGGGATCGGAGAGCGCCAGATAGGAGTTGGGGCGCTTGGCGTCGGAGAGCCGCTCGAACGTGCCCGCGTCGACGAGGTCCTGGCAGAGTCGGTCGTACTCCTCGGCTGAGCCGTCGCACCAGTAGACCTGGTCCGGTTCGGTGAGCGTCTCGACCTCCTTCACCCAGGCCAGCAGACGCTCGTTCTTGGTGGGGGCGGGAACGGTTGTGTTCATCGTCTCAGGCGGCTCCTCGGTTGGCGGCAAAATCGGCGCGCGCCGTGCGGCGCTGCTGCCGGGGCGCAAGGCTCTTGGCCCCGGGAAACAGAAAAACGCCCTCTGCGGGCGGTCTGGGAAGCGTACCGTACGGCTCTCTCTCAGACATTGCGGATCTCTACGGATCTACTCGATCTACTCGACGTTCCCCTCGGCCGAGCCCTCGCCGGGGTGCTTGCGCGGAACGAGCACCAGGCGCTTGAACTCCGCCACCAGCACGCCGTCCTGGTTCAGCACGCGGGTGTGGACCTTGACCGTGCCGCGATCTGGCTTGGACTTCGACTCCTTCTTCTCGAGCACCTCCGACTCGCAGAACAGCGTGTCGCCGTGAAACACCGGCGCGGGGTGCTTGAGCTCTTCTGTCGCCAGGTTGGCGATCGCCTTGCCGCTGACGTCGCTCACCGACATGCCCAGCGCCAGCGAGTAGACGAGCGGACCGACCACCACGTTGCGCCCCTGCTGGGATTTGGCCGCATAGACGTCGTTCAGGTGCAGCGGGTGGTGGTTCATCGTGATCAGGCAGAACAGGTGGTCATCGGACTCGGTGACCGTCTTGGCGGGCCAGTGCTTGTAGACGGCGCCGACCTCGAACTCCTCCAGGTAGCGGCCATAGGGATGGGCGCCGCTCGCCTCGCGGGCGGCCTGGTCGGTCTCGACGGAATCGGTCTCGCTCATGGGGTCTGGAAGGTCTCCTGTGGCAGCTGATCGGATGGAGCCGCAGCCTCGATCGACCGCGGCCGGCCGGCGCCCAATCGGCACCGGGCTCGTGCGCGGGCGGAGTGCTCCAGCCGCGGCACGCGGAGAGGAACTCTAGTCGGAGCCTGTCGTGAGGCGCCTCGTGCCGTCCGCCGCTGGGGCGATGCAGACGCTCGGCGCCGCCAGCGGGCAGGCCTGTCCTGGGGGCGGCTTGCAGGGTGTGCAGGCAGGCGGCGCAGGTCCCGGCGGGGCCGGAGCCGGGGCCGGCGGAGCGGGCGTTG
>Ga0207927_1000060_pt1 | contig 42049 bp, 40 predicted proteins | sample NGESurdeep072012_2_FD_184456 | JGI IMG/M metagenome (GOLD analysis project Ga0207927, IMG submission 184456) | Arctic peat soil microbial communities from Barrow, Alaska - NGEE Surface sample 210-2 deep-072012 (SPAdes) | ecosystem: Environmental > Terrestrial > Soil > Wetlands > Peat ... | reverse complement strand
TTTCCGAGAGAAACCCATAGCCGGGATGCACCGAGCCGCAGCCGGTCTCGCGGGCGGCCGCGAGGAGGCGCGGAATCGAAAGGTACGATTCGCGCGCGGGTGCGGGGCCGACGTGCGCGGCCGCGTCCGCGAGCGCGACGTGGCGCGCACCGCGATCCGCGTCGGAGTACACGGCCACCGCGGGGAGTCCGGCCGTCCGGCAGGCGCGGATCACGCGCACGGCGATCTCGCCGCGATTCGCGACGAGCACGCGGCCGAGTTGCCGGAGCTTCGTCACGGCTCCGTCACGGCTTCTTCGCGGACGGCTCCGCCGCCCAGGACGGCTTGCGCTTCTCCAGGAAGGCCGCGAGGCCCTCCCGCCCTTCGGCCGAGGCGCGTCGCTCGCCCAGGCGCTGGATCGCCATGTTCGTAGCCTCCCGGAGCGGCATCGCAGCGACGGCGCGGGCCAGGTGCTTGGCCTCGGCCACGGCTTCAGGGCCCCCCAGCAGGATCGCGTCGAGAATGGTTCGCGCCGCGGCGCCGAGCTCCTTCTCCGGGACGATGCGGTGCACGAGGCCGGCCTGCCGGGCCTCTTCCGCGGAGATCCGCTCTCCCGTGACGAACCAGGCACGCGCGCGCGATTCCCCTACCTTGTGCACGAGATATGGCGAGATGACGGCGGGAATGACCCCGAGCCTCACTTCGGTCGTGCCGAAGATCGCGTTCTCGGCGGCCACGACGACGTCGCACACGGCGACGAGGCCCGTTCCCCCTCCCAGCGCCGCGCCCTGGACGCGCGCCACGATCGGTTTCGGCAGCTCGTCGAACGCGCGGAAGAGTGACGCCAGCTCGGCCGAATCGCGGAGGTTCTCCTGCATCGTGAAGCCCGAGACCTTCCTCATCCAGTCGAGGTCGGCGCCGGCGCAAAACGTCTTGCCCGCTCCCGAGAGCTCGATGACCCGGGTCGTCGCGTCTCCCGCCAGCTCGCGCACCGCACGCTGCAAGAGGGCCACGAGCTCGCCGTCGAAGGCGTTCCGCCGGGCCGGACGGTTCAGGATGAGGCGTGCGATCCGCGGATCGGACGCGCGCTCGAGGAGAATTCCGGACTCGCTCATGGCATCACCTGTACCGACCCGGGAAGGTCGAGGGGCACGGTGAGAATCTGATCCTTGCCGACACGCAGGGAGACACGCGCGACGAGCCTGCCGGCGACACGGCCGCCGCTGGCCACCGCGCCGCCGAACGCGGACAGAAGATCGGCGGCCTGGGCGCTGATCGGAAGCTCGACCGCGTTCTCGCGGCCGGCGTGGAGCCTGAGGCCGTGACGCTCGCCTTCGGCGAGCTTCCTGTCGCCCACCCACACGGCATAGACGAGGTCCTTCACGTCGAGGGGAAACGAAAGCGGGTTGAAAAGCGTCGCTGTGGCCTGCCCCTCGACTTCGGTGAGGGAGATTCCCGTGAAGCGCGCTCCGGAAAAGCCCGCGAGGGACGCGCCCATCGGCGCCGACGAATGCACCTCCGCCGTTCCGACCTTCAGGACTCCCGCCGCGCAGACCGGCACGGGCGCCCCCGCGTCGCCCGCGAGCGAGCCATTGACCGTCACGTCGAGCGCGAGCGGGTGGAGCCGCGCGAGAAGCGCCTGGGGAATCTTCGCGAGATCGAGATCCACGAGGAGCACGACAGCGTTCCCCGCGGGCCCCCGCTGGACCATCGCCGTCAACGGTGGAGCGATCGGCAGCGGGGTGTTCGCCACGGCGATCTCACCCGCGAATTTCTGCTTGCCGCCCTCGGCCGTATTGGGAAGAGACGTGCGCAGAAACGCCGTGAGCTTCGTCCGGGTCAGGGAGGTGACTTCGAGGGTGTCCACCGTGCCGCAGGCGAGGCGCTGGTCCCCGCGCGAGGAGAACGGCAGAAGGGCGGCGACTAGCAACGGAAAGAGGGCGCGCCTCATGACTACATCCGGAACACGCCGAAGCGTGTTTCTTTGCGCGGCCCGTTCGCGGCGGCCGCGAGGCCCAAAGCGAGGACGCGGCGCGTCTCGACCGGGTCGAGAATCCCGTCGTCCCACAGGCGCCCCGTGGCGAAATAGGGATTCCCTTCGATCTCGTACTTCTCCAGGGTGGGCTTCCTGAACGCGCTCCGCTCCGCATCTGTCATCTTCGCCTGTCCCTCCCGCACGCGCTGATCGTCCTTGACGGTGGCCAGGACGTCCGCCGCCTGCTCGCCCCCCATGACGCTGATCCGGGCATTCGGCCACGTCCAGAGAAACCGCGGCTGGTAGGCTCGCCCGCACATCCCGTAGTTTCCCGCGCCGAAGGAGCCTCCCACGAGGAGCGTGAACTTCGGGACGGCGGCGTTCGCAACCGCATGCACCATTTTTGCGCCGTCCTTCGCGATGCCGCCCTGCTCGACCGCCTTTCCCACCATGAAACCCGTGATGTTCTGGAAAAACACGAGAGGCACCTCGCGCTGGCATGCCATTTCGATGAAGTGCACCGCCTTGAGCGCTGACTGGGAAAAAAGAACGCCATTGTTCGCGAGGATGGCCACGGGGAAGCCCGAGACATGGCCGAAGCCCGTGACGAGCGTGGTCCCGTACCGCGGCTTGAATTCGTGAAAGCGCGAGCCGTCGAGGATCCGCGCGAGCAGCTCGCGCACGTCGTACGGCCTGCGGAGGTCCCTAGGCACGACGCCGTAGAGCTCGTCCGCGGGATACCGGGGCTCCTCGGGCGCGACGCGGCCGGGCGCCGCACACGGCGCGACCCCGAGATGGGCGACGATGTCGCGCACCTTCTCGAGCGCGTCGGCGTCGTCCTCGGCGAGATGGTCCGCGACGCCCGACAAGCGCGTGTGCACGTCGCCTCCGCCGAGCTCCTCGGCGGTCACGTCCTCCCCCGTCGCGGCCTTCACGAGCGGCGGCCCCGCGAGAAAGATCGTGCCCTGGTTCTTCACGATGACGGTCTCGTCCGACATCGCGGGCACGTACGCGCCGCCCGCCGTACACGACCCGAGCACGGCCGCGATCTGTGGGAGACCCGCCGCGCTCATCCGCGCCTGGTTGTAGAAGATGCGACCGAAGTGGTCGCGGTCGGGAAATACCTCGGCCTGCAGCGGCAGGAATGCGCCGCCCGAATCCACGAGATAGACCGCCGGAAGGGCGTTCTCCATGGCGATCTCCTGCGCCCGGAGATGCTTCTTCAGGGTGGCCGGGTAATAGGTGCCGCCCTTCACCGTCGCGTCGTTCGCGACGACGACGACCTCGCGGCCCGACACGCGGCCCACTCCCGTCACGAGGCCCGCGCCTGGCGGGACGTCGTCGTACAGACCCCAGCCCGCGAGCGGCGCGATTTCGAGAAAGGCGGTTCCCGAATCGAGAAGGCGCTCGAGGCGCTCGCGGACGGGAAGCTTGCCCCGCGCGACGTGCCGCGCGCGCTCCTTCTCTCCGCCGCCTTCCCGGGCCTTCGCGAGCTCGCCGCTCAGGCGCGCAGCGAGCGCGCGGTGATGGGCGGCATTCTCCCGAAACTCCGACGAGGACGGGGAGAGTTGCGAGACGAGGACTTCGCTCACGCCCGCTCGCCCGCGAGGCGGCGGATCGCGTCGACCGTGGCGCCGGTGGTCGTTCCCGGGAGAAAGATGTCGCGGACGCCCCGGGCCTTGAGCGGAGCGATGTCCTTCTCGGGAATGATTCCACCGACGACGACGGCGATGCTCTCGCCGCCGCTTTCCTTCAGGGCGTCGATCACCTCGGGCACGAGGACGTTATGGGCGCCGGACAGGATCGAGAGGCCCACGACGTCGACGTCCTCCTGGACGGCCGCGGCGGCGATCTGCCGGGGCGTCTGCCTCAGGCCGGAGTAGATGACCTCCATGCCGGCGTCGCGCAGCGCGCGCGCAATGACCTTCGCGCCGCGATCGTGCCCGTCGAGGCCGGGCTTCGCGACGAGAACGCGAATGGGCCGCTCGCTCATGCGCGCGATTCTACCAAGGAGGCGCCGTGTAAAATGGAGTTTCGAGGAATCATGCCGCGCCTGGGCGACCTCCTCATCGAAAAGAAGCTCATCACCGACGAGCAGCGGAACCGCGCCGTCCTGCGACAGGTCCGCCAGCGCGGACGGATCGGGACGGCGCTACTCGAGGAAGAAGCATCCGAGGAGATCATTCTCCACGGCCTCTCCGTCCAGCACCGGGTGCCGCCGGCCTCGCCGGAGGCGCTCGAGGAGATCCGCGCGGACGTCCTGCGCCTCGTGCCCGGCCGCGTCGCCCAGCGCCTGCACGCCGTGCCGTTTCGCAGAGACGGACGCAGCCTCGCGATCGCGATGCGCGATCCCGGCGACCTCCCGGCTCTCGACGAGCTCACGGCGCTCACGGGTTTCCGCATCGTTCCGCACGCCGCCCTCGAAGTGCGCATCTACGCGCTTCTCTACCGCTACTACGCGGCCGACGTCGAGCCGCGTTACCTCTCGGCGGCCGCATTCCTCCGCGAGACGCAATCCGCCTCCGAGGCGGACGCGGACGAGCCGACGCAGCCGGCGCGGCCGCGTCCGAAGAGCCGGCCGGACCTCCGCGTCGTCCCGCCGCCGCCGCCCGACCTCAACTCGCCCTACCCGCAGCGCTCCCGGCGTCTCGATCAGGGCGACCCGTGGCAGGCCACGACGGATCTCGCACCCACGGCTTCGCTCGCAGTCACCGCGCGACGCATGGAGTCGGAGATCTTCGAGGATCCGCTCGCGTCCATCGACCCGCAGCCGGACTCGATGGAGTTCCCGAGCGCGCTCGAGGAGCCGGACGGCGAGGCCGGGGCCGAGCCGGAGGGGGAGGAGCGGCTCGTCGCGCGCCTCGGCGCGGCGCGGAGCCGTGACGACATCGCCGATGCCGTGCTCGAAGAGTCCATGCGCCACGTTCGCCGCGCGGCTCTCTTCGTCGCGTATCCCGACCACGTGCGGGGCTGGGCGGCTCGGCCCGCCTCGCCCGCGTTTTCGTCGCTCCATCTGCCCGACACGGAGCCGTCCGTCTTCGCGACGCTGCGCAACACCGAAGGGTTCTACGTCGGCCCGCAGCCGGACCTGCCCGGAACGGCCTCGACGCTCGAAGCCCTCGAATCGAACGGCCTCGGGCTCATGGCCGTCGTCCCCGTGAACCTCAAAGGCAAGACCGTCCTCTACCTCTACGGCGAGACCGAATCCGAGGAGCGTCCCCCGTCCGTGCCGGCGCTCAAGCGTCTCGCGGCCATGGCCGCGACAGCCCTCGAGATCGTTCTGCTGAAAAGGCGTCTCGGTCGCCTCTGAACGGCCGAGATCAGCCCAACCGACTCGATTTGAACGAGATGCCCGAGGACGGGTACACTCTCCCGCACGTGATCAAGAACGACATCATCAACGCGGTCGCGGAGGCGGCCGGCGTCGGGCGCCAGAAAGCGACGACAGCCGTCGAGACGATCATCGACGTGCTGCGCCAGGCGCTGTCGCGCGGCGAGCGCATCGAACTGCGCGGCTTCGGCGTGTTCCTCGTGAAGCCCAGAAAACGCGGCATCGGCCGCAACCCGAAACGCCCCACCGAGGAAGTGCAGATTCCGCCCGGCTTCACGATCCGGTTCAAGCCGGGCAAGGAGCTGCGCGACATGACCGGCCCGGCCGAGGAGCCGGCCGCGAAGGCCGCGCCCACCGGCCCGCCCCCCCCCGGCACGCCCTCCTGACCTCATGAGCGAGTTCTGGGTGAGCGCGCCGGTCGCCGTGCCGCGGCGGAAGGAGCGGTGGTGGCTTCACGGACTGCTCTTCGCGGCGACGTTCCTGACGACCACGTATGCGGGCGTCGTGTTCGCGGCCGGATTTCGTCCGGCACTTCTTCTTCGAATGGAGAGAGCGCCCTCTCTCTTCGATCCCCGGCTCTTCAAGGAAGGGCTCGTGTTCTCGCTTCCCCTTCTGGCCATCCTCCTGGCGCACGAGCTCGGCCACTATCTGATGTGCCGCCGTTACGGCATCGACGCGTCGCCTCCTTACTTCATCCCCTTTCCGCCCCAGATCTCCCTCGTCGGGACGATGGGCGCCTTCATCCGCATCCGCGAGCAGATCCGCGACAAGCGCCAGCTCTTCGACATGGCCGTGGCGGGCCCGATCGCCGGGTTCGCCGTGGCCGTCCCCCTTCTCGCGTGGGGCGTCTCGCACTCGCGGGTCAATCCGTCCCCCGCGCTCTCGGAAGGGACCGTGATCTTCCAGTACCCGATCCTCGTCCAGCTCTTCCAGAAGCTCTTCGCAGGCACGACGTATACGAGCGTGGACGTCGTCGAGCATCCGGTCTTCCTCGCCGCGTGGTTCGGGCTCTTCGTCACGGCGCTGAACCTGCTCCCGCTCGGGCAGCTCGACGGCGGGCACGCGGTCTACGCCGTTTTCGGCCGCTTGCAGCGCGTCCTCGCGCTACCGCTCCTCGTCGTCCTCGCGGTCCTTGGGCTGAAGTGGCCGGGCTGGTGGGTGTGGGTGCTCTTCACGCTCGTCACCGGCATCCGCCATCCCCCGGTCACGAACGAGGGCGAGCCGCTAGACGACCGACGCAAGCTCGTCGCGGCGGGCGTGCTTCTCATCTTCGTTCTCTGCTTCGCCCCGGTCCCGATCCAGGTCCTCTAGGCGGATTTCCCGAGGAGCTCGTCCAGAGCCGCCTCCACGTGGATGCGGGTCGTATCGAGGAGCGGAACCCGCGAAGTTTCACCCTTCAGGATGAGCGGCAGCTCCGTCCCGCCGAGGATCACCCCGTCGATGCCTTCGTCTTCCCGCATTCGCCCGACGATCGCGAGGAGCTTTTCGCGAGTCTCCGGCCGATAAACCCCCTTGACGAGCTCGCCCACGTATTTCTTGTGGATGAAAGCCAGGTCTTTCTCGGCCGGAAGGACGAGCGCGATTCCTTCCCGTGAAAAAACGTCCGGGTAGAAGCGCCCCAGCATCGTGAAACGCGTCCCGAAGAGCGCGAGCCTCTTCAACCCGAGGGCTTTCGCGGCGGCGCACGTCGCTTCCACGATGCTGACGAGGGGGATCGCCGACTTACGGAGCACCTCGTCGAAGACGATGTGCGGCGTGTTGGCGGCGAGGAGGGCCAGACCGGCTCCTGCCCGCGCGAGCAGGCGCACTTCGCCGACCAGGTATCCGGTCAGGCCGGCCAGATCGCCCGCGGCAGTCAGATCCAACAGCTTCTTCAAGTCGATGCTGTCGATGACGATGGAGGGCGCGCTTCCATCGGGCACCCTCTCGCGATACGAAGCCATGAGGAGGCGGTAGTACTCGATCGTCGACTCCGGCGCGATGCGCCCGACGATGCCGAGGGTCCTCATGGGGAAGCTCAGATCCGCTCCGGCGCGGCCACCGTCCTGTCCCCGCCGGCGTCTCCGGTGTTGACCGTCGAGACCGGCTCGAAGAGGAGGACGTGGACTTCCCTCTCGGCGACCGGCCGGTGCTCGGTGCCGCGCGGCACGACAATGAGCTCGCCGGCGCGCACCGGAACCGAGCCCTCGCGAAACTCCATGACGAACTCGCCCGCGACGACGAGAAAGAGCTCGTCCTCGTTCTCGTGCCGGTGCCAGATGAACGGCCCTTCGAACTTCACGAGCTTCACGTGCTGGCCGTTCAGCTCGGCCACGATCTTCGGATCCCAGCGGGACGTGAATCTCGCCAGCTTCTCGCGGATGTTGATCTTGTCGATCATTCAGACCTCTGTGTTTCCTCGGCGTTGGAGTCTAGAGGTCCCTCGGGTACAGCTTCGGCTCGCCCCTCAGCTTGACAGCGCCAAAATCGCGAACATCCAGCGTCGCGATGGCGGCGGCCTCGAGCCGTTCTGAAACCGCCATGACGACCGCATCCACGAGACCGAGCCTCAGCGCGCGATGCCGCTGGCAGATCCGGTGCGCTTCCATGAGATCTCCCTCGTCGCCCCAGGCCACCGCGAAACGCTCTTCGGCGAGATCTCCCAGGAAAGCCTCCTCCACTTTCGCTCCGAGACGTTTTCCGACGAGGTAGTCCACCTCGGGAAGAATCGCCCAGGGAAGGACCCAGGCGTCCGGATCGGACTCGAAAAGGGCTCGAAGGGTACGGTGGTGCCTATCGCGCGAGTCGACGAGGGCGTATACGGCTCCCGTGTCGGCGACGATCATCAGGAACGGCCGAAGCCGGCCAGCAGCTCTTCGGCGCGCGCGCCCGCGTCCTCGGCGCTTCCGCGCCCCGCCCCAAGGCTCGTTGGAAGCCGTCTGTGTCCGTGGCGTTTCGCGTATTCGGAGACGGCCTCGCGGATCAGCTCGGCGGGCGCCCGGCCCGCTTCACGGGCAAGCGTCTTGAGCCTCCGGTATTCGCTCGCGTCGAGATAAACCGTCGTCTTAAGCATGGTGATATATGGTAACCATATAGGGTGATCAACTCTTCGTCAAAGGGGCGATTTACTGAGGGGGGCCGTAGTGGCCGGCCGGCGCTCACGCCGCCCCCTTCTTTCGAAACGCTCCGAGCACCTCGTCCACTTCTGGCGCGCCGAGAAGCTTCGCGAAGGCGACAAAGGCGACCGTGCCGAGCGAGACGACCGCCCCCACCCATCCGATTCTGAGCGGCAGGCCCCAGGCCATCCGGTACGGCAAGAGCCTCTCCGAGACCGCCCATACGATCGCTCCCATCCCGAGGCTCGCGAGAACCAGCCGTAGCAGCCCGACTCCGATCGCGCGTCCTCCGAGCCTGCCGAGCCGCTTCCTGAGGAGGGCGAGAAGCGCGAGGAAGTTGATCCAGAAGCCCGCCGCCGTCGCGAGCGCGACCCCCGCGTGGCGCATCGGCCCGGCGAGAGCGACACAGAGCCCCCAGAACACGGCGAGATCGAACGTGGCCACGAAGACCGGCGTGCGCGTGTCGTGGAGGGCATAGAACGCCTGGGTGAGGATCTTCACGCCCGCGGCCGCGAACAGCCCGAGCGCGAAGAAGCCGACCGCAAGGGCCGTTTTGTCCACGTCTTCCGTTCCGAAGCGCCCGCGCCGGAAGACGACGTCGATGAGCGGCGTCGCAAGCAGCACGAGCCCTACGGTCGAGGGAATCGTGATGAAGCCGATGAGCCGTAGCGCGAACGCGATCGTGCCACGGTAGGCCGTCCGGTCCTTCTCGAGCGCCTGGTCCGAGAGCGACGGCAGGATCGCCCGCGTGATCGAGACGACGAAACCCCCAAGGACGAAGTCCGTGACGCGCCACGCGCAGAAGTTGTACGTCACGAAGGCGTCCCCGAGAGAGGCGAGCGTCCGGGTCGACACGAGGAACGAGAGCTGCCCGACGCCGTAGCCGTAGAGGCGGGGCGCGATCTGAAGCGCCGTGCGCTTCACTTCCGCGTCGCGGAAGGGCGAGCCCACAAAGCGCAGGCCGAGTCGCCGCACCGCCGGCCCCTGCAGCGCGATCTGGAGGAAACCGCCCACGAGAACGCCTACGGTGAGCGCCGCGACCGGCGACACGCCCGCGGGCGCGAGGGCCCATGCGGCCGCGACGATCGCGAGGTTCCACGCGATGGGGGTCGCCGCCGAGAGCTGGAAAAAGCCCTTGGAGTTCAGGAAGGCCTCGAGCAGGGCGGCCACGGAGACGAGGAGGATGTACGGGAACATCCAGCGCGTCAGCCGGACCGTCAGCTCGAACTTTCCGGGCGTCGTCTTGAAGCCGCTCGCGAAGAGCGCGACGATCGGTTCCGCAAGGAGGATGCCGGCGGCCACGAGGCCGACGAGGACGCAGACGAGGAGGACGAGCATCCGGCCCGCGTAGACGCCCTCCTCGCCCGGCCGCTCGCGCTCGACCTTCTTCGCCATGGGGACGAACGCCCCAGGCAGACCGCCCTCCCCCACGATCGCGCGGAACGTGTTCGGGAGGCGCAATGCCGTGTAGAAGGCGTCGGACAGGGCCGAGGCGCCGAGGAACCGCGCGATCGTCGCGTCGCGCAGGACGCCGGCCACCCGGGAGACGGCCGTCCACGCGGTGATGCCCCAGGTCGACCGGACCAGTTTCCGCGTGTCGCTCAAGCCGGAGGGATTGTAGGATCCGGGCCGATCGGAGGAGATTTCCATGGCTGGATCCGTGAACAAGGTCATCCTCATCGGACACCTCGGCGCCGACCCGGAGATGCGCGCGACGACGGGCGGAGTGCCCATCGCCCGCCTGCGCATCGCCACGACGGAAACGTGGAACGACCGCGCCAGCGGGCAGAAACAGGAAAAGACCGAGTGGCACACGGTCATCGCGTTCGACAAGCTCGCGAGCATCTGTGAGCGCTATCTGTCCAAGGGACGCCTCGTCTACATCGAGGGCACGCTCCAGACGCGCACCTGGGACGACAAGGAGTCGGGCCAGAAGCGCTACGCCACCGAGATCAAGGCGCGCGACATGAAGATGCTGGGCGGCCGCCCCGACGGCGCGAGCGCGTCCGGAGCGTCGACTCCGGCCGTGCCTGACGCCGCGGCGGGCGGCGACGCCGACGATGACGTGCCGTTCTAGACAACTTCTAGAAAGAGAAGAGAACATTTCTTAGAAGAAAGTTGAAGAGAGGCGAGAGAGGCGCCGGTGCCCCTTGCGACGCACGCGCGTGCTGTCTGAGCGAAGCGAGTTCACGCGCGAAGGAGCAGGGGGTACCGGGCCGAGCGAGCGCGCCCCCTTTCTAAGAAAATCCGAATTCTCTGTCTTCTCTTTTTGGCCTGGGCTTGCTGAGGAGCTCGCTGAACGCAGAAGCTTCTTCCGCCAGCTTTTTCCATGCCCCCTCGTCATAGCGCGGCTGCGGCGCGTCCGCGACGCGACGGCGAAGCGCCGCGAAGCGGACGTCGCGCGCCGGGTCGTCGCCGAGGGCCGCGACGCGCGCTGCGCACTCTTCCCACACGTTGCTCGGAGCCGAGACGATGAGCGCGTCGCAACCTGAGAGAGCGGCCCGTTCCGCGCGCTCGGGAAGCGTCCCGTCGAGAGCGCCCTTCGCGAGATCATCGGCGAACGCGACGCCCCCGAAGCGCACGGAGCCGCGCAGGACGCCGAGAAGCTTCGGCGATAGGGACGCGGGTGTGTCGTCACCCGTGAAGCCCGGGTACGCCGCGTGGCCCACGACGACACCGTCCGCACCTCGAGCCAGCTTCGCGAAGGGCGCGACGTCGGTCACCATGAGGTCCACGTCATGGGCGTCAACGACCGGGCGCGCGCGGCGGGTGTCCACACCCGCACGCCCGAGTCCCGGGAAGTGTTTCACCGCGGTCGCGAGGCCCGCACGCGCGAGGCCGTGCAGGAACATCATCCCCGAGAGCACGACGTCCTCGGCGTGAAATCCAAAACAGCGCCCTTCGAGTACGACGGCCCCCGTGCCCGGCTGCGCGAGATCCAGCACCGGCGCGAGATCCACGTCGAAGCCCAGGAGCCGTGCCGCGCGCCCCATGAGGTATGCGTTCTCGTGCACGCGGTCCGTTCCGGCCGCCGCGCACGCGGCGGCCGAGGCGCACGGAGTCCCGAGAAGCGGGCCGATCGGATCCTCGCTTCCGCCTTCCTGGGAGACGAAGAGGAGAGGCGCGGGCGAGTACAGCCCCCTAAGCGCATCCAGCAGCAAAGCAGCCTGTGGAGCCGACAGAAGATTTTGCTTAGAAAGGAGAACGCCAAGAGGTCGGAGCGCGGCAAGAAGCGCGCGCTCTTCGGCAGACAGCGAAGGGCCTGAGAGGCCAAACACGAATCGTGACGCGGGTGCGGCAGCCACTCCCCTATTCAACCTCTAAGAAATTCGCCGAAGAATATCTCCTCTCTTCCCAAAGCAAAATCTGTCTCTTCTTTGTTCTTCATTCCTCCCCCCGCAGCCGATGCTGGAGGGAGGCGAGGAGCTGGAGGGCTGCGAGCGGCGTGAGGTGGTCGACGTCGATGCGTGAGAGCGCGTCGAGAACGAGTTCGCCCTGGCCGCGGAAGAGGTCGAGCTGCGCGTCCCTGGGAGGCGGTTCGCCCGCATGCTCGGCGAGGCGCGGCCGCCCGCCGACGTCCATCTGCTGACGCTCGAGATTGCCGAGGATCTCGCGCGCCCGCGCAAGCACGCCTTCCGGGATGCCTGCCAGGCGCGCCACCTGCACGCCGTACGAGCGGTCGGCCGTGCCATCGGCGACCTTGCGCAGGAAAACGACCTCGCCGTTCCATTCCTTCGCGGTCATCGTGCGGTTCTTCACGTCCGGCTTGACGAGGGCCATCTCCGTCAGCTCGTGGTAATGCGTCGCGAAGAGCACCCGCCGGATCCCCTGATCGTGGAGATGCTCGGCGATCGCCCACGCGAGCGAAAGCCCGTCGAACGTCGACGTGCCGCGCCCGATCTCATCGAGGATGACGAGGCTGTGCGCGGTCGCGTGCCTCAGGATGTGCGCGGTCTCGGCCATCTCCACCAGAAACGTCGATTCGCCCCGCACGAGCGAGTCGGAGGCACCGACGCGCGTGAAGATGCGGTCCGTGAGACCGATCGTGGCCGAAAGAGCGGGCACGAAGGAGCCCGCGTGCGCGAGGAGGACGAGAAGCGCGTTCTGCCTCAGGTAAGTCGACTTGCCGCCCATGTTCGGGCCCGTGAGGACGACGAGGTGCTCCCCGTCGCCCCCGAGCGCCGCGTCGTTCGGGACGAAGGGCTCGCGTGGGCGCAGCGCCTCGACGACGGGGTGTCGGCCGCCCTCGACGAGGAGCACGGGCTCGTCCACGACGCGCGGCCGCACCCAGCCGCCGGCCCGCGCCGTGCGTGCGAGGGAGACGAGCGCGTCGAGGAGGCCGAGGCGCGCGCATGCCCCGAGGATGCGCGACGAGTCGGCGACGATTTCCGCGACGAGCCCGAGAAACAGCTCCTGCTCGCGGGCCGCGAGGCGCGCGTCGGCGGAGCGGAGCTTTTCATCCACCTCGACGAGCTCGGGCGTCGCGTAGCGTTCCACGTTCGCGAGCGTCTGCCGCTTGAGCGCGTCCTCGGGAATGCGCGACCGCGCCGAGGCAGGCACCTCGAAGACGTGGCCGAAGACCTGGTTGAACTTGACGCGAAGCGTCGCGATGCCGCGAGCGATGCGCTCCCTCTCCTCGATGCGCGCGAGGATGGACGCGGCCTGGCGCCGCAGGGCGCGCACCTCGTCCACGGCGGAATCCACGCCGTCGCGGAAGATTCCGCTCTCTCGCGCGTGAGGCGGCGGCTCGGCCACAACCCGCCGCGCGATCGACTCGCCCAAGGCGAACGGCACACCCTCGGCCGACGCTTCGCCGCCCGGCGCGAGGATCGGCGCGCGCGCCGAGCCGAGATGCGAGCCAAGGCGGCCCGCACGCACGAGGCCGTCGCCGAGCGCCACCAGGTCGCGCGGCGAGCCGGCGCCGACCGCGAGGCGCGCGAGCAGGCGCGGGAGATCGGGAATCTCGCGAAACGCCGAGGCGAGGCTCTCGAGTCGCGCCGCGTCCTCCTGGAGCTCCTCGACGCCGTCGAGCCGCGCTTCGATGCCGGCGCGGCGGCCTAGGGGCCTTTCGAGGAGCCGGCGGAGGGCACGCGCGCCGAAGGACGTGCCCGTGCGATCGAGGAGCGAGAACACTGTCCCCTTCGGGCCGCCGTCGCGCGCCGAGCGGAACAGCTCGAGGTGTCCCGCGGTCACGGCGTCGACGACGAGCCCGTCGTCGGGCGCCTCGGAGCGCAGCGAGCGCACGTGGTCGCAGTCGGCGTGCTGCGTGGCCCGCGCGTACGACAGCAGCGCCGCCGCCGCGTCGGTGGCCGCGCCCGCGCCGGTCAGGCCGAACGGCTCGAGCGTCGCGGTGCGGAAGTGCCGCTTCAGGAGGTCCACCGCCCCGGCCCCGCGCGGCGAGTCGTCCCTCAGTGGCGAGAGTGCGGGCGCCTCGGCACCCGACGACGCGAGCGACGCCACGAGCAACTCGGCGGCGGTCCGGTCGGACGGAAAGACGACGAGCTCCCGGGGCACGCGGCGCAGCAGCCACTCCGTGAGGGCCGCCCGATCGGGCAGCTTCACGACCGCGAAATCACCCGTGGAGAGATCGAGCGTGGACACGGCCGCGCCGTCGCCGTTCCAGGTGACGGCCGCCATCTCGTTCGGCCGCCGCGCGTCGAGGCGCTCCGGGTCCACGATCGTGCCGGGCGTCACGATCCGGACGATCTTCCGCGCTACGAGGGTCCGGCCCTTCGCCGGCGCCTCCGTCTGCTCGCTGATCGCGACCTTCCTCCCGGCCGCGACGAGCTTGGCGAGGTACGGCTCGAGCGCGTGCTGCGGGATGCCGCACATCGGGGCCTCGACGTCGCTGTCCTTGTGGCGGGCGGTCAGGACGAGGCCGAGGAGAGGCGCCGCGTACGCGGCGTCCTCGAAGAACATCTCGTAGAAGTCGCCGAGGCGGTAAAGAAGGAGGGCGTCTCCCGCCTCCCGCTTGAGAGCCCAGTACTGCTCGAGCATGGGCGTCGCGCGCATGTGGAGGCCGGGATGCTAGCATCGCGCAGAGGCGGCGGATGCTCATCCTTTCGCTCGACACGGCCTCGCCTTTCCCGTCTCTGGCAATCGGAGGCGGTGACGGCCCCGAAAGGATCCGGCCCCTTCCTCCGAACGCCGCCGAAAGCATTCCGATCGCGCTCGGGGCTCTCCTCGCCGACGCCGGCCAGACGGTTGGCGATCTCGGGCGCATCGCGGTGCTGTCCGGCCCGGGCTCTTTCACGGGACTGCGCGCGGGGCTCGCGTTCGCGCGCGGGCTCGCGCGAGGGCGCGGCATTCCTCTCGTCCTCGTGCCCACGTTCGCCGCCGCGCACGAAGCAAGGCCCGAGCCCGCGGACGCCGTCTTCGTCCTCGACGCTGGCCGGGGCGACGTGCACGCGGCCCTGCGCACGGGGGGCCGCGTCGCGGACGCGATGCCTCCGCGTCCGAGGCCCGAGGTCGAGGCCCGCGCCGCCGTCCGGGGGCGTTCCGTCGTGGATCTCGGCGTGGAAGACGTGCCGCTCGCCGCCGCCGCCGGGCGAATCGCCGCGCGCGACGAGGTCGGCTCGCACGGCGTCGTCTACGGAAGGCCGAGCGCCGCCGAGGAAAAGCGGGCTCGCCTGGAGGCATTGGAAACCAGGTGAGCGCCCTCCCCGAACTCCTGACGTTGCGGGACGCGCGCCACGCCGACCTCGACGGGATCGACAGCCTCGAACGTCTCTCGTTTCCCGTGCCCTGGAAGAGCGACTATTTCGAGGTGGAGATCGGGGCCCCCTGGCGCTTCAACCGCGTGGCCCTCTATGGCGGCACTCTCGCCGGCTATGTTTTCTGCGCCTTCGCGGGGGGCGAAGTTCACGTGAACAAGATCGCCGTCGCGCCGGCCTTTCGCCGCCAGGGCGTCGCCTCGGCGCTCATGGACGAGGTCTTCGCCTTCGCCTCCCGCGTCGACGCCGAGGAGATGTACCTCGAGGTGCGCGTCTCGAACCAGCCGGCCCATGCGTTTTACGCGGGCCTCGGGTTCTCCGAGACCGGGCGCAGGGCGCGTTATTACTTCGACGGAGAGGACGCTCTCGTCATGGTCCGGAAATTTTCGGGGCCGCGCCGCCTTGACGGCCCCCCGGCCATGAAGGGAGACTCCGGGCACTGACCGATCTCACCCGAGGAGGTGTCGATGCAGACCATGACGGAGGAGTTCAAGCACGAGCTCGAGAGCCAGAACGAGGAATTTCGCTCTCTTCTACGTGATCACCACGACCACGAGAAGCGGCTCGCCGAGCTCGCCTCGAAGACTTTCCTCTCCACGGACGAAGAGATCGAGGAGAAGCGTCTGAAGAAACACAAGCTGCACCTGAAAGACCGGATGGAAGAGATCGTGCGCGAGCACCGCGCGCGCGTCTCGGCCCACTAGGCCCGCCCTTGGGCGAAGCCCCTCCACCGCCGCGGCGCGGCGTGCGCCGGGGCGTGTACGTGCTGCCCGCCCTTTTCACGGTTTCCAACGTGTTCTGCGGCTACCTGTCGCTGGATGAGGCCGTCAAAGGGCGGTTCGACTACGCCGCGATGCTCATCTTCGCCGCGGCGATCCTCGACGGCCTCGACGGGCGCGTCGCCCGATGGGCCGGTGCCACGTCGGCCTTCGGCGAACAGCTCGACTCGCTGGCCGACGTCGTCTCCTTCGGCGTTGCCCCGGCTTTCCTGGTCTACCGCTGGGGCCTCATCGACTTCGGCCGGGCCGGCCTCCTCGTCTCGTTTCTTTTCGTGGTCTGCGGCGCGTGCCGCCTCGCGCGCTTCAACGTCCAGATCCACGTCGTCGACAAGCGCTATTTCGTGGGGCTGCCGATTCCTTCGGCAGCCGGGGCGCTCTGCGGCCTCATCTGGGTGCTCTCCGACTCCCCCGCGTACGAGATCAAGGCGGGCTTCTTGGCCGTCACCGCCATCCTTTCGTGGCTGATGGTCTCGACTTTTCGGTATCGCTCCTTCAAGGACATCGATCTCAGATCCCGGCGCGCCGTGCTCATCGTTCCCGCCTTCGTACTCGTCTTCGGCGTGTTCTGGGTCCTGCGCCAGTACGCCCTTGCTTCGACTCTTTCTCTCTACGCCGCGTCCGCTCCTGCCGTCCGCCTCTTCGGCCTGCTCCGTGGGCGTCCGAAGGGAACAGCGGCGTGACCGCGGCCTCTCGCCCGGAAGGCCTTTCCTTTTCCGTCGCGATCGTCGAGCCGACGACGCTTCTCGGCCGCGACGTGCGCGCCGTCCTCACGGAACGGAAGTTCCCGGCGTCGCGCGTGCATCTCTTTCACCAGGCCGGGGGCGGCACGGGCCTCCTTGCCGCCGCCGACGACGAAGTCGCCTTTGTCGCCCCTCTGACCGACGACGCTCTCGAGACGAGCCGTATCGCCTTCCTGTGCGGAAGCGCGGCCGAGACGGCGCGTTTCCTCTCGACGAGAGCGGACGGCGCTCTCGCGATCGACCTCTCGGGCGTCCGCAACGGCCAAGCGCTCGTCGTCCCGTCGGAGGGCGATGAGTCGCGAACGCTGCCGTCCGGAAACCTGTTTCTCACGCCGCATCCGGTCGCGTTCGTCCTGGCCGAGACGATTCGTCTCGTCGAGACGCTCGCGCCCGTCACCGGAATCACCGCCGCGGTCGATCGGCCCACGAGCGAGCTCGGCAAGACCGCGCTCGACGAGCTCTTTCAGCAGGCCCTCGCGCTCGCGACCTTCCAGCCGCTTCCGAAGGACGTTCTCGAAACGCAGGGGGCCTTCAATTTCTGGGTGCCGCCTGACTCTCACGCGTTCGAAAAGAGCGTCGCGGACGACATGGCCGCCCTCCTGGGACGGTCGATCCCCACGACGATTCTCTCGGCTCGCAGCGGTGTCTTTCATGGCCATTTCCTGCGCATCGAGCTGCGCCTCGGCGGGGATGCTCCGGAGGCGAGCGGCCTTCTCGCGAGCTTCCGCGCGCAGAAGCACGCGTTCGACGTCGTCGACCCCGAGGATCTCTCCGGCCCCGTGGAATCGGCCGGGCGCGACGAGACGCTGCTCCTCCGGTGCGAGACGTCGGGCCGGCGCGTGGCGCTCACGCTCGCGGCCGACCATCTGAGGCGTGCGGGGGCTCTCCTCGCGGTGCGGCTCGCCGAGCAGGCCGCGCTAGAGCGCGGCTGGCTAGCCCGCTGAACGCTGCGCGGTCTCGCCGGGGATGGGCGGGCTAGCGACTGCGAGCGATGGGGGAAACACGGTCGTGTTTCCCCCCGACCCCCTTCACCGCTCGAGAAAACACCGGTTCGTCGGCGAGCCGATCAGCGCCGGCGCCCGCGAAGCCTCGGCTTCGGAGCGGCCGTGGCGGCGGCGGTGGGAGCCGTCAGAGTCGTCTCGATCTCCGGCCCGCCCGTCACCTTCCCGTCGGGCAGGGTTAGGTGCCAGCTGAGGAAAACGCGCGGATGCGTTCCGGCCACGCGAATCGGACCCGACTGGTTCCTCTCGCCGGGCGCGAAGATGTTCTCGAACAGCCGGCACACGACCGCCCTGCTCGAACTCGTGGGCTTGTACCCGTCGGCCTCGGAGGTGAGCTGCTCGTACCGGTCGAAGTCCCCCGGCTTCACGAGCGCCACGGTGCCGCCTGCGACCCGGATCTGAATCCAATTGTTGTAATGCGAGAGGTCGGTCGGCGTCGGGCCCGCGTTCGTGGCGCGAACGACGAACTCGGTGTAGCCGCGCCCCGATTCGCCCGGAATCGCATGGACTTCGAGCCGGGGCTCGAGCGGCTTGCCGGTCAGGAGAGCCCGCACCGCCGGGTAGCCCACGAGGTGGCCGTCCTTCGGCACGCCTTCGACGAGAAAGACCCGTCCCCGGAGGTTCGGGACGGACCATCGCCCCGCACTCGTCAGGAATCGCAGCCCATCGGCGATCGTCAGAAACTGGAAGCGCGCGTAACCGCCGTCCGCGGCGAGGGACGAGCCCCTCGTCCCCGCCCTCGGCTTGAAGATGTAGACAGTCCCGGGCTCGGAGGAAAACACCTGCCCGAAATCGAAGTCGAGAGCGTGGTCCTTGGAGAACTCGTCGATCCTTCCATCCGGCAGGATGCGACCGGCGAAGGCCGTCCCGTCCCCCGTGCGGCCGTATCCGCCAAAGACCACGAGCAGCCGGAACGGAAGCGGAAATTCACGAGCCATCTCTTCGGGCCAGTCGCTCACGATCTGGCCTCCGAGCTCCGGCCGCCGTCCGAACGCCAGAACGAGAGCCTCGCTGGCCGCACCGGCGAGCGGCTTCCACTTTTCCGGCTGCCCCGAAGGGGGAAGCGTGACGGAGACCGGAACGCCGAGAGCCTGGCGGACCGCGGCGAGCCCCGCGCCGAGATCCTTCGCCAGTTCGGGCGACGGCCAGAGGTGGAAATGAACGCCTTCCACCCGACCCCAGCTCCTGGCGTTCTCGAGGATCGGGGCGAGAGAGCGCGCCCACTCCGCGCCCACAGCCTCCCCGCGGCCGGCGAGGCTTGCCGCCGCGCCCTCCTCCCCGAGAACGGTCAGCACGAACGGCCTCTTGAGCGGCGTGGGAGGCGGCGGCACGGGCTTGATCGCGCCGCTGCGGGAGAGCGTCGCGGCGGGCACGTAGAGGCGTACGATCTGCATCGCCCCGAGTTCGGCGTCGACGTCGTCCGGCACGAACGCCGGGGCTTCCGCGAGGAAGAGGGCGTCGCCGCGCGAGAGGGCCGGCGACTTGTCCGGCCGAGGCTCTGTCCGGGTCTTCCGGCACGAGGCCGGCGCGAGGAGGAGCGAGGCGACGAGGATTCCGGTGAAGGACCGGACAACCGTACGGCCCGCGGCGAGCGCGCCGCGCCGGCAAGGAGCCGGGTGAGTCACGGCGACGATGATAGCGCGGGCAGCGTGAAGCCCACGACGAGCCCGCGGCCCGCGCGTGGGTGCGCGAACACGCTTCCCGCGTGGTGTTCGGCGGCCCGCCGCACGGCCGCGAGGCCCATTCCCGAGCCGCGGGATTTCGTCGAGAACGTGGGTTCGAAGAGTCTCCCCGCGACATCGTCGGGCACCCCCGGTCCGTCGTCAGCGCACGCGAAGCGCACCGCGGACGCGCCGCCGGCGAGCGTCGCGTTCCCGGCGGAGAGCCGGACGTGGCCGGGCGCGGCGCCGATCGCCTCGACCGCGTTCACGAGGAAGTTCGTCAGGGCGTCGCGGACGAGGAAGGGATCCGCCGCGAACGGGTGTAGGTCCGGATCGGTCTCGGTCTCGATCGCGAGCGTTTCGTGCGTCCGGAAGTCGGCGGCGACCTCTTCGAGGAGCAGAGCCACAGCCGCGCGGTCGAGCACGCGCCGCTCCACCGCCGCGGGCTCGCCGAACCGTCCGAGCCGGCCGATACGGTCCGTCAGGATTCCGACCTGCCGGAGGATTCCCGCCGCGACGTCTCCGATCGCGTCGGGCGGCGGCGTCTCGCGCTTCGCCTCGAAACGCCGGAGGCGCTCGGCCGCGAGCCGGATCGGCGTGAGCGGGTTCTTGATGTCGTGCGCGATCGAGCGGGCGGCGTCGACCCACGCCGCGAGCCTGTCGGCCCGGAGGAAGTCCGTGAGGTCTTCGAGGAGCAGGATCACGCGCGGCGCGCGCTCTTCTCCCGGGAGCGTGACGATCGCCACGCGAAAGAAGCGCTCGCCCAGGGCACCCGGAATGGTCACGCGCATCTCGTAGGGCGACGGGCGCTCGGCCGCTTCCCCGAGAGCCGCGCGGAGCGGTGCCCACCGGGCGCCGGCGAGCCGCTCGGGCAGCGTGCCTCCCGGCAGCAGGCGATCCGCCGCCGGATTCGCGAGAAGGACAGTTCCATCGCCCCGGCGGAACAGCAGGACGGCCGCCGTGAGATTTCCGAGAAGGCCGACGGCGGAGGCACGCTCTTCGGCCAGAGATTCCGTGCGCTCCTCGACGCGCGCCGACATTTCCGTGAACGCATCGACGAGGCGCGCGAGATCCACGTTGGCCGGCCGCACCAGCGGCGGCAGAGGCCGCCCCTCGCCGACGTTCGCCGTGGCCGCGATGAGCTCCTCGAGCGGCCCCCCCAGCGTGAGCGCCGCCCGGCCGCCGAGGCCCACGGCCGCGAGCGCGACCGCCACGGAGAGCAGAAGCAGCGCGTCGGCCGCCGACCGCACGGCCTCGTCCTCGGCGACGACGACCGCGAGCGCCTCGCGCCCGTCCGCCGACACGGTCTCTGCCGCCTCCACGACGCGCGGCGCCCCGGCTGCGAGCGCGCCGCGCGACGCGAAGGCCGACGGCCGCCCTTCCGCGAGCTCCTGCGCGATCGGGGAGGCGAGCCTTTCGCGCGCCACTTCCGCCGCGACGGGCAGCGCGCGCGACGCGGCGACGAGCGTCCCGTCGCGATAGCGCAGAAGGTCCCAGCCGATGACCGCGGCAGCGCGATTCAGCGCGCCTTCCGGCGAAACGGCTCCGACGGTCTCGTCTCCCTCCAGCAGGCGCCTCCCCTCGGAAACCACGTCGCGCGAGCGCCGCGCCGTCTCCCGCGTCGCGTGGCCTTCGAGCGCGATCCTCACGAACACGACGCTGAGGGCGAGCGGAAGGGCGCCGAAGACCAGGACGAGCGCCACCAGCCGGGCCCGGAACGTCGCGAAGAAGCGCCGTGGGAAGCGGAGCGCGACACCCCGCCCCGGCGAGCCGGCGAAAAGGAGCGGAACGAGGATGACAAGCGCTGCCTCTCCCGCCGCCACGGCCGCTCCCGTCACCGCGAGGGGCGAATCAGCCGGAGCCGCGAATCCGGTGAAACCAGAGGCGGCGCCCCGGACGTGCACGCGGCGCAGCCCGTCCGGAGTCGGGACGGTCTCGACGGCCTCCCCCGACCGGCGGGCGCGGTTCAGGATCTTGTCGGGCATCTCGACGCCCTCGCCGCGTGATCCCGTCACCCGGCCGGCGGCGTCCCATTCCAGCCGCTCGACGGCGACGCGGTCGGGCACGTCCCGCGAGGCGACGGCCGACAGCAGCGGATCCCGGTCGACTTCGCGCGGCCAGGGCACGTGCCGGAACTCGGCCGGGAACGCCGCGGGAATCACGGCCGGCGAGACGAGATCCGCCGCGCGGCGCCCGGGCCGGATCACGCCGAACGACGACACCGTGGCGCCGAGCGGGCTCCGGATCGTGAGCGTGTCACCGAGCTCGGGAAAGCTCTCGTCGGCGCCTCGCACCCAGAGCGCGCGGGCAAGGTCGTCGCGCTGCGTGCGCTCCCCCGCCGGCAGCCACGGCTCCAGGGACGGCGAGGCGACGCGGCGCTCCCAGCGCCGCACGGATTCCGCTCGCACGGCGGCGCCGTCTCCTCGAGCGACGACCTCGGCCCTGGCGATCGCCGCGTCCGCGTGGCGGAGGCGGCCGTCCGCGAGACCCGCCGCGAAGAGAAGCGTCGCCGCCCCGAGAACGAACACCGCGGTCGCGGCGCGGGACAGGAGATCGGTCTGGGGTGACGGGCGGGCCCGCCCCGCCAGCGCGAACACGAGCGCGACGGACGCGACCGCGAGACACGGAACGTGAAGCGGCGCCCCGGCGGAGGCGAAGGCGGCCACGAGAGCGCCCAGCCCCAGCGCGGCCGCGGCGCGCGCGCTTCGCCTCGAGGCGCCAGGCTTCGGGAGAAGAGATGCGCACGCGAGCGCGGCGGACGCGAGGGCGAGCAGGCCCGTCTGAGCGAGAAAGTCCGGCAGGCCGGGAGGGATGAGGCTCAGCGTGTCGAAGAGACCCGGCGCGACGAGAGCGGCGGCGTGCCCGAAAAGGCCGGGCGCGAGGGCGAGGGGGATCGCGAGAATGACCCCGGCGGCGTGCGACCCGCCGGCGCGCCCGTGCGCTTTCCCCATGAGCGCCCGCACGAAAACCAGTGCCGTGACGCCTGTGAGGAACACGTCCGCCGGCGTCCCGAAGAGCCCAAGGAGCGGCGCCGGATCCCATCCGACAGCGAAGGCGCCCGAGGCGCCGAGCGGCGTTCCAAGCAGGAGGGCGAACCGGGCGGCAACGACGCCAGTCGCGGGGCTCTTAGCCGCGAACCCGAGGGCCGCCGTGAGAACCGCAAGAAGGACAGCGGGTCTGAGGGCGCTCGTGCGCCGCGCCTCCTCTTCCGCAACTTCTGGGTCGGACGTTTCCACGGAGAGTTCGAGCAGCCGGTCGCGCCTCTCGGAGGCCGCTACGCGCAGCCTGAGGCGCGTCGGGCCGTCCGCGAGCGCCAGGAACTCGATGAGATCCGGCCGCAGGATTCCCGTCGGATAGCGCCGGGTGACGACGAGCGTCCCGCGCGCCCCCCGCTCGCCCCGGGGCGCCACCCAGCCGAGGAACACGCGCGTGACGTGAAAAGAAGTGACGAATCCCGATGTCGCCGCGCCGCGCTCGGCCTCTAGTCCCGCGGCCTCGCCTGCCCACGCGACGGGGCGGCGCGCGCGGTCGAAAAAGACCGCGCCCCAGCCCGCACCTTTCGGGAGCGACTCCCCCAGGATCGAGAAGAGCCGCGCGGGACGCACTTCCGCGCCGCCCCCGTCCGCGATCGCCGCGAATTCCCGCCCGGCGTGAATCCGTTCCGCCGTTCGGCGCAGCGTCTCGCCGTCGCGTTCGAGAGCCTCTTCCGCCGCGCCGAGGAAGAGCGCGGCACGCGCGTCCCGAGCGGCGGCGCCGGCCGGCGCGAGGCGTGCGGCGACCGCCAGCGCGAGCGCGACGAGCGCCACGGCGAAGAGACCGAAAACGACCCTGCGGCGCGCGCGCAACGTCAACGAGGCCAAGAGCGTCAACGCGCCATCGGGATCCGGATCCCGTGGCGCGCGGCGCAGGCGAGCGCCTCCGGATAGCCGGCGTCCGCGTGGCGCACGATGCCCATTCCCGGGTCTGTCGTGAGAACCCGCGCGAGGCGCGCCGCGGCCTCCTCGGTTCCGTCCGCGACGACGACCATCCCGGCGTGAAGTGAGTAGCCGATCCCGACGCCGCCGCCGTGGTGGAAGGAGACCCACGTCGCGCCCGAGGCCGTATTGAGGAGAGCGTTCAGGACGGGCCAGTCGGCGATCGCGTCGCTGCCGTCCACCATGGCCTCGGTCTCGCGGTTCGGGGAGGCGACGGAACCGCAGTCGAGATGGTCGCGCCCGATCACGATCGGAGCCCTCACGCGGCCCGTGCGCACCAGCTCGTTGAACGCAAGACCTGCCTGCGCCCGCTCCCCATATCCGAGCCAGCAGATCCTCGCGGGCAGCCCCTGAAACGCGACGCGCTCGCCCGCGAGCGTGATCCAGCGCTTCAGCGCCGCGTTCCCCGGGAACAGGCGCAGGATCTCGCGGTCCGTCTCCGCGATGTCGCCGGGGTCGCCCGAGAGCGCCACCCACCGAAACGGCCCTTTGCCCTCGCAGAACAGAGGGCGAATGTACAGCGGGACGAAGCCGGCGATGTCAAACGCGTTCGTCACGCCGCCCTTCACCGCCCCGGCCCGCAGGTTGTTGCCGTAGTCGAACGTGACGGCGCCGCGGGCCTTCAGCGCGAGCATCGCCTTCACGTGGGCGCCCATCGAGGCGATCGCGCGGCGGCGGTAAGCCTCGGGGTCGACCGATCGCAGGCGGAGCGCGTCCTCGTATGGGAGGCCGTGCGGAACGTAGCCGTTCAGCTCGTCGTGCGCGGACGTCTGGTCGGTGAGGAGATCCGGCACGAGGCCGCGCGCGAGGAGCCGCTCGAGGAGGTCCACCGCGTTCGAGAGCACGCCGAAAGAACGGGCCTCCCGGCGGTCCCGCGCCGCGAGCGCACGGTCGATGCCCGTGTCGAGGTCGTCGACGCGCTCGTCGACGTAGCGCGTCGCGAGGCGCCTGTCGATGCGCGTCCCGTCCACCTCCGCGACGAGCGCCGTCCCACCGCACATGGTCGCGGCCATCGGCTGCGCTCCGCCCATCCCGCCGAGGCCGGCCGTCACGACGAGGCGCCCCGCGAGCGAGCCGTCGGGCGACGAGAGGTCGCGGCGCGCAGCCTCGGCGAAGGTCTCGTACGTACCCTGCAGGATCCCCTGCGTGCCGATGTAGATCCACGAGCCCGCCGTCATCTGCCCGTACATCGTCAGGCCGAGGGCCTCGAGACGCCGGAACTCGTCCCACGTCGCCCAGTGCGGCACGAGGTTGGAATTCGCGATGAGGACGCGGGGAGCGTCCGCGTGCGTGCGGAACACCCCCACCGGCTTTCCCGACTGCACGAGGAGCGTCTCGTCGTCACCGAGATGGCGCAGCTCCTCGAGAATCGCCGCCAGGCACGCGGGGTTCCGTGCGGCCTTTCCCGACCCGCCGTAGACGACGAGGTCCTCGCGGCGCTCGGCGACCTCGGGGTCGAGGTTGTTCAGGAGCATCCGGTAGGGAGCCTCCGTGAGCCACGAACGGCACGTGAGGGCCGTCCCTTTGGGAAGCGCCGGCGGCGAGAACGCGGCGGGGGCCGAGGTTCCTTGCATCCCAGTCATGTTAGCCGGGCCGCGCTGTGACGCAATGCGTCACATTTCTGCTTGACATGTATTACGCGCTGCGTTATATTGGCTTGTATGAGCGATCCCCGCCGAATCGTCCGCTACCGCAACCGGAAGCTTTATGAGGCCCGTGAGCGTCGTTTCGTGACCCTCGGCGACCTTGCGAAGGCGGTCTCCGAGGGCGATCGCGTGGAAGTCATCGCCGCGGATACAGGCGAGGACATCACGGTGAAAATTCTCTCCCGCGCCCTCGTGCACGGGCGCACGCCTATCGTCGCCTCGGCCGACACGCTGACCCGTCTGCTTCGCGCGGGCAGCGAGGCGGCGGAAACCGTCGCGGAAGCGGTCGAGCGCGTCGGCGGGACCCGCGTCGCGGAGAAGCTCCGCCGGGCCTCGCGCCCTGAGCGCCTCGGCCGGACGTTGGCCCCGCTCACCCGCCGGCTCGAGGACGCCCGCCAGGACGTCGAGAAGATCGTCGGGGGGCTCGTCGAGAAGGGCAGGCTCACCTGGGAAGAGGGGACGCGCCTGCGCGAGGACGTCGGCCTCGTTTTTCGCGAGAGCCTCTCCGACGTCGTCGGCAGCGTCCGCGACATCGCGAGCCGGCTGTCTCCGGCCACCCAGCCCGGCCTCGCGAAGGAGATCGGCGATCTCAAGACGCGCCTCTCCCAGCTCGAGTCCCTCGCGAAGAGCGCTTTTCCTCCGAAATCCCCGCCAGAGGCGCCCCCGCGCCGCGCTGCGGCGTCATCTCGCAACCATCCCGGGAAGACCCGGCACAATAAAAGGAGAACCGTATGAAAACCACCTCACGCAAGACCTCCCCAAAGCTCGCCTTCCAAGTGCCGGCGCCGGTCGAAAAGGCCCTGAAGACGGCGGGCCACCGCTTCGACGCGCTCAGCCTCAAGGCGAAAAACGTCGCTGCCCAGACCGAAAAAAAGGTGAAGGTTGCGGCGCACGATCTCAAGAAGACCGGCGAGTCGCTCACGAAGGATCCGCGCGCGTTCGTCGAGGATGTGATGGAGTCGGGACGGGACTTCGGCCAGATGCTTCGCAAGAACGCCGGAAAGGTCGGCGGCGACGTCCAGGAGCGGGTTCAGAAGGCGGGCGCCGAGGCGGCGCGCCGCGCCGAGGTCGTCGCGAAGAACGTGACCGAAACCGTCGGCACAGTCGTCGAGAAAGGCCTTAACAGCCTGAACGTCCCAACGCGCAAGGAGCTCCGCTCGCTCTCGGCCAAGGTCGACGGCCTCGGCAAGAAGATCGACGCGTTGAAGAGCCGCAAGCCGGCACGCGCCGCGCGGCGCGCCCGGTGAGTGCGGGAGGAATCGGATAGACTCCGAAGCGCCGCCCGAAAGGCGGCGCCTTTTTTATTGCGAAAAACAAAATGGCCGGCCATAGGCAACAGCCCGGGACCGAGACGCTCGGGAGAGCTAACTCCGAGCCCGACTTCCGGCCGTTTCCGTCGCCGATCCGCAAGCGTCTCGGGATCGTGTGCGCGGGCGGAGGCGTCACCGGCGCGATCTACGAGATCGGCGCCCTCGCGGCGCTCGAGGACCGGCTCGAGAATGTCTCGATAACCGACTTCGACGTCTTCGTCGGCGTCTCGGCGGGCGCCTACATCTCGGCGCTCCTCGCGAACGGCGTCACGCCGGGCGTGCTCTTCCGGAACGTGACGCGCTCGGCCGGCACGCGCACCGACATCGACGACCTCTCACTTTTCGGCCTGAACCTCGGCGAGATCGCGACGCGCTTGGCCACGGCCCCCTTCACGGTCCTCGACGCTGCCTGGGATTTCTACAAGAACCGGCGCGAGACGACGCTCACGGACCTCGTGCAGTCCCTCGGGCAGCTCCTGCCCTCGGGGGTGTTCCACAACCAAGGGCTCGAGGCCTGGATGCAGAAGTGGTTGACGCAGGGGGGCCGCACGAACGACTTCCGCCGCCTCGGTAAGACGCTCCGCCTCGTCGCCGTGGACCTCGACACGGGCGAGACGGCGAAGTTCGGCGCCCCGGGCTTCGAGGATGTGCCGATCTCCAAAGCGGTCGCGGCGTCGTGCGCGATTCCGGGCCTTTACCGCCCCGTCCGCATCGACGGCACGGACTACATCGACGGCGGCGTGCGCAAGACGGCGCACATCTCGCTGGCGCTTCGCGAGCGCTGCGGCCTCACGATCTGCGTGAACCCGCTCGTCCCCGTGCGCTTCACGCATCCCGAGGGCGCCGTGAAGCGGCTGGGCACCGACGAGGCGGGCCCTCTCCGCAGGCGCGGCCTCCCGACGATCCTCGACCAGGTTTTCCGCGTGACGCTCCACTCGCGCCTGCGCTACGGCCTCACGCGCTATCGGCGCGAGGCCCCCGACGCCGACATCCTCGTTTTCGAGCCGAAGCCCGAGGACCTGCCGCGCTTCATGCGCAACATCATGCGCACGTCGGGGCGTGTCCGCATCGCCGAGTACGCTTACCGCTCGACGATGGCCCTCCTCGACTCCGACTTCAAGCGGTTCCAGCGCGTCTTCGCGAAGCACGGCCTCGTCCTGCGCCCCGCCTGCGCGCGCGACCTCTCGCGCGTGAAGCTCCACGCAGAAAGGGTGAGCGGCCGCATCTCGACGCGCCTCACGGCCTCCCTCTCGGCGCTCGAAGCGGACCTCGAACGCTGGACGCTCAGCGCTGGAACGCGTACGAGATCCTGAGTCGGCGAGAAACACCCGGAGAGAGCCGGGAAGGGTTCGGCTTCAATCTCCGGTGAACACGTTCCCGCGGCGCGCGAGGCGCGAGTCGATCATCGTCTGGAGCGTCGAGCGCACCTGGTCCGCGAGCTCGTTCACGATCATGGGGCGATCGGCGACCTCCGGCCCGTGGTCGAACGCGATCGGCTTGCCGATGTCGATCCACCACTTCGTCGGCAGCGGCAGGAAACCGAGCGGGCCCAGGAGCGGGAACGTGGGCGTGAGCGGGAAGTACGGCAGGCCGAGCGGCTTGCCGATGAAGTCCATGCGCGTGAGATTCGGATGGATCTCCTCGGCACCCACGACCGAGACCGGAATGATGGGAGCGCCCGTCTGCAGCGCGAGGCGCACGAAACCTCCGCGACCGAACCGCGCGAGGCGGTACCGGTCGCGGAAGAGCTTTCCGACGCCCTTGACGCCCTCGGGGAAAACCCCGACGAGCTCGTCGCGCTCGAGCAGCCGCACGCCGTTCTCGGGGCAGGCGCGCACCTCGCCCATGTGGCGCAGCCACGGCTGCAGGAACGGCAGCGTCGTGAACATGTCGAGGACGAGCATGCGCGCCGTGCGGTGCGCGGCGTGCTCGCGGGCAATGCCGCGCTTGACCATCGCGCCGTCCCACGGCAGGACTCCGGAATGATTCGCGACGAGGAGCGCGCGGCCCACGTTCGGCACGTTCTCGACTCCGTTCAGCGTCACGCGCCACCACACGGTGTAGAGGAAGTCGAAAAGGTCGGCCCACGGGCGCGCTGCGACCTCGTCATAGCCGAAGTCGTCGAGGAGGAACGTGCGCGACCGGTTGCGGAAGAGGTTCCAAGCGTCCACGAGCGCGCGCGGCGATTTGAACTCCGGATGCGCATCGAGGAACCGCGCGGCTTCGCCCAGCAGCACGTGCTGGAGGTCGTCCGGATTCTTCGGGAGGAGCGACGGCGTCAGGCCCGCGTCGTACGCAGGCTCGGAGGGGGCCGGGGCGGGGTGCGGGGAAGGATGGCGGCGGGCGCTCACGAGGCGATTCCCTGCGCGCGAGCCCGCGGCCGAGGACGGACGCGCTGCTCGTACGCATAGCGTGCCGCGCGGGCTGCGTCCGCGACGGCGTCGAAGTCCACGAGGCGTCCCGACCCGAACCTCTCGCGCGCCGTCTCGAGAACGACCTCGAGCGTCGTGTGCCTCGCCGAGAAGCCCAGCACCCGCCGGGCTTTCGCGTCGTCCACGACGCAGGAATAGCGCAGATAGTCCACGTGAACGCCCGGCATCAGGCCCACGCCCGCGAGCCACGCGGCCTCGTACAGTGCATAACCGAGCGGATGCGGCACGGGAATTCCCAGCGACCCGAAGAGCAGGCGCACCGTCGAAAGGGGCACGACGCCCTCGGGAGCGATGTTGAAGACGCCCTGCGCTTCCGGCCGGTCGAGCGCCCTCACGAGCGCGTCCACGGCGTCGTTCGGATGCAGCGCCTGCACGAGCGGGTCGTACCCCAGGAGCTGCCACGAGAACGGGGCCGCGAAGAGCCTGGCGCGGTAGTCCCGCACCTCGGGAGACAACAGCGGCACGAACCTCAGGATCGAAACGCGCGACTCCGGGTGGCGGCGCACGTGGGTGCGGGCGTGGCTCTCAGCCTCGACGAAGTCGCCCACGAAACGGTCCTCCGGATCGGGCCTCAGCGGATGCTCCTCCGAGAGGAAGTTCGGGTTGTCGCCGCGCGCGCCGTAGACGAGGGACATCGAGCCCAGCAGGATGCGCGGAATCTTCGCTTCCCCCGCGGCCGCGAAGACGTGCAGCGCGCCGATGGCGTTCAGCTCGTGCGCGTAGGTGGCCTGGCGCGAGGGGCTGCGGAGCTGGGCGAGATGGACGATGACGTCCGGCCTCTCTTCCCTCAGAAGCTTGAAGAGCGACCCGTCGGCGAAGGGCAGGTTCAGGTCCAGGAAGCGGTGCCTCACCTCCGGCAGGTCTGCCGGGGGCACGAGGTCGAACACCACGACCTCGCGGTCTCCACGCGTGAGCAGCGCGCGCACGAGGCGTTCCCCGAAGAAGCCGCTGCCGCCCGTGACGACGACCTTCAGCCGCTTCGCCCCGGTCTCGGCGACCTTCGGGAAGCGAACGACGCGCCCGCCGGATCCGTTCCTGCGTGGCCGAGCAGTCTTCACTTCGGCCTTCCCCGCCACGGCGGGACCTAGCCCTTCCGTCCGGAGGCCTTGCGCGCGCGCGACTTCGGCGTCGCTTTCACCTTCAACGAATCGAGCTCAGCTTGAAGCTCTTCGAGGCGCTTCTCCAGCTTCGTGACGTCCTTCCGGGTCGCCACACTCATGGCCTTCAGGCCCTCGGCCACGCGCTTGTCGACCTCTTCCTTGACGGCAATGCCTTTCTTCAGAACCTCGATGAAGGTCGGGTTCGCCATCAGGTTGTTCGAGACGTCGGTGAGGAACCCCTCGCCGCGGGCCTTGAGCTGGTCGAAGAGTGAATTGGACATGCGATCCCTTTCACGGAGGTCCCGTCGGCCCGTCGCCTCCTGCTAGAGTCCCCGATTATGACGCCATTTCGCGGGAAGGAGGAGCTCCGGAAGGTGACGATCCTGAAGGGGGAAGGTCTCACGCACCTTCTCGCGTAGGCTTCGTCCGCGTGCACTCGACGCCCCTTCTCGAAAGCCTGTTCTCTCGGCGCCTCCTCGTGGTCTGCGGCAAGGGCGGCGTCGGGAAGACGACGGTCGCGGCCACCCTCGCGAAGCTCGCGGCCGACACGGGACGGACGGTGCTTCTCGTCTCGACGGACGGCCGGGGAGACGCCGCGACACTCTTCGAAAGGCGGAACGCCGGCTACCGCGAGGTGGAGCTGGCCCCGCGCCTCCACGGTCTCACCGCGGACTTCGACGCACTGCTCGCCGACTTCGTGGGCTCCGTGTCGCCGGTGCGGATGCTCGGCGACAGGCTTCTCGCGGTCCCGGCCTTCCGCTTCTTCACCCGGGCGACGCCGGGGCTCCCCGACCTCCTCCTCCTGGGGAAGATCCGCGAGATCTTCAAACGGAAAAAGTCGACCGCACGCGAGCCGAAGGTCGACGTCATCGTCCTGGATGCTCCGGCAACCGGCCACGCGCTTTCCCTCATCGCGCTCCCACGCACCCTTCTCGCCACGGTTCCGGCGGGACCCGTCCGGAAGCTCGCGGAGTGGCTCGACGCGCTTCTTTCTGACCCGAAGGACACCGCGCTCGTCGTCGTGTCCGAGCCCGAGGACTTCGCGGCGAAAGAGACCGAGGAATTGATCGCGGGCGCCCGCGAAAGGGCCAGCCTCACGACCGCGCTCGTCGTCCTGAATCGGGTCGGGAGAGGAGAAAGAGAAGAAACTCTGCTTAAGAGGGACTCGACCATTCCGCTGATCGAGATTCCGGAGATCGAAGCTGAAGCGCTCGAAGAGGCCGGGAAGATTTCTTCGAATGGTCCCGAGCGGCGCCCCTCCGGCGAGCACAACGGCGAGGTCGCCGCGCAGGCCACCCAGTTTTTTTCCGCGTTTCTCGCCACCTTCGAAGAAAACGCCGCCGCGCCATCGCGAGAAGGCCCCCCGAAGCGCGCCGGCCGCGCCCCCGCTCGGGAAAGCAAAAGAAACCCTTCTTCGTCCTTCGTTCTGGGCTCCCCTCCCCTCGATCTCCGCCCGGCACTCGACCGCGAGAAGCTGATCGTCCTCACGGGGCCCGGAGGCGTCGGGAAGACGACGCTCGCGGCCGCGCTCGGCCTGGCGGCGGCGCGCCGCGGGAGGCGCGCACTCGTGCTCACCGTCGACCCCGCGCGGCGCCTCGCCCAGGCTCTTGGCCTTTCCGCGCGGGACGCGCGCTCCAGCCGCCCCTCCGAGGTGAGCGCCCCCGGCATCCCGAGGGGAGGCCGTCTCCTTGCGCTTCAGATCGACCCGAGAGCCACGTTCGAGCGCCTGCTCCAACGCACGGCGAACCGCGAGACGTTCGAGAGAATCCATCAGAATCGCCTCTACTCGGGGCTCGTCGATTCGCTGCCCGGCGTCCTCGAGTACATGGGCATCGAGGCGCTGCACGAGCACGCGGCCGATCCCGACATCGACATCCTCGTTCTCGACACGCCCCCCGCCGCGCGCGGCCTCGATTTTCTCTCGGCGCCGGAGCGCATGGTCACGCTACTCGAGAACGACGCCCTGCGATTCTTCCTGCGGCGCGACGGCTTCTTCGGGCGCGCGCTCTCCGAAGCGTCGCGCGGCGGCGCGGCCCTGCTCCGCGCCGCGGACCGTATTCTCGGCCTCGGCTTTCTCGCGGACCTCGCGGACTTCTTCCGCGCCTTCGACGGCCTCTACGACGGCTTCAAGGAAAGAAGCCGAGAGGCGGCGAGGCTCCTGACCGCCGGGCGGTTCCTCGTCGCGACGACGCTCGACTTCTCCGCTCTCGCGACCTCGGCGGAGCTCGCCGCCGGCCTCGCCCGCCGCGGCGCCGCGCCGGGCCTAATCCTAAACCGCGTGAGCAACCGCCTGACGAGCGCGCCAAGGCTTTCCAAATCACTTGCCGCGCTTCCCGCGCTCGCCCTCGCGGAGATGGACGTGCCCACGGACGACCTACCGGACGCGCTCGCGTCGGCGCTCGTGAGTTAGGTCCGCTTCAGAGGAGCGGCGCGAGAAGGTCGTCGAGATCCCCGCTCAGGACGGCCCGCGCGCCTTCGATCGCGGGCGCCGCGTGGCGGTCGGAATCCCAGAAAGCGACGCGCGAGCGCACGAGGCGGTGCAGCTCCTCGAGCGGCGCCGAGGTCTTCAGCGGGCGCCTGAGGTCTAGCGCCTGTGCCGCTGCAAGCAGCTCGATCGCGAGTACCGTCTCGAAGAGGTCGACGTTCTTCGTGAGCTTTCGAGCCGCGATCGGGCCCATCGAGACGTGGTCTTCTTTCCCGGCCGAGGTCGGGATCGAGTCCACGGACGCCGGGAAGGAGTTCGACTTCGCCTCGGAGACGAGCGACGCCGCGGTGACGTGAATCATCATGAGGCCAGAGTTCAGGCCGCCGTCCAACGTGAGAAATGCCGGCAGGTCCCCGGAAAGAGCCGGGTTCACGAGCCGCTCCGTCCGCCGCTCGGAAAGCGACGCCATGTCGGCCGCCGACGCGGTGAGGAGGTCGCACACGAGCGCCACTGGCGCCGCGTGGAAGTTTCCGCCCGAGACGACCGTGCCGGTCTCCGCGAAGACCATCGGGTTGTCGGTCGCGGCGTTCATCTCGATCTCGATCACGCGCCGCGCGTGCGCGGCGGCGTCGCGCGCCGTGCCGTGCACCTGCGGAATGCAGCGGAGCGCGTAGGCGTCCTGCACGATGCCGCAATCGCGGTGGCTCTCGCGCAGGGGCGAGTCCGCGAGGAGCGTCCGTAGGTTCTGCGCCGATGCAACCTGGCCGGGATGCGGGCGGGCCGCGTGAATGCGCGCGTCGAACGCGGCGTCGGTGCCCTTCAAAGCGTCCAGCGTGAGGGCGGCGACAAGGTCCGCCGCCTTGTGGAGACGCAGGCTGCGGTGGAGCGCGAGCGCGCCGAGCGCCGTCGTGAGCTGCGTCCCGTTGATGAGCGCGAGCCCCTCCTTCGCCTCGAGCACGGCGGGTGCGAGGCCCGCCGCCCGCAGCGCCTCCGAGGCCGGGCGGCGCCTTCCGTCCCAGTCCACCTCCCCTTCCCCGACGAGCGCGAGCGCGAGGTGCGCGAGCGGAGCGAGATCTCCCGAGGCGCCGACCGAGCCCTGCTCGGGAATGACGGGGTGAATTCCCTTCGCGAGGCACGCGAGGAGAAGCTCCAGCGTCTGTCTTCGGACGCCCGAAAACCCTTTCGCGAGGCAGTTCGCGCGAAGCAGCATCACCGCCCGAACGGCGGGCGCGGAAAGCGGCGCGCCCGTGCCGGCCGCGTGGCTCCGCACGAGGTTGAGCTGGAGCGCTCCGAGCTTCTCTCTCGGGATGACGACGTCGGCGAACTTCCCGAACCCCGTCGTGACGCCGTAGACGACCCGGTTCTCGGCGACCGCGCGGTCGATGACGGCCCGCGCCGCGTCCACGCGGGCGGCCGCGCGCGGCGCGAGCGCCGCGGACTTCTCGCCGCGGGAGACGGCAGAAAGATCTTCGAGCGAAAGAGAGTCCCCGTCGAGCTCGATCGTCTGGCGCACGAGGCGACATTGTGCACCGGGAAACGGGGTTTTTCTTAGAAGGGCGAATGGGGCTTCGGCATCGAGTCAAGGCGTCGGCACGACACGGGCCCCGGCCGCACTCGCCCTTTCTAAGAAATCTTCTCTTCGATTTCTAAGAAATTGTCTCCTCCGACGGTAGAATCCAAAAGTGACACACATCAAAGGCTCGGCTCTCGCCGTCATCGGGGGCCAGTGGGGCGACGAGGGCAAGGGCAAGGTCGTCGATCTCATCTCCCCGTCGTTCGACCTCGTGGCCCGCTACCAGGGCGGCCACAACGCCGGCCACACCGTGAAGTTCGGCGACAAGCACTTCGCGCTGCGGCTCGTCCCGTCGGGCATCTGCCGTGCGGGCGTCATGAACGTGATCGGCAACGGCCTCGTCGTCGACCCGCGCGCGCTTCTCTCCGAGATGGAGTCGTTGCGCGCGGCCGGAGTCACCGTCGGTGACAACCTCCGCCTTTCCGACCGCGCCCACGTCATCCTGCCCACGCACGCGCTCCTGGACGGGGCGCGCGAGAAGGCGCTCGGCGGCGCCAACATCGGCACGACCTCGCGCGGCATCGGCCCGGCGTACGAGTCGAAGGCGAACCGGACTGGGCTTCGCATCGCCGACCTCGTGGACCCCGACCGGTTCTGCGCGATCGCGCGGCCCCTCGTCGCCCATCACGACGCCGTGCTCAAGCACTTCTACGGCGTCGAGGGCGCCCCGATCGACGAGACGCTCGAGACCTATATCGAGTGCGGCCGAAAGCTCGCGCGCTTCGTCACCGACACGTCCGCCTTCCTCCATGGCGAGCTCACGAAGGGCAAGAAGCTCCTCTGCGAAGGTGCGCAGGGGATCATGCTCGACGTGGACCACGGGACCTATCCGTTCGTCACGTCTTCGTCCTGTGCGCCGGGCGGCGCGTGCACGGGCCTCGGGCTTCCGCCGTCGGCGCTGGGCGCGGTCGTGGCCGTCATGAAGGCATATACGACGCGCGTCGGCTCGGGCCCGTTCCCGACCGAGCTGCACGACGAAACCGGCGAACGGATTCGGACTCGAGGAAACGAGTTCGGCACCGTCACGGGCCGGCCGCGGCGCGTGGGCTGGTTCGATGCCGTCGTCGCGCGGACGGCCGTGCGCGTGACAGGCCTGGACGCCATCGCCCTCACGAAGCTCGACGTCCTCGATGATCACGACGAGATTCGCATCGCCACGGGCTATACGATCGACGGAAAGTCCGTGTCCGCTGTGCCCGCGCGCGCAGACCTCTACGAGCGCGCGAAACCGGTCTACCGGACGTTCCCGGGATGGAAGGCCTCCATCGCGGGCATCGAGAGCTGGAACGCTCTGCCCGCGCGCGCCCGCGAGTACGTCTCGGCGCTCGAGGAGATCGTCGGCGCGAAGGTCGGCCTCCTCTCGACGGGCCCCCGGCGCGAAGAGACGATCGTCCGCCCGGGGACCGCGCTGGACGGGTGGCTGAAGACGACCGTCGGCCAGCCGGCGTGATGCGTCCCGAATCAGCCCTGCTACACTCCGCCGCGGGCGGGCCGTTAGCTCAGTTGGTTAGAGCACCTGCCTTTTAAGCAGGGGGTCGCTGGTTCGAGTCCAGCACGGCTCACCAGCCTTTCGAAGGCGCATTTCTCGTCCGGGGAGCAACCGATGGGCATTTCAGCGGCGAAACGGAGCCTCCGTCTGCGGGCCGCAGCCGAGGCCTTCGACGTTCTTCGAGCCAACGGCAGCCCGAAAATCACCAACGCGGAACTCTTGAAGCACGCGGTCCGGAGCGATCACGAGCCTCACCCGCGCATCGTGCGCGAGGTGCACCAGGCTCTCATCGAGGCGCGCGCGGCGCAGCCGAAGGAACGGACCTCCACGCTCAAGAAGATCTCGGGGGTTTTCTCCCGGAAGGCGGCGCCCGAGCGACCGGGGCTGGACGACGTCGTCCGGCGATTCGAGCAGGCCTTCGTCCTGCCGGACTGACGCGGGGCCCCAAAGCCGCTAGAATCCGCCGTTCCCCGGGTGCCCCCATCGTCTAGTGGCCCAGGACGCCACCCTTTCAAGGTGGAGATCGAGGGTTCGAATCCCTCTGGGGGTACCAAACTCAATCCTCCGGGGCACCCTGTAAGCTGGCGCGAATGCCCAACGGCAAGGTGGACCGGGGTGCCCTGCCCCATACCGGCCGGGAGCGGCCGGCGCTGGACACGCCGTACCTCGCCCCCCGCGGCAAGGCGGAGCAGCGGATCGCGGGAATCTTCGCCGACGTGCTAGGGCTGGAGCGAGTGGGCGCTCACGACGACTTCTTCGACCTCGGCGGCAGCTCCCTCGACGTCGAGGAGGCGATCCTTCGCCTCCTGGAGGCCTTCGGTCGCGAGCCCGACACCGCAGAACTTCTGCAGGCGCCGACGCCCTGCGCCCTCGCCGCCCGGATGACCGGGCCGGCGCCCGGAACCGGCGCGGTGCTCCTCCCGCTCCGGCGCGGGAACCGCCCGCCCGTCTTTTTCGTTCCCACGCCCCTCGCGGTGGGCTCGGTCCTCCTCGCCTACGCGACGCTCGCCCGCCGTGTGAAGGAAGGCCGCCTTTTCCTCGCCTTTCATCCGGGCGAGAGTGCCCCGCCGGGCGCCGACCTCGTGAAAACCGCCCTCGAGGCGATCCGGGCGGCCCAACCCGTCGGTCCGTACGCCGTCCTCGGTGAGTGCGCGGGGGGAATCCTCGCCTGGGAGACCGCCCGGCGCCTCTCGGCCGCCGGCGAACGCGTCGATCTCCTGGCGCTCCTCGACACGCCCTGGCCTCCCGACTGGAGGCGCAGGCCGAGGTCCCGTTTCCGATGGCTGCTCCCGCCAGGGGGCGACTACCTGCTCCGCCGGGCCGCACGCCACGTCCGCGCCCTCCGGAGCCTTCCCGTCGCGCAATGGCCGGCCTATCTGCGGGGGAAAAGCGGCGCCGCCCTCGCGGCCCTCCGGCAGGCCCGGCGGCCCGGGGTGAGGGAAGCTCTCCGCCGCCGGGCTTGGTACGCGGGAGGCGTCGCAGCCATTCCGCTCGAGCCCTGGAGCGGGCACCTCCGCTTCATTCAGAGCGCGGATCCCCGGCACGAGCACGACCCGGAAGGCTGGGCGAAGCTGGCGGGATCCATCGAGGTCGTCCGCGTCCCGGGCGACCACACGACCTATCTCGGCGACCACGTGGATGAGGTCGCCGCCATTCTCGGACGCTGGCTGGACCGGGTCTGACCGCCTCCGATCGCGAGACCGATCCGGGGTACGATGCGTCCCGCACCGGGGGTGCCCCACGTCGATAGTGGACATGGCCTGTCTTCTCTGCGGCGGAACCGCGCTCGGAGCCCGCAGCGCGACCGCCGAGATCGAGTTGCGATGCCCTGTCTGTGGCGTCTACTCGATCACGGTCGGCGCCGTGAACGCTCTCCGCCAGAGCCCGGCAAAAGCGACTCTCGTCCGCACGGAGGTCGAGCGCCGGCGCGCGGAAGGCGACGCGATGCCGCGCGTGGACATGGACCTCCTCGACGCGGCGCTGAAGACGGGAGCGTAGACCGCGACCGTCGGGCGGCCTTCACCAGGGCGGCCCGCACCGGCCCGGACGCGCTATCCTCTTCCTTTCGGAGGAGACGCGGTGGGGCTTTTCGGCGGGAAGAGCGGCGCGAGCGGCGGGATGAAACCCGGCTTCAGGGACTTGAAGTGGGGCGACGGGCCGGGGCCGCAGATGGAGGTCCTCGACGAGCACGCCGAGGCGAAGTTCTGCTGGATCGCGAACGACGATCTCACGTGGGGCGGCGCGTCCGTCGACAAGATCGTCTACGAGTTCTGGGAAAACCGCTTCGCGGAGGTCTTAATCGAGATGCCTTCCTCGTCGGCCGACCGGGTCCTGAAGGATCTCCACGCCGGATGGGGCAAACCTGAGCAGCCGAACAAGTTCATCGAGGATTTCGTCTGGCAGAACAAGGCTGCGGGCCCGGAGGCCACGACCGCCATCTTCAGCCGCAACCCGAATACGCGGGCCGCGACGCTGCGCATCCTCAGCGGCTACATCCAGACGAAGAAGCTGCTCGCCAAGGGCCGTCCGCCCGCGCGCTGAACCTTACTTCGGGCAGGCAGACGCGTCCACGACCTTCGCCTCGCTGCCGCCGAGGAGCTTCCAGTCGCCCGCCATCGTCGTGCTTCCATCCGTGACATCCCGGCGGTCGGGGTCCACGCGCGCGCCCCGAACGCCCGGCGGAGCCTGGACGCTCGCATGGAAGCTCGACGTCTCTCTCGCCGGCAGGATGTTCACGTCCGGCGCGGTCTGGGCGGACGCGAGGTAGTTGCCTTTGCTGTCTAGAATCCTCACGAGGATCGCGACGCCGCACACCGTCTGGTCTCCCCCGTTGCGGACCGTACCCGAAACGCGCACGAGGCCGGCGGGATCGACGACCCCGTCGTTCGAGACGTCCACGACGCGCAGTTCCGAGGCGATCGGCGCATCGCGGGCCGGCGCGTCCCCGCTCGCCGCGGGCGACGCGGAGGGCGTGGAAACCGGCGTGGAGGCTGGCGTCACGCCGGGAGCGGGGCCGAGCGTGATCGTCGCGCCCGTGCCTTTCGCGTCCGGACCGGTCTTCAGGCGCCGCTCGCGCGCGACGTCCTGCAGCGTGCGGGGCTGGACGAGGCCGCGCACCGTCGGCGTGGGCGTCGGCGTCGCGTCCGGTACGGCCGCAGCGGCCTGAAGAAGCACGAGCGCGAGGGCGGCGAGGCTCACGAGCAGTCCTCGCTCGCGCCCGTGATCTCGGCCTCGACGCGGCCCACGCGCTGCCAGTTCGTCGAGGCCGTGCCGTCGACGAGCGGGTCCGGTTTCCGCTCGCGCGAGCCGCGCACGCCCGCAGGCGCCTTGACGATTCCCCCGAATGCGACGGCCTCCCCTGGTTCCACGATCTTGAGGTCGGTCGTCGTCTCCCCCGTCGAGAGCAGGACTCCATGATCGTCGTACAGCCTCAGGAAGATCGTCACCCGGCACGCCGCCATGCGGCCGGTATTGCGGACCGTACCGTAGACCGAGACGAAGCCGTCCGTCACGGCGCCGTTTTCCTGAACCTCCTCCACCCGCACCGGCCCCAGGCGGCGCGCCGGGGGTGATCCGGACGGGACCGGCTCGGGCTCGGGCGTCGTGACGACGACCGCACCGGAACTCGAGAGGCGGCCGAGCCGGCGCTCGCGCGCGATTTCCGCCAGCGACCGCGGGTGATAGGGATCCGCGGCCGCCACGGGTGTTGGCGTGGGGATGGGAGTCGGCGTCGCGGGCGTCGCGGTGGGCGTGGCGGTGGGCGTGGCCGAAGCTGCCTGCGCGGCGAGAAATACGATCAAGGCGAGGATCACCCCGCGATTATCCGACAACGGCGCGTGCGACGAGGTCCACGCCGAAAGTCCTCTCGAAAAGGCGGCCTTTCTTCCTCAGCGCCCACAGCTCGAGGTCCAGCGGCTGGCGCGCGGACAGGGCCATGTGAGCGCGCTTGCCGCGGAACGTCACGCGGATCCGCTTGACGAGCCCGCGGTGCGTGCGGTCGAGCGCGTCGGCGACCCTCAGGAGCGCCGCGAGCTTCTCGACGACGGGCTTCTTCCAGGGGTCGAGCGCCCGAAAGGGCTCGTGCGCGTCGAGAGGAGGCGCCTTGCGGTGGTACCGGGCCACGAGGGCGATCAGCTCCACCTCGGCCTGCGTGAAGCCCTTCAGGTCGCCGTGCAGGATCAGGTAGTGAGAGTGGTGGTGGTGGCGCGCGTAGGCGACCGACAGGCCGATGTCGTGCAGCACGGCGGCATGCTCGAGCCACTCGCGCTCGAGCGCGGTGAGCTGATGAAGGCTGTGGGTCTGGTCGAAGAGCGCGAGCGCGAGGTCCCGAACGCGGCCGGCGTGGACCCGCGACAGACCCGAGCGCTTGCCGAGGCGCGCAACGGATTCGCGGCGGATGTTCCACTCCGCGTTGCGCCGTCGCCCCGCCGCCGCTGGCGCCTCGAGGACGAGCGCATCGCGGAGCGAGCGGTCCGACACGAGGAGCGCTTCCACTTCGAACACGCGCAGCAGCTCCTCGAGGAGAATCGCTCCCGCGGTCACGATGTCCCTCCGGTCGGCCTCGAGCCCGGGGATGTGGAGCTTCTGCCTCGCGGTCGTCTTCCCGAGCAGGCTCGCGATCCGCGTCACGTCCTTGCGGTCGAGCGCCCGGTGGCCCGCCCCGGCCGGCGATCGCCCGCGGAGCTCTGCGGCGATCGCGGCGACCGCGAGGATCGTGCCCGACGTTCCGACCGCGGTCTTGACCTTCGCACGGCGCACCGGCTTGCGGAGGCGCTCGAGGCGGCTCCTCACCGCGCGTCGCAGGCGCCGCTCGTCCTTCGCCGAGAGGGGGTCGGACGAGACGAAGAGATCCGTCAGGCGCACGGCTCCGAGATCGAGGCTCTCGGCCAGGAGGATCCGGTCGCCTTTCGCCACGACGACTTCGGTAGACCCGCCGCCGATGTCGAGGACCAGGAGCGGGTCGCACGAAGGCGGCAGCTCCGAGCGCACGGCACGCGTGATGAGCCGTGCCTCCTCCTCGCCGGAGATCACCGCGAGGCGAAGCCCGGTTTCCTTGCGCACGCGCTTGACGAATTCGTCCCCGTTCGCGGCCTCACGCACCGCGCACGTCGCGACCGCCGTGATCGCGCCGGCCCCCGCGGCGCGCGCGAGCGCCGCATAGCGCACGAGGCAGTCGATCCCGTCGGCCATGGCCTCTTCCGAGAGCGATCCCGACGCGAGCGTCTCCTGCCCGAGCCGCACCATCTCCTTCTCGCGCAGGATCTCGGACCAGTGGCCGCCGTCCGAAGGATCGCGTCGCGCGACGAGGAGCTTGATCGAGTTCGAACCCACGTCGATCGCCGCGATGTTCTTCGCCGCCATTCTTGATCGTCTCGACCGTATCGTAGCCCTGTTATCTTGACGTGAAGTGAGCGCCTTCCCGTTCCCTGATCGTCCGCGGCTCTTCGGAGTCGCCGTGTCCCATTACCAGGTCGAGGGCGGCGATCCGTGCGACTGGACGGACTGGGAAGCCGCCGGCCGCACGAAAGGCGGCGCGTGCGGCCGCGCGGCGGACTCGTGGCGGCGATACGAGGAGGATGCCGCGCTCGCGGCCAGCCTCGGCGCGAACGCCTTCCGGTTCTCTGTGTCGTGGAGCCGCGTCGAGCCGCGCCGGGGCGTCTTCGACGAAGCCGCCCTCGCGCGCTACCGGCGCTTCGTCGAGCGCCTCGTCTCGCTCGGCCTCGAGCCGGTCGTGACGCTCCACCACTACACCCACCCCCGGTGGTTCCACGAGAAGACACCCTGGACTTCGCCTGCCTCGGTCGACGCCTTCGCGCGCTTCGCCCGGGAGACAGCGCGCGCCCTCTCTCCTCACGTCCGGCTTTTCCTCCCGTTCAACGAGCCGCTCGTCCTGCTGCTCGGAGGCTTTCTCGACGGTCAGATCCCGCCAGGCCTCGCCGACTCGCGCGCTGCGGGGCGCGCTCTCGACCACATCCTCGCGGCGCACGCGGAGGCCGCGGGCGTTTTGCGCCAGGAAGCGCCCGGCGCCGCGATCGGGGTCGCGCACAACATGATGGATTTTGCCGCGGATCGCCCGGGGAATCCGCTCGACGCGCTTCTCGCCCGGCACGCGCGCCGGCTCTACAACACGGCGTTCCTCGAGGCGTTCGCGACGGGGCGGTGGAATCTCTGGATCCCGCCGTTCACGCGCTTCAAGGGGCGCCGCGACGCGCTCCCAGGTTCCCTCGACCTCGTAGGCGTCAACTACTACTCGCGCCTTCACGTGCGCTTCCCTGCGGCGACGCGCGTCCTCACCGGCTTCGCGTATCGCGATCGGCAGGGGCGGGGCCTCACCGACAACGGGTGGGAGATCGCTCCCGCGTCCCTCCCGGCCCTTCTCGGCGACGCGGGCCGGCTCGGCCTCCCGGTCCTCGTCACGGAGAACGGCCTCGCCGACGGCGCCGATGCGCTTCGCCCCACGTTCCTCGAGTCCCACTTCGCGGCCCTCGCTGAGGCCGAGGCCGCGGGCGTTCCAGTCGCCGGCTACCTTCACTGGTCGCTCCTCGACAACTTCGAGTGGCTGGACGGCTACGGCCCGAAGTTCGGCCTCTACGCCGTCGATCGCGAGACCTTCGAGCGCCACCCGCGGCCTTCGACGGGGGTCTTCCGCGAAATCGGGAAGTCGTTCCTCTCGCGTCCGTTGCGGGAAACTCGTGCACAGAAATCTGTGCACATTTAACCTCGCCTGAACAGCCGGTTCATCCCCTCCGCACCCCCGGGGCCCATCTTTCGCGGGGAGGAGGCGACCCATGCTGCTGGCCGACTTTCACGTGCATTCGACCTGGTC
>Ga0207927_1000059_pt1 | contig 42089 bp, 33 predicted proteins | sample NGESurdeep072012_2_FD_184456 | JGI IMG/M metagenome (GOLD analysis project Ga0207927, IMG submission 184456) | Arctic peat soil microbial communities from Barrow, Alaska - NGEE Surface sample 210-2 deep-072012 (SPAdes) | ecosystem: Environmental > Terrestrial > Soil > Wetlands > Peat ... | reverse complement strand
GATTTCAGCGAGCTTCCGAGCCCGCCTTCGCGGGCGGCACCACCGGGCTTTGCGTTCGTCAACAGCTATGCGGCGCTGCCCGCGCATTTCTTCTCGCGGCAGGGTCCGGTGCCGGTCGCCAATCCGAGAATGATCCGCTTCAATCAGGAATTGGCCTCCCAGCTCGGGATCGATTGGCAGGTGCTCGACCCCCCGACGTTGGCCTCCATTTTTTCCGGCAACTTGATGCCGAGCGGCGCCGAACCCATTGCCATGGCCTATGCCGGGCATCAATTCGGCCAGTTCGTTCCGCAGCTCGGCGACGGGCGGGCGATTCTTTTGGGCGAGGTGATCGACCGATCGGGGATGCGCCGCGATATCCAGCTGAAGGGCGCCGGGCGCACTCCGTACTCTCGTGGCGGCGACGGTCGCGCGGCCGTGGGGCCGGTGCTGCGCGAGTATCTGGTCGGCGAAGCCATGCATGCCTTGGGCATTGCGGCAACCCGGGCGCTGGCGGCGGTCGCAACCGGCGAGACCGTGGTCCGCGAGCGCGGCCTGCCCGGCGCGATTTTGACGCGCGTCGCCGCAAGCCACGTCAGAGTGGGCACGTTCGAGTACTTCGCGGCGCGACGGGATCTGGGCGCGGTGAAACGACTGGCGGATTACGTGATCGAGCGTCATTACCCGGATTTGAAAGCGGCCGAGCACCCGTATCTGGAGCTGCTGCGCTCCGTCGGCGCGCGCCAGGCGAAGCTGATTGCGAGCTGGATGCATGTCGGATTCATTCACGGCGTGATGAATACGGACAACATGACCGTTTCCGGCGAGACCATCGATTTCGGACCCTGCGCCTTCATGGATGGCTACGATCCGGAGACGGTGTTCAGCTCCATCGACGGCGTGGGCCGCTATAAATTCGCCAATCAGCCGCCGGCGGCGCAATGGAATCTGGCGCGGTTCGCCGAGACCCTGTTGCCGCTGATGGACAGCGACGCCAACCGCGCGGCCGCAGCCGCGAGCGAGGTCATCGCGGCATTTCCCGATCAGTTCGAAGAGCTCTGGCTGTCGGGCATGTGCGCCAAGCTCGGGCTGTTCACGCGCGAAGCGGAGGATTTGGAATTGGTCAGTGCGTGGCTCGAGCTCATGCAGCGCAATCAATGCGACTACACGCTGACGTTCCGGCGGCTCTGCGATGCCGTGGAAGCGGGCGAGGCCGCCGAGGCGCAGCTGTGCGCATCTCTCGTCCATCCAGGCGAATACCAGCAATGGGCGGCGCGATGGCGCTCGCGCCTGGCTCGCGAACCGCAGACCGCCAAGGAACGCGCCGCATCGATGCGCAAGGTCAATCCCGCCTTCATTCCGCGCAACCATCGTATCGAGCAAGCCATCACCGCCGCGATCGAGCGCGACGACTTCGCACCCTTCGAGGAGCTGCAGCTGGTGCTGGCGCGGCCCTTTGAGGATCAGAAGGGCTTCGAGGCGTATGCGGCTGCGCCGCAGCCCGCCGAACGGGTGCTGCAGACCTTTTGTGGGACCTGAATCCCGATGATCGGCAGCGAGTCGATGGCGGGCATCACGACGACGCCGCTGTGGCAAGACCATGCCGCGGCGCCTGAGCTGCCTGCGAATCCGCTGCCCGCCGAGGTGGACGCGCTGATCGTCGGGGCGGGCTACACGGGCCTGTCGGCGGCGCGCGAGACCGCGGCCGCCGGTTTGCGCACCTTGGTGCTCGATGCCGGAGCAATGGGCGCAGGCTGTTCCGGCCGAAACGGCGGGCAAGTGGCCTACAGCCTCAAACCGTCGCTCAAGACGTTGAGTTCGCGTCACGGCGAAAAGCGAGCCTTCGCGATTTGCGAGGAAGCCCTCGCGGCCATCCGCTATCTGCGGTCGCTTACGTCGCGCGAGGGTGCGGATTGCGACTGGCGCGAGAGCGGATGCTTTTACGGAGCGCACACGGCGCGCCACTTCGCGGTCATGGCGCGCGAAGCGCAGCAGCAAATTCCGGGGTTGGAGCAGCGAATCACGGTCGTGCCGCGCGCGGATCAGCGGCAGGAAATAGCAACCGACTACTATCACGGCGGCTGCGTGTACCACGACGATGCCTCGGTGGATCCCATGAAGCTGTTGCTCGCGCTGCTGCGGCGGGCGCAGGCGAGCGGTGCCGCGGTGCGCGATCGCTGCGCGGTGAACGCCATCCACCGCTCGCGCGGCGGCTTCGAAGTGCTGACCGGCGCCGGAACCCTCAAGGCGAGCAAAGTCCTGCTCGCGACCAACGGCTACTCGGGTCCGTTGTCGCCGTGGCATCGGCGACGCGTGATTCCGATCGGCAGCTATCAGATCGCCACCGAACCCTTGGGGACGGAGCGAGTCCTGTCGCTCATCCCGCATGGCCGCAACATCGTCGATTCACGGCGCATCGTCGTGTATTTCAGGCCCTCGGCGGACGGCGGGCGCATCGTGTTCGGCGGCCGCGCCGCCTTGGCCGAGAAGGATCCGATCGCCTGCGTGTCGCGATTGCGGCTGATGTTGACCAAGATACTTCCGCAATTGCAGCCAGTTCGGATCACCCACGCGTGGGTGGGTTGGGTCGCTTATACGTTCGACACCATGCCGCATCTGGGCGAGCGCGACGGCCTATTCCATTGCATGGGCTATTGCGGCCAAGGCGTGCCGCTCGCGCCGTATTTCGGCAGCAAGATCGGACAGCAAATGGCGGGGCTCGCGCAAGGGCGCACGGCGCTCGATAATCTGCCGTTTCCCTCGCGGCCCTACTATTTCGGCAGGCCGTGGTTTCTGGCACCCTCGGTATGGGCTTATCGAACGATGGACTCGATCGGCTGGTGAACGGATGATCGCAAGGCGACGCCCCGGCAAGTACTCCTCCTATGCGGAGCTTGCGCACCACGAGGTGCAGGGCAGGGATTACCGCGTCGGGGCGAGCCGCAGGGCGCATTCGCCGGTGCTGATCGTCGCGCCTCACGGCGGCATGATCGAGGTCGGCACTTCCGAGATCGCCGATTCGGTCGCGGGAGCGGAGCACAGTCTGTTCAGCTTCGAAGGACTCAAACCGTACGGCGCGAACCGTGACCTGCACATCACCAGTCACCAATTCGACCATCCGGATTGCCTGGCGATGGCGGCACGCAGCGAGACCGTGCTCACCGTGCACGGGTGTCTCGGGCAATCGCTGATCCATGTCGGTGGGCTCGATGGCGACTTGGCGGCGCGGCTTGCGCGGCACCTGCGCGAGGCCGGCTTCGCCGTCGATGCGGCGAGTGAGAAATACCCGGGGCGCCATCCGTTCAATATTTGCAATCGCGGATCGCGGGAGAAGGGCGCGCAGCTCGAAATCACTTATGACCTGAGAACCGGCGCATCGAGCACGGCGATTGCGCGCGCGGTTCGCAGGGCCATCGAGCCTTGAACGCCCCGCTAGAATTTTCCGATCGTGCCTATGAAGAAACCCCGACGGCGCCAGGCACGGATGGCGGCCTCAGGCCGAGAGAAATTGCGACCAGCTCGCCGCGATGCGCCGCGGACGGCGCGCATAGAGCCGCTGACCGAGACGAAATGCCTTGCTTTGCAGCGCCTCACGCCGGCGCGCAACGCGACTCGCCAATTCCTGCGCCGCCTGGTATTGGCGCACGGCGTTTGCCGGCGCGGCATTCGGCAGTTTGGAAATCTGCAATATCTTCCGGTTCAATACTGCGAGATCGTGGTCGTCCCCCAGGTGCCGTGCCAATCGGCGGAACCTTTCGAGGCGCGCGGCAAATCTCTTGGAATCGGGCGGTGAAATACATTCAAGCTGATTCGCGAGATAAGTGACTTGTTTGCGCCATTCGTGCAGGTGCTCATCGGTGGCTTGCAGAGTAACGCTCGCCAAGGCATTGCGGCCGGATTTGTAAGTTCGCTTGAGGCCGCTACTGGGAACGGCTCGATCGAGCCGCGACGCCGGAAGTCCTTCGATCCGGCGTTTGAGCGCACGCAACCGCCGGACCGCAGCGCGCAGTTCACCCGGCCTTAGTTGCCGGCGCGCTGCGCGCTGCTCTTGTCGCAGCACGCCGTATAGGTATCTCGCAAACGCACCGTCGTTTTTCCCATCGGTGCGGGCCTGCAACTGGCGCAATGCCTGCGGCAAAATCGCGGCATCCCGCATTGGAGTCAAAGGACGCGCCGCGTCGCGGACTTCGGCGTTCTCCCGATGATAGACACCGGGACCCATGCAGGGTCGCAGCAACCGCAGGGCGGCACGCACCTGTTTGAGCTCCTTGCGAATCTCATGCACCGCATGATCCGACAGAGGGCCCTTCTCGAGCCTCGCGACGGCGCTATCGAGTTCCCCGAGGAGAAATCGCCGGACGGTACACATTGGGGCATCGGCGCCCAGGAGCGGCGCGGAGTCGCTCCGCACCGTCCCGGACCGATGCGGCCCTCAGCCCGAAATCTGAATCCGTCGCGGCAGGGCCTTGGGGTGCTTCGCTATGGTGACCGTGAGTACTCCGTTCTTCCCGGTGGCATTCACGCCCTGGCTGTCGGCGGTGTCCGGCAGCACAAAGCGCCGATGAAAACGCCCGTGGCTGCGCTCGGTGCGCCGGTATTGAATATCCTTGTCCCGGGCCTCGCCGCTCTCCTCGGACCGCTGACCGGAGAGCGTCAATACGCCGTCCTCCAACGTCAGGTCGACTTTGCTGGGTTCGACACCCGGCAGGTCGACGTACAGCTCGAAGCGATCGCTGTACTCGTGGATATCCACCGGCGGTACCCAGGCCGCGGTGGCGGAACTGCTGTCATTTTCACTCAGGTTGCCGAATAGCCGATTGATCTCGTCCTGTAGGCGCGGCATCAGGCTCCATGGATTCTGTCCGACCCCATTGCTCATGGCGAATGCTCCTATGATTGAACGTCAAAATTACCCCCGGGAGACATCCGGGCGCGTTGAGAGAAATCTAGGGCCGAGCCGGCATAATTCAAGAGAGGAAAATCCGTCTTAAGCACGGAATCAGACGAAAACGCGCGCGGCCTCTGGGGCGAGCGTCGGACCGGGACTCACATCGACGCGGGCCACATGCGTTTGAGTACACCGTCGCGGCGCACGAAGTGGTGCCAAAGCCCCGCCAGCGCATGTATGCCCGCAACGGTGAACAGCCCATAAGCCAAATAGCCGTGCGCGTCCTCGGTGGGGTGGAATACCGCCGGGTTCTTACGAACACCGAAATTCACCTGGAATAAGCCAAGATCCAAATTGCGCCCATGCCATATGAAGGTCACGAGGCCGATGATCGGAATGACGAACAGCAGCGCATACAGGAGGCAATGCACCGGACCCGCGGTGGCGCGCGAGAATGTTCCGGCGTCCGGCGGCAGCGGGGGAGGCGGGTGCCGGGCGCGCCACCAAATGCGTGCCAGCAGCAGCAGCCACAGCGCCAACCCGCATACGGCGTGCACATTGATCCAGAACGGTTGGGTTGCCTTGGGCCAGGAATCGTGCAGCAGACCAAGGATTCCTACCGCGATGACGAGCAGGAACATGGCCCAATGAAATGCGATGGCCGCCGCGTCATAACGGTCAATCGCGTTCACGGCATTGTTCATCGGCTGCTCCGCAAAAAATGACGCCACCAGGTCCGAAACGATCATATGCTATCGGGTCACATCCATCACTGCCGGTTGCCGGGGGAAATAAAAATATATGAAGCGACCGCCCTTCGCGGCCTCGACCCTGCTCGCGCCGGTCCTCGATCTGATCGGCTACTTTGCGGCCGTCGCCGTGGGCTTGTCCGCCGGGCGCAGCCAGATCAGCGGTTTCGTGGTGGCCGTGGTATTCGGCTACCTGCCGTTCGTGCGCGCGCAGATTGCGGCGAGCGGACGAACCTGGGACGCGGCCTTATGCGCCCATGTGGTCGTCGTCTCCCTGCTGGCATTTTTTTTGCGCGGCGGCGTATTCGTGTGGCTGACGAGCGGCTGCGGCTGGCACGCGCAGGCGGCGATTGTGCTCGCCGCCGTAGCGACCGCGGCCGTGCTGCGTCCGGGATACAGGTACTGCGCAACGTTTTCGCCATGGAGCCTCGGCAGCGGCGCGGGATGGCGCGAAGTGGCTGTGGCCGTCGTTGTTTTCGCCTCGGCGCTGCGCTTGATTTACGGCGCGCAGGTGGAACTCATGCCGGAGGAAACCTACTACTGGAATTATTCACGTCATCTCGATATTGGATATCTGGATCATCCGCCGATGGTCGGCTGGCTGATCTGGCTGGGCACTGCCGCGTTCGGCGATACGGAGTTCGGCGTGCGGGCAGGCGCGATGAGCTGCGGCGCCATTGCCTCGCTGTTCGCCTACCGATTGACCCGGAATCTTTTCGGCGAGCCGAGCGCCCTGGTGGCCGTGGTCTTGCTGCAGACGCTGCCGTTCTTTTTCCTGGCCGGAATGCTCATGACGCCGGATGCGCCGCTCACGGCCGCGTGGATTGCCGCCGTGTATTTCTTGGAGCGCGCGCTCATCGCCGGGCGCGCCAACGCCTGGTGGGGGGCCGGCCTGTGCTTGGGATTGGGGATGCTGTCGAAGTACACGATCGGTCTTTTGGGCCTGTCGGCGTTTGTGTTCATGCTGTTCGATGCGCGCGCCCGCCAGTGGCTGCGCCGTTGGCAGCCCTATGCCGCGGCATGCCTCGGGTTCGCAGTGTTTTTGCCCGTGATCGTCTGGAATGCCCAGCATGAATGGGCTTCATTCGCGTTTCAAACGTCGCGCCGCCTTGCGGAACGCCCGAGGTTCGCGCTGCACAAGCTCATCGCCTCCGCCGTGGTGCTGCTGACGCCGACCGGCGTGGTGGCGGCAGCGGTTGTGCTCAGCGGTCCGGCGCCGCGCGCCTCCGGGCAAGATGAGCCTGTCGATCGGCGGCGCGCGTGGCGCTTCATTCAATTGGCAATCCTGGTGCCGCTGGCGGTATTCGCGGCATTCAGCCTGCGCCACGAAGTCAAGCTCGATTGGACCGGCGCACCGTGGATCGCCGCGGTGCCGGCGCTGGCATTCGGCATCGTGAATTCCGCCCGGAGTCGCGTGACCGGCCTGCGATCATGGATTCGCAGCGCCTGGACACCCACCATCTTTTCGCTGTTGGTGCTTTACGGCGCCGGGCTGTATCACCTGGCGATCGGCATTCCCGGAGTGGGCTACAGCCGGCACGCGGAGCTCGTCGCGGTGGGCTGGCGCGAGCTCGGCCGCCAGATTCACGGGCTCGCAGGAACTATTGCCAAGAGCGCGGGAAGCGATCCATTGATCGTCGGCATGGATCGCTACGCGATCGCGAGCGAACTCGCGTTCTACGCGCCGGATCGAAGCCAATCGGTCAGCGAGACCTCGAGCGGGCATCTGTTCGGCCAGATGGGCCTGATGTACGAGCGCTGGTTTCCGCTCGCGGCCGCGCGCGGGCGCACGCTGCTGCTGGTCGCCTGGAGCCGCGACGAATTGGCGGACGGCGGATTGCAGTCGAGCGTCGAACGGCTGGAGCCGATCAGCGAGGGGCTCGTGATGCGCGACGGCGAAGCCATTCGGCATTATTACTATCGCCTCGCGTATGGCTACCGAGGGTTCACTGCGCCGCCGCAGCTCCCATCAGGCGCGCTCTCACCGCACTGACCTGCGCCAGCGGCTGAGTGCGCCGGCGGCGCAATAACGCAACGGTACCGTTGCGTTTCATTAATGGCGGGGCTATGCTCAAACCTTGATCCTTTGATACCGACAAAAGGAGCAAGACATGCCCAGGCTGAAAAAGGCGGTATTCGCAGTGCTCGCCGCGGCGGCGCTCGCATCCGCTCCGGTTATGCCCGCTGTCGCGGATGGTCACGGCTATTACGGGCATGGTCACGGATGGGGATTCGGGCACGGACTGTTCGGAGCGGTCGCGGCATTGGCGATCTTGCCGATCGTCATCGTCTCTGCCGCGGTATCCGCGGTATCCTCGGTGGCGCAGGCGCCGCCCTATCCGCCGCAGCCCGCCTACGCGCCGCCGCCAACTTACTATCCGCCGCAGCCCGCTTACGCGGCACCACCCACTTACTACGCGCCGCCGGCGGTTTACACACCGCCGCCGGCTTACTATGCGCCGCCGCCGGCCTATTATCCTCGCGCCCCCGTCTATTACGCGGCGCCGCGCACGTACTATGCGCCGCCTCCCGTATACTACGGGGGCTATGCCGGCGGCGGCGGTTACGCATATCCTCGTTGATAGGTAAACATGGCGCGAAAGGCTGGAAAACCGGCCGGGCGCGGTGGCCGGCCTTCTCGTGCCGACGCGCTGCGATTGCGCGAGCGAATTCTGGTCGCCGCCACCGATCTGTTTCTTGCCGAGGGCTACGGCTCGACGACGATCGAAGCGGTGGCGGCCCGCGCGGGAATTTCGAAACGCACCTTTTACGACCGCTTCGACGACAAAGCGGTCTTGTTCGCGGCAGTCGTTCACCGAATCATCGACGCGATTCGACCACCCCCGGAAGTGCCCTTGATCGAGGGGGGCGCCCTGCCCGCGATCTTGCGCCGCCTCGCCAGCTTCATGCTGCACGCAGCGCTTTCCCCGCAGGCGATCGCCTTGCACCGTCTGGTCAATGCCGAATCGGCGCGCTTTCCCGAGCTGGCGCGCGCGGTTGCGAGCGACGGCAGCACGCGCGAAGGCATCACGCTCATCAGCGATCTTCTGGCATGCAAGCTGCGCCGCTCGAAGCTCAGCGCGGAGGATCGCGCCTTTGCCGCGCAGCAATTCATTTATATGGTGGTCACGCTGCCGCAGCGCCGTGCGATGGGCTTCGGTACGCCGATGACGCCCGACGAGCTCGAGTTCTGGGCCGACAGGGTCGTTGGTCTTTTTCTGCACGGCTGCCGCGGCTTGCGCGCGTGAGCCCGGCCGCGGTGTCCGGTACGCCGCTTCTGCGCTATGATTTTCTCATGCCAATCCGCGAGCGCGACCCCTGGCGTCTGCAATATTTCGCCGATGTCGGCTGTCCCGACGATGTATTCATCGCCACGGATGATGCCGACGGCTACCGGTGGAATCCGGCGCACCGCTGGGTGTACAACAAGCTGCTCATCGCCGAGTCGCAAGGACTCGAGTGCGCGCCGCATGGCGTGGACCCGCCGCACTACCCGGTGTTCAGTAAACCGATAATCAATCTCGACGGCATGGGCGTGGGCAGCCGGCGTTTGTCGAGCGCCGAGGAATATGCCTTGGCGCGCCAGCCGGGCCATATGTGGATGACGCTGCTGGAAGGCGAACACGTGAGCAGCGATGCGGCCGTGGTCGATGGGAAAATGCGCTGGATCCGTCACGTGCTCGGGCTTGCCAAAACAGGCGGCACCTTCGATTACTGGACGATCGAAGAGCGGCGCCGGCCCATCCTGGAGGCGCACTGCGCGCGTTGGATCGAGTCGTTCATGGCCGGCTATACGGGCATGCTGAACATCGAGTCGATCGATGACGGGATCATCGAGGTGCACTTGCGGTTTGCGGATCAATGGCCGGATCTGTATGGGCGAGATTGGCTCGATGCGGTGGTGAATCTGTACGCGAGCGGCACATGGCACTATCCGCAGGAGTCGCGCGAAACCGGATTCAGCGTGGTGCTCTTCGGGCCGCATTTGCGCGAGTACCGATATCCGGAGCAGTCGTTTGTCGACGAGATCGCCAAGCGCCGGGGCATCAGCAGCGTGCAAATCACCTTTCACGAGGACAAACCGGCGTCCGCCCACGCCATGCCGCCGAGCGGATTCCGGCTCGCGATCGTGAACGCGCGGGACTTGCAGGCCGGATGCCTCGCGCGCTCGGAACTTGCGCGACACTTTGGCGTCGCCGTGGCTCAGAGTCCGTGAACAATCGCGCCGTCGGGCCGCGGCGCGCTCCGCGGCTCGCGGACGTGCTTTGCGGCATGGCCGCCGCGGGCGCACTGTGCTTGAGCTCCGCTCCCGCACATGCCTGGGGCGATGAAGGTCATGAGGTGATCGCGCTGATAGCGGATCACTACCTCGAACCGCGGGTGCGCGCGCGGGTACAAGCAATTCTCGACGGCGACGATTCCGATCTCACCGCCCGCGACATAGCGCATGAGGCCACTTGGGCGGACAAGTACCGCGACTCCGACCGAAATTCGACCAAGGAGCGCTACCAACGGACGCACAGCTGGCATTTCGTGGATCTCGAGCTCGACGGGGCGGATGAGGACGGCGCCTGCTACGGCCATCCGGAGTTGCCGCCCGGGACGCAAGCTTCTGCCGGGCCGGCGCGCGACTGCGTGATCGACAAGATCGATGAATTCGCGGCGGAGCTTCGCAATCCACGCACCGATGCGCCGGAACGGCGTCTTGCGCTTCAATACATTCTGCATTTCGTCGGCGACCTGCATCAGCCTCTGCATGCCGCAGACGACCACGACCGCGGCGGAAATCGCAAGATCGTCCGCGCTCCCGGAATCCGCTCGCACGACCTGCATCACGATTGGGACACGGAATTCGTGGTGCGCCTGGGGGCGGACGAAACCGAGATCGCGCAGCGGCTGATCGCGGATATCAGCGCCTCGCAGCGCCGGCGCTGGTCCGCCGGCACACCCGCCGACTGGGCCATCGAATCGTTCTCGGTGGCAAAATCGCACGCCTACGCACATCTGCAGGGGACTGTCCGGCCCGATCACTACGAACTCACCGCAGCATACGTGGCCGATGCGACCGCCGTCACCGCCGAGCAGCTGAGCAAGGCGGGAGTGCGTTTGGCGCACATGTTGAATCAGTCGCTGCGTTAGCGGGCGCTGCGGCGGCGGCTGTGCCGGCATTTAGGCGCTGCGCGTCGACCGTGTAGAATGTCGGCATGGATTCATTGCTAGCCAATGACGCCAAGAAGACACTGCTGATCACCAATCAGCGGCTGACGCCGGAGGCGCGTCTGAACGCGTTCTTGGAGCACTGTCGACTAATAATGGTACTGTTCCAGGAGGGTCAGCGCTTGAAGGTTCGCGCGCGACAATCAGGCGCGTGAGAACACGGCGGGCCGGCGAATCCTTGGAGTCGATTCTAACGACGCGGGATTCTTAAGGGCGATCAATGAGCACCGTCGAATCGATCAACGCTGGCCCGGGTAACCCAGGCGCAGGCTTCGCGCGGGTCCAGGACTCCCCTACAGGCGGGCTTTGGCTGGGCATCGACACGGGTGGGACGTTTACCGACGCGGTGCTGCTCGCCGAGGGCCGCCGCGTCGTCGCGAGCGCCAAGGCGCTCACCACGCCGTGGGACCTTGCGATCGGCATCGGCAACGCGATAAGTGCGGTGCTCGACGGCCCGGCCGGCGCGAGCCGCGCCGATGTGACCCTGGTGTCGGTGTCGACCACGCTCGCGACCAATGCGGTGGTGGAAAATCGCTTCAGCCCGGTCTGTACGCTCCTGATCGGCTTTGACGATGCGATGGTGGAGCGCTCGGGCCTCAAGCGCCACGGCGGCGGTGCGGTGGTTCGCATCCAAGGAGGCCACAGCGCCACCGGCGAGGAATCGGCACCGCTGGACGAATCGGCGGTGAAAAGCGCGGTGAGCGGGCACGGATCCCGGGTCGAGGCATTCGCCGTGGCGGCCAATTTTTCCGTGCGCAATCCCGCTCATGAATTGCGCGCGCGCCAGCTGATCCGTGCGCTTTCGCCGATACCGGTGACCTGTGCCCACGAATTGAGTTCCAAGCTGGACGCGCCGCGCCGCGCGCTGACGGCCGCCCTGAACGCGCGCCTCACACCGCAGATTCGGCATCTCATCGAGGCCCTGTCGCGGGTGCTCGCGCGGCAGCTGATCGATGCGCCGCTGATGATCGTCAAGGGAGACGGCTCGCTGATGAAGGCCGAGGTCGCGCTCGAGTATCCGGTCGAGACCATACTGTCGGGGCCGGCGGCGAGCGTCGTCGGAGCGGGCTTTCTCACCGGCTTGGAGGACTTCGTGGTCTCCGACATGGGCGGCACCACCACCGACATCGCCGTGGTCTGCGGCGGCAGACCGGTGATTCGCGCCGAGGGCGCCCTGGTCGGCGCCTGGCGCACGATGGTCGAGGCGGTCGATGTGCGCACCAGCGGTCTCGGAGGGGACAGCGAGGTGCATTTCGACCGGCAAATGCGCCTTCGTGTCGGTCCGCGCAAGGCCATGCCCTTGAGTTTGTTGGCGCACAAATTTCCCGCCGCCCTGGCGCAGCTGCGGGCGATTGCGGAACTCGACCGACTTGCGGAACATGCGACTCAATTCGCCGTTCGCAATCCCGACCGTGCGCCGCCCGCGCATCTGTCGGCGCTCGAGCGGCGAGCGTGGGACGCGCTCGACCTCACGCCGCGGCATGTCTCGACCGTGGTGCGCAGCGCCTCCGGGCTCGACGCGTTGCGCCGACTGGCCGATGCGGGCCTGGTCACGCTCGCGGCGTTTACGCCGACCGATGCGATGCACGTGCTCGGTCGGCAGCAAGGTTGGTGCCGTGAGGCGGCCGAATGCGGCGCCCGCATACTCGCGACCGAGGAGCGCAATGCACGGGCCCTGTCGGTGGCGGCGACGCCGCAGGCGATCTGCGAGCGAACTTACGAGCACGTGGTGCGCGAGACCGGCCGCGTGCTGCTTGCCGCAGCCCTCGCCAACGACCCAGGACTGGAAGCCAAAGGCCATGGTTGGGGTGTGCTCGGCGATCCACTGATCGAGGACACCGTTGCCGGCCGCCGCTTCTCGAGCCTGATGCACGCGACGCTCGGGCTCGCGCGGCCGCTGATCGGGATCGGCGCTCCGGTCGGCGCCTATTATCCGGAAGTCGCGCGCAGGCTCGGTGCGCAGTTGTCGATTCCGGAGCACGCGGCGGTCTGCAATGCCGTGGGCGCGGTTGCCGGCGTGGTGTCGCAGACCGTCGAGATTCTGGTCAATCAGCCGACGTTCAAGGTATTTCGTGTCCACGACCCGGCGGGCAGCCAGGACTATCCGGAGCCCCAGCCTGCGCTGGAGCATGCGCAGCGGGTATCGCGCGCACTCGCGCTCGCGGCGGCGCGCCGCGCCGGGGCGGTCGATCCGCACGTCGACACCAGCGTGAGCGAAAAGCTGGCGCACGCGGGCGCGGGGGCGGATTACCTGGCGGAGGCGGTGGCGCGTTCGACTGCCACCGGGCGCCCGTTCGCGGGCCACGTCGGTGAGCTGCGCGCCTGAAGGCGAACGGCGCTGTCATCGCCGATATCGCATGGGCATATGAAAAATCTATCGCCGCGGCTGTCAAATCGCGGCGCGCGCCAGCGCGAGTGGCGGGCATTTTCCCTATAATCGGCGCCAATCTCCTCTTTACCCTCCAGCAGAGCGGCACCCGCATGAAACCACCCGATGAGACGCTCGGTCGACGCAGCCGGCGCCGGCCTGGAACCGCCGATGTCAGTCACGCCGTGTTCGATCGCACCGCGCCCTATCGACATCTGCGCAATCCGTTCGAGCCGCTGAAGGTTTTTTCCGACGATCAGGTCGCCGCCATTCACGAGGCCGCACTGCAGATGCTGGAGACGCAGGGCATGAAGGTTCTGTCGGCCGACGCGCGCCTTCGATATCGCAACGCCGGCGCCGAGGTCGACGAGGCGACCTTGATCGTGCGCCTCGGCCGCGAACTGGTCTTGAAATCGCTCGCGAGCGCACCGCGCGACGTGTGGCTGCATGCCCTCGACCCGGGGCGCCACGTGCCCTTGTCGAACGGCTGCGTCGCATTCGCGCCGACCTCCGGCCCGCCCAACATCATGGACACGGCGCGCGGCCGACGCGCCGGGACATTCGAGGATTTTTGCAATCTGATCAAGCTGTGCCAAAGCTTCGAGGTCATCCACGTTCTCGGCGGTGCGACCGAACCGCAGGACATTCCGGTCCATATCCGCCATCTGGAGGTGACGCGGGCCCAGCTGATGCTGTGCGATAAGATTCCGTTCATATTTTCCCGCGGCCACGGCCAGGTCGCAGACAACTTCGAACTCATTCGTCTCGCGCACGGCATTTCGCCGGAGGAATTCCGTTCGCGTCCGTACACCTACACGATCATCAACACCAATTCGCCGCTGCAGCTCGACGTCCCCATGGCCGACGGCATCATCGACTTCGCGGCCGCGGGACAGCTTCTGATCATCACGCCGTTCACGCTCGCCGGAGCGATGGCGCCGATCACGATCGCGGGCGCGCTCACGCTCGCGCACGCCGAAGCGCTGGCGGGGCTGACGCTTGCGCAGATCGTGCGCCCGGGCGCGCCGATCGTGTATGGGAGCTTTACCTCGAACGTGGACATGAAATCCGGATCGCCGGCGTTCGGCACGCCTGAATACGTCAAGGCGGCCTTCGGCGCCGGCCAGTTGGCGCGTTTCCTCGGTTTGCCGTGGCGCTCATCCAACGCGACCGCATCGAACCTCCCGGACGCCCAGTCGGTGTACGAATCGCAGATGAGCCTGTGGGGTGCCTTGCTCGGCGGCTGCAATTTCGTATTGCACGCGGCCGGCTGGCTCGAGAGCGGGCTCACCACATCGTACGAGAAATTCATTCTCGACATCGAGATGCTGCAAATGTTTGCCGAGGTATTTCAGCCGGTCGGCGCGACCCCATCGGACCTCGCGCTCGAGGCGGTGGCCGAGGTCGGCGCCGGCGGCCACTTCTTCGGTTGCGCGCACACGATGGAACGGTATCGAAGCGCGTTCTACGCGCCCTTGGTCTCCGATTGGCGCAATTCCGGCAGTTGGGCCGACGACGGCGCCAAATCGGCGACCGACCGCGCGAGCGGCCTGTGGCGCAGCGCGCTCGAACGCTATACGGCGCCGCCGCGCGATCCTTCGGTGGTCGAGGCGCTCGACGCGTATGTCGCGCGCCGCAAGGAGGAGGGCGGGGCACCGCCCGTCACCTGATCATGTCGCATCTGAGCACGCCACTGTCGCGATATCACAAGTCTCGGGGCGGGTAGGGACTTAACATGCGATGCTGCGAGGATCGCCTAAGGCACGGTGGCGGCTCGCAATTCAAACTGCGGGAGGAATAAATGTCGGAGCCGGAAGCTGAATTCGACCTGGCCTCGCTCAATGACGAGGAACTTACCGAACAGGTTCACGACGACCTTTACAACGGTCTCAAGACCGAGGTTGAGGAGGCGACGCACATATTCCTGAAGCGGAGCTGGTCGGCCGAGCGCGTGCTCAACGATGCGTTGGTGGAAGGCATGCGCATCGTCGGCATCGATTTTCGCGACGGCATCCTGTTCGTGCCCGAGGTGCTGCTGGCCGCGAATTCCATGAAGGGCGGGATGCAGATCCTGCGACCGCTGTTGGCGGAAACCGGCGTCGAGCCGATCGGCAAGATCGTGATCGGCACCGTCAAGGGCGACATTCACGACATCGGCAAGAACCTGGTCGGGATGATGCTCGAGGGCGCGGGGTTCGAGGTCATCGATCTCGGCATCAACAACCCGGTGGAGAAATACCTGGATGCGCTCGAGAAGCACAAGCCGGATTTTCTCGGCATGTCGGCGCTGTTGACGACCACGATGCCCTACATGAAGGTGGTCATCGATACGCTGAAAGAGCGCGGCATCCGCAACGATTACATCGTGCTGGTCGGCGGCGCACCGCTCAACGAAGAGTTCGCCAAGGCGGTCGGCGCGGACGCCTATTGCCGCGACGCCGCGGTGGCGGTTGAGACAGCCAAGAATCTGTTGGCGGCACGGCGGGCCGGCGCGGCGGCGCACTGAGCGCTGAGCGCGGTGGCTCAGTGAGCGCAGTGGCGCAGGAGGGTTCACCGGACGGCGCGGGGCTGCTGATCATCGCATGCGGCGCGTTGGCGCACGAGATCACCGCGCTGCGCCGCGCGAATCGCTGGGATCACCTGGACGTGCGCTGCCTGCCGGCCGAGCTTCACAACCGGCCGGAGCGCATTCCGGCCGCCGTTCGCGCGCTGATTCGGGCTTCGCGCTGCCATTACCGCTCGATCTTCGTCGCCTACGCGGACTGCGGTACCGGTGGGTTGCTCGACGCGGTGCTGCGCGAGGAGGGGGTCGAGCGCATTCCGGGCGCGCATTGCTACGAATTCTTTGCGACCGGCCCGGTGTTCGAAAAGCTCGCCGAGACCGAACCCGGCACGTTCTATCTCACGGATTTTCTGCTGCGGCACTTCGACCGCCTGGTGCTGCGCGGTCTCGGTCTCGACCGCCACCCGGAACTGTTCCCGACCTACTTCGGCAATTACCGCAAGCTGGTTTATCTGGGTCAGGCGCCGAAACCCGAATCGCTCGACCAAGCGCGCGCCATCGCGGCGCAAATGGGGTTGCAATTCGAGTACACCCAAACCGGTTACGGCGATCTGGCGAACAGTCTCGAGGCCGCCGTGAAACAGGCCGGGCGCAATGAAGAGGTCCTGACATGGCATCGTTGATCATTATTTCCTGGCGCGATATCCCGGCGCAGGTCATCGTCAAGCGCGGCCGCGAAGCCGCCAAGGTGCAGCTTTCGCAGCGCTTTCAAGAGGCGGTCGATCGTGCAGCGATGCGCGCCGGCAAGGGCAGCTCGGATGCCTATCTCGCCGATTGGCAGCGCAGCGCACCGCGGGCCTGCGGCGACGATCTTCAGGTCGCGGCGGCCGAGGAGGCCGCGCGCCTCGAGACTCTGTATTCCGACGAGGATCTGGAGCGCTTGATACGCGCGAAGGGCGTCGATGCGAACCGCGCCGATGAGAATCCCGGTGCGGCGGATGCCGCGACCGCACCGGCCGGCGAGCCCTCCTGATGTATTCGGTCAGGCTATGGTCGGTGCGCCACGCGCGCGGCTTGAACGCCTTCTATCGCGCCTTCGAAGCGACGCTCAAGCGGCTCCGCCGCCTGTTCCTGGCGCTCGGCTACGAACGCATGGAACGGCCGGTGGCGTCCGTCGAAAAGGCGGTCAAAGGCGTGTTGTTCGATTGCCGGATGTGCGGTCAATGCGTGCTGAGTTCGACCGGCATGTCCTGCCCGATGAATTGTCCGAAGACCTTGCGCAACGGGCCTTGCGGCGGGGTGCGCGCCGACGGCAATTGCGAGGTGAAGCCGCAAATGCGCTGCGTCTGGGTGGAGGCGTATAGAGGCAGCTTGGCGATACCGGGCGGGGTCGAGGCGATGCGTCAAATACAATTCGCCGTCGATCAGCGCCAGCAAGGCCGCTCCTCGTGGCTGCGCGTCGTACGGGAGCTCAACGCCGAGCAGATGCCGGCCCCGCCCGCGAAGAGCGGCGCCGCATGAAATTCGAGGACGAACCGGTTCCGGGTTACCCGCTGCCGATCCTGCCCGGTCATACCTCTCCGGGGCGCTTCGAGCGCGTGTTGCGCGCCGGCGGCTTTGCGGTCACCACCGAGCTGGCGCCGCCTGATTCGGCCGATCCGGAGGAGGTGTACAAGCGCGCACGGGTGTTCGACGGCTACGTGGATGCGATCAATGCCACCGACGGCAGCGGCGCGAACTGCCACATGTCGAGCATCGCGGTATGCGCGCTTCTGACGCGGGTCGGTTATGCGCCGATTATGCAGATATCCTGCCGCGACAAGAACCGCATCGCGATCCAAGGCGACATTCTGGGCGCCGCCGCCATGGGCGTCTGCAACATGCTGTGCCTCACGGGCGACGGCGTGCAGGCGGGCGATCACCCGCAGGCGAAGCCGGTGTTCGACCTCGACTGTGTGTCGCTCCTTGAAATCGCATGCGATCTGCGCGACCAGCACCACTTTCAGAGCGGACGCAAGATCAGTTGCGCGCCGCGCGTATTTTTCGGTGCGGCCGAGAACCCTTGCGCGCCGCCGCACGATTGGCGCGCGCAGCGTTTGGCGAAGAAGGTCGCGGCGGGCGCGCAATTCATCCAAACCCAGTACTGCTACGACTTGGCTCTGCTGCGCGCCTTCATGGAGCAGGTCGAGGCCCTCGGCTTGATCGGCAAGGTCTTCATCCTGGCCGGGGTCGGCCCGCTGCGCTCGGCGAAGACCGCCGAATGGATGCGAAAGAACGTCCCCGGCATGCACGTTCCGGACTCCCTGATCACGCGCCTCGCCGGCGCGCAGGATCAAGCCCGCGAAGGGCGCAACATCTGCATCGAGCTGATCGAGTCGATCCGCGCGATCCGCGGCATCAGCGGCGTGCACATCATGGCCTACCGCCAGGAAGAGTCGGTGGCCGAAATCGTCGATCGCTCGGGCGTTCTGCACGGACGCCCTCCATGGTATCCCGCGCGCGACATCCCGAATGTTTCCCACCGGACAGCATCATGACCGACACCGTTATCAGTTCCGCCACCAAGGAAGTCGTCATCGGCTTCGACCGGCCGTTCGTCATCATCGGCGAACGCATCAATCCGACCGGGCGCAAGATCCTCGCCGCCGAGATGATGGCCGGGGACTTCAGCCGCGTCGAAGCGGATGCGCGCGCGCAAGTCGAAGCGGGCGCTCACATGCTGGACGTCAATGCGGGAATTCCATTGGCCGATGAGCCGGCGATTCTGGCGCGTGCGGTGCAGCTGGTGCAGTCGATCACCGATGTGCCGCTGTCGATCGACTCTTCCATCGTGGCCGCGCTCGAGGCCGGGCTCGCCGTGTACAAGGGCAAGGCGCTCGTGAATTCGGTGACCGGCGAGGACGAACGCCTGGAATCGGTGCTGCCGCTCGTGAAAAAATACGGCGCCGCCGTGATCGCCATTTCGAACGACGAGACCGGCATATCCGAGGATCCGGACGTGCGCTTTGCGGTTGCGAAGAAAATCGTCGAGCGCGCGATCGACCACGGCATTCCGGCGTGCGACGTGGTGGTCGATCCTTTGGTGATGCCGATCGGCGCGATCAATCAGGCGGGCGTGCAGGTCATGCGCCTGGTGCACCGGCTGCGCACCGAGCTCAAAGTCAATACTTCCTGCGGCGCCTCGAACGTGAGCTTCGGCTTGCCGAATCGCGACGGCATCAACAGCGCGTTTCTCACCATGGCGATGGGCGCGGGGCTCACCTCTGCGATCACCAACCCGCTGCACCTCGAGGTCATCAAGGCCTGCATGGGCGCCGACGTGATGCTCGGCCACGACCCCGATTGCGCGCGGTGGATTCGCCGTTTCCGCGATGCACCACCCCCCCCGCCGCCGGCCGGTACGGTCGCCGCCGCGGATGCCCCGCGAGGACGCCGCGAGGGCGGCCACCGGCGGCGGCCGGCATAAGATAAGAGGCGATTCGCATGGCGACTCGGGATCCGCTCGTCGTCTTCATGCCTTCCGGCAAGCGAGGCCGCTTCCCGGTGGGAACGCCGCTGCTTCAGGCCGCGCGCAGCCTCGGAGTGGACATTGACTCCGTGTGCGGCGGCCGCGGCCTGTGCGGGCGCTGCCAGGTGCTGGTCGCGGAAGGTAAGTTCGCCAAGCACGGCGTCTCCTCTTCGAGCGCGAGCCTGTCGCCGTTCAGCGAACCCGAGATGCGCTACTCCCGGCGCCAGCCGCTCGCCGAGGGCCGGCGACTGTCCTGTTCGGCGCGCGTGCAAGCCGACGTGGTCATCGATGTGCCCGCCACCAGCCAGGTGCATCGTCAGGTGGTGCGCAAGGAAGCCGACGCGCGTGCGATCGAGCTCTATCCGGTGGTACGCCTGCACTACGTGCAAGTGCAGCAGCCGGACATGCACGATCCGTCCGGGGACCTGCGCCGGCTGTTCGAGGCGCTCGAGGCGGAATGGAGCCTCAAGGAGCTGACCTGCGATTTGTCGGTGCTGCAGATGCTGCAGCCGACCCTGCGCGCCGGATCGTGGCAGGTCACCGTGGCGGTTCACGCGGAGAAGCAGATCATCGGGGTCTGGCCCGGCCTGCACGAGCGCGCCTTCGGCCTCGCGGTCGACCTCGGCTCGACGACGATAGCGGCGCATTTATGCGATTTGTTGAGCGGCGAGGTCGCCGCTTCCGCGGGGGTCATGAATCCGCAGATCCGCTTCGGCGAGGATTTGATGAGCCGCGTCTCCTATTCCATGATGAATCCGGGCGGCGCCGCGCAGATGACGGCGGTGGTGCGCGAAGCGCTGTGTACGCTCGCAGTGGACGTGGCCCGCATGGCCGGCGTGTCGCACGAGGATATTCTCGAAGCGACCCTCGTCGGCAATCCCATCATGCATCACCTGCTGCTCGGCATCGATCCGGTGGAGCTCGGCGGCGCCCCGTTCGCGCTCGCGGTCGATCACTCGCTCACCCTGCGGGCCAACGTCATCGACTTGAAGCTGCATCGAAACGCGCGGGTCTATGTGTTGCCGTGCATCGCGGGTCATGTCGGTGCCGACGCGGCGGGCATGGTGCTCGCGGAACGACCGGATCTCGCCGCCGAAATGACGCTGCTGGTGGATGTGGGCACCAATGCCGAAATCGTGCTCGGGAACAAGGAGCGCCTGGTGGCCTGCTCGAGCCCCACCGGCCCCGCCTTCGAAGGCGCCCAGATCAGCTGCGGTCAACGCGCTGCGCCCGGAGCGATCGAACGGGTGCGCATCGATCGCGAAACGCTCGAGCCGCGCTTCAAAGTCATCGGTTCCGATCTGTGGTCGGACGAGCCGGGCTTCGAGGAGGCCGTCGCGGGGAGCGGCATCACGGGCGTTTGCGGGTCGGGCATCATCGAGGTCATCGCCGAGATGTACCTCGCCGGTATCATCAATCAAGACGGCGTGCTCGACGGCAGGCTGTCGGCGCGCTCGCCGCGGATCGTGGAGAACGGCAGGACGTTCGCATATGTGCTGCATCGAGGCGCGGTCGAGATGAAGATCACGCAAAACGACGTGCGCGCGATTCAGCTCGCCAAGGCGGCGTTGTACGCCGGAATCGCCCTGCTCATGGAGCGCCTCGGCATCGATCATGTCGATCGCATCCGCCTCGCCGGCGCGTTCGGCAATCACATCGACCCCAAGTACGCGATCGTTCTCGGCATGGTTCCGGACTGCGATTTGGCGCAGGTGCGCTCGGCCGGCAACGCCGCGGGAACCGGCGCGCGCATCGCGCTGCTCGATGCGACCTCGCGGGGCCTCATTGAGACGTTGGTGAGGCGCATCGAGAAGGTCGAGACCGCGATCGAGCCGCGCTTTCAGCATCACTTCGTCGAGGCAATGGCCATTCCCCACAAGAGTGCCGATTACGCCAACTTGCGCAAAGTCGTCGACCTGCCGGCACCGAAGGAATCCACCAGCCAAAGCGAAACGCGCGGCCGCCGGCCGCGGCGCGCGGAAGTCCACAAGACGCCGTGAGCGCCCATGCGACCTTGCACAACCGCCCCGGCGCTAGTCTAATCCACCTCAACCTTAAGCGAGCTCGCTATGAAACGCATCCTTGCCGCGCTGTTCGCATGTGCCGTGTCCGCCGCCGCGACCGCCGCCGCGACTCCGACCGCACCCCAGGACAGCGCCGCCGGCGAACAGCGCTTCCGCGCGCTATATAAGGAATTGGTCGAGACCAACACCACCTTGTCGGCGGGCAACTGCACTCTGGCCGCGGAGCGCCTGGCCGCGCGCCTGAAAGCGGCGGGCTTTGCGGAGAGCGATTTGCATCCCTTCGCCGCACCGGAGCACCCTAAGGAGGGCGGGCTGGTCGCCGTCTACCCGGGCCGCGATCCGAAATTAAAGGCGATCCTGCTGCTCGCACACATCGATGTGGTGGAGGCCAAGCGCGAGGACTGGACGCGTGATCCGTTCACGCTCATCGAGGAGAACGGGTCGTTCTATGCGCGCGGTGCGATGGACGACAAAGCCGAGGCGTCGATCTGGGTCGACCTCTTGATCCGTTACCGTGCCGAGAACTATCGGCCGCTGCGCACCCTCAAGGTGGCGCTCACCTGCGGCGAGGAGACGGCCGGTGCATTCAACGGCGCCGAATGGCTCACCAAGAACCGCCGCGAGCTCATCGACGCGGCGTTCGCGCTCAATGAAGGCGGCTGGGGAGAGCTCGACGCGAAGGGACAACGAGTATCGCTCGACATCGAGGCGGGCGAGAAGTTTCCGCAGAACTACCTGCTCGAGGTCACGAATCCCGGGGGACACAGCTCGCGGCCGGTGAAGGACAACGCGATCTATCATCTCGCCGCGGCGGTCACGCGGATCGGTGCCTACGAATTCCCGGTGCAGTTCAACGACGCCAACCGGGCGTACTTCGCCGGTATGGCGAAGATTCAGGCGGCCAAGGGCGAGACCGCGATCGCACAGGCCATGAACGCATTCCTGCGCAATCCCGCCGATGCGGCGGCTGTCGCTCTGGTCGCGGGCAAGGATCCGAGCTGGAACGCGACACTGCGCACCACCTGCGTCGCGACCATGCTCGAGGCAGGTCACGCCACCAATGCGCTGCCGCAGCGCGCACGCGCGATCATCAATTGCCGCATCTACCCAGGCGTGTCCGCCGCAGAGGTGCGCGCGAAGCTCGAGGAACTGGCCGCGGACCCGGCGGTCAAGGTCACCATGCAGGAAACCCGCGGCCCCACGGCATCGCCGCCGCCTCTCACGCCGGCGATCATGGGCCCGATCGGGAAGCTCACCGCCGAGTTCTGGCCCGGCGTGCCGGTGCTGCCGATCCTGCAGGCGGGCGCCACCGACGGCGAATTCACCAATGCCGTCGGGATCCCCACCTACGGGTTGGAGCCGGTGTTCATCGGCCCGGATTTGGGCCACATTCACGGGCTCAACGAATACGTCGGGGTCAAATCGCTGCTCGAAGGCCGCGAGTTCCTCTACCGCCTGGTCAAGATTTACGCGGAGCAGAAGTAGCGAACCGGCGGGCGGCGCCGGCGGTCTTCGTCACGGTCCGGTAGAGCGAGCGCCCGGGGATTTCGCTGTGCGGGGTTGTTCAGTGCGCCGCCTGGCTGTTGTGAAACGCCGCGTCGATCAGCCGCAGCGACTCCGCGCTGTCCCATTGGCGCGCGCCGTAGATCTTCTCGACTACCCGGCCATCGGCCGCGATCAGCACCGTCAACGGCAGCCGCGATGCGCCGAGCATGTTTTCCATCTGCAGGTCCCGATCGATGAACTGGCTGATGGTCGCGTTGATATTTTTCAGCATCTCCGCGGCTTGCGCGGCATCATCGTCGGTCGAGATGCCGATGATGGCGAAATTCCGCGCTTGGTCGTGCCACGCCAGCCGTTCCAACGAAGCCATTTCCTGCCTGCACGGTCCGCACCAACTGGCCCACACGTTGATGATCAGCGGCTTGCCGCGAAATGAGCCGAGCGATCTCGACGGGCCATTCAGCCCGTGCAGCGTGGCGTCCGAGAGCATGCCGCCGATCGGCACCGCCACGCCATCGCCGGCGCGGGCCGCCGGAATTGCAAAGGCGAGGCACAGCAAGAGCGAGGACAGGCGATGTCCGGTGCCGCGGCTCATGGCGTGCTGCGAAGGCATACCCGATCAGATGAGACCGCGGCTCGCGAGGAATTCCTGAACGGCGCGCTGCGCCTGATCGATGGCCACATTGACGAACGCGCCGGCGCCTGCATCGGCGTTGGCGATCGTGATGCGACCGAACGCACGTCTGCCGATGACATGCGGCCGCTCGGCCTCGGGCGTGATCCCTTTAGACGTTCGAGTCGGGAAACGCGGATTTGCGTATCGCCATGTAATCGAGCAGCGCCTCGTCGATCGCCGGATCCATCGGCGGCGGAACATACTCGGCGAGCATTTTTTTCCACAGGGCATTCGCGCGCTTCGACATGTTGGTTGCGCCCTCGGCTTCCCACTGCTCGTAGCTGTTGTTGTCGGCGAGCGGCGAGCGATAGAACGCATTCTCGAAATTGGCCTGCGTGTGGGCGCAGCCCAGGAAGTGCTTGCCGGGTCCGACTTCGTGCATCGCATCGAGCGCCTGGCCGTTGGGCGACAAATCCACCCCGGCGAGCAGCGTGTGCATCATGCCGGCCTGATCCGCATCCATCACGAATTTTTCGTAGCCCATGGCGAGGCCGCCCTCGAGCCAGCCGGCGGTGTGCAGCACGAAATTGACGCCCGCGAGGCAGGTGGGGAGCAGGGTGTTTGCCGATTCGAAGGCCGCCTGCGCGTCCGGGATCTTCGAGGCGCACAGGCTCCCTCCGGAGCGAAACGGGATTCCGAGGCGGCGCGCCAGTGCGGCCATCGAGTACAGCACCAGTGCCGGTTCCGGCGTGCCGAAGGTCGGCGCGCCCGATTGCATCGAGATCGAGGAGGCGAAGCTGCCGAGCACGACGGGGGCGCCCGGATTGACCAATTGCACGAACGCAAGTCCCGCCAGCGCTTCGGCGAGGGTCTGCGCGACGGTGCCCGCCACGGTGACCGGCGACATCGCGCCCGCCAGGATGAACGGAGTGATGATCAACGCCTGATTGGCGCGCGCATAGACTTTGGCGGCGCCAAGCATCGTCGAATCGTAGGTCATCGGCGAATTGACGTTGATCAGGTTGATGATGGTCGTCTTCGGCCGGCCGGTCTCGGGGTCGTTCAGACCCGCGCCGAACACGATGTTCGCCATCGCAATGGAATCGGCGGCGCGCTCCGGTGCGGTTACCGACCCCATGAACGCCTTGTCGCTGTATTTCAGATGGCTGTACACCATGTCGAGGTGCCGCTTGTTGACCGGCAGGTCGACCGGCTCGCAGATGGTGCCGCCCGAATGGTGCAACGAATTGGACATGTAGGCGAGTTTGACGAAGTTGCGGAAATCCTCGATGCGTGCATAGCGGCGGCCTTCGTCGAGATTGCGCACGAACGGCGAGCCGTAAGCCGGAGCGAATACGGTGTTCTTGCCGCCGATGACGACGCTGCGCGCGGGATTGCGCGCATGCTGGGTGAACTGGCGCGGCGCAGTGCGCTGCACGATCGAGCGGCACATGCCCCGGGCGAAATGCACGCGCTCGCCCTTGACGTCCGCGCCCGCGGCTTTCCAGATTTCGAGCGCCTCGGGGTCGTCGCGGAAATCGATGCCGATTTCCTCCAGAATGGTGTCCGCATTGGCCTCGAGCAGCGCGAGGCCCTCCTCGCTCAGGACCTCGTAGTAGGGAATGTTGCGCGTGATATAGGGAATCGAGGAGGCGGCGCGGGCGGCACGCGAAGCCCGCTTTGCATCGCGGCCGCTGGGACGGCGCGCGTGACTGGTTTGCGTTTGTGGCTCATCCAAGGTCGCTCTCCCGGATAATTGAGGGGCCGTCATTTCGAGCGCCGAGGCGCTACGGATTCACGGAATTCCGCCCACAAGTATGGTCACTGTCGGTGGATGCGGCTGATCAATTTGCGTCACGCACTTGTCATGACGCGCCATCCTATCCAGCGTACGGCGAGGGCGCGCTCCCCAAGGCGGCGGGCGGCAGTTTCAGCGGTACGTCAATGTCACTCGGGACGCCGCTTTTCCCCATGCTCGAATCGTGTCGAGACATCGCCGGAAACGGAGACCATGAGTGTCCTGCGATTCGTGGCCGCATCCAGACCCGTCACGGTCGCATGCACGTCGTAATTTCCCGAGTGGGTAAATGCGTGCCGCGCTTCCATGCCATCCATGCTGGTCCCATCGCCGAAATCCCAGTGGCACCTGAGCACGGGTGCTGCGGTAGAGCCGGCGGCCGCCCTGAAGGTCAGGGTTTCTCCCGCCTTTGCGCTGGTCGCCGACCGTATCTCAAAGGGAGGCTGGATGGCAGGGACCGAATCGTCGATCAGCTTGAGCATGCGGACCGAATGCGGCTTCTGGATCAGATTGAGCGTTTCCGACGAGTTGCTACAGCAGCTTTGATCGCCGAAAACTTCCACTATTCGATACCTGCCGGGTTCCTTCAGACCCAGGTTCGGCAGATTGATCGCGCGCTTTAACTCCCCATCGGTCCAGTTGAAGACCGTGAGAATGGACTGGCGATCGTTTTCCTTGAGCAGAAAAACGCTCGGCTGTTTGTCGCCCAGTGCATAGGTCATCAGATCGACGGGTGTGGATGCACGGCCGAGGCGGACCACGTCGATGAGATCGGTATTTCGTACCAGAGATAATCGTTCCGGAGAAGTTCCCAGTGTCGGAAGATCGTCGCCGATCTCGAACATACCCCCTGCAATGGCCGCCAGCGCAATGGAGACTTTCGCCTCATCGAGAGTCAGCGGACGCCGCCCTCCGTGCCAGGATTGGTCATCGACGGTCTGGGTGGATACGGTGAATGCGTCCGGATCGGCGATGAAGAAATTGCGGTTCATGTAATAGCGCGCCGCAATACCCGAGGCGGCGTCTCGGCTGGCATCGAAGCTATGCCCGGTATCCTGGGAGATGCGGCCCGCATCCACGATTCCGACGGGATTCAGCATGGGGCTGCCGTCCTTGTCGAGCATCACGCTGTCGCCGACGGCGTCGCGGATGATTTTCAGGCCGATCCGTTGAGCCTCAAGAGCCGTGGTGTTGGGACGGTAGTAGGATCCCTCGACCGCCGTGTCATCCATGAAATCCATCTTGAGAAAGCGCAAACCCCACTTGTACAGCGTGCTGTATGTCTGCCTCAAATAATCCTGGGCGCCGGGGTTGGTCGTGTCCAGCACATAGAGCGGATCCTGCTTCTCCGTGACGTAACCAATGTGAATGAGTTGGCCCGCGGCGTTATGGAGCAGCCACTCCTTATGGTTTTGAAACACCCACGCACGCTCCGATACTTCGAAGGGAGCGGCCCACAATCCGAACGCAAGGCCGGCGTGACGCACCAGATCCGCGATGTACGGTACGCCGAGAGGAAAGAGCTTTGCGTCGGCGGTCGTGTATTCGCCACGCGCATATTGATACCCCTCGTCGATTTGAAAGTAGGTGTACCCCATTTGCTTCAGGTTCTCGGCAAGCCAGATCGCGTTCGTGGCGGCGGTTCCCTGATTGAGGCCAAAGTAGTAAGCGGTCCAACTCCACCAGCCGATGGGTGTCGCGGCGTCCACCCGCGCCTTATGCAGCTGCCCCACGACGCGCCCGTACTGCTCCAGCTGCGCGTGGTAGTCCTTGCCAACGGCAAACATCAGCCGTTCGGACGAAAGACTCTCGCCGGAATTCAGACGCAGGCTCAGTGCCACCTGTTCGGATGCCGGCGAATCCTTGAGCGACTCGCCCTTCATGATTTCGGTCGTGCCCGTTGCCACGGCTTCGTACGACAGGACGCCCGCGTTGACGCCGGCAGACTGTTCCTTCAGGTGAAAGATCGTCAGCAGCCGATCGGAGGTGAGCGCGCCCAGGAACAGGCTTTGGCCGCTGTGGCGATTAAATATGAGTTGACTGCCGACTGCGCGATGCACGCCATTGGGGGCGCGGCCGAGGTCGAGAATCGCGAGCTGGGGTCTGTCCTCACTATAGCTGTCGGACAGGATGCGGTCGGCGGAAGCGGGCCCGTTCAGATTGATGACCGGAGTCTGCGTGGCGCGAACGCTGCGAATAGACTCAACGGAGATTGCACGATCGGTCGAGTTCCGCACCCGAACTTCAATTTCCCCCCACGATTGATCACGAAACAGCCGTACGGTACAGACGAGGTCCGGTGTGCCAGGAACGCCGGTGTGAGTGACGGTCAGCGCCGATCCCGCACCGAAGTCGTCCTGAAACTCGGATTGCGCAATCATGTGTTGCGGGTACGCGGAGGAGCGAAGTACCCGAGAGTCGACGTCCGCCTCCACGTCGGAGCGAACCACCGTGCCTGGAATGCCGGGCGCCGTGATGGAGTAATACCCGTCGGAGTCGAAGGTCACCGACAAGGCCATTCCCCGTATCGACGCTATTGCGTGCGCCTGTGGATCCGCCAATGCCGTGCCGCAACCGACCGGAGCCCCCGAGGCGAGGACAACGCATAGACACCATTTCGGCCACTGATTCATTTCGATCCCCATGTTTCTTCGCCGAACCACCGCTCGGCGTTGCTGCTGTAGATCTTCCGGACCACGCTCTTCGGCAGCCGCAGGCCGTGTACCGGCGCATCGAGTTCGGGAACGCGAAATTTCTGGCCGGTGTTCAGGTACCGCCAGTCGCGCAGCCAGGTCGCGTGCGCCTCCCGGCGAAGCTCCGCAGGATCCCCGCCTGGTTCCTGAGTCAGATCGCTGCCGTAAAGCAGTCGATCCTGATAGCGGATGAAGAAGCGGCGCACTTTGCCGCGATCATGGTTCGATTGGAATTGCACCTGTCCCATGCGTGCGGCCAGATCGACCACGGTGTTGGGATAGCGTTCGAGGAAGGCGACCAATTCGTCCACGCTCCATTCGAGACTGGCCAGGTGTGCGCCCATGAATTTCAATTGCGGATTTCGCGCCAACATGTGATCGCGTGCCGCCATCTGCTGCTCGTAGGAGGGCAGTTCCGGGTGCAGAAACATGTGGTATTGCGGATGATCGCGGAAATATTCCTTGTCGTTGTTCACGCTCATGTCCGCGATGGCGAGCCAGCAGTTGCGCGGCTCTCCTTGATGCCCGATCAAGACCCGGTGGCGTTGCCGGATGAAGTCGAACAGGGGGTCGAATCCCGGGTCGTCGATCATCAGCAGTCGGCCGTTCGCATCGCGAAAGTCCATGCCGATGTTCTTCCAGACCTTCACGGCGACCGCGCCGGCCGCGAAGGCGGCATCGAGCTCTCGCATCACGCTTTGCTGCCACCCCGGCTGGTCCCAGCCCTGCATGGAGAACGAGGCGGCATACGCCACCAGCGTGGGGTGGCTCGCGGCAAGCGTCTGCGCGATTTGCAGCTGCTCGGCGAGCGGCGGAAAATCGGGGTAATCGACGTTGATGGTGAGCAGGCGGAAGCGATCGAGGCGCGCCTGATCGATCAACGCCGAATCGGAGGAGTTGATGTGTACGTGGACATCGACCTTTTCCGCGGAGGCGAAATCATCGAGCGTGAACGAGTCGGGGGCGACGCCTGCGGCGCAGGCACGGGCGGCCGCGAGTATCGACCAAGCGCAGGCCAATACACAGCGCATTGTTGTATTCGTCATCAATCGATTTCGCGTCATGTGTCGAGCTCGCGCCGCAGCGCGCCGCTCTGCGCGCGCAGGCGCTCGATCGCCGCGTCCGACAAGGGTTGGCGGTGTCGTTTCGCGGCGTACAGCGCTGCCCCGACCGCGGGCGGCAGCACCGGTTCGCAAACCCGGTACCCGGGATGACACGCCTGCAGGGATGCCGTAAAGGGTTCCAGCAGCATCGCGCCGACGTTGTCGAAGACGCCGCCCGAGTAGGAGACCGCGACTGGTTCCGCAGCCGCGAATCCCAGCTGGCGGCGCGTCGCATCGACCATGAGCGCGAGCTCCAGGGCGGCGTCCCTGACGACGACCATGGCCTGACCGTCGCCTTCGTGTGCGGCTTGCGTGACCCACTTGGATAATTGCGCGATGCGCGCCCGGTCGCCTTCGAGGCGCGAATAGACGTGGCCGCACAGATCCAGGTCCTCGGTGATGTTCAGGCATCGCCTGACGATCTCGTACAAGGGGCCCCGAGCCGCTCTGCCGTCACTCATGCGTGCGAACAGGTTCAACCCGCGGCAGGCGATCCAGTAGGCGGAACCCTCGTCGCTGAACAGCTCGCCCCAGCCGCCGCTGCGGGCGGTGGCGCCGCCGCGTTCGCCGTAGCAGATGGAGCCCGTGCCGGCGACGATGTTGATGCCGTCGCGGCAGAGTAGCGAGCCTGCCCAGCCGCATACCATGTCGTTGCCGCATAAATAGGCATCGGCGGGCAGACATTTTTCGGGAAGCCGGTTCAATGCGCCGATGAGAGCCGTATCTTCGCCATGGGCGGGCAGGCCGAAGAACGCGAAATCCAGATCTGCGGTGCGCAGGCCGGCCTTGGCCAAAACGGCGTTGACGCCGTCGGCGAGCAAGGTGCCGAGCGCATCGAGCCCTATCGTTAGGTAGTAGGAACCCGGGGCCTGGTGCGTCGCCCTGATCGCGCCATCGCGGTCGATGATCACCAGGGCGGTCTTGGTCCCGCCTCCGTCAACACCGAGATACATGGTGGCTGCCCCCCGTCACAGCGAATGGATGGTCACGCCGCGAACCACGCGATTCACCGTACCGGAATTGCTCGGCAGATCGGGTTTGTTGCCCAACGACAGCGATCGGTGAAATGCATACAGCTGACCGCACACGATGTACGGAAAATAAAGATCACCATCGCCGGCGCGGGTGAGCTGCTGCACGTGCAGGTACTCGCTCTGCGTGACTGCATCGTGCACCTGAGCCGTGATGGCAATGACCCGGGCCGCCAGAGCGTCCGAACGCAGTTCGGACAATAAATCGAGATCGTAGCGGCGCGTGTAGGGATCATTGGAGATGAACACGAAGATCAGCGTGTCGCGCGTCACGATGGTCTTCGGTCCGTGGCGAAAACCCAGCGGTGAATCGAATGTGGCGATGACCTTGCCGTCCGTCAGCTCCAACAATTTCAATGCGGCTTCGCACGCCAGCGCCTTGAAGCCATTGCTGCCCAGATACACGACTCGCGAATAACTCTTGGCGGCCAGTTCTCGCAGCGTCGGATTGTGTTGATCGATCACATCCTCCGCGGCCCGGGCAATTAGGGCCACCTCAGGGGTTCCATCGTCGGCGCCGCCAAACGCCATCCACGCGGCGAGCATCATGGAGGTGAAGCTGGAAGTCATCGCAAAGCCCCGATCGTGCGTTTCGGCCGGCAGCAAGATCGCGAGGCTGTTAGGCCGTTCGCGGCAGCGTTGATACAGGGCTCCGTGTTCATTGCAGGTGATTACCAGTTGATGACACTCGCGCAGCATCTGTTCCGCCAAAGCAACGACTGCAACGCTTTCCGGGCTGCCGCCCGAGCGACCGAAGGAAACGAGCAGCGTGGGCACGTCGTGCTGGAAATACTGACGTGGACCGGACAGCAAATCCGTGGTCGCGATTGCTTCCACTCGGCGATCGAGCTGCTGCAACAGCAGCGGCGCGAGGCACTCGCCGATGAATGCCGAACTGCCCGCCCCGGTGAGAATGATTCGTAGATCCGGCCTGGCCAGCAAGGGCGTGAGGAACCCCGCAATCAGCGACGCCTGCTGTCGCAGCAAGTCCTGCGTGCGCCGCCAGCTCGCCGGCTGTTGCGCGATTTCACGCGCGGTCCACAGTGCGCCGGCACCATCCAAGGCCGTTTCGTCCAGTTGCAGGCAGGTCGTCATGTCAGCTCGCCTCGTCGATGCAGGCCGCTGAATACTGCTGCAGCACCCGTTCAATGGCGTGCAATACCAGCTCGCGTGCGCAAAGACGGATCCGGCCGTCGCGAATCGCATCGTATTGCTGCGGCAGATATTGGCTCAACATGGTGAGCGGCGGCGGATTCGCGTCCAGGTTCGCGAGCAGGCGATTCAGCGCCGCTTCGACTGCGGGCATCGGCCAGTAGTAGCGGATGCGATCGCTCAGGCTGTACTGTTGATCGAGTGCCAGCTGCCAGCCGCCGGAAAGATAGTATTTGTTCCAGAATCGCGGGGTCGCCGTCATGGCCTCGTGAATGGTCTCGCGCAGCCGGGACGACTGGTCCGATCCCAGCCACTCACGCTCGATTTGGTCCAACGCCCAGAGCGCCTCGCGCATGGCGAAGGTCAGCGCCGGCCCGACCTTCAGTATCGCAAAGTGTCGTTGCACCATCGCGCGCAGATTGGCCGGGGTCTGATAGTCGGTGGAATGAGCTTCGTAGACCATGAAAGGCTGCGCCTCGATAACGGTGACCAAGTCGACTGCTCGAGGAGCTTGAAAGTCGATGACCTTGTAATGATCGAACTCGACGCCCGGCTGCACCACGAGCCCGATGACACGCGGCCAGACATGGTGCAATCCCGCAGCCTTGAACGCGCCAAAATGCGCGTCGATGGTCGCGGAGGCGGCCGTCGCCTCGGTCAACGCCAATTCGGTGAGCGATTCCTTTGCGCCTCCGGGGACAGGCACTTCGGTGCCAATTACATATACCGGCGCATCTCCGCCGACGCGCCGCCATGTTTGCTCGGCCACCGCGCACAAGCGCACGGTGCGCGCAGCCACGGTGGCGTCACTCAGTGCCGTCGGATCGCCCGCACAGGGCATCGAGCAATCCAAATGCATCTTGCGAAAGCCCGCGGCGACATAGTCGGCGATGAGCTGCTCCGACTTGGCCATCGCCGCCTCCGCGGGTAAATCCTGCCAGCAGTTCGGCCCCAGGTGATCCCCTCCCAGCAGCACCTGCTCTTTCGGTATGCCGAGACGCGCAGCGATCGCGAGCACGAATCGACTGAAATCCGCCGGGCGCATGCCCGTGTAGCCGCCATCCTGATTGACCTGGTTGGAGGTGGCCTCTATCAGGACCGGGCCGGAATGCCTCCGTACGTGGTTCAGCGCGGCCTCGATCACCAACGGATGCGCGGAGCATGCGCAGTAGACTCCGACGGAACGCCCGGCTTTGTGCTGCGCGATGATTTCGCGGAGTGCTTTCATGCGATGATGACTTCGACACCGATACGTGCCAGCGCTTCGCGGGCCGAGTCGGGAATGCCGGCGTCGGTCACGAGTTTCGTAATCCCTTGCGGTTCGAGAATCCGGTGCAAGCAGATCCGGCCGAATTTGGAGGAATCGGTGACCACGATGATTTCCGAGGCTGCCCGACACATCATTCTATTCAGCAGCGCCTCGGGCTCGAAATGTGTGGTGATGCCCTTCTCGATATCGAAGCCGTCGGCGGCCAAGAACAGCTTCTCGACGTGCAGGTCCTGCAGCGCCTGCTCGGTCTGAGTGCCGTAGAAGGACAGATTCTTGCGCCTCAGCGTGCCGCCGAGAAATACCAGCTGCACCTGCTCGCGCACCAGCAGTTCATTCATGATGCAGGCGTCGTTGGTGACCACGACTAGCGAAGCCGCCGCCTCGATATGCCGCGCAACCTGCAGGGTCGTCGTGCCGGAATCGAGCAGCACCGAATCGCCCTCCTTGATCAGTCCGGCGGCCAATCTTCCGATGCGGTCCTTCTCGTCGGCGAAAAGCGTGCGTTTGACCTCGAGCGCCTGCTCGCTGGGCGATGGCCCACCGCGCCTTAAGATCGCTCCGCCCGACGAGCGCGTGCAGATGCCCTTGCCGTCGAGAAAATTGAGGTCCTTGCGCAGCGTCTGCGTGGAGACGCGAAACTGCTCCGCGAGCGCGGGAATTTGCACGCTGCCCTGTTCACGCAGCAGGGCGACAATGCGCTCGCGCCGATTGCTCGTGTCCCGCCGGATTATCATGGCTGACCAGACTCCTTTGAGGTCTAACGCCGCGGCGTCGCCGTGCCGCTCGCGACCGCGCTGTTCGTCGTGGTCGCGGCTTCGGTCGGGATGGGCTCGGGCTCGATGGCCAGAAACACGGCGGCCAGGAGCGCCAAGGCGATGCCGGCAATTTTCGTCGCCGTGGGTACCGTGCCGAGCAGCATGATCGACAGCAATGCCGTGATCAGAGGAGCGCCTGCATTGGTCAGGGGCGACACGACGATGGCCTTGCCGTAGCGAAACGCATAGACCAGGCACAATGCGCCGACGGAATTGAGTATCTGGGTGGCGGCCGCGAGATAGGGGCCGTCAACACCCCAGTTGATGGGCACGGAAAAGTCCGTCATCGCGAGCGCCACCGGCGCGAGCAGAAGACCCGTGATCATCATGTAGAAAAATATGCTCTCGGCATCCATGCTCGCATTTGCGAGCTTCATAAAGAACGCCTGCACGCCCCAGGCAGCCATCACACCGAGCGCGAGCAGAAACCACAGGCCATGGGCGCCGGCCGCGAGGCCTTCCGATGCGCCGCCCGCGTAATCGAACAGGGGCAGCGAGCACAAAGCCAGCACGATACCGAGCGTTCCGAGCTTGCCGGTGCGCTCGCGCAGCAATGCGAGCGACAACCCCACGGTGACCAGCGGCGACAGCGAGATCACCGGAAAAATCAGGTACGCCGGACCGGTCCTGACAGCGTGGAACAGAAGCATCTGGCCACCCGCGCCGAGGAACCCAATCAAGGCGCCATAGGTTAGGGATCGCCCATCGTGCTGCAAGCGCCAGCCGACTCGATGCAAGGCGAACAGTGCCGGCGGGATCATGGTCAGAGCCCACACGCAGTAGATCAGTGTCTCGGGAAATCCGTGGGTGGCCGGCAATCCGGTAAAAGCGCCCCACACACCCCACGCTCCCGTCGTCAGCAGCGCATAGGCCAACCATGTTCTTGATTTCATTTAATTAAAGTCCTACGGCCCATGCGGCGAACGTGTCGCGACCGGATGCCGATCCCTGGCATTCGACCTACGCGTAACCCTTATATGCGAAACTTATATAAGTTTCAATAGGGAAAGTTTAGCTCTAAATAGAAATGATTCCCGGTTTAAACAAGTGTTTAAGCAATTACGGGCTCGAAAAAACATCTATTGAAAGTTATTAATATTTCGTTTAAGGTCGCAACGAATTGGCCCGACGCCGGCGCTTTCGCCGCGGGTTGCAAGGCCATCGACAACAAGATTCTACAAGGGGGAATTCTATGCAGCGTATGCGCCTGCGTTCTCTTCTGATCATGACCGCCACGGCGGCGTGGTGGAGTTCGCCGGCATTTGCGTCGGATGCGACCCCTGATCCGGCGGCTCCCGGTGCGACAGCGGCTACCGGTGCCACGACGGCGCCCGGTGCCAAAGCGGCTCCCGCCAACGCCAGCAACGATTCCACCGAGCTGCAGGAAATCGTCGTCACGGGTTTGCGCGCGAGTTTGGAGAGATCGCTCGACACCAAGCGCAATGCCGCGGTGGTGATGGACTCAATCAGCGCCACCGAACTCGGCCGATTTCCCGATGCCGACGTTGCCGATTCGCTGAGTCACATACCGGGCGTCACCATCACGCGCACCACGGGGGGCGAGGGCCTGCGCATCAATGTGCGGGGCCTTGGGCCCGACTACAACATCGTGACCCTCAACAACCGGATTCTTGCGACCGATGACGATGGCCGGCAATTGGCATTCGATGTGCTGCCCTCGGAGTTGATCTCGAGCGCCGACGTGCTGAAAGCGTCACAGGCATCGGCGCTCGAAGGGAGCATCGGCGGAACCGTGAATCTGCGCACCGCTAGTTCCTTCGATAATCCGGGATTTCATGGCGGAGCACACGCTGAAACCAACTACAACGACATGTCGCAACTGCATGGCAATAAATTTTCCGCGTTCGTCACGGATACCAACGCAGCGCAAACCATGGGCTTTGTTCTCGGCGCGGTGTCCTCGCAGACCAACACCCGCACCGATTCGCTCAATGCCTACAACCAGAACATCTACGGGCCGACCACCTACCCGTTTGATGGATCCGGGAAGGCGGTGCCGCTGGCGGCGACGCCGTGCTGCATCACCTTCGGCTCGATCTTCGACGATAAGAAGCGCGACGCCTTCACCGGCAGTCTCGAATGGCGGCCCAACGAGACGTTCCACTTGGTCGCCGACGGCATATATACCCACTTGAACGATCCGCAATACGGCTACAACGAGTCGTATTACTTCGCGGCCAATCCGGACGGGACCCCGTGGACGAATCCGGTGGTCAAGAACGGCGTCGTGACCGCCGTCACCGCCAACAACTTCCAACCGGAAATGGTGAACGCCACCACCAATCGCCAGGTCGATACCTGGCTGTACGGATTGAAAGCGACCTGGAAGCCGGCTGACCGGTGGACCCTGACCGAGGATGTGTATCGATCGAAGGCCAACCGGCCGGAGGGCGGGCAGGATACCTTTGTCACCGCAGGTTTGGTCTCGAGCAACCCGACCGCTCCGGATACCCTGTATCTGACCGACCTGCCCAACAGCCTGCCGAGCTTCAACGTGGTGGTGCCCCCGAGCCAGTTGGGACTCTCGACCTGCCCGCAGGGCACGGCAAGCAAAACCAGTCCCGGTCAATGCTCGTACACGGCGCTGATGAACTCGGGATTCTTGAACAACAACAAGTACTGGTCAACGCATTATGTGGGGTTGAACGGCTACTCGGTGGTCGATCAGGTCACGGGGTTTACGCTCGACGGATCCTACGACGCGGGCCTGCGATGGGTGGATAAGATCTTGTTCGGTTTCGGCGAGTCGCTGCGCGAAAAGAACCGCGCAGACGACAGCAACGACTGGACCAACGGCTCCGGCCAGTATGGAACCCTGTACAACACGGCCGGATGTCCGGTTCAGTGCAACCCGTACTCGTTCGCCTCGCAGGGCTTCAACGTCATCTCCATGGTCAATCTGCCCAACTTCATGCAGGGGGCAGGGGGCTCGTATCCCACCATCCTCCCGCAACTCAATACGGCTCAGCTTCTTGCATTCTTGCGGAGTCTGAACGGCAAACCCAATCCGCAGTTCTGCCAAACACTCCCCTGCCAAACGCCGTTCAACTTTGCCAGCACCCTGCCGCAATATAATCCGTTCAATTCCTATGACGTGACGGAAAGGACGTTCTCGCTCTATGGCGAGGCGCTGTTCTCCGGAAGCAACTGGTCCGGCAACGTGGGCTTGCGCATCGTGCGCACCAAGACCAGCGCATCGACCGCCGAAGCGGTGCCGAGCTCGCTCTGGACTTACGACACATCGGGCTCGACTCAGACCTGGAATGTGCAGTATCCCACCTCCCAGTCGGTCAGCTCCAACGGTCAGTACACCCTGGCGCTGCCCTCCGCCAATTTGAGCTACTGGGCGGTGCCGGATGAACTGCAGATACGAGTCGGGCTGGCGGAGACCATGTCTCGACCCAACTTGAGCTATCTGGCGCCGACCTCGACCAACAACGCCATCAATGGAACACCGGAGCTGACTTACAACGGGACCGCGGGACTTCGGCCGATCAAGGCCACTCAAGCGGATGTTTCGGTTGAATGGTATTACCGCCCGCATTCCGCGCTGACCGCGGCGGCGTTTTACAAGAAGATCCGCGACGACATCTACACAGGTACCCAAACGAACGTCAACCTGGGTACCGTGAAATATGCCGGGGGGCCTCCCGGAACCGTACCCGGCGTGCCGTTTCCGTGGACGGTCACGGCCCCCGCCAATGGAGCCAGCAGCGATTTCTACGGCATCGAGTTGGCGTGGCAATACATCATGGACAATGGTTTCGGCATCGTCATGGAATACACGCACACCTGGAACAAGAGTTATGACCAGAATGGCAACAACATAGGAGCGGTCAACGCCGTTCCGCCGATGACCTTTTCGGCGGGGCTGTTCTATGAAAAAGGACCGATCACCGCCGACATCAACTGGGATTACGCGGACAGCTACCAGTCCTACTGTTCGCAATGCACCGAGGTGCCGGGTTGGGCGGCGACCGCCAGTCCCTTTAAATGGATGACGGCCAGCACGCACTACAAGTTCACCAAGGCATTGCAGGTCTATGTGGAAGGCAAGAATCTCACCAACTCGGTGGCGCGAACCTACTTGAACGGCAACCCGCTGTTGCCCTGGGCTTTCGGCCAGAACGTCGGGCAGAGTTCGAGCGGTGTGAGCGACGGCTATGTTTCCTACGGACGGTTCTACACCTTGGGGATGTCGTATCAGTTCTGAATGGCGTCGCCGCTCAGCGCTCGAGGTCCGGTGCCGCGAGGGCCGGTTTCCACAGGTGCACGCCGCCATGCTCCACGATATCGACCCGGGTGCAAAACGCGGCGGAGAGCCAGTCGCCGGCCAACGCGTCGCGGATGGTGCCATGGCCGACCACGCCGCGGCGGCCGAGGACGATGAGGCGATCGGCGGTCAGCGCCAACGACAGATCGTGGATCGCGCTCACGACACTGACGCCGCAGCGGTGCGCCTGTTCGCGCAGCAACCGCGCGACGTCCTCTTGATGCGGCGGATCGAGATGAGTGGTGGGCTCGTCGAGCAGCAGCACCGGTGCCTCCACCGCCAATACACGGGCCAAATGCACGCGCTGCCGCTCGCCGCCCGACAAGGTGGACAGTCGCCGCTGCGCCCAGGCGAGCGAGCCGGTGGCGCGCATGGCCCGATGCATCGATGCGTCGTCCTGCGCCTTGCGATGGGCGAGCCAGCCGCTGTGCGCGAAGCGACCGAGGGCGACAACTTCGGCCGCGGTCAGCTCCGTGGGCGCAGCCGTCTGTGCGAGCCAGGCGAGGTTGCGTGCGCGCTCGCGGCGCGGCCACGCCGACAGACGCCGCCCCTGCAGATGGATGGTTCCGGTCTTCGGCGCCGTCAGTCCGGCGAGCGTACGCAGCAAGGTCGACTTGCCCGAGCCGTTTGGACCGACCACCGCGGTCCATTGCCCCACACAGATCTCGAGCGACACGTCCTCGAACACGGTTCGCGACCCGTAGGCCACCGATAAATCCCGGCACGACAGCACCGAGGGCAGGGGAGCGAGCTGGGGCCGTGCTTCAGCCATCGCGGCTTCTGCGCCAAAGCAGGAACACCAGATAGGCCCCGCCGACGCAAGCTGTCACGGCGCCGACGGGAAGTTCGGCCGGCCGGATGATCCAGCGGCTCACCAGATCCGCCGCCTGCAGCAGCGCACCGCCGCCCAAGGGCGCGGCGATCAACAGCTGCCGGTGATTCACCGAGATGGTCTCGCGCACCAGGTGCGGCGCGACCAGGCCCACGAAGCCGACGATGCCGACCTGGCCGACCGAGGTCGAGGTGGCGAGTGCGACCATGCCGAGCAAACCCAGCCGCAGCCAGGGCAGCGACAAGCCGAGGGATTGGGCGGTGTCCTCTCCCAAGGTCAATGCGTCGAGCCCTCGCGACAGCAGCACCGCCGGCACGATGCAGATGCACAACACGATTCCGAGCAAAGTTGCGGACGACCAGCTGATGAACGAGGTGCTGCCCAGCAGGAAGGTCTGCATCTCGCGCCAGATCTCCGGCTTGGTGAGCAACAGCAGCGAAGTCACGGCACTCAGCAGGAACGCGGTCACGATGCCGGAGAGCAGCAGACTGGCGGTCTGCAGCACCCCGCGCGACAGCGTCACGGTGAGCAGGGTCGCGGCGCAGGCACCGATGCAGGCCGCGCCGGTCACCCCGATCTGACCCATCAATGCGAGACCGCCGATCGATGCGTCCGCGGCCATCAGGCAGACCGTCACGCCGAGCGCGGCACCGGACGCGGTGCCGAGCAGATATGGATCGGCCAGGGGATTGCGAAACACGCCCTGCGCGACCGCGCCCGCGAGCCCGAGCAAAGCGCCCGCAAACCAGGCTCCCACCGTGCGCGGCAAGCGGATTTGCCACAGCACCACCGAGGATTGCGCATCCGGAGAGAGCAGCCACTTCAACGAATCCTCGAGACTCGTGGTGCCGACCAGCAGACTGAGCGCAGTCAGCAGTACCGTGACGCCTATGCAGCAGGCGAGCCAGGTGGCGAAGCGTCGCGAGGCGGCGTATTCGAAGCGCTCCGCCCCGAGATCCGCGACCGCATGCCGCAGCGTGCTCACGGGTATTCCCGCGCCAGGCAGTCGGCGATGGCCTGCATGCCTTCGGCGACGCGCGGCCCGGGCCGCACGATGGTGTCGCGCACGGCGGGGATAAAGGAGCACACACGTTGCTCCCTGACGGCGCGAATCCGGTCCCAGCCGGGTCGATCCGCCACGCGGGCCACCTCCGCCGGAGATACGAAGATGACGTCCGGGTCGTGGCGCACCACGTATTCGGGGTTGAGCAGCGGGAACGGACCAAGATCCGCGGTCACGATGTTGTGCGCACCCAGCAGGGTGAGCAATTCACCGATGAACGACGACGGTCCGGCGGCATACGGCGGACCCTCGACTTCGAAGTAAACCGCCGGTGCATTGCCGTGAAGACGCGCGATCGAGCGCGCACTGATCGCCTGCACGGCATCGCCGATCGACTGGTTGAGATGTTTGGCCCGATCGGGCAATCCGAGGATCTCGCCGATGACCGTGACGGTGTGCGAGATTTCGGGATAACTATCGGTGTTCAGGGCAAAGCTGCTCACCCCAAGTTCATGCAGCCGGCCGGTGATGCGCTGCGAGCGGCTCAGCAACACCAGGTCGGGCTTCAAGCTGACGATCAATTCGATCTCGGCGTCATCGATTCCCCCCGCCTTCGGCAGCGCTCTCACCTGCGGCGGCCAGTCCGAGTAGCGGTCGGTTGCGACCAGCCGGCCGCATGCGCCGAGGGCGCAGATCGTTTCGGTGAGAGACGGCAGCAGGGTGACGATGCGCTGCGGATACTGCGCGAACGCGACCGGGCGATCGAGATCGTCGCGCACCGTGAAGCCGGTGGCCTGCGCCGCGAACGCGCCCAGAAAAAGGGCGACGGACAAGGCAAGAGCGAGTGCGGCAGCGCCGCCCCCTAGGCGCAGCGACGGCGCGCCATCGGCGACTATCACGCAGGATCGCTCAAACACCGGTCACTCTCCGCGCACCCGCCGTGCACATGGGTTCGAATCGTGGCCAGCGTCGAGGTGGAAGAAGCGATGCAGGAGTTTGCCGCGATGAGCGCCGGTCATTCCGCACCGACGTTGCCCACCGCAACACATGCCGCCGCGTCGCAGGTCGGTATACGGGCTCGTGAGCGGGGTATCCCGGCCGAGTCGCCTTCCCACGCCTAAGCGCAGTGGCACGAAGACTCGCCTTATTCACTTACCGTTGCGGGGGCAGCGCCGGATTAACCTTCGGGGTACACCGGCTTCCCGTTTCACCCGCCGGCCGCGCAGCCGGCGGACTCCTGAACGCCCCACAAGTCTGCCCGCGATCGGTGTCACGGTCAACGCGGGCCGATTTCTTTGTTCTTGACAGCGTCCCGACGCGCTTGCACCATGCGCCGCGTCAGGTGTCGGGTTGCATAGCAATCCGATTAAACGGGAAGTGAGGACGCGCGTATCGCGCAATTCCCACGCTGCCCCCGCAACGGTGATCGAGCCGTACCACGGTCAGCCGCTTTACTTAAGCGGCAACCACTGAGCCCTCGGGCTTGGGAAGGTGACCGTGCCCGCCATGCCGCGCATGGCAGCTCGTAAGCCCGGAGACCGGCCTGGCGTCGAACCGCGGTGCGGAGGGCGCCGGGCGGCGCCCGTGCCTTGCGCGCCGGCGAACGCCCCCACCTTCTGAGCTTCGGCCACTTGTCCAAATCTGCCATGCGGGAAAGCATGGCGTGGAGAATTGCCGATGACCAGCCATGTTTGCGGAGGCACGCTCGCCGCCCGCGCCTTGCTCGTTCTGGCCGCCGGCGCCGGCACGGCACAAGCTGCCGCCGACGCGGGTACCCCGCTGAATGAAATCATCGTGACCGCGACGCGCGTTGCCCAGCCCCTCGACCAGGCCCTGGAGCCGATCCTGGTGATAAACCGGGCGGAACTCGCGGACTCGCTCGCCATCGACGTCGGCGACGTGCTGCGCTATCACGCCGGCATCGATGTCGGCCGGAGCGGCGGCGCGGGCCAGCCGCTGTCGATTTTCATCCGCGGCACCAACAGCGACCAGTCGATCGTGATGATCGACGGCGTGCGCATCAATGCCGGCACGCAGGCGCTTGCGCCGCTGATGAACATCTCGCCGGAGCTGTTCGATCGGATCGATATCGTCAAGGGACCGCGTTCGGCGATTTACGGCACCGACGCCATCGGCGGAGTCATCAATCTGCTCACGCGCAGCGACGGCGTCAACGGCGCCGACGCGATGCTCGACTACGGCCGCTACGGCACCGGCGAATTCGCCGTCGACGGCAATTACAGCGCCGGCGGGACCAGCGTGCAGGCGGCGCTGACCGGTCAGCAGACCTCCGGGTTCCCGACCTATGCGGCCGACACGCTCGACAGCGGCTACAAGAATCTGTCGGGCACCGCCGCCGTCATCACGCACTTGGGCGGTATGGAGCTTGGAGCTCGCTACTATCAAGCGATCGGTACGACGCACTACGCCAATGCCGTCGACAACGGCAACTTCACCGCGTTCCAGTCGTTTACTCCTCTTACCGAGAATTTCTCGAACAGCCTGTATGCGATCCATGCGAGCGGTGACCTCACGGACTTCTGGCATACGCGGGTCACCTTGAGCCGGGTTGTCGATGACCTGCGCCAGGGACAGGATGATCCTCATGCTCTCGGCAGCATGGGCGACTTCGATTACACCTCGCGCGACACCATGGACTTGCAGAACGACGTGAAGATTGCCGGTGCCCGGCTCAATCAGACTCTAACCTTCGGTGCGATCGTCTACGAGGAGCAGACGAATT
>Ga0207927_1000057_pt1 | contig 43352 bp, 42 predicted proteins | sample NGESurdeep072012_2_FD_184456 | JGI IMG/M metagenome (GOLD analysis project Ga0207927, IMG submission 184456) | Arctic peat soil microbial communities from Barrow, Alaska - NGEE Surface sample 210-2 deep-072012 (SPAdes) | ecosystem: Environmental > Terrestrial > Soil > Wetlands > Peat ... | reverse complement strand
TGCGCGCTGGCACGAGCGGCGTGAAGCCCGCGCTCGCACGATCCCCGAACGGGTCATACACCCACACACGCCCCAGGCCACGGCGGTACGGCGCGGTCGCGTCGTAGATGTCGCGCTTCGTCGACAACACCAGCGCCGGCCCGTGGTGATCCAACAGCCACGGCACCACAAAGCCACTGGACTTCCCCGCGCGCGGCGGCGCCACGACCATCGGCTGCACCTCAAGCTCGGCAGCGAGCGTCCGTGCCGGCACTCTGCCAATCACGCCCAAGTACGGGCGGCCCGAAACCGGGCCTGCCACCCACAGCCGCCGCAGGTCTGCGGGCACCGCCCAGGTGCGCTGGCGCACCCAGCCACGATCGACCGCGCGCCGCGCGAGGGTGCGCTGCTCCTTGCCAAGCGGCGAGCCAGCCCGCCACGAGCGCATCCGCCGGTAGACGCTCCAGACCCCCCAGCCGAGGAACGCCAGCAGAAACGCCGCAACGAGCACGTATGCAGGCGCTTCCGGGGCAGCCGCGCGCTCAGCCGCCGTCGGAAATGCACGGTATGGCGTGCTCCAGCCGCCGCGCATCACCAGCCGCCACATCGCTCGCGCGGCGTCGCCGGCCGGCAGGCGCATCGGCGCGTGCAGCGAGATCACCCGGGCGGCCTGCGTCCAGCACCAAGGCGCCACGCCGCTGATAAGGCTCGCGAGCGCGAGCACGGCCAAGGTGCAGATGAGAAGCCTCATCGCAGGACGACGCCCAACCGCATGAATCCTCATGGGGCTCCCGTCGATCGAAGGGATCGCCCCCGCCGAAGCAGGCGCGCGCGGGCTGGTTCTGTGTCTGTCATCGGTGGTACTGACCCCCAGCGGCTCAAACCGGCCAACGACTTTCAGAACCCCGACCCTCAGCCGCCCGCGTGAGCACTCCAGACGCGCACGCGCACGAAGGAGTTCTCGGTCGCCGCGGTGTCTGTGCGGCTGCCTGCGCAAATTCGTTGGCCGGTCGGGGCTGGTTGTGGTCAGTAACCCACGAAGGCCGCCGACAGGACGCGGCCCGGATACGCAAGGAGACACAGGCGATGCCGCCCAAACAGCGGCCGAGAACGGGTCACGGTCACCTCAGAGAACGTGAGGCGACTGGCTGTTCAAGCAGTCCCCGTTGGTTGTCGGCGCGTCGTGTCTTGCCCCATTTTGGACACCGCCGGACTAGCGCTTCGGCCCCCTGTCGGGGGCTCCCCTGCGCCCTTACGGGCTCCGGCTCCGCGCGCCGGTCGGCGTCTTTTTTGGGCGGCGTCACTAGCACCACCAACCACCAAACAGGAGGAACAGCAATGAACAACATCAACCGCGTCGTCATCACCGGCAACCTCACCGCCGATCCCGAGCTGCGCTCGACCCCGAGCGGGACCTCGGTGTGCAACCTGCGGATCGCCTGCAACACGCGCCGCAAGGACGGCGAGGAGTGGGTCGACAAGCCCAACTTCTTCAACGTCACCGTGTGGGGCGCCCAGGGCGAGAACGTCGCCCGCTACCTCTCCAAGGGCCGCCCGGTCGCAGTCGACGGGCGCCTGGAGTGGCGCGAGTGGGAGACCCAGGACGCCAGCAAGCGCCAGGCCATCGACATCATCGCCGACTCCGTTCAGTTCCTGAACAACGGCAACGGCAACGGCTCCAACGACGCAGCCGAGCCGGTGGCGGCAGGCGTGGGCGCCGAGGAGGACATCCAGTTCTAGGGCCAGGCGGCCCGCGCTCCCACCGGGGCGCGGGCCAGGAGCCCAACGGCCAAGGACACGACCATGAGCCAACACCTTCTCATCGACCACACTCTCGAAAGCCTCAGAGCCCGCGACGAACGGCTGCACGCCCTGTGGCAGATGACAGTTGCCCAGCGGATCTCGGCGATGCGCCGCGGCGAGCTGACGCTCGAGCAGTGCTCGGCGTGGGCAGCACGCTACCCCGAGCAGGTGCCGCTGCTGGGCGGCGAGTTCGAGTACCTCGCCCGGCTCAGCCCGGAGGTCTGCGAGTGAGCACACACCCCGAGCCGCCCGCCAGCGAGCTGCTCACCTACCTGCGGATGCTGGCGGGCGACCCGCAGCACAGCCAGTTCTTTGACCTGCGCTACGCCGCACCGCAGGGACTGATGCGCCAGCGCTTCGTCTCCGTCCTGCGCATCGACCAGCTCGCCGGCCGCATCACAGCCTTGGCCGGCCGTGCCGACGTGTATGTCGGCGTCGCACTGCGCGACCGCGCGCACGGCGACAAGAGCGCGATCAGCGGCTCGCACATGCTCTACATCGAGTGCGATGACCCCGGCGCCCGCGAGCGCCTGGAGAACTTCGCCTACTCGCCGTCGATGATCGTCGCCTCCGGCTCACCCGGGCACCTGCACGTCTACTGGCGCCTGCGAGAACGCGCAAGCAGAGCCCAGGTCGAGAGCACCAACCGCTGCCTCGCGGTGCTGCTCAAGGGGGAGCCCGGCTGCGCGGACATCGTGCGAGTGCTCAGGCCGCCCACCAGCCTGAACCACAAGCACACGCCGCCCGTCGCGGTGAGGCTCCTACAGCACAACGCCGACGCGCGTTACGCCCTACCGGAGCTGACCGCCAGCCTTCCAACAGACCCACAGCCGAGGCGGACCTGCTCCCCACGGGCGTCGCGCCGCCGCGTCGACCGTGCCGAGCTGGACCGCGAGCTGCTCGCGATCCCGGCCGCCGAGTACGTCCGCGTCTTGGCGAGCCTCACTCCCAACCGCGCAGGCAAGGTGCTCTGCCCCTTCCATCAAGAGAGCAGGCCCAGCCTCCAGCTCTACCCCGACGGCACCTTCTACTGCTTCGGCCGCCACAGCAAAGACCGCGCCTGCCACAAGGGCGGGACGATCTTCGACTTCGCCGCCGCCAGGTGGGGTCTCGGGACGCGCGGCAACGACTTCCTCGAACTCCGCCGGCGTCTAGCCACAACGTTCGGCCTCACACAACCACCCCACGGAGGTTCCTGATGCCACAGACCACAGACGAGCGCGAGGGCATCCTCGTCGAGACCGCCACCGCGAAGCTGATGACGCGATGCGTCCAGGACAACGGCGCGGAGCCCAACTACGCGACGGAGAAGCTGATGCGCGCGTTCCGCTCGATCGTCCGCGCGCTCATCCGCCACCTGCACGTAGACCCGCGGCAGCTCATCGACGCGATCGAACGCGAGGTCGTCCGATGATGGCGCCCGCTGGCCGCCGCGAGCCTCGCTGGCGATGGGGGCGCTGCCCCCGCTGTCACGGCGATGCGTGGATCGACACACAGGACCCGCCCACCGTCGCGTGCTCGCGCGCATGCAACGGCTTCTCGATCTGGGACTTCCTCGAGAGCTCCTACAGATGGGAGCAGGAGTTCGGCGACGCCTTCGACCTCCACAGCTTCGATGCCCACGGACGCCCCTCAGACATGGAGGCACCCTCGCGATGAGGACATCACGCTTGGCGCCCCTCGCTGTGACGGTAAGCGTGCTGGCCGGCTGCGGCTCGCCACAGCTCCAGAGCGAACCATCGAGCACCCGCCCAGCGGCAGGCGAAGGCCGCTGCGTCGAGCGTGACGGTCTGCCCGATCCCCGCTGCACACCAGGCGCGATCCGCTCCGGCGTCTTGCTCGCCACGATCTGCGCCTCCGGGTACAGCCGCTCCGTCCGCCCGCCTGAGAGCTTCACCGAGCCGCTGAAGCTCCGCCAGATGCGGGCCTACGACCTGCCAGGGTCACCGCGCGACTACGAGGAGGACCATCTCGTGCCACTGTCGATCGGCGGGGCGCCGCGCGACCCCCGCAACCTCTGGCCCGAGCCCCGCAGCGGCCCCAACAACGCCGAGCAGAAGGATCAGCTTGAGACCTGGGTATCTGAGCTTGTTTGTCGAGGGCTGCTGCCGCTGAGGTCGGCGCAGGTGATGATCGCGAAGGACTGGATCGCTGCTCTGCATTGGGTTGAACGGCATTATCCGTGGGTCGTCTCGGGCTGAGCTGAGCGTTTGCGGACGCGTCCGTAAACGGAGCGCGTCGAGGTACCGGCTCTCCTCGCGCTTTGGGGGTGAGGCGAGGGATCGGATGGGCTCCATCCCAGTGCCGGAGGCGCAAAGAGCTGGCTAACGGCCATACCGGACCTATACTGAGAACATGCGATCAGACCTTCCGGCGGTGGCGCGAGACATCGGTGTGCCCGAGCGAACCCTGCGACGAGCCGTGCAGCGAGGGACCGTGCGCTGCCGCCGTCCCGGCCTGCGACAGGTTGAGCTGGCGACCAACGAGCGGGCGTACCTGCGTGAGAACTGGGAGATCATCTCCGCGGTCACAGAGGCGCTGAGGACTGAGCGCAACGTCCGCCTGGCGGTGCTCTTCGGGTCGGTGGCGCGCGGAGATGCGGGAGAGGGCTCAGACGTGGATGTGCTGGTCTCTCTCGCCGAGGAGCGACCGATGTACCTCTCCTATCTCGCCGTGCGCTTGACGCGAGCGCTCCGACGCGACGTCGACGTGCTCTCGCTGAAGCATGTGCGCGCGCACGACCCGGCGCTACTCGGCGCCATCCTGCGGGACGGGCGCCCCGTTGTGGACCGTGACGGCTCCTGGCCGGCGCTTATCGCCAAGCGCCAGCCCGTCGAACGTGCCGCGGCGAAGGCACGCGCAGAGCGCCATTCTCGCGCCGCCCACGCCGTCGCGCAGCTGATCGGAGGATGAGTGGGCCGGGCACCCGGTGACGCGCATCCCTCGCCGCCCAACCAGCCCCGCCGTCAGCGCGAGAAGGTGATCGCCTCCGCGGAGGATCGCGAACGCATCGAGCGACACTTGGAGCGCATGCCGCTTGAGCGCGACGCGCTGCTGCTGGCCATGCGTCAGTTCGGGGCAGACTTCGACCGCAACGCGTGGCAGGCCGCGTACGAGGCGTTCTCGGCCGAAGAGCACAACCGGGTCGTGCAGGTCACGGGCAACCTGCGCGCCCTCGTGGACAACGCTGTTGAGCTGGCGCGCTTCGCGGCGACGTTGACCGGGCTGCGTCCCGCCGGGCGCCGGCCAAGCACCAACGCTGACATCGAGGCGCTGCGGGCCGACGGCGCGCTGAGCGGCGGGCAGACCTACGAGCTCGTGCAGCTCAAGGAGCTCTGCGACAGGCTGCGTCACGAGTATGCCTACGTCGACGCCGACGACGTGCACACCGCGGTGCACTCGCTGCTGAAACTCCTACCCGGGTTCACGGCCTCCTACGTCCAGTGGCTCACCGAGTACGGCGTCAACCTCAGCTGACGCAGGTCGACCTCCCTTACCGATGATTCACCCCCAAAGCACGAGGAGAACCGAGTCATCGGTCTGGGTGTCACGGGACACCGCGCTTTAGTGCGAGGATCTCACCCTGAGCGGCAGCGAGTGCGGCCTTGAGTTGAAGGGTCTCTGTGCGGTGGCGCCGCTTGAGCTCACCCAGCTGCGCGGTCAGCGTTCGAACGATGCTGTTCTCGCTGGGCCGCTCGGAGTCGGCCGGCGCTCGGCTTGGCGGCGGCGTGTTTTGCTGCTGTGCGCGCAGGTGCTCGATCCGGTGTCGCACGTCGGTGGAGCTGTAGAGGAAATCGATCGAGCAGCCAGCGGTGCGCGCGACGCCACGGAAGGTGATCGGCTCGGCTTCCTTGACCATCTGTCGGATGGCGAGGTCAGCACGGCCACTGCTGCGCAGCAGTCGCGGGTGGCTGGCGCGATCAAGAGCCACTGTCCGGATCAGTTGCGGATCCCGGGGTTGCTGTGGACCCGCGATGCCGTACGGGAGTTGGTCGAGCGTGAGTGTGGTGTGCGGCTTGATCTCTCGACAGTCGGCCGGTATTTGCGGCGCTGGGGCTTCACACTCAAGCGGCCGGTGAAGCGGGCACTGGAGGCCGATCCTGTCGTTGTGGAGGCATGGCTTTCGGAGGTCTATTCGCAGATCAAGGCTCGCGCCGCGCGCGAGCGCGGGCTGATCCTGTGGCAGGACGAGTCTGGTGTCCGCTTGCAACAGTTGGTGCCGAAGGCAGGATATGCGCCGCGGGGTACGCGTGCGGTGGCTCGGATCTCGGGTAAGCGACTCGGCGTGAACATGATTAATGCGCTCGGGAACTCCGGGCAACTTAACTTCTCGCTTTTCGAGGGTCGCTTCACCGCCCAGGTGTTCATCGAGTTCCTGGAACGTTTGATCCGCCAGTATCCGGGGCGCAAGCTCTTCCTGATTTGCGATAACCACACCACCCATCACGCGAAAGTCGTCAAACGCTGGGTCGCTGAGCATCCGGAGCGGATCGAGCTTCACTTCCTACCCTCCTACAGCCCCGAGCTGAACCCTGACGAGTATTTGAACCAGGACGTCAAGCGTCACATGCGCGAGGTTTACCCTCGGCCCACCGACAAGCCCTCCCTCAAGGCCACCGTCCGTCAGTTCCTTCACCGCCGTCAACGCCAGCCACGAGTCATCCGCAGCTACTTCGACGCTTCTCACGTCGCATACGCTGCATGACCATCGCCAGGGCTCATTAGACGCCCGCCGTAATATTGCACGCTCGGGGCTAGCGTCGAGTTTTGCGGCCACGGGTCTGACGAGCCGCAGATCGACCGCCCTCGTCGCCGATCCTCATATCAGAACGAGGCGGCGTAGACGGTCGCGCGATCGACGACTTGGATACGACCGCCGGCGAGCGCCCGCGAAGCGATCCAGAAGATCATGTGCGCGGTGTGCGTCGAGTAGCCGTATGGGCCGGCCGGCGTAGGTTCCAACTGCCCGCTCACAGGCAGCGAGGGAAGCCGCCAGCTGCGCCGACTTCGATTCGACAGCCGATAGGCGCTCAGCGTCTTGCCCTGCCTCGCGACTTCGCCGCTGATCGCGTCCAAGCCGTTGTCCCAGCTGAGCACTCCGCCCGCCAGGCTCAGGTGCGAGACGCCGCCGGGCGCGCGCAAAGTGCTCGCACGTCCTCGGCACCGCTCGATCGACAGCGACGAGCGGCCCACGGGCTGTGCGAGCGCCCCGTCGGAGAACGCGATGAGCTGGTCTCGAGCTCGCAAGACGCCGATCCGCCGGAGACGGCCGCATTCTTCAGGCGCGCCGGGCTTGTCAAGGTCGCTGACCTGCAGATGCCCGCGGTAGGAGACGGCGCCGCTGCTCAGCGAGTAGAGCGTCGCGCAGCCGCCCTCGTAGAGCTCGCGTTCGAGTGCGCTGTGGCTGCACTTTTCAAGCGGCGTATAGCCTTCGGCGTAGAGCGCTCCGAGCCGGGCCCAGCCCGCGTTGGCCGCTTCCACCGGCAGCTTCGTGACGACACGCGAGCGTACGTCGAGCACGGAGAACGCGATTCCCTCTTCGCAGGAGAGCAGGAACCGTCCGCCGGCCGCCACCGAGGCCGCGACTCCCAAGCTTTCTTCGCCGGCGAGGTTGCAACCGGTCGGAACGGCGACTTCGTAGCGCGTGTGGCTCGCCGTGTCCTCGACGATTACGCCGCCGCCCAGACGTGTCTGCCAGGCGACGTAGCGACTGCCGTCGCTCGCGAAGGTCGCGACGCTCGGCACGAGCCGTCGAAGCGACGACGCTTGCGCTACGGCCGAGCAACACAGCGCGCCTGCGCAGAGCAGCAATACGCATGCCGCCACTCTCCCTGTGTTCGCTCTGCGTCGCGCGCGCAGCCAGCGAGCCAGGGCCAATCGCGGCCTCGCGGCGTCAACTGGCGAGGTCCATGCGGGGCGCGCATCGCAACGCGAGACAACGTGGGCGCGACGCAGCGAGTCGCGGGAGACGGTCATACCGACTTCAACACGTGAGCCGCGCCTTCGATGCGAACGCCGCCGGCGCCCGTCGTCCCGATGGGCGCCGGCGCCAGACTGCGCGCGAAGCCGCCCAACCGTGGCGCCGAGCGAGCGAGATGTCTGCACGATCAGTGCCCGAGCGGCACTTTCGCCTTGTAGATGCCGTAGATCGAGCGAGGGGTGGAGACGGGTGCGCCGTACGGCGTCGGCAGCCCGGCGATGGGCGGGACTTCCAGCAGGCCCGAATCCTGTGAGCCCACTTCGTTGCGCGACCCTCGTGTCTCGTAGTAGTAGAACGCGGTGATCTCCGGGTTCTTCCGCGTCAGCTGCTCGCCCTTTTTGTTGACGAACGCGTTCATCACCAGGTTCACCAGATGCGGATTTTTCTCGAAGCGGAGTTCCTTGCCCGCGGGTCCTTCTTCCGCCGGCACGGCTTTGCCTTCTTTGTTGACTTCTTGGTGCCGACCTGCGTGACACACCTTACGCTCGGACCTGTCAGCCATGACCCCGTGATCTTCCCCGTCGAACACGAGCACGCGAACCTTGACCCTAAGCTCAAGGCGCGCGAGTGCGCCTACGAGCATGTCGAGATCGTGCTGGAGACGCTCACCCGCCTCGGTTACGAGGTCGGGATCGACGTTCCCGACGACGCCTTCAAGGAGCTGGAGCGAGCCGAGCGCTGACGCCGAGCCGGGGTCGACCCCCCACGCTGTTCTCCCTAGCGGCCCGCCCTGTCGGTCGCGGGCTTCGTCCCCTCCGATCATCGCACGCTACGCGTGCGGGTTGGTCGGGGAACGGCTCCGCACCGGGCGGGGTCGCCTATCGAAAGGAAGCGTGATGGCGCTCGACACCACCAGCTCGCCCTCGCAGACGCGGCCAGCCTACGCCGGGATCGGCTCGCGCGAGACGCCGCCCGCCGTGCTCGACCTGATGACTCGCTTCGCGTCGCGGCTTGCGGGCGAGGGCTGGGTACTGCGCACGGGCATGGCCGCCGGCGCCGACCAGGCGTTCTATCGCGGCGCCCACGCGCACGGGACGTTCGAGCTCTACCTGCCGTGGCCAGCCTTCGAGGCAGGTGCCCGCTCGCCGGCCCGCGGCTCCCAGCAGCTCGTGCTCAGCCAGCCGACCCCGGCGGCCTACGAGCTGGCGGCGCAGTTTCACCCGGCTTGGTCGCGGCTGACCCGAGGTGTTCGTGCTCTGCACGCGCGCAACTGCCATCAGGTACTCGGCGCCGATCTGGCGAGCCCGGCGCGCTTCGTGCTGTGCTGGACACCTGACGGCAGCCTCGACGGCCGTGGTCGACGTGTCGGCGGGACCGGCCAGGCGCTGCGCATCGCCCTCCACCACGGCGTCGCCATCTTCAACCTTGCTCGGCCTGAGCACATCGAGCGCGTCTCACGGCACTGCATCTCCCCCACGCGCTGACAGCGGCGCGACGCCGCCACCGCGGAGTCACACCTTCACAACTAAGGCAGCGCGGACGGTCGGGCGCCGGCAGCCCCATTATCGCACCCCTGCGGGGTGCGTAGGGCTGCCACCGGCACCCGCACTGGAGCGGGAGCCCGACAACAAGAAAGGCCGCTCGCCATGAACGAGTCCTACAACGCCACTCTCACTCTATGGCCAGCCACGCCGCTCCCGGCGAACGTGGCACACGAGCTGCACGAGCTCGGAGTCAACCTCTCCACGTTCACGGTGAACGACGGATGGCTCACCGCATCGCGCACCGGCGAGGACACGCTCGTTCTCGACCTCTCATTCGGGCGCCGTCGCTGCGGGCTCACCGATCTCGAAGCGGTCCTCGCCACCCTGCGGCTCGCCGGCATCTCCTACGTTGCCTGGGACATCAAGCAGGGCGAGGTCGCCGGCACGGGTCGCTCCTTCGACCCCGCCACGCGCATCGAGCGCCAGTACACCGTGATGACCAACGGCGAGCCGGCGCTGACCGCCAGCGACCTCGAGCAGTTCGAGGGTCGCTACGGCACCGCCGAGGCGCTGATCGAAGGCATCCGGGAATGGCTGCGCCTGCCAATACCCGACAGCCTCACGGAACTGACCGTCGAGGAGCTTGCGATCGTGATCGTGCCCGACGACGAGGATGACGAGGACGAGTCGGTCGAGATCGTCGGCGACGTCGACGGGCCGCCCGGCGCCTGCCTGCGCGTAGGGCACGAGGGGAGCCGTTAGACATGGCGACACACGACGCGATCCCACACGAGATCCTCCCTCCAGGCACCATCCTCCATCGGTGTGACGCCGGCCCCGGCGAGGTGGTCGTCATTCACGCGATGGGCCGCTTTCGAGCCGCGCGAGTCATCCGCGTCGGACCCAAGCGCACATACCTGATCCACCCCGCCGCGAACCCCGACCAGCTTCCCCACCGGCCAACCAGACCGCGAACAGAGCTCTACGCGCTCGTGGGGACCGACCCGGCCGGAATGGTGAAGGCCGGAGCTCGAGGACGAGACGAACACTCGCTCGCGCCGATCGCCACCCAGGCAGCACCCGTGGAAGCTGGTGATGCGGCGTGACGACACCCCTCCACATCGACGACCACGGCGAAGACCAAGCCCGAGAGCTGCACGCACTCGGCGAGGCCGTTCAGCACGAACGCAGCCGACGCGGCCTCAGTGTCGAGGCGCTTGCCAGCGCGGCCCGCGTGCAGGCGAGCCGACTCCAGGCTCTTGAAGCCGGCCAGATCGACCCCGACTATGACCTGCTGCTCGCGCTCGCGCAGGCGCTCGACATCCGAGCGTCGGCATTCGTCATACGCGCGGAAGCACGGAGGAACCCCGGCGCTTAGCGGTAGGCGGCCGATCCCTCCCAGGATGGCACGCCCTACAGGCGTGCTCAGGGGTCGGGAGCGCCCGCCTACCGGGGCGGGCCAGCGACCAAACAGGAGGCATCATGGGCTGGACCGGCGGAGAACTACAAGGACCATTCACCTGTCGTGCCGCGATCGAGTTCGACCTCGGCGCCGAGTTCGCTGCGCGCGTGATCGACACCGTGCGCTACGGCACCGTCATCTACGCCGCCGTCCGCTCGCGCGACGGAAAAGAGGTATTCGGCCTGGTGCTCCTCGCCGAGCGCCGCGACGGCATCCTCTACACCAAGCCGATCAGCGAGGACATGGGACCAGCAGAGGACCGCTGCCCAGCCCGCATCCTCAACCTGTTGAGCGAGCCCAGCAACGATTGGGCACGCGAATGGCGTGAGCGCTGCCGCGCTCGACTGGCCAAGCCGCGTCCGCACAAGGGCCAGACGGTCGCCTTCGCCAAGCCGCTCACGTTCACCAACGGAGCGACGCACGGCTCATTCACCTACCAAGGCGGGTCGCGCTTCCGCGCCGAGAACGGTTGCGAGTGTCACATTCGCTGCTGGCAGGAGCTTGACTTCACCGTCGCGTAGTGCCCGCAGACCGCTGGCTCGCCGGGGCCTATGAGCCGCTTGCTCCGGGTCGGGGTAGAGCCCACCCCTGTAGGCCAGCAGACCGGCTCTCACGGCGCGTAAAGCCCTGCGCTTCGCGTCGCCTGGCGGCGATCCCTGTCGGGACAGGGCTTGACACGCCTAGCCGGCCCGCTCAGGCCGGGGCGTGCTCAACCCCAACCTCAAGGAGACAGCGATGAACAAGCAGGCCCGACGAGCAAGCGGTCTACTCGTCCCGGCGCATGTGCAGCTCGGCGAGCCGCGTGCGGTTCACTGCAAGCGCGAGCGCCACCACATTTATGTAGGGCGCAACCCGAAACGGTTGCCCCCCTCGAAGTGGGGCAATCCGTTCGTGGTGGGCACGCACGGCGCGCGGGGCGAGTGCATTGGGCTGTACGAAGGTTGGCTGCGCGAGAACGCGGCGCTGTTCGCTGCTCTGGACGAGCTGCGCGGGCTGGTGCTCGGATGCTGGTGCGCGCCGCGCGCTTGCCACGGCGATCTGCTGGTGCGGTTGGCGAACGCGAGCATGGTCGAGCGCGAGCGCTGGCTCGCACTCGCTACATGAGCGCGGGACGGAAGTGGTGCGTGTCGTTCGGCCGCTTCGTGGTGCCTGCCGGTGGCGCCCACGCCTAACACGAGGGTCCTATCACACCCCTCCCTGAGAGATCGGCTTACGCCTTCAAGCAATTGAGAATCGCCCCCTGGCGGGGGCGCACTGATTTCACATTATCAATTGCTTGACTCTCCTTCCGGGGCGCGATGAGCAGAGGGCAAGTTCGCAAGCTCACAACCACAGAAAGGCATATCGCACCATGAGCCCTCACGCATCAGCACCCAGCGCAGCAAGCCCTAAGCAGCTTTCATATCTCAAGACGCTCGCTCAGCAGACCGGAACGACGTTCACATTCCCCAGGACTCGACGGCAGGCGAGTTGTGAAATCGCGCGGCTGAACGGACTCAAGGCGAAGCGGGGGCGCTATCTCGAAGCTCCCCGGCTCGACCTGGACCCGGCCGAGCAGCCCTACGCCACCGAGCAGAAGCCCGGAGAGATCAGCGGCTACGGGTCAAGCGCAAGGCGCGGAGACCCAGCCCCGCGGTGCGCCGCGCGAGCGCCACGGCGAGCGGAGGCCGAGCCGTTCGAGCTGGGGCGCTACCAGACGCACTCAGGGGAACAGCGGGCGCTGTACGGCATCCGCGTGAACGGCAAGCCGCGGATCATCGACGCGGCGGCCGATCAGGCGGGGCGCATCTACACAGTCGAGGAGGAACTGTGCGAGAAGGGCGGCGCGGGCGAAGTCAGGGCGCTCGTCGCGGACTACATCTCCCAGGCCGAGCAGCTCGGGCGTATCCCGATGGCGAGGAGCCCTCGCCGGCCCGAGCAGGTGGCCGCGGATGCCTAGCGTGTCCGCGGCGCTGGCCGTGCCCCCGTGGGTGACTCGATCCGCGGGGGCTAGGTCGGAGGCCGTCGCCCTCCGCATCGTGGCACGCCCGCAGGGCGTGCCTGGGGTCGGGCTCAGCGGCTCCGCACCCGGCGGGGCCAGAGTCCAGATTGGAGGACCGGCAATGAGCAACAGTCCCGAGGTGATCCTCGTCATCGGCGAGGGACCTGTGAACGATTCGCTCGCACGGGAGCTCGCGCTTGACGGCTACCAGATGCTTCGCACCGCCCAGCCGCAGCGACTTCGAGCGTCGTCGCCTGCGGGCGAGATCGACCTCATCATCCTCGGTCCGACAGCCGAGCACGCCAAGCGACTTCACACAGTACGCGCGCTGCGCGCGGGCGAGCTTGATCCTGAGATCAACCCAGGGGCGCGCGTCCTGTGGGTCAGCTCGACTGATGAGGTAGCCGAGCTGCTGCGTGCGTTCCAGGCGGGCGCCGACGACGTGATCCGCTCGCCGTTCGTCCACGCAGAGCTGCTTGCGCGCGTGCGAGCGTTGCTGCGCCGCAGCACCCTCAGCGCGGCCGGCGTGATCCAGTTCGGAGCGCTGCGGATCGACACCAGGACGCACGAGGCGACGTTCGGATCGGCCCCGCTTCACCTGCGCCGCCTCGAGTACGCGCTGCTCGTTCATCTCTCGCGCGACCCCGGCCGCGTCTACACCAAGCAGGAGCTGCTGCGTGAGCTGTGGGGCTACCGCAGCGAGGGCTCCACGCGAACGGTAGACACGCACGCTTGCCGGCTGCGGCGCTCGCTCGCTGACGCCGGCGCCAGCGGCTGGCTTACCTCCGTGCGCGGCGTCGGCTACCGCCTGGCACCCGACGGCCACGGCGAGCTGCGCGTGCTGGCGGGTGGACGTAGCGCCTGAGCGCGGCCGGCGGACCTCGCCCCTCCCGATGATCGCACGCTGCGCGTGCGCGGGAGCGGGGCAACGGCCCGCGCCCGGCGGGCTCATACCCCTGCAAAGGAGAACCATGAGCACCACCACCACCACACCGCCTCCCCACGCCGGAGAGGCAACGCCTCTAGACCCCGGCGCGGGCACCCGTCGCACCCGAAGCCTCGGCAGCTACATCGCGCTTGACACTCAGCAGACGCGCGAGGTCGTCAGCATCCAGCGACCTGACGGGAGCACTCTCGTCGTCGACTACCAGCTCGGCACCCTCAGCGATGGGCGCCTGGTCGCGCATCTCGCAGCGGACGAGCCTCCCGAGAACGCGCAGATCGTCTGCGAGCTGTACCTCGCAGACGACACCAAGGGCCGCTGCCGCGCCGTGACGCGGGAGGACTTCGACCTCACTCGCCACGCCACTTCGCCGCCACCGGACGCCGATGCCCCAACGGCCGTCGATGCCGTGAAAGACGCCGAGGGCCACGTCTACCGCATCCGCGAGCTTCCGACGCTCGAGACGATGGGCGAGCTGCGCTGGACGCGCTCCCGCGAGCCCGGCCGCGAGCTCGACTTCGACGCCGTGCCGTTCCGCGATGTCGTCGCCGCCGTCGAAGCCTACGAGCCGGCGCGAACCATCACCACCCAGGCGCTCACCCGCTGCGCCAGGAACCTCTCCACCCGACGGCTGCGGGAGGAGTACGAGCGCCTGGCCGACAGCCCGATCGTGCTCAACCGCGGCCTCCGCGAAGCGGTCCAACGCGAGCTGCGTGTTGGCGTGCTGAGCATGAGCGAGATCGCGCTGCGCTGCGGACGGATCAAGCGCGACCGCCGCGGCAACGAGGCCGGCGAGACGAGCTGGCTGGCGCGTCGCATCGGCCTGATGCCCGAGGGTGGCGAGCAGAAGCCCGGACCTTGGATTCACAGCGACGTGCTCGCGCTGATCGCCCGCGACGGGCTCGGGGTCTGTCCTCGGGAGGTCGAGCTTTGACCACCCACGCTGAACGCTCGAACGCCGCCCGCAAGGCAGCCAGCCGGCTCATGCGCTCGGGCCTGGACTGCGGCCGGGACCTCAAATCGCCGGAGGCGATCGATTGGCTCGCCGACGTGGCACTCCACATCGGCAGCCTCGACCCGATCGACATCGGTGCCGGCGCGATCCTTGAGAGCAGCAGCCACGCACGCGGCCATAAGCAGTTGACGCTGGGGGTCTGCTGATGCTGTTGCTCGCCACGCAGGCCGAGCCGCAGATGGTCGAGCACGCTCACCCGAATCTCGGGCGGCTCATCCAGCCGCGGCACTACAACGCGCTGCCGGCGACGATCGCGCGCGGCGTGCCGTGGGCCGCCGACAACGACTGCTACCAGGGCCTCGACGCGCACGCCTACTACGCGATGCTCGACCGCCTGCACCACATCGGCGGGCGGTGCCTGTTCGTTGCCGTGCCCGACGTGGTGGCCGACGCCTACGCGACCGCGCGACGGTTCGAGCGCTGGTGGAGTGGCCCCGCACGCCGCGGCCTGCCCGTCGCGCTGGTCGCGCAGGACGGCCTTGAGCACATGGGCCAGTGGATGAGCATGGTGTGGCCGCGCATCGACGCGCTGTTCATCGGCGGCTCGACCGAGTGGAAGCTCGGGCCGGCGGCGCGCGCCTTCGTCCGCGAAGCCAAGTGCCGCGGCCTATGGGTTCACATGGGTCGCGTCAACAGCGTCAAGCGCATCGCCTACGCCGCCGAGATCGGCTGCGACAGCATCGACGGCACCGGCTGGATGCGCTGGCGCAACATCCGACTACCGACAGGTCTGCAGGCCGCGAGCGCACCGCCACGGGTTGCGCTGCCCGGCCTCGGTCACGACTCGATCATCTTCTCCGGCTCGCGTCTCGGCGGAGGCGAGGACTGATGTGGGTTCGAGACGACGGCGCCCGACAGGCCGCCGGCTTCAAGGGCGCCACCGGCGACTGCGTGGTACGCGCCATCGCCATCGCCGGCGAGCTGCCCTACGCCGAGGTCTACGACGCGCTGCACCTGGCCACGCTGGCCGACCCCTGGCTGCGACGCAAGCTCGAACGCCGGTACGGCGCTCGCGCACCCGTCCACGCCAGCCCACGCGCCGGTGTCCACCGCCGCGTCTACGACCGCTACCTGATCGACCACGGTTGGACGTGGACGCCAACCATGAAGATCGGCCAGGGTTGCACCGTCCACCTACGCGCCGACGAGCTGCCCAGCAGCCGGCTCATCGTGCGCGTCTCACGGCACATGTGCGCCGTGATCGACGGCGTGATCCACGACACCCACGATCCCAGCCGCGCCGGGACGCGCTGCGTGTACGGGTACTGGAGCCACCCGACGACGCCCTGATCGATGCCCACCATCCTCCGGGCTGGCGGGCTTACCCGTCCTTCCTCGGCACAGCCCGCACTCCGCCTACCTGACGCGAGCGGCGGGTGCGGATCGCGGCGAGGCGTCGATCGGTGCGCCGAAGTCGCGCGAGCCGCGGGGTTGCCTCATACTCGGCCAGCGCTGCCCGGTGAGCTTCGATCACGTTCTCGCGCACCGCTCGCGCCTCACGCGTCGGGGCAGGCGGTTCGCCCTGCATCTCCGCCAGTCGCGCCCGTACCTTCCTAACCTCCCAAGGCCGCAGCGGCAACAAGTCGATCGGCTCTCGTGTCGGGTCGAGTGTCACGTTCACGGTCGCGCTGCTCCCTCAACGGGACATCCTTTCAGCCGTGACGGCTGGCCGACCTGCGGGCTTGCGCCCGGCCCGGCAGCCTCCGGCTGCACGCCGACCACGCCGCGCCGGCGACCGCCGACGGCGCGGCCGACCAGCAACTACCAGATAGCGCACGCCGGCTTCGCCGGCTGTAACCGAGCCTCCCTGCGGTCGGCTCTCCACCGACCCTGGCGTCGTGCAAGCCGGCCGGCAGCTCTTCGGGCTGCTCGCTCGCCGCTCGCTGACGCTCGCAAGCTCCCGCGGCCGGCGCACACCGCCAAGCCCGTTGCTCCTATGTCAAGCGGGGCCCGCAATTTGCGTGAATCAACGCTGCTCGGTTGCTCGCCCAGAGGCACGGAAGCGAGCCCACACGATTCGTTCTCCAATCTGAACACACGCTAGGTAGGCCATGATCACAAGACCCGCATAGCGACCCGCGTTGCCTGCGAGAACACCCGCAACACCGCCCGGGACGGCCAAGACGGTGAGCCATCCACGCGGGGTTTCATCACGCGACCGAATGCCCAGCGCCGTCGCGGCCCTGCGAGAGTAGATCACGAGAACAACAACCCCCAGGATCAACGGCGGCACAAAACTCCACGAAGAGGCGCCGGTCAGCGCTATTAGGCCGACGATCGCGAACAGGCAAGCATCGACGGCGACCGTCACTGAGATCGGTGCTGGCGCAGAGGGCCCCGTCAGACGCACACGTGACGCTGGATGCCCGAGGGCTGGGTCTCCCACAGCACAATCCTAGTCCTATCTACCACTGATCCGCGGGACAAGCCCGCTATGTCAAACAGGCAGGGAAATTGCGGAACTGATCGGGATCGTGGGGCGAACAGTCATTGGCGTGGGCGAGCGGCTGAGCATGCGGTAGTAGTGGCGTGCGAGGTGGCGCTTGAGGCAGCGTATTGCCTCCATGCGAGTCTTGCCCTCGGCTTCCTTGCGTTTCAGATAGGCGCGGGTCGCCGGGTCCAGGCGTCCACGGGTGATGGCGATGACGTGCAGTGCGCGGTTGATCTGGCGGTTGCCGCCGCGGTCAAGGCGGTGGCGATCGTGACGACCGGAGGAGACCGGGATCGGGGCGACACCCGCGAGTCTCGCGAAGTGCGCGTCGCTCTTGAAGCGCTCTGCTCCTGCTGTCTGCCCGATCAGGATCGCGGCGGTGAGCGGACCGCAGCCAGTCTCGGCGAGCAGCTCTGGCCGTTGCACACGGATCAGGTCGCGCAGCTCGCGCTTGAGCTGCTCAGCCTCACGCGTCAGCGCTCCGATCCGCAGGGTCTGCTCGCGGGCAATCCGAACCCGCGCGCTCTGCGGCATCGCCCGCAGCCGCCTCGTGATGCGCGAGAGCTGACCCGGGTAGTCCAGCTTGCGCGAGGGGATCTCTGCCTCGAGCTCGGGGGCGAGCATCACGAGGTTGATGCGCAGCCGGTTGATCAGCCTCGTCCGCTCGTTGACGAGCACATCTCGGTGATCGCACAGCAGCCGAATCTCGACAGCGTCCTCGTCGAGATAGGCGGTCGGGAAGCGCTCGATGCCGTCGCGAAGAACGGCTCGAGCGATCGCCCGAGCGTCGATCTGATCGGACTTCCCAGGCTCGCGTTCTCCGCGGCGTGAGACGCCCATCAGCTTCGGAGCGACGCGCAGCACTCGCTCACCAGCTGCGATCAGCGCCTGCTCGAAATGGTGGGAGAGGTCGCGACAGTCCTCGATCGCCCACACGGTCTCCTGGCCGAGCGTCTGCGCCCACCGCAGTGCTTCGAGGTGTCCTTGCTCCTTCGCCGGTATCTCCCGCTCGCCGAGGAGCTGTCCCGTGCCCGCGTCGACCGCGGCCAACGCGTGTGTGCTCTTGTGGACATCCGCTCCGATCACGATCATCCGCACGTCCTTTCAATCGATGGTTCTCGTTTGACTGGACCTCCGGCGGACAGGCCTTTCTTGGGGCGGTTGCCACGCTCCTATTAGGTCACGCCGCAGGTCCTGGGTGGTGGCGGACGACACAACGAGCGTCGGTCAGGCCAGGACGGCCGACAGACAGACTAAGAGTCAGTCCGTCACCAGCCCAGGACCCAACCCGGCCTGCCGGACGACACAGCAAACGGCATTCCTTCCTGCCAGCTACGCGTCCGACGGGCCGGCCGCTGCGACCGAAAACCAGCTCCCGGCTCCCGGAGCAAGCTCCCGGTCCCCACAAGCTGGCAGAAAGGACAGACTAGATGCACCGCTGTGCGAGCGCTGTGTCCGCGCTGTGCAAATTCGTTGGCCGGTCCGGGGCAGTTGGGGTCTGTACCCCTTGTGATGACCGCAGCCAGCATCGGCGCCGCCAAGGGCGGCGGCTACGCCCGCTACCTGGAGTCAAAGACCGTCCAGCCAGAGCGCGGCGACTACTACCTTTCCCCCGACGGCGAGCCCACCCAGGCACCCGGCCAATGGCTCGCCTCGCCGGACACGCTCGCACGCCTCGGCATCGAGGGCTCCACCGTCGAAGGCCGCGACTTCATCTCGCTGATGGAAGGCAAACACCCCAGGTCAGGACGCTGGCTGCGACAGGCCGGCTCCAACGGCGCTCGCGGCGGCGGGATCGACCTGACATTCAGCGCCCCCAAGTCGGTATCCGCTGTGTGGGCGCTCGCCGACGAGTCCCAGCGCCGCGAGATCGAAGCCGCCGACGCCGCAGCGGTCAACGAGACGATCGCGCACCTGACCGACACCGTGCCAACCGTGCGCCGGCGCTCCCACGGGCAGGTGTTCGAGGAGCCGGCGCGGGACGTCGTGGCCGCCGAGTACCGGCACACCACCGCCCGCGGCGTCCTCGAGACAGACGCGCCCGACCCGCAGCTCCACAGCCACGTGGTCATCACCAGCGCCGTCCGCGATGACGGGAAGATCGTCGCGGTCGCCTCCCGGCCGATCTTCCGCTCCGCCCGGGAGCTCGGTGCCTACTACCGCTCCTCGCTCGCGCACCAACTCCAGCAGCGGGGGTACGCGATCGAGCGGGGCACCGGCAAACACGGCCGCTACTTCGAGATAGCAGGCGTACCGCGCGGCCTGCTGGACGCCTTCTCCTCCCGCAGCCGCGAGGTCGCCAGAGCCGCCGAGCGCTTCCGCGCCAAGTGGGGCCGCGCACCCGAGCGCGGCGAGCTAAGGCGGCTCAAGCTGGAGAACCGCAAAGCCAAGGTGCTCATCACCCGCGCCGACCTGCAGCAAGCCTGGAACGACACGGCCGCGCACTTTGACTTCGCCGGCGAGCAGCCCGGCCGGCTGCCCGGCGCCACGGTCCAGCCCCCGCCGCAGGGTCCGCTTGAAGATCGTGTCGAGCAGCGCCTGACCGAGCGCGCCGCGACCTTCGAGCCAGGCGAGTTCCGGGCGGTCCTGCTGGAGCAGTCCGTCGGCAAGCTCTCACCCGGCGACGCGCTCGAGCGCTCACGGGCGATGATCGCCGAACGCCGTGTCCTCCCGCTGGAGGGCGGGCTGATGACGACGCTCGCCGTGCGTGCGCGCGAGCAGGCGATCGAGCGCTCCTTCACCGCGCTCGCCGGCGGCGGCGGCCGCGACGTTGGCGTCCAGGCTCGCGCGCTCGCCGGCGACCAGATCGCCGAGCGGATCAGCGGACGCCTCAGTGCCGAGCAGGCACACGCCCTGGAGGTCATCACCGGCCCAGAGCGCGCCGCGATCCTCGTCGGACCCGCCGGCACCGGCAAGGGCGTCGTCATCGACGCCGCCGCCAGAGCCGAGCAACACGTCGGCAACCGCACGCTGGGGATCGCGGTGTCCGGGTCCACCGCGCAGCGCCTCGGCCAGGACAGCCCCGCGCTCGCCGGCCAAACGCTTACGCTCGACGCGCTCGTCTCCAGGGTCGAGCGCGGCCAGCTCAACGTCGACCAGCACACCACGATCTACTTCGATGAGGCGGGCATGGCCGACACCGACCGCCTCAGCCGGCTCACCCAGGTCGTGGAGCAAACCGGGTCAAAGCTCGTGGCGATCGGCGACGCCGCGCAGCTGCCCTCGATCGGGGCGGGCGGCATGTTCGACCGGCTCTCAGACATCGCCCCGAGCGCCGAGCTCTCGAACATCCGCCGCACGCTTGACCGCGACGAACAGCGCGCCTGGGCGGACCTCCGTGCCGGCCGTTCAGACCGCGCGATGGCGCACTACCACGCGCGCGGGCAACTGCACATGGCAGACACCCGCGACGAGGCCGTCGAGCAGGCCGCGCAGAACTGGGCGACGCTCACCGAGACACTCGACCCGAGCGAGGTCGCGCTGATCTCCGACGCCTCGAACCAGGAGATCGGCCGGCTCAACGCTCGCGCCCAGCACTTCCGTGCAGAGCGCGGCGAACTTGGCGATCTCGAAGTCCCGGTGCCCGGCGTCCACTACGGCATCCGCCAGGGCGACCGTGTGGCGCTGATCGACCAGCACCGCGAGCCCGGCGTCGAGCGGATCGAGAACGGCAGCCGCGGCGAAGTCCTCGACATCACCCCGGCCGGCGAGGTACTGATCGAGTTCGACGTGACCGGCCGCCGGCGAACCATCACCGGCGATGACCTCGCTCGCGTGCGGCTCGGCTACGCCCAGCACATCCACCGCGCCCAAGGCGCGACCGTCACCCGCACCTTGGTAGTCACCGGCGGCTGGCAGACCAGCAAGGAGCCCGCCTATGTCGAGGCGTCCCGCGCCCGCCAGGGAACCGCCTGGTTCGTCTCGCGTGAGGATCTCGGCGTCGAAGGGCAGGACACCGACCGCATCCAGCGGCTCGCCGAGAACATGCGCCGCAGCCACGCGCAGACGCCGTCGCTCGCGCATCCCGAGCTGGCCGACCGCGACTACGGCACGAACTTCCACCGCCAGCTCGCGCCCAGCCGCACCAGCCGGATACCGGGGATCGTCCGCGCGATCAACCGGATCGTCAATCCACCAGCACAGGAGCGAACACGATGAGCCAACGAGTCCAAGTCGTCCTATCCGACCCCGTAGCAGTCCAGCTCCGCGAGCTGGCCGCGGGCGCCGACACACCACACTCGACGCTCGCCGCACAGTTCGTCGGAAACGAAATCGCGCGCGCCATCAAGAACGGCCACGTTCGTCCGCTGCGCTCAGCCCCCCTGCTCGCCGACGGCAACAGCGGCGAGCGACCGCCCTGGCTTGAGCCCTACGGCGGCGACGCCGAATGGCGCCAGCAGATGTGGGGCGCCATCGTCGCCCTGCGCGGCCGCTACCCCGAACAGCTCGAAGCGCTCAAAGAGAAATGGTGGACCGACGAATCAACCGTCGAGACACTCGGCGCGCTCGCCGTATGGCGAGCAGAGCTCGACGAAACACGCCAGGACCCCCGCGACGAGATCGCGTTCCAAACCCAGCTCAACGACTACTCCCAACTGCTACGCCAAAAGGGTGGCGGCGTTACCAAGGCATGGAAGCCCGGCGCGACCCCGCCAGAGTGGGCCGAGAAGTAGGCGCCTGCCAAGCCAAGCGTTACATCTTTGACGCGCTTTGTGTCAACTTCGCGTCACACGCTCACAACGCGAGACGGAGTGTGTACGGTCGGCTGACAACTGCACATTTTGGCGCCGGCGGCAGCTCTAACTGCCCCGACGCCGTGGCACAAGGAGCAGTAACTCCCCATGCACAAACACCGTACCCCAGAAGGGTTGGCCGAGCACGCCTGCATCGACCGGGCCGTGCTCGAGCTCATGCTCGATCTCGACAGGCAGCGGCCGTGGGCCGAAGACGAGATCGCCCGCACCATCGGCGTTCCCGGCGATGTCCGCGAAAGCCTCCGGCGTCTGCGCGCCTGCAAGCTCATCCACCGCTGGAACGACCTCGCCATCGCGGCCCACGCCGCGGTGCGCTTGCACGAGATCACCCAGCCCACCGATGTCCTCAGCCTCGGCGACGCCGGCGAGCGCCATTGGGACAAGTCCGTCCTTGAAGGTCTGCTCGCGCGCAGCGCCGACGGCGAAGGGCCGCGCACCGCGCAGCAAACCTACGAGGCGTTCGGCGCGACAAAGCAGAAGAAGCGCCTGCAGATCGACGACGCGCTCGACCGCCTAGAGGGCGCGGGGCTGATCGAACGCCGCGGCGGGCGCTCGATCGCCTCAGAGGTCGCGCGGCGCCTCGACGAACTTCTGACGCTCTGACGCACTCGCTCAGCCATGCGCGTCAACCAACTGGCCTTGAGCCAGGCTGTCCTCCCCAGCCTGGCCAAGGTCGGCATCCACGAGGTCGAGCAGCTCGCCGAACACCGCATCGGCGAGCTGCTCCGCCGCCCCGAGTTCAGCAGCGGAGTCGAGCTGCACGAGCTGATCTGCGAGCTTCACCGCCACGGCCTGACACCGTTCTCTCGCCACGGCGGCCACATCCAGACCGGGCGCGAGCGTGAGATGTTCCGCCGGCGCACCGTCGAGGGCCTGACGCTGGCGCAAATCGGCGAGCGGTTCGACCTCAGCGGCGCGCGGGTGCGCCAGCTCCTGAAACTGCACTTCGGTCTCGATGGAGTCCCGCCCGCAGCAAGAAGACGAAGGTCCACCAAGCCGCGCCCATCCACCGTCGCCGAACACCGCCGTCTATACCTGCTCGCGCGAGCCGCGGTGCAGCGCTGCTACCACAAGCCATTGACACTGGAGAGGATCGCCAGGGCAATCGCAAGTTCCCCCCGCCAGATGCAGCGTGCCTACGCGCGGTTTGGCGAGGACACCTTCCGCAATGACCTCACCCGCAGACGCATGGAAGTCGGCGCCGAGCTCCTGCGGTCGACCTCGCTGCCGGTGCGCGATGTGGCGCGGCGCGTCGGCTACACCAACCCATCTCACTTCGCCCGCGCGTTCAGGCGCCGATACGGACTCTCGCCGTCGAACCATCGCGCCCGCTCGCGCCAGGCAACGCGCACAGAGACACACGGGGCGCTCGCCGCATGAGCACACAAGCAATCGCCACCAGCGCCACCGGCATCAGCCGGCAGCAGGCAACACCAGCAACGAATACCGGCCGCGAGCCGATTCTCGTTATCGAGGCTGACGCAGACTTCGGACGGGCGCTCGTCGAGCAGCTCGCCGCCGACGGCCATCCGGCGGAGCTTTCCCGCACCGCCAGCCATGCCGAGATGACAGCGGGCGCCCACCCGCCGCGGCTACTCGTGCTCGGCAACCTCGACACGCCGCGGGGCACCCTCGACCTGCTGGAAACCATCCGCGGACACGACCCGGAAGCCTCCCGGCGAAAGACAGTCTCCCCGTGGCCACAGAACCTCCCCGTGATCGTTCTCAGCTCACGCAGGACCGAGCCCGACATGCTTCGCGCGTTTGAGGCAGGCGCAGATGACTTCATAGCCCGCCCCGCCCGCTATCTGGAGCTGCGAGCGCGCATCCACGCGCTACTACGCCGCGCCGACGGCGCCAACCAGCAAGTGACGCCGCTGCAGATTGGCCCGTTGACGATCGACCCAGCCGCCCACTCGGTAAGGCTCGCTGGCGAGCGCCTGGAGCTGCGCCGCCAGGAGTACGAGCTACTGCTGCACCTAGCCGGCGACCCGCGACGAGTCTTCCGAAAGCACGAGCTACTGGAAGCCGTGTGGGGATACCGCTCCCCCAGCGCCACACGAACCCTCGACAGCCACGCCAGTCGCCTACGCCGCAAGCTCAGCGCCGCAGGCGAACGCTGGATCGTCAACGTGCGCGGCGTCGGCTACCGGCTCAAGTGACGCTCGGACTGCCGCATTGCGCTGCTGCTACGGCTGAGGGCGTGCGGGGAACTGTTATCCGTCAGACTGAATTGGATCGCCGCTTTCGATCGACCGTCCCGCCCGAACGGTCGGCGCTGACGAGGCGATCAAGCAGGCGCGGCTAGCATCGCCGGATGAGCGTGTGCATCTTTTGCCGTCTCCCGTTCACTCGCACGCAACGGCGAAGCGAGGAGCACATCTGGCCCGTGTGGATGCACGGCCTGCTGCCCGAGAAGCCGGGAACGCAGCGCATTTTTGACGCGGCTGAGCTTGTCGAAGATCACTCGTATGGGAAGGTGCTGCACAAGCACTTCAAGCCTCGCGTCGTTTGCCGGCCCTGCAACAACGACTGGATGAGCCGGTTGGAGATCGCTACCAAGCCGATCCTGCGCCCGCTCGTGCTCGGTGAAGCCCAGCACCTCGACCGCAGAAGCCAGACGGTCCTCGCTGCTTGGGCATGCTTGAAGAACATGGTCGCAGAGTTCTCCAGCCCTGAGACGCGGGCCACCGACGCGGCCGACCTACTCCGGATGTACACGAAGCAGCTCCCACCGACACGGGCGATCGTGTGGGTCGGAAGGCATGAGGGAAGCCTGTGGACCACCCGCTACATCCATCGGGGCATGCGTATCTCCCAAGGCATGGTGCAGCCCGGCGGCGAAGCTCCACTGAACGGCCAGGCCACTACGTTCGCCGTCGGGCCGGTCATCTTCCACGTGCTCACCCTCCCGCACGGGTTCGCGTACGACGGCGCGACCCCGCAGGGACCGATCGCAGCGCGGATCAGACAGATCTACCCCAGCACACCACCCTTCGATTGGCCCTTTGGACCTGCGCTCACCGACAGCGACGCCTTTGACCTCGGGGACAAGATGACCGAGGCGTATAAGCAGCTGGTCGAAAGACCTCGCATCGCAGCGACACAGACGTGATCTGCAGCGCAGCGAAGCAAACTCAGAGTTCTGCGGGCGGTGGGATCCTGCTCGCTGCTCGTCCGCTACCCGTCGTCAGAATCGGCCTCACCATCGGCATTGGCCACGTCATCGGATCTGTCCCATGTCGTTCGCCGAGTGTGGGCACGGACTCGCGGGTAACGGTCGGGAACCGCTGGCGGGCAGCCGCAGGTCGGACCCGTCACTTCTCCTCGAACCCGCTCTGCTCGAAGTTCAGTGTCGCCGCGTTCTCGGAAACGGTCCGGGCCTTTGCGTCGTCGAATCCGGTCGGGGTCGTCGCCTCGATCTCAATCGTGACGTTGAGCATCACACCGGGCGTTGCCCCCAGCGGACCGAGGATCTCGTCGGCGAGCTTCTTGAAGTCCGACGCGTAGCGATCGGCCTGCAAGCGCTTGCTGCCGAAGAACCGCGTCCTGCCCGGCGGCTGCGGATGCGGTGGGCCCGGTGCGTGCTCCGAGCCGGAGTCTGGATCAGGGCCCGGACCTGGCTCGGGGTGGGCCTCGCCCGCGGGCAGTTCGAACGCGCGCTGTGCCCTCGCGCGCTCGGGTCGAACGATCACCGTTGCGTCGGTTATGGCGACTGCTACGTCATCGGTTGGCAGTACCAGACCGCGGTACTTTCCGGTTCCCTCGTCGTAGCCTTCGGCGAGTGCAAAACCCTCCTGCTCCCAGAGCAGTTGGGGGCCCGTTAGACCCGCATCAAGCACTGCGCGGTCGCGCAGCCGCGGCATATATGGGTACTCGGCGTACAGCCGCCAAAGCTCACCCACGGTCAAGTGCCCGTCTGCCCAGAGCTTGGCCGCGGCCGTGTCTAGCTGGTGGCGAATCGCGAGCGGGGCGTGCTGAACGGCGAGCGCACCGTCGTTGCCAAGGCGGCGGCTGACGCGCTCGGCCAGCGACGCCGCCTGGCCCTCCACCTTTGTCGCCTTTAGCTCGATCGGCTGCCCGTGCGGGACGAGCGCCCACTGATAGGCGCCGAGTAGCCGCGCGTCGGCGGTCTCTCCGGCCTTCGCCCGCCGCTCGGTCGCCTGGTTGCGCTGGCTCGTGGTGAGGTCAAGGTCATCGCCTTTGGCGAGGATCTCCGACCATCCGAGGTATTCCCGCACCGAGCGTTCGAGCTCATCGATGCGGTCGGTGTCACCGGCGAGGTAGACGAGCATGTTCCGATACGTCCGGTTTGATGCGCCGCGGTGCTCGGTCGCGCTCTTCGCGAAAGCGACCGCGTCGGAGTCCGCGACACCTCTCTTGTGCGGCAGCTGAGGGTGCAGAATGACGAGGCGCGCCTCGTCGATGTCGGGGATGTCAGCGGCATCCTCGGGGCAGATGTGAACCCCGGCAAATGCTCCACGGGTCTTGGCCTGGTCTGCGAGGCGGCGGGCGATCTCGGCGTAGACCTCTTGGCCGTGCATGCGCTCCGCCTGGTCCTTCGCGCGCCTCGAGATGTTGGCCTGCAGGTCGTACCAGTACCTGCCACCGGCGCTGTAGAAATAGGTCGCACGGTCCGCTAGCGCCGCAAGCGCGGAGTGGAAGTTGCCTGGCACATCGCCGGGCGTCGCGGTTCCGAGGAACACGCGCTGCGCTTCCAGGCCCTTGTGTGCCGAGCCGATCGTCGGCGCCGCACCGAAGAACACAGTACGTGCGAGGCGCTGGGTGAGCGAGCGCTGCCCAAACAGCGGCTTGCTCGCGTCGATCTTCGCGGGCTCTGAGTTCGGCCCGTCGACGTCGGCGTCGATGACGGCCTTCCACGAGTCCTGCAGGTATTGCGTCAGCTCGGAGTTGACCGAGGCAGCCCCAATCGGGATCGATGCCGGCATGATCAGCGGGGACTGATCCTCCCCGACCCACAACGCATGGATCACGGTGTTCATCAGGCGCAGAACGCCACGAGTGCGCTGGAAGCGCTCCAGGCTCGACCAATCCTCGTAGAGCCTGTCAAACAGCTCAGGGTGGATCGGGTAGGTCTGCTTGATGCGGTCCTCATAGCTGCCGTCGCGTGCCTCGCGCGGGAACTCATCGGCGTAGCGGTGGTACATCTCGACGAAACCGCGCGCCGTCGCGTTGATGGATGCGAGGGCGTCGGCGTCGGGCGCGACGAAGAGCCGCTGACGGACGATGTGGTAGGACTCGTTTGGGGACGCGGGCCGCCACTGATCGGCTACGCGGCGCACCACGTTCTGGAGGCGCCTGAGCGCCTCAAGGCCGTGGGCGCCGCCCACCTCCTCGGCGTTGCCGGCCGCCGGCTGCGCATCATCACCGCTCTCTGACGCGGGGATCGAGATCGCGAGCAGGACGCCCGGCGTGCCCTTGACGGCCTCGGTCAAGGACTGCGCGAACGTGAACTGGTCGTCGAACGTGCCACCTGCGAGGTCGTCGCGACCAACCAGGCTCCGCGCGTAGGCGACCCACTCGTCGATCAGGATCACCGCCGGGGCATAGGCGCTGAGCAGCTCGTGGAGCGCCTGTCCGGGCGGGGTGCGGTCGGCGTCGGCGGTCGCGACCATCGCGAACGCCTCCTTGCCGCCAAGCTGCCAGGCGAGCTCGCCCCAGATGGTGTTGACCTGGGTCCCGTCTGGCTTGATTGAGCCCGACGGCGAGATGTGGTTGCCAACGAGCGCGACGCGCCGGATACCACGGGACAGCTCACCGAAGGATGTTCCCGAGAGCATGTCCTGGACGTCTTGCGAGTAGTCGCTCAAAGGTGTGCCCGACGCAAGGTGCCATAGCGCGAGCATCGAGTGGGTCTTGCCACCGCCAAAGTTGGTCTGCAGGTTGATGACCGGCGAGGCGTTTTGATCGCCGGCCAGGCGCCGGACCGCTCTGTCGATAAGGTCGCGTAGGCCCGCGGTGAGGTACGTGCGTGCGAAGAACTGGACCGGCTCCGCGTAGTCTCTGCCGGCGTCTTCGGTCGCCGCGACCTTGTAGAGGTCGGCGGCGAACTCGGCGGCCTGGAAGTTGCCGGTCGCGACATCATCGTGAGGCGCAAGGATCTCTCGCCACGGACGAAGCCCTGCGGACTCAGGCGTCACCGCCGCTGACTTCAACACCTTGCGGTCGTCCTTTTCGGCGGTGATGCGGCGCAGACCCAGGCGTATAGCCTTGACCTCGTCGGCGACTGTCGGGGCCCCGATGGATGCAAGCAGACGCTCCGCGGTGTCCAGACAACGGTAGGCGTCATCGTCGCTGAAGGACTTGTTATGTGCCCAGTCATTGCGGGCCTCACGCAGCTCCTTTGAGTACCCCTGACCCACGCGTCCTATCGCATCGTCGAACGGATACCAGCCCTGCTTGACGCCGTTGGGAATGTTCTCGGTCAGCATCCGCAACTGGACCTGCGGATCGAGCTCGTGGTAATCCTTGCCCTCGGCCCCCTTCTTCCTGTCCTTCAGCGCCACCAGCGAAGTCCACGAGCTGCCCTCCTTGAGCACGGGCGCCACCGCGCGGGAGATGAAGTCGTCAAGCGGCGGAGCGAGCAACTCGAACATCCTGCCTACCCGATCACGGTTGGAGATAGCCATCGCTCAGTCCTCCTCGAATGCAAACGCCGCCTGGTCACCAGGGCTGTCCTGCGTCACGCGCGCAGCTTGGACTATCTCTGGCCAGGCTGTCGCGGCGGTGTTGAACGCGAGAGCGTCTTGCGTCCAGCCATTCTTCTCGGCGATCGAGAACAGCAGGAACGCGAGCTCCTTGATGAGTTCGAAGTCGATCGCGCCGTCTGGGCGCTCCTGCGCCCTCGCAAGGAACGCTCCAGCCGCTTGCAGGCCGCCGCGGACCAGAATCGCGACGAGATGATGCAGCGCCTCCCATATGCCGACGCGGTCATCATCAAGCACGTCGTAGTCGCCCGGAAGTTCGGTCGGGGAGAGCAGCGTGACCTTGCCGGCAGCACTTGTCAGGATGCCGTCTCGCACCAGCGTGTCAACAGCGGTGTTGCGAGCACGCGCGAGGTCGTCCGCGACACCGAAGGTGCCCGTGTCGTAGCCGTGCTGGCGGTACCAAGCGATAGCGAAGCGAGTTGCGGGATCGAAGTCACCCTCTTGCTCATTGAGCACCTCATCGAGGATCTCGTTGATCCGCGCGAGCGCTGACCGCACAGTCATTGTCGTGCCGTCACTCTCGATGACCTTGGCGTAGCGGGAGAACACGGCCATGCCGGGGCCAATAGCCGCCTGGGGCAGGTCAACCGGAGCAATCGCGCCCTGCTGAAGCCTGCGCAGCGCTTCAGGGAGCTCGTCCTGCAGGGCCGCGATCAACCCACGGCGATCCGTTGTCTGAGCGTTGGCAGCACGCGGCCTTAGAGCAAGTACGATCGAGGAGGAGAGCGCGTTCGAGTTGAGAGTTCTCATGCGGTTACCGAGCTCGCTGCGCATCGGCCAGGTCGCGGTGATCGCCCAGCCCGATCGGATCATTCCGTCAAGCAGCGTCTCCCAGCCGGTCGACGCGGTCCCATCATCGCCGACGTCCGACTGCTTGAACGCGTAGTAGACAGTGATCGGGTAATCGGCGAGCGCGGTCTCACGCGCCCGCTCGAACACGTGCCGAAAGCCATCCTCGAAGAACTTTCGCGCGCCGTCCTTGCCGCCGTGGCGAAATGGGTTGGCGACGAGCTCTTCGGCCTTTGGGACGAGCATCGTTCCGAGCAGATCCGGATAGACAGCACGCAGCGAGCGACGAAGCCAGACGTAAAAAAAGTCCGATAGATCGGAGTATCCGATGTTGTCGTAGTACGGCGGGTCGGTTGACAAGAGCGCGCCGGCCATACCTGTCGACGCGGCGTCCGCCTGGGTTACCCGTGCGTTGTCCTGCACCCCGATCGGCAACCGCTCTAGCACGCGAGTGACCCAATCCACGTCCTCGAGGTAGTTGCCGGACGACGCACCGAAAATGTTCGCCTCGGCAAAATCCCACGACATCGGTATCGCCTGCCTGGCAAAAAGCCCACGGACGAGCTCCGTCTTCGGACTACTGTCCCACGAGCAGACGGCGGTTGACTTGTTCAACGCCCGAGACGCAGCGGCGCCCAGATAGGTCGCCACCGCATCGGCGTAGGCCTCAGCTTCGGTCCCACCGACCGCGAGACGCTCGCCGGGACTGGACCCTCCCGAGACGGCGTCGTCGAGCACACGCTCGCGCGCCTCAGTTACAAGGTCGCTAAAGGTCGTCATGGCGAGAAGCTGACGATTGGTGAATAGATCTGCCCAGCGCGTCAGCCCATAATTCTGCACACGAAAGCCGAGCGCCTCCTCAGGAAGACTTGCCTCCGGTGCGTTTGGAGGCCGATCCACTGCAGCGGCGTCGCGGTGCTCGTCGTCCGCAGCCAGATACACACGCCGCCGGTTGCCCTCGGCCGCGACGGCCATGAGCTGGGCACCAAGCCCGCTGTCCCGGCTCATGGCCCGTACGTAGTCAAGCGATGCCGCCCCTCCGCAGGCGACACACGTGGCGCCATTACGGTTGACGGTCCCCTCCTTGCCGGGCGCACCGACCGTGCCATGCCCGATCTCGTAGGCCACCCGCCTACCGCTCGCGTGTGCAGTGTCGGCGACGATAATCGGCCGCACCCAGACCTCCTTGCCCTTCTTCGTGCCGAGGCACCACGACCGCACGAGTGGCATCTCGATCCCGCAAGCCGGGTTCGGGCAAGGCACCGTCCGCGCCCAAATCCAGGCGATCACCGTCGCCTGCGTGCCGTCCTCGAGCGTCGCGCTCGGGTAGTGGTCGCCTATGCGCGTCTCGGCCTCGTCGCGCATCCATTCGCCGTACGCGCGCACATCGGCCGCAAGCCCCGTGACGCCCTCCCAGGGGCCAATCCGGCTATCGGCGAGCCCAGGGAACACGGGCGCGCGGCCGGCAAACTTAGGTGGGATCTCGATGAGCGCCTTGTTGATCAGCACCGCGACCGGGTTAAGGTCCGACGCCTGCGCCTCAAGGCCAAGGCGCTGAGCCTCGAGCGGGATGGTTCCCCCGCCCGCAAACGGGTCGAGGATCGGCGGTGGGTTGCCGCCCGTCGACTTGAGGATCTCGTTGTGTGCCTCGTTGAGCAGCTCCTGATCGCGCGTGTTCTCCCAGACAACCAGCCGCTCGATGATCGCGTGCAGCCGCTCGCGCTCGGCGCGCTGTGCCTCCTCGGTGGGGAAGCGGTCGGGATGCGAGGAAGGGTCATCGACGAGCTGGGCAAACAGCACGGCTCGGGCGGCAGCGAGCGGGCGCCGGGCCCACCAGAGGTGCAGCGTCGACGGATGCCCGTAGCGGATCGACTTCTCCCGCGCGGCCTCGCGGTTGATGGTCTCCAGCGGCAGCGCAACCTCTATGAGCTTGCGCTTCGGTGCTGCTACGGCATGGTCTCCTCGGTCGGTCGTCATCGGCTCAAAATGGCTCCCGGCCTTGCGCCCATGTTGTCTCCCACTTGCCGCGGTGTCCGGTCGCGTCGAAGTCCCCGGCGTCGAAGCCAGCGAACGGGCTCTCAAGGTAGCGGACCTCGTCGTGCTCGGGACCGCGCGGGTCGACGCGCACGAGCGCCAACCGATAACGAGGCGCGCTGTTGAGCGCCGTGAGCACCTCGTTGTGCGTCACGAAGAAGTCCTCGGCACCCGCGATGCGGGCCTTTACCTCGATCCGGATCGGGTCCTGGCCGTCGCGGTGGGCGAGGACGTCGAAGCCGGGGTTGTTGAACGCCTGCTCGATGGGGGTGCGGCCGAGCGCGTGCTCTGCCGCGAGCACGAGCTGAACGCCGCGACGCTCGACCTCCTTTGTCTCGATGGCGTGCACTGGCGCGCCGGCGACATCGTCCTGGATGACCGAGACGGGCAGCAAGAGTGCGGCCGTGATGACGCGGGGTGGCCTTGCCTGCATCTCTAGCTGGCGGTCGAGCAGTGCTAGGCGTGCGGTGCGACGCCCTTCAAGATCGGCCGCCTTGAGCATCAGGCTCGTTTGGCTCTCGCGGGGTTTCTTTCCGGCCTGCTCCTGCTCTTGGGCCACCATGGCCTCGAGCACTAGCCGGTTGCTCTCCTGATCTAGGCGTTGCGCGACCCGTTCGCGCACGCGCTGGAGTTCGGCGTCGCGGCGGAGCTTGACGTCGCTAAGGAACGCCGGGATCTGATTGGCGATCATCCAGCTCGCGGCACTCTCCTCGGCCTGCGCGAGCCAGGGAAGTCCGCGGGCCGCGATTACGGCGTCTGCCGAAGGCGCAGCAACGCAATCTAGGTATGGCGCCGGCCCGGCGGCTTCTACTGCGCCGTGCTCGTCGATGTAGGCGTAGCCGAAGCGGCGCCCGACCGAGGTCTCCGTCGCGTCAACGATCTCCTGGATTACGCCGACGAGAAGGCGTGGCTCCTGGATTTCCGGCGAAACGAGCACCGTCCCACGATCGAGAGACCGATGCCAACGGTGGATAGCCTCGTCCATGACGGCGTCGTGAAGCGGGTGGCCGGGCGCTAGCAACTCGGCGCGGGAGCCCGTGTCGTCGAGGACTTGCTCGATGTCGAACGTCACGCGGCCGTACTGTGTCGCGATGGGGCCACGGCCGGCTGAGCGCAGCTGGGCTGGGACGTGGGTGATCTCGAAGCGGCCGCGCTCGCGCCGCCGGATCTTGCCGCCGAGGCGTGTGAATGCCGCTCGGAACGCGCCCTCGATGTAGTGGGGCTGCAGGCGTCGCGCTCGCGCTTCGTCCATGCGCGTGCGCAGCTCGGCGATCTCCGAGTGCTGCAGCGTGTCTGTAGAAAGCGCTCGCTCGATCAGTAGCTCCTCGATCCCGCGGGCTACGCTCGCGTCGATGACCTTCTCCATGTTGGCCCGCGTCTCGGGAAGTTCTCCGTAGCGGATCGCCTCGATCAGCAAGTTGCGCAGCGGCGTCTCACTGAAGGCCGTGCCGAGCACGTCGAACACCTTGCCGCCGTATGCCTTGCGCTGCTCCTCGATCTTCGCTAGAAGCCGTACGAATACCGCTCCCTCGCGGGTGTTGTCGGCAACGAGGTTCCAGAGACGGCAGACCTCCTGCTGACCGATGCGGTGGATGCGTCCGAACCGCTGCTCGATGCGGTTCGGGTTCCACGGCAAGTCGTAGTTGACCATGAGGTGCGCCGCCTGGAGGTTCAGGCCCTCGCCGGCTGCGTCGGTTGCAAGGAGAACCTGACAGTTCGGATTGACCGTGAACTCCTCAGTGATCTGGCGGCGGTCATTTCGGCGGACTCCGCCGTGGATCGCTTTGACTGCCTCCGGGCGGCCGAGTAGCGAGCCGATCCGCCGCGCAAGGTACTCGAGCGTGTCGCGATGCTCGGTGAACACGATGAGTTTGCGGCGCTCGTCACTTCCCGCAGAGGTCGCGAGAGTGTTGTCCTCCAGGATCGTGCGCAGCTCGGACCACTTTCGGTCCGTTTCCGACGCCCGGACTTTCGCGGCTGCGGTGATGAGGTCTCGAAGTTCGAGCAGCTCGGCGTCAAGCTCCTCGACCGTGCGCGCCGCGGTCGCGGCGTCGACGAGCTCCTCCTCCATGTTCTCGAGCTCCTCTGCCGAGAACTCTTCGTCGTCGAACTCGTCAAGGTCGCTGATGGCTTCATTGGCACTCGGCTCCGATACCGCCCCGCCCGCGAGGACCTCCTGCTTGCGGCGCTCGAGGCGATCCGCCCTACGCTCTAGCGAGCGATAGATCGCCTCCGGGCTCGAGGCGAGCCGCCGCTGCAAGACCGTGAGCGCGAAACCGACGGTGTTCCGGCGCTTGCCATCGAGCTTGGCCGCGCGGTTCATCCCCTCGCGGACGTAAGTGGTGACCTGCTCGTAGAGGTCCTGCTCAAGCTCGGTTAGCTCGTATGGGACGGTTTCCGCGATGCGCTCGGGAAACAGGGGCTTGCCCTCGAAGGTGAGTAGGTCCTCCTTGACCATGCGGCGCATGACGCCCGACGTGTCGTCGCTGTAGACCTTGGGCTGGTATTTGCCCTCGAAGCGGTCGCGGTCCAGCAGCGTGAGGAACAGCTGGAAGTCCTCCTCCTTTCCGCTGTGCGGCGTGGCGGTCATCAGCAGGAGGTGGCGCGTCACGCCGCCGAGAAGCTCGCCGAGCTGGAATCGCTTGGTCTTTTCGAGCTTTCCGCCGAAGTAGTGCGCGCCCATGCGATGAGCCTCATCGACGATCACAAGGTCCCACTCAGACTTGGCGAGGTCGGCGAGCAGCTCCTCGTTACGCGCGAGCTGATCCATGCGAGCGATCAGAAACGGGTGCTGCTCAAAGGCCGACACGCCAAATACTGTTTCGCCGAACTGCGGGGCGAGAATCTCGAAGGCGAGCCCGAACTTCAGGTAGAGCTCATCCTGCCACTGATCGACCAGCCCGCCAGGCGCGACGACGAGGCAGCGCTTGACGTCCTCGCGCAAGATCAGCTCCTTGATGTAAAGCCCCGCCATGATCGTCTTTCCGGCGCCGGGGTCGTCGGCTAGCAGGAAGCGCAGCGGTGTGCGGGGCAGCAGCTCTCCGTAGACGGCGCGCAGCTGGTGGGGAAGCGGCCGGATGGCTGACGTCGTGACCGCGAGCATCGGGTCCGATAGGCCCGCGAGCTTGATCCTCTGGCACTCGGCGACAAGCTTGAAGTCGGCAGCCTCGGCGTCGAGTGGGCGTGCCTCCAGCTCCGCGATCGTAAGGTTCTCCTCGGCATCGCGGCCAAGCACGCGCTGGCCGAGCTCGCCGTCGGCGGTCTTGTAGGTCAGCTCGACCGCATCAGCTCCGTGCGGCTGCACAGCGATGACCGAGACGTTCTGTCCGGGAATCACGCCCGCAAGACGCAGGCCGGGCTGGAGATCCTCAAGTCTCGACAAGGTTCCTCAGTCGCCGACCGTACCGGGTTCGGTCTGAGAGGCTCACGCCGCCCTGTGCGTGTGCGCAAGCGCTCAGGCGCTCGACGCAGGCGGAGCAACAGTAAGACCACCGTCTCGGTGGAGGTGGAGCGCGTCCCACCCGCTGTCGACAAGGCTCGAGCTCATCGGTTCATAGAGAGGCCGGCACGTTTTGAACAGCGACGCTCGCTCGATCGACCGGGCTCGATCGCAGACGGAGGGCCGCGCCTTAATGGCTGAACGCTGCGGCCGGTACCTCACCGGGTGCCAGTACTCGTGAGTTGCCCTCGTTGTCCAGGATGATGTGCTTGACACTTCCGTCATCCTCATCGATCTGCACGACGGTGCGTCCGTCGTAAAGCTGCCTCGTCTTGGGCTCGCCGCCCACCCTACTCGCAGAGTAGACCCACAGCTGGTCGAGCCGCACGACGACATGGTCTACGCCATCGTCGTCCGTCCATGACAGCGCGTTGTGGATCGCAACACCCGAGGACGGATCCACGAGATCCATGACAAAGCGATCGCCCACGCGCTTGACGACTACGTCGACCGTATCGCGGTCGATCGGCTCGCCTGCGAGCTTCCAGTGGGGATCGTCGGGACCGTCGGCCAGCTCAAGCTCCGCGTTGTCCCCATATTGCGTCCGCAAGCTTCGGAGAAACGCCCGGGCAATATTGTCGGCCTTGATCTGCTTTCGCAGTTCGGGGTCGCGCTGGAGCGCAGCCACACCCAGTCTCAGGACATCGGTTCGGCTGCAAATCATCTCCTCGGCTAGGCCATCGAGTCGTCTCCGATCGCGGTCAGTGAGGCGAAACGTTGTGGTTGTAGTAGCCATGAGTAGCACTGTAGCGTAGCTACAGGACTGTGGCACCCGACCTACCCGCGGATACGAGGGTCGCGAGTGCCAGTGTGGCCAGGCCCGGGTCCGGCCGAATCGCCGACTACGATCATGGGTTGGGCTCGTATGTCGGTATACCCCTCTCAGAATCCCACCGCCCTCGCCGGCCGGCGCACCCTGCTCGAGACGGGCTTCCCGTTCGCGAAGGTATCGGAGCTGGTGCGCGCCGACCGCTACACCAACGACGCGGTCTACAGCGTGCACAAGTGGTGGGCCAGACGACCCCCCGCGGTCATCCGCGCGCTGCTGCTGAGCGCGACCCTGCCCGCCGACACACCCCCGGCAGAGTTCTGGGAGCGCTACCGCACCGGGCAAGACGACCTCGCCGGGCTGCACGTCGGCGACGCGTTCCTCGGCGGTGCCACATCGCTCGTGGAGGGCGCCCGGCTCGGCGCGAAGGTCTCCGGTGTCGACGTCGACCCGCTCGCCGTGCGGATCGCCACCGAGGAGCTCTCAACACCCTCACCGGGCGTCCTGCGCAAAGCCGCCGGAGAGCTGCTCGCGCATCTGCACAGCGAGCTGAAGGGGCTCTACCCGGTGCACGACGGGGCCGTGCCGCTTCACTACTTCTATCTGCGGCGCGTGGAGTGCCCGGAGTGCGCAACCGCGAGCCTGCTGTACCGCAACCTAATGATCGCCCGGGACCGGGGCCGCAACGGCGCGGTGGTGCGCGACACCCCGATCGTCGCGTTCTGCCCGGACTGCCTGACCGTGCACCAGCTCGGGCAGGACAGGATGCTGGTGAGCTGCTGCGGACGACGCCGGCGCCTCGATGAGGGCACCTACGCCGGTGCCAGGTTCACCTGCCCGCACTGCCAGGTCAGATCAGCGCACGAGCAGCTGCGCACCGCCAAGGCACCACGCATCCTGATCGCGGTCGAGACGACCCACGGCAAGGAGCGCCGGATGATCCGCGCCCCACGCCCCGGCGAGCACAAGCTCGAGGCGCGCGCCGCGAAGCTGCTGGCGCAGAACGGGTGGAGCGCCCCGAATGTGCCGCTCGGGGACGCCGACAGCGGCCGCGCCGGCGTCTACGGTTTTCAGGGCGTGGCTGATCTGTTCTCAAACCGCCAGCAGGCCGTGTTCGCCGCCGCGTTCGGATGGACGCGCGACAGCGACGTCGAGGAAAGCGTGCGCGCCAGCCTCGAGCTGGGAATCTCGAATGCGCTGACGGCCAACAACCAGCTGTGCGGGTACGCCGTCGACTACGGGCGCATCTCGCCACTCTTCAGCGTCATCCGTGCCTACGCGATGCCGGCGCTGTCGGTCGAGCTGAACCCGCTTCACCTCAGCGCCGGGCGTGGCACGATCGCTGCGACCCTACGCCGTCTCTACGACACGCCCCGAGAGCGGGTGCGCCGCAACGCCGTGGCACCCGACGGGAAGCTCGCGCACCAGACGTTCCTCGGCCACCAGCAGGTCGAGTCTCACGTTGAGTGCCGCTCGGCAGACCGGCCGTTCCCCGACGCGCTGGGCAACGTGGACGTGATGCTCACCGACCCGCCCTACTACGACTTCATCGCCTACTCGGATTTCTCGCTGCTGCACAGGGCCTGGACGGGCGCGGGCGATGAGGCTGAGAAGCTGGGCGACGCGCCGATCTTCCCGGTCGGCGAGGACCCTGCCGCGACGTTCGCACGGCGCCTCGGGCTGGCGTTCAGGCGCATGAGCGCCGCCCTCGCACCCCAGGGAGTGCTGATCTTCACGTTCCACGCCTCCAAGGACGAGGCCTGGAACGCACTCGGGAAGGCACTCGCCGCATCGGACCTGCGGGTCAGCGCGCTCTACCCCGTGTGGGCCGACGCTCGTGCAGCCGGTGGGCACGGGCACCCCGGCAACTGCGAGCTTGACCTCGTATTCGTGTGCCGACCAGCAGCCCAGAATCCGCCCGCTTGGACACCGCCGAGCGTCGAGGCGTGGGTAGCAGAGCTCGGCGAGGGCTCTGTCGCGCCCGCCGATCTGCGGGGCATGCGCGCGGGCCTCCGAATCGCGTGCACGCTCAATCCGGCGGCGGCGTGAACGACACCCGGCTGATCGATGAGGACGGGGTCCTTCAGGACGCCGAGCGGCGCGAGCGTCTATGGGCGAAGGGACGCTTCCAGGACTTCGACGTTCACCTGATCGCCGTGGACCGGCTTACTCTGAACCCCGAGAACCGCCGGTTTCGAGCCGACCGCGAGGCCGTCGAGGCTCAACTCGGCAGGCCGCTCGAGCTGCCCGCCGACGAGGAGATGGTGATCAAGCTACTACTCGACCGCGAGTGCCGACTTGAGGGCGATCGCCTCGTCTGCCAGCGCAGCAAGGACACGAGCGCGCTCGTGAACGACTGGACCAAGCGCGGGCAGGAGCGCCCGCTTTGGATCGAGCCGGACGGGTTGGTGCGAAACGGAAACCGGCGTCTGGCGATGATCAAGCGCGAGCTCGCTGACGGTGGCGCCGAGCGCGACCACGTCGAGGTGATCATCCTCGACCCGGCGGAGTTCGACGACGAGACGCTGTTCGAGATGGAGGCACGAGAGCAGCTGACCGAGGGGCTGAAGGTCCGCTACACCGAGATCAACCTGCTGCTGACCCTCCAGGAGGCCGCCGACCGACACAAAGTCGATTGGCACAGCGCGAAGTCGATCTCCGAGGTAGCCGAGGAGATCGCGCCGCTCGTCGGCAACAACGCCGCCTACGCCCGAGTGCAGCTGAACGCGGTCAAGTACATGGCGGCCTACCTGACGCACATCGGCCACCCAAACGAGTACGGCCGGCTGCGGGGAAACGTCGAGGTCTTCCGCGACGTCGGCAAGAACATGAAATGGATCGAGGAGAACGATCCCGGACGCAGGCTGGAGATGCTCGACCTGTGCTTCGCCGCCGTCACCTCGGGGGCGCGCTACCCGAGCCTGCGGGAGCTTCGTCGGCTCGCAGGCGAAGAGCCGGACACCTTCATGGCGCTCGTCCAGGAGGTCCGCGACGTGCGCGACACCGCGCCGGCCGAGCCGGCCGAGCCAACCAGCCCCCCTGAGCCGGAGGACGACGACGAGCTCGACGAGCCCGAAGCACCTTCCCCAGGTGAGGCCACGGTCGCCGACTATCCGCGCCAGGCCGTCTGCCGGGTGATCGACCTCGCGGCGCAGATGTCGCGCGCCCGGCGCAGCGCCGCGCCCGACCTGGATCTTCGCCTCGCCGACGATCACCTCGCACGAGTCCCGCCGGAGCTGCTGCGCGAGCTGCTCGAGGGGCCCAACGGTGGGCGCGTCGCGCAAGCCCGCGAGCGAATCCTCGCTTGGGCCGACGCCGTGCGGGACGCTGAGCCGCCCGCCGCCGAGGCGTGAACGACACGCCTCGAGTCGAGCTGCGCCTCGAGGGCGATGTCCTCACGGTGACGGCCGCCGCGCTGGACGGCGAGCGAGACCGTCTGCTCTTTCAAGCTCTTCTCGGCTGCGAGCGCACAGCCGAGGGCTGGTCCTGCCCGGTACGCGACCGTGACGGCGACGAGCTGGTACTGGAGGTCACCCGCCATTTGCAGGGTGCGGACCGGCAGGTCACAGCGACAAGCGACCGCGCCGAACAGGCACTCGAGCGCGAGCTCGAACGTGTCCGCAGCTACGATCGCGCGCTTGCTGCTGGACGCACGTGGCGCGAGCAGGGCGAAGACGCCGTTCGGCCCGAGACCGCCGACGTGCTCGCCGCGCTCGAGCGGGCGGGCTGGGACCGAGCCGCACGCGAGCTTCGCCCGCACCAGCTCGCCGGCGCACTGCACGCCCTCAGCGCATCGAACACGGCGAACTTCTCGGTGCCGGGCGCAGGCAAGACCGCGACCACGCTCGCGGTGCTCGCCACGCATCTCGACCAGGGCACGATCGACTGCGCTGTCGTGGTTGCGCCGCTGTCAGCGTTCGCGCCGTGGGAGCACGAGGCGAGCATCGCGCTTGGCGACCGGCTGCGTGTCCGGCGGGTGCGCGGACTGCCGAACGCACGGCACGCGATGCTCGCCGACGCGCGACGCGCCGACGTGCTGCTGTTGACCTACCCGACCGCGGCCAGCGACTTGGCCGAGCTCGAACGCCTCTGCATCGACCAGAAAGTGATGCTCGTGGTGGACGAGTCCCACCGCGTCAAGCGCTTCAACGGCGGGCTGTGGGCACCGGCGCTCATCAGCGTCGCCCGTCGCGCAAGGGTCAGGATCATCCTGAGCGGCACGCCGATGCCTCAGAGCGCACTCGACCTGTGGAGCCAGTTCATGATCCTGTGGCCCGGAGGCGAGCTCACCGGGCCGCCCGCTCGTTACCGCGCCCGGGCCAACGGGAACTTCGACACTCTGCGGGCGACGCTGCTGCCGTTCTTCGTGCGGACTCCCAAGGAGGCGCTCGGTCTGCTCCCGTATGAGCTCGAGCGCCCGCCGGTTCAGCTCGCGCCGATCCAGGCGGAGATCTACTCCGCGATCGCCGATGGCCTGCGTCAGATCGTCGCGGCCCCCGGGGCGAGACTCGACCGGATCGAAGCGCTGCGCCGCGCCAGGCCGATCCGGCTCCTGCAGGCCGCATCCAACCCGGATCTGCTCAACGAAGAGGACGGCTTCTACGGGGTGCCGCCCGTCGAGCACCCTCCGCAGGAGGTGTTCGAGCGGCTACGCGACTACCGAACGCTCGGCGAGCTGCCAGCGAAGTTCAGCTGGGCGCTCGACTATCTGCGCGGACTTCGCGATCAGGACCCACCACAGAAGTGCGTGGTCTGGACCTCATTCGTGCGCAACATCGAGCAGTTCGCCGACTGCGTGCAGCGCGAGCTCGACGGCACGGCCTTCCAGATCCACGGCGGCGTGCCCGCGGCCGAGGAAAGCGCCACAGCTGACCCCGACGAGGACGAGACACGCGAGCAGCGAATCGCCGCATTCCTCGGCGCCGAGGGCTTCACGGTGCTCGTCGCGAACCCAGCGGCGTGCGCTGAGTCCATCTCGCTGCACTCCCACTGCCACAGGGCCCTCTACCTGGACCGCACCTATGACTGCGCGCGCTGGCTGCAGTCGATTGATCGCATCCACCGGCTCGGTCTCCCCGAGGGCGTGCAGGTCGAGATCCAGGTGCCGATCGCCGAGCTGGACGGCCGCGGCGCGATCGACGGCCTAATCGATCAATCCCTGGCCGGCAAGCAGCGGCGCATGGAAACCCTGCTCGCCGGCGCGGATCTCGTCGTGGAGGAGCTTGCCGACCAGGACACCCTCAACGCCGCTGAGGGAACCCCGGAGGACCTCGAGCAGGTCCTCCGCTACCTGCTGGGCGAGGACATGGACGCGCCGGCGGGCTAGCGAGGGTCGTCCAGCGGCTCGTCAAACGGAGCCGGTGCGACAGGGTCGGGAGCATGCCGGCGGTCGGCAAGCGATATGCGCAGCAGCTGGTCCAGCAGCCAAAGCACCCAGGCCAGCCGAATGATGACGAACGCAAGGACACCGGCGGCAGGAGCCTCCAGGAACCACGCGCCGACCTGCCCGGTGTCGATCACGATCAGCGCGGTGAACACCGCGGTCGCGACCGCGAGCGCGTAGATGGCATACATGAAGACCACCCTCGTCTTCTGGAACTCCGGCTGATCGCGCAACCAAGTCATCCGCGGGCCCGCGCCCAGCACGAGCAGGATGGACGTCGCCGTGATCGCGAAGCCCAGCAGCGCCGCGCACGACGCCGAGATCGAGATGTAGAGCGCTGAGCGCGCGCCGGTGCTGACGTGGGCGAGCAGCGAGCGGCCTTCGACGAGGTGCACGCGGTCGACGATGAGGAACACGCCGGCGGTCGCGACGGCGCCGAGCAGCTCTCGCCCGATTGAAGGGTTCCCGTCGGCGGTCGGCTGCGGGTCCGGGTCGCTCACCCCACGTGCGAGTCGCTTGGCAGATCTTTCTTGACGTCGTTGTAGGCGTCGCGTATTGCGGCGAACGCCGCGGGCGAGTCCAGAGCACGGGAGCGCTTGCTCTCTCGGGGGATCGTCACGACTCGCTGAAGCGCGTCGTTGAGCAGGTTCAGCGGCTCGACGCGGTCAGACTGAGGGCTTACGCCTTCGATTTCCAGGACATCGAGCAGGTCTCCGGGATCGCGTTTTTCTTTGCGAAACTGGGTGAGCATGCCCTTGACCTTGCTCGTGAAGCCGTCGTCGAAGCCCTCTGCGCGAAGCGTCACCTCGGCGAACACGCCGGCATCGAACTTCGTCGCGACGTCGAGGACACCCTTCAGGCCGGCCTTCTTGACGAGTTCCTTGCTGACCATGCTTGGCAGGAGCTTGACACGGAGAAGCCTGACGTCCTTGAACTTCAGGGCACGCTCGAGCATGTCCGCGCGGTAGAGGGGGTGAATGACGACGTCGAGGTTGCAGCGTTCGGTGAGGTAGTCCTGAAACCGGCCGATCCTGGGGCCGTAGAAGAAGCTCTCGAAGCCGATGATGCCGTTGGGGAACAACCGCAGGTGCACCGCCTCTGCGAGTCCCTCGGTGACCGCGAGTCCAAGGTCGCCGATGGTTCCGGTGCCCGAGTCGCGCGAAGGGAGGTTCGTGCGACGAATCCCGTAAAGCTTGATGCTCTGGGGTGCTTTGTCACTGTGGACCTCGGCGCATGTGATGCGGTCTTCGCCTTCGTCGAGATAGAAGGTGGGCTGCCCAATATGACCTTTTACCGCTTTGACGACGGCTGGACGATCGAGTTTCCAGCCCTTCGTCGGCGTCGCCGGCGCGACTCTGTAGAAGTAGATCTTTCGCTTCAGGTCTTCCGAGTAGGCCACTTTCGCGCGTCCTTTCGTCTCATTCCCGCGGCGGGAGTATGCCAATAGATCGAACTCGGAGCGGGTCCGGGGACGCTTCGGGCGGCGCATCGGCTCCGTCCTCGGCCGCTCGGCGCCTCGCGGGGACAAGCCAAACCTGTGGGGGCGGAGAACAGGCCGTGGGGCGAGAACAAGTCGCGCAGGCCGGTCAGCCCGAGCGTCATTCGCGTCTTTCCCAACGCGCCCTGGGAGGCGACGCACACCATCAGTCCGGCGGCCGTTACTCGCTGCACCGCCTCAGCGGCACCCGCGACCGGCTTGAGATCACGCTGGAACGCCTCCGCGCGCAGGTGCTCGTATTCGCCGAGCCAGCCTGACGGCAGCGGCCGGCGGAGCTTCGCCTCAGCTCGGGTGAGGATGTCCGTGAGCAGGAGCCCCTGAAAGTCGCGGCGGGCCTCGCTGAGCGTGGTCGGCAAGCCGTCCCGCGTGAGCATCCGGGCGACCACTTCGTTGGAGATCGCCTCGGAGCCAACGAGTACGCCGTCACAGTCGAGGATCACAAGCTCTTGCATGCAGGCCGAGCACTCTATGGCCCGGTGCTGACCGCACTGGACGCGGCATGATCGCGGGCGGTCTCAGCGCCTGGACGAGGACGTTGCAGAAGCGGGCGCTTGAGGAGCAGCATTGCGACCCAGCCATCCGCGAGCCGTTCATCGCCGCGCTCTCCTCAGCGCGCATCGGCTCAACGCTCAGCCCTCCTCGAACTCTACGTCCGCCGCTGAGATCGCCTCACCGGCAGCTCGCACAGACTGCATCGCGGGGCCGGCTACTGACGCGGCTGCTCAGCGAGCCATTCGTCGAGCATGGGTCGCGTGAAGCGAATGTGCCGGCCGACCCGATGACAGGGCAAGCGGCCGGTCCTCACGGCCTCGTAGACCCAGCTCGTCCTGACGTTGAGATACCAAGCGGCCTGATCTGGCCGAAGCAGCCGGTCCTGCTG
>Ga0207927_1000054_pt1 | contig 43725 bp, 50 predicted proteins | sample NGESurdeep072012_2_FD_184456 | JGI IMG/M metagenome (GOLD analysis project Ga0207927, IMG submission 184456) | Arctic peat soil microbial communities from Barrow, Alaska - NGEE Surface sample 210-2 deep-072012 (SPAdes) | ecosystem: Environmental > Terrestrial > Soil > Wetlands > Peat ... | reverse complement strand
GCCATCAACAGGAAGAACCCCATCACGATCTCGTGTTCCTCGAGTTTCTGCCCATCGACCTCCGCATGCACCAACACACTCGTCAAATCATCCGTCGGACGCTCCAACCGCTCAGCAATCAACACCCGACACCGCTCAAAGATCTCAGGAATGTCTTTCTGCAGGACGTCGTCTATTCCCCCCGGGTTCAGGTCGACATCGCCTGCTCCGAGCGCTGAGTTCATCAGCCTGGCCCAGATTGCGTCGTCCTCCCGGGGGATGCCCATGAAGCTCCCGATCACCCGCGCCACGACCGGCTGCGCGACATCGCTCACCAGATCACACTCCTCCCTGCCCTCCAGCCGATCCAGCACCCGAATCACGATCGCCCTGATCGCATCCTCATGCGCCGCAATCCGCTTCGGCGTGAACCCCGCCTGAAACAACGCCTTGACGCGGTCGTGCTTCGGCGGATCCATCCCGATGAACATCGCCCGGGTGAGCTCGATCGGAAGGACTTCAGAGACAGCGGTGACGCCGCCCAATTCTGAGGAGTAGGTGCGAAAGTCGCGGCTGACCGTGTGGACGTCCTCGGCGGTCGTCACCGACCAGTAGCCGGCCTCGTTCGGGTACTCGGTTATCTGCGCCGTCCAGTGGACGGGGCACTTGTGGCGCAGCTCGCCGAAGATCTCGTGCGGCGGTCCCTCCTGCCAGTGCTCGCGCTCGCCGACCAGCACATTCTCGAGATCGCTGCCAACCGCCGCCATCGGGGACCTCCGGGATCGTTTGCGCGGGACGGGGCGATATTACTGGCTGATTGGCCAGTTCGGGCGATCGGTCGCGGCTCTTGATCTGAAGAAGCCGGCGAGGCCTCCGTGCGGGGGCGTGAGCTCAGCCCGCGACTGTCGTCTTGGACGAGACATCGCTCACCGTCGTTGTCTGTGGCGTGCCAGCGCGTTCTCCCTCGCGCAGAGCGCGCCCGGCGAAGGCGAGCATGCTCCCGAGATGGGCGGCGAGTGTTTCCATCGTGTGGCCACCCGCGTAGACGGCGCTCTCGGCCCTTGCCCCCTCGGCGCGCAGCACCGCCGCGAACGGCGCGTTCTCGGACGGGTCGGCGATGTGGTCGGATTCGCCGCCGTACACGAAGGCGTGCAGGCCGAGGCGCGAGATGATCGGCCGGTCGCTGTGCAGCTCGCCTCCCAGGCCGTTGAAGAAGCCGAGCCAGCTCTCGACGGTCCCGAAGCGGTAGGGGTTGCCGAGCGCGACGTTCATGGCGCCGTAGCCGCCCATCGAGTCGCCGGCGATCGCGCGGGCTGTGCGCGCGGGGATGCTGGGCAGCATGCGATCGATCAGTTCCTGGACTTCGAGGACGTAGCTCTCGTAGTGCATACCGTCGATGTTGCGCCAGTTGTTGGAGCCCGGCCCCCCCTGGATCATCACGGCGATCATCGGCGGGATCAGATGGCGGGCGATCAGCTGGTCGAGTTCTTCCTGCAGGCCGAGTTCGAGAAATGCCGTGGCGGGCTGGCTGTTGCCGTGCAGCAGGTAGAGCACCGGGTAGTGGCGGCTGGTCTCGGCATAGCCGGGAGGCAGGTAGACATAGAAGGAGCCTTCGTGGTGCAGGGCCACCGAGGAGTAGCTCGCGGTGTCGATCGAGCTACCGGCCGAGTCGTGGCTGACGGAGCTCAGCGCCGGCAGGGGCGCAGCCTCGGAGGCGAGGGTGCTCTGCAGCGAGAGTGCCCGGTCGGGCGGTGGCGCTGTGGAGATGCCCAGGAGATGGGCCAAACCGAGCCGACCCTGCAACGAGAGCGCTACGGACACGGCCAACAGGCTGCATAGCAGCGTGGTGATCAGGACCCGTCGCGCGCGCCCGCCGGCGAGCGGCGCCGCCGGCGAGGCGGCGGGCTCCAGCCGAGGCGGGAAGGCGGGGACCCAGGGCGGTGGCAGCACTTCTGCCGCCACTGCGCCCTGGCCCGGCCAGCTCCACTCGCCCAGGCTGTCCATCCACACCTGGGTGCGCGAAGCCTTGCTTGCTATGGGCATTCAGGTGATTGAACGGCAGCACCGCGCAGAACCCAACCCCTGCACGAAGCCGCCCAGCAAATCGCCACGTCCGTCAGCTCGTGCTCCAAACGTTCCCCGTGTCGCCGAAGCCGAGCGCGCGCTTGGTGGCTTCGGTGAGGTCGAATTCGCGGCCGGCCACATACGGTCCGCGGTCGACAACCGGCACGCGTATCGAGCGCCCGTTGTAGCGCAGCGTCACGAGGGTGCCGCAGGCCAGCGTCTTGTTGGCCACTCCCAGCGTGGAGCTGGTGAGCGAGCCGCCGCATGCCATCCCGCCGCCACCTCCATACCACGAGGCTCCGGCCAGGCGGTAGACGCTCAGGCGTCCGAGCGGACGGTGGGCCGGGCGCCCGTAGGCGTCGCCGGCGAAGCGCAGGCGCACCCGCTCGCTGCCGAGAAGGTGTGCGGTGAAGCTCAACCGGAAGCGCCCGCCTGCATGCGTGTGCGTGCGCGCGAGGGTCCTCCAGCCGTGGCCCACGAGCTCCTGCAGGGTCACCACCCGTCCCGGGCGTCCTTTGCGACCTTCCTGCAGGGCGCCCGCGATGGTGGCCCTTTGGTCGGCGAGGACGTTCAGCTGGGATGTGCCCACCCTGAGCGTGGTGTGCATGGGTGCTGGGACTGCGGCGGGAGCGGCCGAGAAGACAGCGACCGGGACCAGCGCCGGCGCAGGCTGCGCGGGCGTCACTGGGACGTACATCGTGTGGTGAGACCTCCTTCGTGTCCACCTACGGGGTTAGCTGTCGGGCTCACGGCCGGCCCCGCACGCGAACTGGACGCGTGTGGGCCGGGCGTTACGGCCGCAGCAGCGGCCGATTCGCCCCATCCGGACCGCCGCTACGGCGATCTGGCAATGGGTCCCCCGTTCGTCTCCATCCACGGAGACGACTCGGTGAGTCGAACAATCGTTCGTATCCTAGCCGGTTATAGATCAGCTGTTGTGTGATCGTGCGCACACACGAGGCGAGTCTTTAGAAGACCAGGTTTGGCTCCACGAGCCGCGTCGGCCGGTGTCACGTCATCCTTACGGTCCCCGCCGCATCGAACCCACGAGGAGATCAGATGCCGATCGACCAGACCAAGCTCGGAAGCGTGGTCGCCGAACAGATGGAGGCCATCGAACAGGACCACGCCGGCGAGGACTGCGAGCTTGGCGACGTGATCGTGGTCGTCGAGGTGCTCTGCCCCGACAGCAGGGAGGTTCGGGTGCGCAGCAACCCGGCCAGCCACCATGCGCGGATCGGACTGCTCACGCAGGCCCTCAGGAACGAATTGGGCTAGACAATGGCCTCGGCTCGCGCGCGTGGCGGGCCCCGTGCCCGCAGGCTTGCAAATCAACCCGTCTGGAGATGCCGTGATCCTCGCACTGACCTTCTGGAGCCAGCCGCAGGTCTTCACCGACAGCTGGGTCGAACTCGCCAGCACCGTCACCCTGATCGCCTTCGTGATCGGCGTCTACAGGCACCTCGAATGCCACAAGAGCGGCTGCCATCGGCTGGGGCGCTTCACGCACGGGCGCTACAAACTGTGCCGCGTGCACCATCCCAACGTTCCCAGCGACGGCCGGATCACCCAGGAGCACATCAACGCCGTCGAGCACTGAGGCCTCGGCGGAGATGTTTTCGCCCAAGTCGTTGACTCGGGCCCGCACAACAGCAACAATCGGCTGGCGATGGCCAACCCCGACCGTTTGACAGCACTGGACTCGACGTTTCTGCATCTCGAGGACCACTCGACGGCGCACATGCACGTGGCCTCCGTGATGGTCTTCGAGGGCGAGGCCCCCACTCTGCAGGACCTGATCGACCACGTGATGGGGCGCCTGCACCTCGTTCCCCGCTACCGCCAGCGCCTGGCCTACGTGCCCCTCGGCCAGGGTCGGCCGGTGTGGGCCGACGATCCCCACTTCAACCCCTACTACCACATTCGCCACACCGCATTGCCCAAGCCGGCTGACGAGGAGGCGCTCAAGCAGCTCGCCGGTCGCGTCTTCTCCCAGCGCCTGGACCGCTCGAAGCCCCTGTGGGAGATCTGGCTCGTGCAGGCCATGGCCGGGGGGCGCTTCGCCATCATCGCCAAGACCCACCACGCCCTCGTGGACGGCATCTCCGGCGTGGACATCACCACCGTCCTGTTCGACACCGCCCGCGAGCCCGTCGCACCCCCCGCCCCCGCCACGCCCTGGAGCGCCCAGCCGCTGCCGGGTCCCGCCAAGCTGCTCGGCGAGGCGCTCGTCGAGCGCTCGACCGTGCCCGCCGAGATGCTGCGCGGCGGGCGTGCGCTGCTGCGGCGCCCAAGGCGGGCACTCTCGCAGCTCAAGGAGGGGCTGACCAGCATCGGCGCCACGACGCTGGCCGGCATCAACGCCCCGGCGCCCCCCAGCCCCTTCAACGTCGACATCGGCCCCCACCGCCGCTACACCTTCCTCGACGCCGACCTCGCGAGTCTCAAGGCGATCAAGGACTCGCTCGGGGGGACGCTCAACGACGCCGTGCTGGCGTCCGTCAGCCTCGCCCTCGGTCGCTACCTGCGCAGGCACGACTTCGACACCGACGGCCTCGTGCTCAAGGCGATGGTCCCGGTGTCCGTGCGCACCAAGTCACAGCGCGGCGCCCTCGGTAACCAGGTGGCCGCCATGTGGGCGCCCCTGCCCGTCGGCGTGGAGAACCCGGCCGAGTGCCTGCGCAAGATCGCAACCGCGATGGAGGACCTCAAGAAGTCCGGGCAGGCCGTGGGCGCGCAGGTGCTGACCAACCTCGCCGGGTTCGCTCCCCCGACGATCCTCAGCCAGGCCGCGCGGCTGCAGGCTCGCCAGCCGTTCTTCAACCTGGTCGTCACCAACGTGCCCGGGCCCCAGTTCCCGCTCTACCTGCTCGGTCGCCGCCTCGAGGTGCTCTACCCCGTCGTGCCGCTCGCCCAGCGCCAGGCTCTGGGGATCGCCGTCATGAGCTACGACGGGCATCTGGGCTTCGGGCTGCTCGGCGACTACGACGCCCTGCCGGACATCGAGACGATCGCGCGCGATCTCAAGTGGGCGATCGCCGCGCTGTGCCGCGCCGCCGGCGTCAAGCCTCGCGCTGCCCACACGCGCGGATCGCGTGCCGACGCGGCCCACAAGCCCCGCGCCCCCCGCGCAAGATCGACCCGCGGAGCGGCCGCCGCCAACAGCTCTCCGAACAACGCCGCCAACAGCTCCGCCAGCAACTCCGCGAACAGCTCCGCCAGAAAGCCCGCGAGCACCGGCTGAGCGCAGGCCGCGGATACGATCTGTGGGGTGCGCCTCGCCCTCTGCCAGATCAATGCCACGGTGGGGGACATCGCCGGCAACGCCGAGCTGATCCGCACGGGCATCGGCAAGGCGCGTGAGGCCGGCGCCGATCTGGTCCTGTTCCCGGAGCTCGCCCTCACGGGCTATCCGCCCGAGGATCTGCTGCTGAAGGAGCACTTCCTCGCGGACGCCGCCCACGCGCTGCGTGAGCTCGCCGCCGAGACCCGCGAGGTGGTGGTCGTCGTCGGCTTCCCCGAGCGCGCCGAGGACGTCTACAACGCCGCCGCAGTCCTCGCCGACGGCGCCGTCCACGCCATCTATCGCAAGGTCTATCTCCCCAACTACGGCGTCTTCGACGAGCAGCGCTACTTCCAGGCCGGCCCCGGGGGCGCCGTGCTCGACATCGGATCCGAGCGCGTCGGGGTGACCGTGTGCGAGGACATCTGGGAGCCCGGGCCGCCCGCCAGCGAGGAGAGCCTCGCCGGGGCCACGCTGATCCTCAACATCTCCGCCTCTCCCTACCACGCCGGCAAGGGGGCCGAGCGCGAGCGCATGTTCGCGCAGCGCGCCCGCGACAACATCGCCTGCTTCGCCTTCTGCGGTCTCGTCGGCGGCCAGGACGAGCTCGTCTTCGACGGGCACTCCTGCGTGATAGATCACACCGGTGCCACGATCGCGCGCGCCGCCCAGTTCCGCGAGCAGATGCTCGTCTGCGACGTGGACCTCGCCGCCGCCGCCGCCGCCCGCCTGCGCGACGCCAGCCACCGCCCCGCCGCCCGGCGCTCCGAGCACAGGGCCGTGACGCTGCCGGCGCTCGCGGACCCCGCCGCCGCGCGCCCGAGCGGCACACCCGCCGGCGCGCCGCCCGCCCCGCTCGCCCCCACCCTGTACGAGCTGCTCGCCCCGGTCGAGGCCGAGGTCTACAGCGCGCTCACGCTCGGGCTGCATGACTACGTCACCAAGAACGGCTTCCAGCACGTCGTGCTCGGCCTCTCCGGCGGGATCGACTCCGCGCTGGTGGCCTGTCTCGCCGTCGACGCGCTCGGGCCCGAGCGGGTCAGCACCACGATCATGCCCTCCCCCTACTCTTCCGCCTCCACCCAGCAGGACGCCCGCGCGCTCAGCGCCGCTTTGGGCGTGAACGTCCACGAGCTCCCGATCGAGGCCGTAATGGCCGCCTACCGGGACACCCTGGCCGCGCCCTTCGCCGGACGCGAGGAGGACCTCACCGAGGAGAACCTCCAGGCTCGCATCCGCGGCAACCTGCTGATGGCGCTCTCCAACAAGTTCGGCTGGCTCGTGCTCACCACCGGCAACAAGTCCGAGATGTCCGTCGGCTACACCACCCTCTACGGCGATCTGGCCGGAGGCTTCGCCGTGATCAAGGACGTGCCCAAGACCCTCGTCTACAGGCTGTGCCGGTGGCGCAACTCGTCCGCCGGCGCGCTCGTCGAGACGCTCGGCGACAACGGCGACGACGGCGACGGCCGTGCGGGCGCGGTCGCGAGCCCGATCCCCGACTCGATCATCGGGCGGGCCCCCTCGGCCGAGCTGCGCCACGACCAGCGCGACGAGGACTCCCTGCCCCCCTACCCGATCCTCGACAGGATCCTCGAGGGCTATGTCGAGCTCGACCGCAGCCGCGAGCAGCTGATCGCGCAGGGACTGGCTGAGCACGACGTCGACCGCACCATCCAGCTCGTGGATCTCGCCGAGTACAAGCGCCGCCAGGCTCCTCCCGGGATCAAGATCAGCGCCCGCGCCTTCGGGCGCGACCGGCGCATGCCGATCACCAACCGCTACCGCGGCTAGGCGCGCGACCGCGCGGCCAGGCGCCGCGCCGGCGGCGCATCGTTACCCTGCGCTCGTGCGTCTCGCCGCTCCATTGCTCGCCGGGCTGTGCCTGCTCGGCCTCAGCGCCTGCGGGGACACCGTGCAGCAGAAGCCGATCTCCCATTCCCTGCTCGAGGATCTGATCGTGGCGCCCTACCCCGTCTACTGGCTCGGGGCGAGCTTCCAGGGCATGGCCGTGACCGAAGTCGTCCACGACCCGAGCGACGCCTTCAGCGTCTCCTACGGCGGCTGCCTGCAGGGCGGGCAGGGCGCCTGCGTGCCGCCGCTGCGCGTGGTGAGCTCCCCCGACAACAGCTTCCTGCCCGGCGGCTCCGCCCCGACCGAGGGCCGCTCGATCCGCGGCATCCAGGCCGTGGTCGCCCAGGCGGGCCGGGCGATCGTGATCCCCACGGACGGGATCGTCGTCGACATCTACGCCAACGATGCCCGCGTCGCCGCCGCCGCAGCCCAGACGATGGTGCCGATCAACGCCCTTGGCTCCCCCGAAGCGCCGCTGTCCGCGCGCCAGCCCGACACCGGCTTCGGCGCCACCCCCCTGCCCTCCCAGATCCCCTCGCCGCTGCGCCCGCTGCGCTAGCCGGCCAGGGAGGAGAGCGGCGGCGTGCCGGCCGGCGCCGGACGCACCGCGATCGTCATGCGCGTGAGCGCGCACAGGCGATCCTCGTCGTCGCTCACCCGCACGTCCCACACCCAGGTCGTGCGACCGCGGTGCAGGCGCGTCGCGTGCGCGTGGACCGTGCCCGCCGTGATCGGGCGCAGGAAGCTCGTGCTGTTGGACAGCCCCATCGCCATCTCGCCGCTCTCCATCACCGCGAGCGCCGTGGCCAGCGAGGTCATCGACTCGGCCATCGAGGCGTACAGCCCGCCGTGCACGAGCCCGGCCGGCTGCTTGACCTCCTCGCGCACCGCCACCCGCGCGCGCACCTCGGTGTCAGAGCAGGCGAGGATCTCGAGGCCGTAGAGGAGGTCGAAGCCGCGCATCACCGCATTGATCTGCTCGACGCTGGCTGTGTCCATCCCGCCGCCACGATAGCCTACGCTCCTCCGTTGCCGGCCCTGCGCCCAGCGCCCGGCGCCCCGGCGCGGAGTTCCTCAGAAGACCATGAGCACATTGGACGAGCTCCCCCCCGACCAGCGCGCTGCGCTGTCCCTGCTGCTGCGCCAGCGCAAGAGCTACGCCGAGGTGGCGCTGCTGCTCTCCATCCCCGAACGGGCCGTGCACGATCGCGCTCACGCGGCCCTCGCCGTGCTCGCCCCGCGCCAGGCGCGCGAGCTCGCACCCGAGCAGCGCGAGGAGGTCGGCGAGTATCTGCTCGGGCAGGCCGGCGTGGCCGAGCGCCTGCGCACGCGCGCCCACCTGGCGCAGTCCGAGCAGGCTCGCGCCTGGGCGCACGCGCTCGCCGCCGAGCTGGCGCCACTGGCCGGCTCGGAGCTGCCCGAGATCCCCGCCGCGGCCACCGGCGCGACCCCGAGTGCAGCAGCTGTGCCTGGCACACCCACCAGGCAGACCGCCGTCCAGGCGGCCGTGCGCGGGACCAATAGCGGCGCGCGGCCGATGCCCATCAGCGAGGTGGCCGCCTCCCTACCCTCCGGCGTGCCCTCCTCGCCCGCGAGCTCGCGCCTGGGCGGGGCGCTGCTGCTGGCCGCGATCGTCGTCGCCGTGGTGGTCGCCGTGATCCTGCTCACCAGCGGCAGCTCGAAATCGAAAGGGACCGCCTCCCACAAATCCTCGACCTCGAGCACGGCCGCCACCAAAACCGGCCCCACGGTCAGCCCGACCATCCCCCTGCACTCGCCCAACCCGAAGAGCCGGAGCACGGGCGTCGTGGCCGTGCTCTCCGAAAAAGGCAAACGCGCCTTCTACATCGAAGCCCAGCACCTGCCCCCCAGCCGCGGGTTCTTCTACGCGATCTGGCTGTACAACTCCCAGACGAGCGCCGAGGCGCTGAGCAGGGCCCCGGCGGTCGGCTCGAGCCAAAAGCTCTCAGGCGGCGCGTCGCTGCCCACCAACGCCGGCGAATTCCGCGAAATCCTGCTCACGCGTGAGACCAGCAGCAAACCCACGCACCCCGGCCACCTGGTCCTGCGGGGCGCCTTCAGCCTGACGGGCGGCTGAGCCCCGCTGCGCCCAGGAGCTTGCCCGGGTTCATGATCCCGGCCGGGTCGAGCTCGGCCTTCAGCGCGCGCAGGGCCCGCAGGCCCCCCGCTCCGACCTCGCGCTCCATCCACGGCGCGTGATCGCGACCGACAGCGTGGTGGTGGGTGATCGTCCCGCCGCCCTCCAGGATCGCCCGGGCGGCCGCCTCCTTGACCTTGCGCCACTGCCCGAGCAGATCATCCTCGTTCTGGCGCGCGATCAACGTGAAGTACAGCGAGGCCCCGGTCTCGTACACGTGCGAGACGTGGCACATCACCAGGCCCGGCGTTCCCCGCGCCTCCAGGGCCGCCGCGATCGCCCGCGCCACGCCCTCGCGCAGGCCGAGCAGGCTCGAGAACTGCGTGGCCGTCTCGAGCGTCTCCACCATCACGCCGTGCGTGAGCAGATCGTCGCGCAGGTAGGGACCGGCGAAGCGGCCGTGCAGCCACGCCTGCCCCGGGGAGCGCCCCACGCGCAGCCCGCCGCTCGCGCGCGCCAGCTCGAGCGCCCGGCTGCGCCTGGAGGCCACCTCCTCCTCGCCCCCCTCGAAGCCGAAGATCGCAAGGCAGCCCTCGCCGTATCCGCGTGCTCCCAGATAGGCCCGCCCGAGCCGGCCCTTGATCCCGCCGCTGCCCGCCAGCGCGAGCGACATCCGCGTCTCGTGCTCGTCCGAGAGGCGCGTCACGTCCGGCAGCGCGTGCTCGCGCGAGAGCGCCTCGAGCGCCTGCACGCCCGCGGCGAGGTCCTCGAAGAACAGGCCTTCATAGATGCGGGCCGCCGGCGCCGGGCGCACGCGCAGGGCGAGCTCTGAGATCACCCCCAGCGTCCCCTCCGAGCCGACCAGCAGCTGGCGCAGGCTCGGTCCGGCAGCCGTGGCCGGCAGCGCCGGCAGCGCGATCTCCGCCCGCGGGGCCGCCAGGCGCATGCCGAGCACCATCTTCTCGATCGCCCCGTAGCCCGTCGAGGCCTGCCCGGCCGAGCGCGTGGCCGCGCAGCCCCCCAGCGAGACGTACTCGTAGGACTGCGGGAAGTGCCCCAGGGTGAAGCCCTCCGCGGCGAGGATCCGCTCGAGCGCCGGCGCCCGCATCCCCGCCTGCACCGTGACCGTGCGCGACTCTCCGTCGAGTGAGAGCAGCGCGCCCATGCGCGCCATGTCCAGGGAGACCACGCCGCCGTGCTCGCCCCGCAGCGGCTCCACGCCGCCCACCACGCTCGTGCCGCCCCCGAAGGGCACCACCGCGATCGAGGAGCTCTCACACAGCTCGAGCAGCGCCCGCACCTGCTCGTGGTCCGCCGGGAAGAGCACCGCGTCCGGGGCCCCCTCCGGTTCGCCCGCCCGCAGGCGCACCAGATCCGGGTAGCCCTTGCCGGCCGCATGCAGCACACGCTGCTCGTGGGTGTCACTGACGCCGTCCGAGCCCACGATCGCGCGCAGCTTCGCCAGCAGCGACTCGCCCAGGCTCGATGGCGCCATGCTCACGTGTTCCAGCGCCACCGGCGGGCGCGGCTGCTCGGCCACACCCACGTTCTCCCGCAGGAACCCCAGCGCGTGCGCCGGCAGCGCCGGCGGGGCCGCCGGGTCTCCCCACCCCCACCAGCGCATCCCCGCGGGGCGCCCCTGCTCAGACACTGATCCGCTCGAGCCCGTCCAGGGCCTCGTCGATCGTGGCCGCCGCCGCCCGGCGCACCATCACGCCGCCGAGGCGCGGAAACAGGCCGGTGAGGGTCTGTCGCAGCTCGATCGTCACCTCTGTGGCGTTGGCCTCTGTGGCGTTGACGACCCGCACGCGCGCGCGCGCGAGTGCCGCCGCGTCCGGTGCATCCGGCCCGTCCGGTGCCTCGGGTGCATCGGGTGCGTCTGGTGCCTCCGGCGGGAAGGCCGCCAGGCGCACCTCGGTCTCAGCCGAGCTGAGCAGCCGTGCGAAGGGCGTGCCCTGGATGCGCTGCGCCCACGTGAGCGCGCGGGTGTGATCATCGGTCGCAACCACGTTGAAGTCGGCACGCACCACTTTGCCCTTGCGCGTGAGCATGACCTCGGTGAAGGCACCGTCCTGCACGTCCTCCACGCGTGTCACGCGCGGCCACCAGCGCGGCAGGTGGTGTGGATCGCGCACGAGGCTCCACACCTCCTCCACCGGTGCTGCGATCGTGCGGCTGCGGCGCGCTGTGGGCATGGGTGCGAAGCTTAGCCACGCCGAGCCGCGCCGACGTAGAGCCTCCATCGTGCACGCCGTATAACCATTGTTATACAGCCGGCGCAATGGGACATAGCGCCACGGCTATTGTCTCCGCGGATGCTGCTGTATGGCCATGGCCATACAGACTCAAGATCGGTATGCAAGCAGCGCGTGCACATCGCGCCCAGCCAGGCGCTCGCGCCCGTCGAGGAAGGCCAGCTCGATCAGAAAGCCGCAGCCGACGACCTCGCCGCCGAGCTGCTCGACGAGATCGCAGAGAGTGGCGGCGGTGCCACCGGTGGCAAGCAGGTCGTCGTGGACGAGCACGCGCCGTCCGGCGGCCACGGCATCGGCGTGCAGCTCGAGCTGTCCTTCGCCGTACTCGAGCAGGTACTCGGCGCTGACGGTCTCATAGGGGAGCTTGCCGGGCTTGCGGGCCAGCACGAAGCCCGCGCCCAGCTCGAGGGCGAGGGCGGGGCCCAGCAGGAAGCCGCGGGCCTCGGCCGCGACCACGCAGTCCACCTCCAGCGGGCGGGCATAGTCGGCCAGCAGCCGGACCGATTCGGCGAGGGCGCCGGCGTCGGCCATCAGCGGCGTTATGTCCTTGAAGCCGATCCCCGGCCTGGGGAAGTCGGGTATGTCGCGGATCAGGGAGCGCAGATCGACCGGCCCGCCCGCCGGGGTGGGCGGGTGTCTGCTCACCGCACGATCTTGCGCAGGTCGCGGATCAGCAGCAGGTGCTTGAGGTGGGTGGCGACGGCGGCGAGGTTCTCGAGCGCCTCGACGGCCTCCTTGCGCCGCTCGGGGTTGCGCGAGCGCAGGGCAGGGGCGAGGATCTGCTGGAGCAGGTTGGCCTCGCGGTCGGCCGAGGAGCGAAAGACGCGGAGGTTGCGCCCGCCCACGCCGTAGCGGGCCAGCTCGGCGACGGCCGCGATGATCTCGCGCTCGGTCTCGTCGAAATAGCGCACACCGCCGCGCATCTCGCCCTTGACGACGCCGTACTCTTCCAGCTCGCGCACGAGCTTGGCCTCGGCCTTGGTCTCCTCGAGCACGTCCTCGATCGAGTAGAGGGCGCCGGTGGCCTCGCGCACGCTCACGCTGGGACGCCACGTGCGCCCGCCCTCGCGGGCGGTGCGCCCGGGAACCGGCGCGGTGTCGCCGGAGCGCCCGGCGGCGAGCTCCTGGCGGATCACGCGCAGCGGCAGGAACTCGTCGCGCTGCATGCGCAGGATCGTGCGCAGGCGGGCCACCTCGCCCTGGGAGTAGAGGCGGTAGCCGCCCGGGGTGCGCCGTGGCGTCAGCAGCTTCTGATCCTCCAGATAGCGGATCTTGGAGATGGAGATGTCGGGGAACTCCTGGGCGAGGGCCTTGCACACGGCCCCGATCGTGAGCGACTTCTGGCGCTTTGCGAGCTCGGAGCGCCCGGGAGGATCCTGCGCGGCGAGCTCCGCCTCGAGCTGCCCGGGCGGGACCTCGTCCGCGGGTGTGGCGCGGGCGGCCATCAGCGCGCGTGGAAGGTGAGCTTGTACTTGCCGATCTGCACCTCGTCGCCCTCCTGCAGGTGGTGGGACTCGATCCGCGAGCGGTTCACATAGGTGCCGTTCAGCGAGCCGCAGTCGTCGAGATACCAGTCCTCGCCGCGGTGGATCAAGAGGGCGTGATCGCGCGAGACGGTGACGTCGTCGAGGAACACCTCGGAGTCGGGCCGCCGCCCGATGCTCATGCGCTCGCCCTCGACGGGGAAGCTCTCGCCGACGCGCCCGCCGCCCGCGCGGATGACCAGAGCGGGGCCGTGCCTCGTGGCCTCGTCCATCTCCATCGGCACGAGCTCGCCGGTCTCGTCGATCCGGTAGGTCGCGGTGATTGGATCGCCTCCCGCTCCGCCCGCCCCGACCTCTGCGCCGGCGCCCTCGGTGCGCGGGAGCAGCGCGCCGCAGCGCTGGCAGTAGTTGGCTCCCTCGCCGTTTACGAAACCGCACTCGGTGCAGTGCAGGGCCATGACAGCAGCGCTCTCCTCTAGACGGCCGGTCGAGCCGAGCGGCTCACTCGGCGCCGTCCGGCTGGCGGTGGGCGAGGATGTCGGTGAGCTTCTGCACGTCCTCGCCGGTGATCATGATCTCGCCGTCCTCGTGCTTGTTGCGCAGGCGGTTGACGAGCTCGGCGCGCAGGATGTCGATCTTGCCGTGCAGGATGCGCCGCTTGTAGGAGATCTCGGTCTCCTCCTCGGTCAGCTGGCGGATCACGTCTTTGAGTTCGACGTCGGTCAGCGAGCCAAGGTCGGGAAACGTCTCGTCCATCGGTGGCCTCTCTCCTCTCGCGGACTGTGCCGGCGATCGCGTCTGTCGGGTGCCGGCGATGCCGGCCAGAGCAGCGAGTATAGACCAAACGGTCAGGTTGAGCTTTAGGGCTAGGAGACGGGAGGGCGACGTTCGTGCTGAGCGGCCGCGCGCAGCTGGAGCGCGCCGTCTCTCGCGTAGAGCGCGCTTGCGATCAGCGCCAGCGCGAGGCCCACGAACAGGAGCACTTCGGCGAACGTCTGCAGGCCCGCCATGGCGAAGAAGAACGAGCCCATGACGGGCGCCACAGACAGGCGCCCGGGCCAGTTGATGCGCAGCTCGGCCCCGCGCGAGAGGCCGTAGCGCCCGAGCGCGAGCATCGAGAGCTCGCGCGCGGCCAGCACGGCCAGCGCCCAGCGTGGAAGCAGATCGAAGCGCCAGCTCACGACCACGCCCGAGACCACCAGCAGGCGGTCTGTGACCGGGTCCATCAGGGCTCCCAGGCGGCTGTACTGGCGGGTCACGCGCGCGGCGATCCCGTCGGCGTAGTCGCCCCAGCCGATCAGCGCGAACAGCGTGGCCACGAGCGCACCCGTCCCGTCGCGGCTCGACAGGGCCACGACGAGGAACACCGGGATCAGCGCCAGGCGCGCGAAGCCGATCGTGTTGGGGATCGTCCACGGGCGCAGCGGCTGGCCGGCCTGCGTCTGCGCGGGGGGCGGCCCGGAGCGGTCCAGCCCGAACAGGCGCCTGAGAGTCAGGCGCGGCTCGCGCGGCTGCTCGCCCTCGCGCGGTTGCTCGCCCGCGCGCGGGTCGCGCCCTAGGGGAGGCTCCGCCACAGCTCGTCCACCGCCGCCAGCAGCGCCTTGGGCTCTGCGGCCAGGGCCAGTCCCGGGGCCTGCTCGCGCCCGCGACGGATCTGGACCTCGACCTCGCCGGACTCCAGCGAGCGCCGCCCCACGGTCAGGCGCAGCGGGCAGCCGAGCAGCTCGGCGTCGGCGAACTTCTCGCCGGTGCCGATGTTGCGGTCGTCGTAGATGACCTGCACCCCGCCCTCCTCGAGGGTGGCGTAGAGCGTGTCGGCAGCTTCGCGCTCGGGGGTTCCGGGCTTGCCGAGAGCCACCAGGTGGACGGCGAAGGGCGCCAGCGCTTTGGGCCAGGAGATGCCGTGCTCGTCGGCGAACTGCTCGACGGCGGCCGCCACGATCCGCGCGGGTCCGATGCCGTAGGAGGCCATCCAGACTGGGTGTGAGGCGCCGGCCTCGTCGAGGTAGCTCGCGCCGAGCGGCTCCGAGTAGCGCGTGCCGAGCTTGAAGATGTTCGCAATCTCGATCGCCGGCTCGCGGGTCAGCGGCTGGCCGTCCTTGAAGTACTCCTCCCCCACCTTCTCCACGCCCGGGCCGGCCAGCGCGACCTCGGTGTTCGCGGCGTAGCCCTCTCCGAGCACGATCTCGTCCTCGCCGGCCGCGCAGGGAGCCATGTACTCGTGGGCGCCCGTGCCACCCATCATCCCCACATCGCCCTCGACGCGGTAGAAGCGCAGGCCCGTGCGCTCCATCATGCGGTCGTAGGCCCCCACGTGAAGGCTGTAGCTGCGGTCCATGCCAGCCTGGTCGCGGTCGAAGCTGTAGGCGTCCTTCATGATGAACTCCCGCGTGCGCAGGATGCCGGCGCGCGGGCGGGCCTCGTCGCGCTCCTTGACCTGGAAGTGGTAGACGATGAAGGGGAGGTCGCGGTAGGAGCGGACGGCCTGGGCGATGTGGAAGGTGACGGCCTCCTCGTGGGTCATCGCCAGTACGAGCTCCGAGCCCTTGCGGTCGGTGAGCTTGAACAGCTCCTCGATCTCGATCCTGCCCGTCTTGCGCCATGGCTCGGCCGGCTGCAGCACCGGCATCAGCATCTCCTGCCCCCCGATCGCGTCCATCTCCTCGCGGATGATTCCCGCGACTCGCTGATGCACCCGCCAGCCGGCGGGCAACCACGTCCACAGGCCAGCTGCCATCTGGCGGACGAGCCCGGCCCGCACCATCAGCTTGTGCGAGACCGCCTCCGCGTCGGCCGGCGCCTGCTTCTCGGTCGGCAGCAGGTATTCGGAGAGGCGGGGCATGGGGGTCGAGGGTATAGGCCCGCGATCTGCAGCGTCAGACGGGTGACGGGGCTTTGGGCTGTCGATGGCTATCCGGGGAAGGTTGCCGATGCGGAGGATCGCGCATCTTGAATCGTCAGGACGACCACGCGATCCTCTGACTCCTCGTATTGGTAGACCACGAGTAGCCAACGCCAGGGGCCGAGGACGAAGCGCATCCCCTGCCAGCGCCCCGACAACTGTCTGCCAACCAGCGGGAACTCCCCCAGTATCCGCAGCGATCGTCGGAGCCGTGGGCGCGTGTCGTACGGAAGGCTATGGGTGAGGATCAGCCGCTCGAGGTCCTGAGTCGCGACCGCGCTCAGCTCGACACGAGCCACGGGCCTACAGGTCCTCCAGCGAAATCGTGTCACCGCGGCGGGCGTTCTCCAAGCCCAGCTGAGCCCGCTCGAAGGCTCCGGGAATCCCATCCAGAAGGCTGGCGATGTCGCGTGCGTCGGGGTCGGCGTTCTCGATCGCGTTGGACAGCAGTGAGCGTGCCAGCGTGCCCTCCTGCACGTGCGTTCGCTCGGCCAGCTGCGTCAGGCGCGCGGCATGCTCGGCGTCGAGGGTGACATTCAAGCGGTGGTTCGCAGCACTCATGCCTACCATTCTATTACACGCCAAGGCACACTACGTGCAGTGCCGGGTAGAGACCGAGCGCCAGCTCAAGAGCCATACAAGCCGGGCAGCACCCTCTGATAGAACAACTGTCATCGACCGATAAAGCGATCCAAGATCCCGACAAGGAGCCTTGCAAATGGCCTACTCCGTCCCACCGCTTCCCTACGCCTACGACGCGCTGGAGCCGCACATCGACAAGGCGACGATGGAATTCCATCACGACAAGCACCATCAGGCCTACGTGGACAAGGTCAACGCCGCGCTCGAGGGCACCGAGTGGGCCGACAGGCCGATCGAGGAGGTGCTGCAGAACCTCGACAGCCTCGGCGACAAGAAGGGCCCCGTCAAAAACAACGGCGGCGGGCACTACAACCACACGCTCTTCTGGGAGAACATGAGGCCGGGCGGCGGCGGCGAGCCCGGCGGCGCGCTGGGCGAGGCGATCGGCTCCACCTTCGGCTCATTCGCCGACTTCCAGGCCAAGCTCAAGGAAACGGGCGTCAACCAGTTCGGCTCGGGCTGGTCGTGGCTCGTGCTCGACGGTTCCTCGCTGGCGATCGTCGGCTCGGCCAACCAGGACACGCCCCTCTCGGACGGCAAGACGCCGCTGCTCGGCGTGGACGTATGGGAGCACGCCTACTACCTGAAGTATCAGAACCGCCGTCCCGACTACATCGACGCGTGGTGGAACGTCGTCAACTGGGACAAGATCGCAGAGCGCTTCAGCGCCGCGAGCTGACATCGTTTTCGGACTGCGTATAGCAATGGTTATACGCAGTCTGAAACTGATGGCCTGCCGTCGTGAGCGACAGCGCGCCGCGCTCGCCGGGCTGCAGCGCACGGTCGACTGGGACGCGATCAGGGACGACCAGGCGTGGGTCTAGGAGGCGAGCTGCTGCTCGCCGACAAGTCGGCACTGGAGCCCTGAGCCTCAGCTGCGACTGAAGCGGCGTCCCGCGACCGGCGAGACGGCCTCGTCGAGCACCAGCGCGGGGTCCTCGGAGGCGCTGCCCGCCGCTGCACCGGCGGGCGTGAGCATCGACTCGAGCACCTCGCCGGCGAGCTCGTCGTTCTTGGCGGCCGCTGCCTCGAGCGCCGCGATCCGCTCGGGCGTCATCGCTGTCTCGTCCTCGTTCTCGGCCAGCCAGGCGCGCGCCTCGGCGGCCGCGGTCTCGTCGCGCTCGACGGTCTTGCCGGCCGCGTAGTAGCGGTCGATCTCCTTGAACAGCTCATCCACCAGCTGGCCGGTGGGGACCTTCTTCAGCGGCTCGCCCTTGGAGTAGATCATGCCCATGTCCTTGGCGCCGGTGATCCCGAAGTCGGCGTGGCGGGCCTCGCCGATGCCGTTCACGGCACACCCCAGCACGGAGACCTCGATCGGGTCCTCGTAGGCTTCCAGGCGCCGCTCGACCTCTGCCACGACGGTGTCCATGTCGAACTGCAGCCGCCCGCAGGTGGGGCAGGCGATCAGGTCGGGGCCGCGCTCGCGCAGCTTCAGTGCCTTGAGGATCTCCCAGGCGACCTTGACCTCCTCCTCGGCGTGGAAGGTGGAGAGCGAGATCCTGATCGTGTCGCCGATGCCGTCCGCCAGCAGCGTGCCCAGGCCCACGGCCGACTTCAGCGAGCCCGACCACTTGGTGCCGGCCTCGGTCACGCCGAGGTGCAGCGGATAGGGGATCTTCTCGGCCAGCATGCGGTTGGAGGCGATCGTGTTGGGGACCGAGGTGGACTTCATCGAGACCTTGAAGTTCGTGAAGTCGAGGCTCTCCATCAGCTGCACCGTCTCGATCGCGGCCGTCACGAGCGCCTCGACGGGGTTGTCGTACTCGAGCTGGCGCAGGTGCTTGGGCAGCGAGCCCGAGTTGACCCCCACGCGCAGGGGCGTGCCGCGCTGCTTGGCCAGGGCGATCACCTCGGCGACCTTCTCGGGGCCGCCGATGTTGCCGGGATTCAGGCGCACGCAGTGGGCTCCCGCCTCGATCGCCTTGAGCGCGAGCGTGTGGTTGAAGTGGATATCGGCGATGATCGGGATCGGCGACTGGGCCACGATGCTCTTCAGCGCCTCCGCGTCCTGCTCGCGCGGGACGGCCACGCGCACGATGTCCGCTCCCGCCTCGGCGACCGTGCGGATCTGGTCCATCGTGGCCGTGAGGTTGGCGGTCTCGGTCTTTGTCATCGTCTGCACCGCCACGGGCGCGCCGCCGCCGACGGGAACAGCTCCCACGTGGATCTGCCGCTCTGAAGCCATAGGCTGATTCTAGATGGCCGAGGTCTACGCCACCGCCGGCGGGCCGCTTGCGCGCCTGGCCGGGCCGTTCGCGGCGCGTGCCCGCGCGCGCAGGCACGCGCGCTTCTTCGCGCTCACACGCCTGCCCGCGGGGGCGAAGGTGCTCGACGTGGGCTGCGGGCGCATCGGCCTGCGGGCCCTCGAGCCCGAGCTGGACATCACCGGCGTCGACCTCGCGCCACGTCCTGAGTATCCGGGGCCGTTCGTGCAGGCCGACGCGGCCGCCGGCCTGCCGTTCGCCGAGAACGAGTTCGACCTCGTGTACTGCTCGAGCGTGATCGAGCACGTGCCCCCCGCCCGCCGTGCGGCGTTCGCGGCCGAGATCCGCCGCGTCGGCCGGGGCTGGTTCGTGCAGACGCCCGCCCACTCGTTCCCGTTGGAGCCGCACGCGCTGCTGCCGTTCGCCCACTGGCTGCCGGTGGGCCCGCGCAGGCGCTACTGGCGGATGGGCGCCGCGGGCGACTGGGAGGAGATCTCCCTGCTGCGCCGCGGCGAGCTGGAGGCCCTGTTCGGGCCGGCGCTCCCGGAGCGCTTCGGGGGGCTGGTCAAGAGCTGGGTGTGCGTCAGCCCGTCAGCCGGCTGATGTCGTTGCTCAGGCCGTTGATCACGAGGAACAGCAGCAGCACGATGCCGACGGAGCTGTAGCGGTACATGGCCATGATCGAGATGCGCCTGCCGCGCAGCTTCTCGCCCAGCGACCAGAGCACGTGCCCCCCGTCGAGCGGTAGGAACGGGAACAGGTTGATGACCGCGAGGATCAGGGAGAGGAAGCCGAGGAACACGAGCGCATAGCCGGCACCGGCGCTGACCGTTTCGTGTGCCACTTCGGTGATGCCGACGATGCTGCGGACTTCGCCGCGGGCCTTTGAGCTGCTGAGGGCACGCCCGAACCCGGTCAGCGTCTGCGTGGTCGTGTGCCACATCTCCTGAAGCGCGGCGCCCGCGGCGGCGAACACGCCGAAGGCCTTCGCGGAGGCGCCGAAGTCGAAGCCGAGCAGCATCTTGTGCAGCTGCGCGTCGTAGCGGGGGTAGGCCGAGAGCGAGAGCGTCCGTCCGGCCCGGCGGACGGTCAGCTGCACCGGTGCGGCGGCCTGGCAGCCGGCGCTGAGGGTGCCGGCGCAGCGGTGTTCACCGATCGCCCGCATCGTCGAGGTGACGGTGGCTCGCCGTCCGTCGACGGCGATGATGCGGTCGCCGGGCTTCAGCACGGCGGCGGCGGGATGGCCCCGCTCAACGGCCCCCACGGAGGTGGCGGCGGTGAGCGTGGGCACGGCGGTGTCGAGGTTGCCGAGCGCGATCACCCCGTTGAGGTTGCCCGTGAACAGCACCGCCCAGAACAGCAGGAAGGCGATCAGGATGTTGACGCCGGGCCCCGCCAGGATCACGACGATTCGCTTCCACGGCGGCTGGCTGTAGTAGGCGCGGCGGGCGACCTCGGGCTCGAGATCCTTGATCTCCTCGGGGTTCATGCCGGTGATCTTCACGTAGCCACCCGCCGGGATCGCTCCGATCGCGTACTCGGTCTCCCCCCTGCGCACCTTGAAGAGGGTCGGCGGGAAGAACAGCGAGAAGCGCTCGACGCGCATGCCCACGGCCTTGGCCACGGCGAAGTGCCCGAGCTCGTGTAGCACGATCAGCACGACGATTCCCAGCAGTGTCAGGATCCAGCTCACCGCTCCAGTTTGGCAGGCCCGTCCGTCCTTCTCGCCGGGTCCGACGCCGCAGGCAGGCGCCGGGGGCTCAGCTGAGCGCGGCGACCGACTGGCCGGCGAGCTCTCGCGCTTGGCGGTCGGCCTCGTACAGCGACTCGAAGGAGATCACCGGCTCGCTTCCCAGCTCCGAGAGCGTCTGCTCGATCACGGCCGGGATCTCCAGGAAGCGCAGGCGCCCCTGCAGGAACGCGTGGACGGCGATCTCGTTGGCCGCGTTGAGCACGCACGGCGCGGTCCCGCCCGCTTTTGCGGCTTCGCGGGCGAGGCGCAGGCAGGGGAATGCCTCCAGATCGACCGGCTCGAAGGTCAGCGAGCCGACCTCGGCGAGGTCGAGCGGTCGGATCGGCAGCGGGACGCTCTCGCCGCCGTGAAGTGCATAGGAGATGGCGATGCGCATGTCCGGGGGGCCGAGATGGGCGAGCATCGCCCCGTCGGCCAGCTGCAGGACGCCGTGCACGAGCGACTGCGGATGCACGACCACGTCGATGCGCTCGTAGGGCGTGCCGAACAGGTGGTGGGCCTCCATCACCTCCAGGCCCTTGTTCATCAGCGTGGCCGAGTCGATCGTGATCTTCCCCCCCATCGCCCAGGTGGGGTGCGCGAGGGCCTGCTCGACGGTCACCTCCTGGAGCTGCTCGCGACTGCGCCCGCGGAACGGGCCGCCGCTGGCGGTGATCGTGAGGCGCTCCACCGCGCCTGGGGGCTGGCCCGCCAGCAGCTGGTGAAGCGCGGTGTGCTCGGAGTCGACCGGCACGATCCGCGCCCCGGTGGCCTCGGCCAGCGCGGTGACGAGCTCGCCGCCGACGACCAGCGACTCCTTGTTGGCGAGCGCCAGGTCGATGCCCTCCCCGAGCGTGGCCACGGTCGGTCCGAGCCCGGCCGAGCCCACGAGCGCGTTGAGGACGAGATCGGCACGCGACTCCACGACGAGGCGCACGAGGCCCTCGGGCCCCCCGAAGACGCGCCCCTGCGTCCAACCCTCGGCGGCGCGTGCGGCCGCGTCCTTGTCGGCGAGGGCGATGCGCTCGACGTCGTAGGCTCTGGCCTGCTCGATCAACGCCTCCCACGAGCGCTCGGCGGAGAGCCCGACCAGCTCGAGCTCCTCGCTGCGCGCGCACACGTCGAGCGCCTGCGTACCGATCGAGCCGGTGGAGCCCAGGATGAGCAGTCGCTTGCGCTCGGACATGCGCCGATGATACGTGCGCCGGTGGTGCGCTCGCGCCCGCAGCCGGCTCTCGGCGCTGCGGCCTAGGTGTAGAACCTGAGGACGTTGTTCATCCGGGTCTCCTTGGAGGCTGGGGGTGTCTAAGCCACCCAGACCCAAGGAGAACACCGGATGAAGCTGCACGCTAACGCTCGGCTCAGCGTGAAGGGCCGCGAGCTGCTGGTTGATCGGATACTCAGGCAGGGTTGGTCGCTGGCGCAGGCGGCCGAGGCCGCCGGAGTCAGCGACCGCACGGCCGCGAAGTGGGTGCGCCGTTGCCGCGCGGAGGGGCCGGCCGGGCTGGTTGACCGCTCCTCGGTGCCCGTGCTCCAGCCCACTCGCACCTCTGAGGATCGCGTGGCCGCGATCGCTGCGTTGCGCCGCGTCCGTTTGACCGGCGCGCAGATCGCGATGGCGCTCTCGATGCCACTCTCGACCGTCTCTGGGATCCTGACCCGCATCGGGCTCGGCAAGCTCAGCCGGCTTGAGCCGCCAGAGCCACCCAACCGCTACGAACGCCGCACCCCGGGAGAGCTGATCCATATCGACGTCAAGAAGCTCGGGCGCATCCGGGGCGGCGCGGGACACCGGATGAGCGGCAACCGTGGACCGGGGCAGCGCTCACGCGGCGCTGGCTGGGAGTTTGTGCACGTCTGCGTCGATGACGCCACCCGCCTGGCCTACGTCGAGGTGCTCGGCGACGAGAAAGCAACCACGGCCGTCGCTTTCCTGCGAAGAGCTACATCCTTCTACCGCTCCCACGGCGTCCTGGTGCAGGCCGTGATGACCGACAACGGACCCGCCTACATCTCATTCGCCCACAAACTCGCCTGCAAAACGCTCGGCCTGAAACACCTCCGCACGCGCCCCTACCGGCCCCGCACCAACGGCAAGGCAGAGCGGTTCATCCGCACGATGCTCGGCGGCTGGGCCTACGGAGCGATCTACGCCTCAAGCACCCAGCGCACGGCCGCCCTCTCCAGCTGGCTCGAGGAGTACAACTACCGACGACCACACGGCTCCCTCAGCCACAAGCCGCCCGGCACCCGCCTACGCGAGCTGAACAACCTCCTCGGGTCTTACACCTAGGTATAGGTGAAGCGGTCGCCCGGGGGGTTCTTCTTGCTCTGCTTGGCGCCGGTGCTCGCGCGGACGTCGACCGCGCCCGTCTTGGTGCTCGCCGGCGTCACCGCCGTGCAGGAGGTGCTCGAGGTGCAGTCGACCGCCGAGGCGGGCGCCTTGCCGAAGTCGAACGTCGTGGCCGAGCCGAGGGCGAAGCCGCTGCCCGTGATCGTGACGGTGGTGCCCCCCGCTTTGGGCCCGGTGGCGGGGCTCACGCTCGTGACCGTGGCCAATCCGTACTTGAAGCGGTCTGACTTGCCCGTGGCGCTCGTGCCGTGGGGCGTGGCGACGGTGACGTCGATCGTGCCCGAGATGCCGGCCGGCGAGGTGGCGGTGATCGAGGTGTCGGAGTTGACCGTGAAGGAGGCGCTCGCCGAGCCGAACCTGACCGCGGTGGCGCCTGTGAAGCCGGTGCCGGTGACGGTCACGCTCGTTGCGCCCGCGGCCGGGCCGCTCTTGGGCGAGAGGCCGCTCACGGCGGGCGCGGCCGGGGAGCCCACGGTGATGCTCTGCGCGGTGCCGATGCTGGTGCCGTCGGAGGCGAACACGGTGAGCGCCACCTCATAGATTCCGGCTTTGGGGAAGGTGTGGCTCAGCGTCGGCGCGCTCGTCTCGGTCGGGATGCTCAGGCCGGGCCCGTCGTTGAACTGCCAGTTGTAGTGGGCGACCCCGCCGGGGGCGGTGGAGCCACTCGCGTCGAAGCTCACGCTCTCGCCGCCCGCGGGGGCGCTCGTGAAGGTCGCCGTGGGCTCGGCGCCGGCGAACGTGAGCCGCTGCAGGCAGCCGTTGCCCTGGTTGCTCCACTCCTCCTGGTACCAGTAGAGGTGGCCGTCGATCACCTGGTTGTAGGGGGAGCCGTCGGGTGCTGTGCCGAGCGCGGTCCCCATGCTTTCCTCGCACTTGTCGCCCACCTCGCCGCCGCTTCCGCCGATGTCGGTCCAGGCGTCGTTGGGTTCGGGGTCGGTGATCGACTCGTTGTGCTCGTGGCTGAGGCCGCCCTGCAGCGCGCCGTCGGACGGTTTGCCGTTGGGGTGGTTGCCATCGTCGCAGCCCGTGATCCCGGTCACGTAGGGATCGTTCGAGTAGATGATCTCGCCTCCGGCGAGCGGGATGTTGCCGTGGTAGGCGCAGTAGACGGGTTTGGAGGAGCCGGCGGAGCATTCGTGCCCGGAGGCCTGGAAGCAGTCCTCGACTCCGGGGGGCGTCAGCATGAAGTACTCGTGGGCGAGGTCGTGCGGCAGGCCGTGGGCGGTGATGTAGCTGGTGAGCTCGGCCTGCAGCTGGGCGTCGGTCAGGCAGATCGCCGCGCGCGTGCAGCCGTTGGCCGGATAGGGGTCGGTGTCGAGAATGGCGCCGCCGAAGTGGGATTCGTATTTCGCGAAGGCCCCGGCGGCGTCGTTGTACTGGGCGGAGACCGAGTCGACGTTTTCGTGCCCGCCGCTGTCATGGGCCAGGCCTTCGAGGTACTGATCGACGCCCGGCTGGTATTCGGCGGGGTAGCTCGGCGAGCCTTTGGGCGCCCAGTAGAAGGTGTAGTTGGTGTTGGACGGCATCACGGGGCCGCCGTTGTAATCGAGGTTGGAGAAGAATTCGTCCAGCGGCCTGACCGCCGTCTTGATCACCTGATGGCCGCGCAGCGGCTGGTAGCTGAGCGTCTTGCCCGCTTCCACCTGCACGATCACGGCGGAGGCGCCGCTCGCGCTCACGCCGAGCATGGCGGTGGCGGCGAGCGCCGCCACCAGCGCGCGGCGCAGTGCTCCCCCTGCTGCCGCGCGATCGCTGACTGTCCCCACGCAGCTGCGCACTCGATCCATGATCTCCCTCTCCTTGCCGGTGGACTCCCTCGGTCCGCTGACAACGGTACACCGCGGATGGCTCTCGTGTCTAGTGGAGTGACCTGGCTCGGGCATGTGCCAAAGGCTGCCAGGGGCCATCGGGCCTGGAGTGAAGATCAGGTGTAGGCGGCCCAGATGTAATAGCCGACGACGGCCGTGAACATCACGGCGTCGAGCCGGTCAAGCGCCCCCCCGTGGGCGCCGAACAGCCCGCCCGAGTCCTTGGTCCCGGCCTCGCGCTTGACGAAGGACTCGAACAGGTCGCCGACGGGCGCCGCCAGCGCCACGCCGACGCCGAGCACGAGCGCGTGCGTGCCGGGCAGCCATTCCTGGTAGCGCCCGGCGATCCACACCCCGAGCACGGCGCACGCCATCCCGATCAGGAGTCCCTCGACGGTCTTGTTGGGAGATATGTCGGGGGCCAGCGGGCGGCGGCCGAAGGTGCGTCCCCCCAGGTAGGCGCCGGTGTCGCCGAGGAAGGTGCCAACGAGCACGTCGATCACGATTCCCAGGCCATGGGGCAGCCCGCGCAGCAGCACGGCGTGCGCGAGCGCGAAGCCGATCCAGTAGATCCCGAGCAGGGTCACGGCCATCGAGGCCACCGAGGGACGCGGCTGCAGGAGCGTCAGCCCGAACAGCATCGGCAGAACCGCCACGGCCACGAGCAACACCTGGAACTGGTCGCCGTAGAGCGCGGCCAGCAGCAGCGCGGCGAGCGCGATCAGGCCCGCGAGGCGTACGGGCCGGGCGCGCTCGTACATGCCGTAGAGCTCGTGCATGCAGGCGCCGCCGAGCACCATCATCCCGAGCGCGAAGATCAGGCCGCCCTCGATCACCAGGAACAGCGCGACCGCGATCGCCGGGATCGCCACGAGCACGCGTGCGCTCAGCTCAGAGCGAGGCCTGCGCGCCGCGGCGCGCCGCGGCGCCCGCCGTGGGCGAGCGGGCCGGCGGCCCGGCGCCGCCGCGGCGGGTTGGGGTCGCCTGGGGCGCCGTGCGCCGCCGGGCGTATGCGGCCCGCTGGCCATCAGCGGCCCCTCATCGCCCGCCGAATCGGCGCCGGCGCTCGGCGTACTCGGCGAGGGACTCCTCGAGCGCCTCGCGCGTGAAGTCCGGCCACAGCTCCTCGCGGAAGATCAGCTCGGAGTAGGCCGACTGCCACAGCAGGTAGTTGGAGAGCCGTCGCTCGCCGCTGGTGCGGATGATCAGGTCGGGATCGTGCATCTCGGGCGCATAGAGGCATGCGCGGAACTCGGCTTCGGTGGTGCCGGTGAAGCGTCGCGCCGCATCGACGATCTCGGCGCGTCCGCCGTAGTTGAAGGCCACGAACATCGTGATGCGGCTGTTGCCCTGCGTCATCTCTTCAGCCCAGCCCATCTGCTCCTGAAGCCGCTCGCTGACGTCCTCGCGACGCCCGATGAAGCGCATCCGCACCCCTTCGGAGTGCAGCTCGGGGGTTTCTCCGGCGATCCGCGCCGAGAACATGTCCATCAGCCCCTGGACCTCGTCGGCGGGTCGCGACCAGTTCTCGGTCGAGAACGAGTACACGGTGAACTCCTCGATCCCGAGCTCGGCCGCGTCGCGCAGGCGCGCCTTGACGGTGTCGGCGCCCGCGCTGTGGCCGTCGTTGACCGGGACCCCGCGAGCCTGGGCCCAGCGTCCGTTGCCGTCGGTGATGACGGCTACATACCGGGCCACAGGGCTGGCCGATCTCAGATCGGCCGCCGAGGCGCGTTCCCCGGCGGCGGCCATCAGACTGCGAGGATCTCCTCTTCCTTGGCCTTGAGCACGGTGTCCAGCTCCCCGATGCGCGCGTCGGTCAGCTTCTGCAGCTCGACCTCCGCGCGGTGCTCGTCATCGGAGGAGGCTTCGCCCTCGGCCTTCAGCTCGCGCAGGTGCTGCATCGTGTCGCGGCGCACGTTGCGGATCGCCACGCGACCCTCCTCGGCGAGGTTGCGCACGACCTTGACCAGCTCGCGCCGGCGCTCTTCTGTGAGTTCGGGGACGACCAGGCGCACCACGTTGCCGTCATTGGAGGGCGTGAGCCCCACGTCGGACTCGTTGATCGCCTTCTCGATCGCCTTGATCGAGGACTTGTCGTAGGGCTGCACGGTCAGCAGCCGCGCTTCGGGCGCCGAGATCGTGGAGAGCTGGTTCAGCGGCGTCATAGCGCCGTAGTAGTCGACCTGGACGCGGTCCAGCAGGGACGGGCTCGCGCGACCGGTGCGGACGGTGGAGAACTCGTGGTGTGCGGACTCGAGCGATTTGCCCATCCGCTCGCCCGCGTCCTGGAGCAGTTCGTCGATCAGGTTTTCAGCCGCCATCGCCCTCTCCTCCCGCTGTCGTGACGAGCGTGCCCACGCGTTCGCCTGAGATTATCCGCGCGAGGCTCGTCTCGTCATCCATGTTGAAGACGTTCAGCGGCATGCCGTTCTCCATGCACAGCGCCAGAGCCGTCGAGTCCATCACACGCAGGCGCCGCTCGATCGCCTCCATGTGGGTGATCTCGGGGATGAACTCGGCGCTCGGGTCGAGTGCCGGGTCGGCCGAGTAGACGCCCTCGACCCCGTTCTTGGCCATCAGGATGATCTCCGCGTGGATCTCGGCCGCGCGCAGCGCGGCGGCGGTGTCGGTCGTGAAGAACGGGTTGCCGGTGCCGGCCGCGAAGATCACCACGCGTCCCTTCTCCAGGTGGCGCATGGCGCGGCGGCGGATGTAGGGCTCGGCCACCTCGGATATGCCCAGCGCGGACTGGACGCGGGTGTTGGTGCCGCTCTTCTCGAGCGCGTCCTGCAACGGCAGGGCGTTCAGGACCGTGGCGAGCATGCCCATGTAGTCGGCCGTAGCCCGGTCCATGCCCGCGGCGGCGCCCTTCATCCCGCGGTAGATGTTGCCGGCTCCCACCACGATCGCGACCTCGACGCCCTGGTCGCGTACGGCCGTGACCTGGCGCGCCACCGCGGCGACGCGCTCGGGGTCGGTCCCGTACTCGAGCTCACCCATCAGCGCCTCGCCGGAGAGCTTCAGGAGTATGCGTGTGAAGGCAGGGGCCATCGGCGGCAGCCTATCCCGTTACCGAGCCGTTACCGAGCCCCGTGAGGGTCTATTGGCCTATGGCGAAGCGTGCGAACCGGCGTATGACCACGTTCTCACCCGTGGTCGCCGTGAGCTCGTCGCGCAGCTGCTGGACGGTCTTGCCCTCGAACTTGGGATTGTGCATCTCCTGCTCGAGCAGCACGATCGTCGCGAGCCACGAGTCGAGCTTGCCGGAGACGACTTTCTCGCGCACGTTCTCCGGCTTGTCGGCCGCCTCCTGCTCGTAGATGCGCGCCTCGGCGTCACGCTGCTCGGCCGGGACGTCCTCACGACTGACGTATTTGACGGTGGGCGTGGCCGCGATCTGCATGGCGACCTCGCGCGCGAAGGTGACGAAGTCCTCGTTCTTGGCCACGAAGTCGGTGTTGCAGTCGACCTCGATCAGCACCCCCACCTTGGAGCCGGCGTGCACATATGCCTGAACCGTCCCCTCCGTGGCCGCGCGCTCGCCGAGATCCTGGATCTTCTTGCCCTGCTTGACGCGCAGGATCTCGATCGCCTTCTCGATGTCGCCCTCGGCCTCGGTGAGGGCCTTCTTGCAGTCCATCATGCCCGCGCCTGTGCGCTCGCGCAGGGCCTTTACGTCTTTCGCTCCGATCTCGACCGTGCTCATGTGGCGCTCGTCTCCGGTGTCGTCTGCTCAGCCGCCTGTGCCGGTGCCGATGGCTCCGGTGCGGGAGCGCTCGCCACGGGCGTGTCCGGCTCGGCGACGGGCTCGGCGCTTTCTGCGACCGTCTCCGGCGGGGCCGAGGTCGGTGCCGCGGGTTTGTCCTCGTCGGCGCTCGCCGACATCGGCGTCACCGACTCGGTGATCGGCTCGGACGGGGCCGGGGTCGGGGGCACCGGCACGGTCTCCGGAGCCGGTTTCTGCGCCGCCGCCGTTGCTGCGGCTCGTTCGGCCGCCGCTTTGTCGGCTGTGGCTTTCTCGGCGGCCGCTTTCTCCTCGGCCTCCTTCTTTGCCTGCTCCTCGGCCTCGCGCTTGGCCTGCTCCTCGGCTTCGCGCTTGGCGCGCGCCTCGGCCTCGATACGGGCCTTCTCTTCGGCTTCCTGGCGAGCGCGTTCCTCCTCGCGGCGGAAGACCGAGTGGCCCTCGGAGACGACCTGTCCGATCGCCTGTGTGATCAGCGCGCAGGAGCGGATCGCGTCGTCGTTGCCCGGGACCACGAAGTCGATGCCGTCGGGGTCGCAGTTGGTGTCGACCAGGCCGATGATCGGGATGCGCAGGCGCCGGGCCTCTTTGACCGCGATCTCCTCGGTCTTGAGGTCGATCACGAACATGGCGTCGGGCACGCGCTGCATGTTCTTCACGCCCCCGAGGTTGGCCCGCAGCTTCTCCAGATCGGCCTGCGCGGCCATGCGCTCGCGGGTCGGCAGCAGGGCGAGCTGGCCCTCGGCCTCGAAGCGTTCGAGGTCGTGCAGCCGGCGGATACGCAGGCTGATCGTCTGGAAGTTCGTCAACAGGCCACCGAGCCAGCGGTGGTTCACGAACGGCATGTCGGCCGCTTCGGCGACCTCCTTGACGGTGTCGCGGGCCTGCTTCTTGGTGCCCACGAACAGCACCGTTCCGCCGCGGTGGGCCACGGTCCCGGCGAACTCCTGGGCCTGGGCGAGCAGGCCTTGAGTCTTGAGCAGGTCGATGATGTAGATGCCACCGCGCTCACCGAATATGAAGCGGCGCATCTTGGGGTTCCAGCGGCGCGTCTGATGGCCGAAGTGAACGCCGGCCTCCAGCAGCTCCGCGATGCCTACGTCAGCCACGGGCTACTCCCTTGTATGTATGCGATTGAGTTCCGCGTGGATGGAGCGGACCCGAAGCCGGCGAGAGAGTCGCTGCTCCGGGCAGGGCCGCGATCCACGACCACGCGGGTCGAAGATCCGAGTTGAGGCTCTCAGGATAGCTCTTCGGCGCGGGCCAGTGCCGCCGCGAGGTCCTCGGGCAGGGGCGAGAGGATCTCGAGGGGCTCGCCCGTGAGCGGGTGGGCGAAGGCCAGGCGGGTGGCGTGCAGGAACTGGCGGCGCAGCCCGAGCATGCCCGCGCCGCCGTACTCGGGGTCCCCGCACACCGGGTGCCCGATCGCCTGCAGGTGCACGCGGATCTGGTGGGTGCGCCCCGTGTCCAGGCGCAGGCGCAGGAGCGAGGTGTCCGCGAGCGCGCGCTCGAGCTCGAAATGGGTTCGCGCTTCACGGGCAGCCGATCCACCGACGGCCATGCGCGTGCGCACCCGCGGGTCGCGACCGATCGGCGCCTCGATGGTTCCCGTGCGCGCTGGCGGACGCCCCTCGACCAGGGCCAGGTATTCGCGCTCGATCTCGCGGGCGGAGAGGGCGCTCTGCAGGCGCCGGTGCGCCTCCTCGGAGCGGGCCACGACCATCAGCCCCGATGTGTCGCGATCGAGGCGGTGCACGATCCCGGGACGTTCGGGATCCCATCCGGTCTCGCCGCCCTCGCCGACGGCCAGCAGCGGCGCGAGCATCTGGGAGAGCGTGTCCTCGCGGTGCCCGCGCGCGGGGTGCACGACCAGGCCGGGACCCTTGTCGACCACGAGCAGGTGCTCGTCCTGGAAGACGATCGTGAAGGCATTCTCGGCGGGCATGGTTGTGGTCACTGGTCCCTGCGGCGCGAGCTGTCGATGAGCAGGAACAGGATCAGTATGCCCAGCGTGATCGAGGCGTCGGCCAGGTTGAACGGTGGCCAGCCGAGCGGCAGCTTGACGAAGTCGGTGACCGAGCCGTCGCGCAGGCGGTCGAGGATGTTCCCCACGGCGCCGCCGACGAGCATGCCCGTTGGCAGCCACATCAGGCGTCGGGAGGCGTGCAGGGCGAAGTACACGAGCAGGACCACCAGCGCGAGCGCGATCAGGATCGTGACGGCGACGTGGCTGCCCGGGAGAAAGCCGAAGGCGACGCCGTGGTTGCGGGTGTTGACGAGTTGCACGCCGGGCAGGAACCTGCGCTGTTCGCCGGGGGTGATCGAGCTGCGGATCAGGCGCTTGGTCAGCTGGTCGAGCGCCACCACCGCAATCGCGACGAGCAGCGCGAGCAGCCATGCGGACCCCCGCCGGTCTGCGATCGTTCGCACGGGCGCTCAGCCGTGGATCAGGCGCCCGACGACCACGCTGTTGACGATCTCGAGCGTGATGATGGCGAGGATCGGGCTGAAGTCGAGCCCCCCGAAGCTCGGCAGGACGCGCCGGAAGAGCCGCAGGAACGGTTCGCAGACGTCGCGCAGGAAGCCGATCACGCTGCTCGTGGCGCGCGTGTAGGGCGGGCGCAGACCGGCCGAGAACAGCAGCTGGATCACGATGTGCAGGATGATCAGCAGCGTGTAGACGTAGATCAGCGTCGAGAGGAAGTCGGCGATGTCGGTGCGGGCGGTGGCGAGGATCATGATCGCGACGGACTTTGGGGAACGGGGTCGAGCACCGCGTCGAGCGCGTCGCTGAAGGCGGCGCGTATGCCGCCGCGCTCGAGCGCATCGAGGCCGCGTGCGGTCAGCCCGCCGGGCGAGGCGACCTCGCGGCGGATCGCCATCGTGTCGTTGCCCCGCCTGCGCAGCAGCTCGGCGGTACCGGCCAACGTCTGCACGACCAGTTCGGCACCCTGGGCCGCGGGGATGCCCTTGCGCACGCCGGCATCGACCTGGGCCTCGGCCACCAGCGCCACATAGGCGGGCGCGCAGGACATCAGCCCCATGGCCACGTCGACGAGGCCCTCGTCGAGCACGACCAGCGTGCCGAGGTGCGCGAACAGCTCGGCGACCGCCGCATCCACGTCCGCGTCCTGCGCTGGGCCCGCAGCCTGGACCACGGCGCCCTGGCGCACCTCCACGGGCAATGAAGGGATGAAGCGGTACACGGGCCGCTCGGGATAGGCCTCCTTCAATGCCGCCAGCGGCGTGGCGGCGAGAATCGAGGCGACGGCCTTGGCCTGGGGCGCGACTTCGGCGGCGACCGCCTGCAGCTGGGCCGGCTTGTGGCAGAGGACGACCAGATCGGCCCGTGTGGCGACCTCGGCATTGGAGGCCAACGCCTCGCCGCCCGCCTCCTCGGCCAGGGCGCGGGCGCGCTCGGCTACGGGGTCGGCGCAGACGAGCGGCCGGTCCCACCCGCGAGCCAGCGCCCGGGCCATGTTGCCGCAACCGATCAGACCGATGTTCATAGGTTGCTCACGCTAGCGGCGATCGAGGACACAGCGAGACGCCGGCTATCGCGCCTTAGGATTGATTGAAGAAGCCCTTCTCGATCAGCCGCGCGCGCTCCTCGGCGGAGATCTCGACGTTGCGGGGCGTGAGCATGAAGACCTTGTCCGCGATCCGCTGCATGCCGCCATCGAGAGCGTAGGTGAGGCCGGAGGCGAAGTCGATCAGGCGCTTGGACAGATCGGTGTCGGAGCTCTGCAGGTTGAGGATCACGGGGATGGAGTCCTTGAACTTGTCGGCGATCTGCTGGGCGTCGTTGAAGGACTTCGGGATGACCAGGTGGACCCGCACGTCGCCATTGCCACGGCCGCCGACAGGTTTCAGGACGGTCGTGGAGCGAGGCCGTGCGCCGGCGTCCGGGCTGTCGTCCTCGGCGAATATGTCGTCGAACTCGTCGCGGCGGCGGCGCAGCCGGCGGACGTTGGGGCGCTCGCGGTAGCGGTCCTCGATCTCGGCCTCTGGGGCCGCCTCTTCCTCGTAGTCGTCGTGGTACTCCTCGGCGAGGCCGAAGTACACGAGCGCGCTGTGCCAGGAGTCACGGAAGGCCATGGTGTAGGTGCGTTTCGCCCGGCGAGCCGGTTTCCCTGCAGATGCTAGTGATTCGCCATCGGCCGAGCGGGCTGCCTGCGGCGTCTAATGGTACAGATTCGTGCCGATTCGCACGATGGTGGCGCCCTCTTCGGCCGCCACCACGTAGTCCTGGGAGCTGCCCATCGAGAGATGGTGCAGGCCGCGCTCCTCGGCCAGGGCGCGCAGCGCCGCAAACCAGCGGCGGCTGTCCTCGGGGCGCTCGGACAGCGGGGGCATGGTCATCAGGCCCACTACCGGCACCGGGGCGAGCGCGATGAACGCATCGAGATCCCGCGGAGCGATACCCGCCTTGCCCTGCTCGCCGGCGAGGTTGACCTCGATCAGGATGGCGAGACCCGGGCGCGCCTGCTCGAGGTGGCGCCCGAGCTCGCGCAGCGCCGACTCGGAGGCCACAGAGTGGATCAGGCGCACATGCGGGACGATCAGGCGCACGCGCCGGCTCTGCAGCTGCCCGATGAAGTCCCACTCGAACAGGGAGCCGTGGGCGGCGACCTTCTCCTCGAGGTCCTGGGCTCGATTCTCGCCGAGGAGCCGCACGCCGGCCTCGGCGAGGATCGGCAGGTCGCGGCAGGCCACGTACTTGCTCGCGGCGAGGATCTCCACCTCCCCACTCCCGCCGCCTGCCCTCTCGCGCGCGCGAGTCAGCTCTTCGCGGATGCGTTCGAGGTTGGCGTGGATCCGCTCGGCGCGCAGGCCGGCGATCAGCTCAACCATGCCACCCCCGCCTGGCGCCCGGCGCGGGCGCCTTCACGCCTGTGGGAGAAGAAGCGCTCGTCGCAGATCGTGCAGGCGGCCACGTCGCCCACGACGGCCACACCGGCCCCTTCCAGGCGTTCGTGGGCGATCGCGCGCAGGTCGATCCTGCGCCCGTGGGCATGCGCGCCGGCGAATGCCACGTGCACCTCCGGTCCGACCTCGTAGCAGCACTCGCCCGCGCCGGGGCCGACGACGGCCACGATCGCGCCGCAGCGGCTGCTGCCACCGCTGGCGGGGCCGCTGTCCAGCTCTCTGAGCGCCTCGATCCCCTGCTCGAGCACGCCCGCGGCGAGCCCGCGCCAGCCCGCGTGGAGCATCGTCACCGCCCCCTCGCTCGCGAGGGCCACCGGAAGGCAGTCGGCGCTGAGCACCATCGCTCCCACGCCCGCGAGCGCCGTCGCCTGCCCGTCGGCCTCGCGGGGTGGCGCCCCCGCCCGCTCGGGCGCAGGTCTTCGGATGACGAGCTCCACGCGGGTGCCGTGGACCTGGTAGCCGCGGGCGAGCACGCGTACGCCCGTCAGCTCGCGCAGTCGCTCGCGCGCCCGCGGGCCCCCCTCGGCGCCCTCGCCCCCCGCGCTCGAGAGGTTGCCGTGCTGGCGATCGGTGAACAGGACGTGGCTGCCCATGCCGAGCTCGATCGCGGTCCCGGAGGCGCTCACCTGACGTCCAGCTCGAGGGCCGCTGTGAGCTCGGCCTCGCGCCCACCGCCCAGTTCACCGTCGAGCTTGCGGGCAAGGGCGTGCGTCAGGCGCCATCCGACCTGCGGCCCGGCGGGGATGCCAGCGTCGAGCAGGTCCTGCCCGGTGATCTCGAGATGGACGTGGCGCAAGCGCTCGAACCATATTTCGGCCTCGGCCGTGACGCTCGAGGTTCCCTCGCCCATCGCGCCTCCGAGCGCGATCGCCTCGATCGTGTGGGCCGAGAGCGCCTCGTGCATCTCCGAGGGCTTGGCGGCGAGGGAGAGCTCTTTGAACAGGCCGGGAGCCACCAGTGCGGTGCGCATCACGCACTCGCGATCCCCGGCGGTGAACTCGAGCCCGTCGAGGAGTTCGAACATCACCGGTTCGGGGTCCTCGTCCGGGTCGATCGAGAGCGGAAGCAGCAGCGAGGCCATCAGCAGCAGGTCGGGGCGTCCATCGGCGGGCAGTAGGGCGAGCGCCCGTCGCGCCAGGCTCTCGTCGAGGCGAAGCCTGCGCTCGATCGCTGCGAGCGCCCCCAGCTCGCTGATGGCGCCGAGCGCTGCGACGGCGTCGGATTCGGCGAGCGCGAGGCGCAGCTCGGCGCCGATCCGCGCCCGCGAGACCGTATCCAGCGCCCCTGTGGCGAGCGCCTCGCTCGCGAGCTCGGCCGTCCGCGGCTCCGCCTTGAATCCGAGCCGCGCGCTGTAGCGGGCCAGGCGCAGCAGGCGCGTGGGGTCATCGAGGAAGCTGCCCTCGTGCAGCACGCGCAGGCGCCCCTCGCGCAGATCCTCCTGGGCGTGCTCGGCGCACAGCAGCTCACCAGCGAGCCGGCCGCTGAGTGGCACGGCGATGGCATTGACCGTGAAGTCCCTGCGCGCAAGGTCCTCCTCGAGTGTTCCCGCTCGTACCTCGGGCAGCGCGCCGGGGCTCGGATATGACTCGGCTCGCCTCTCGGCTATGTCGATCCTGCCCCCCTCCCACACCACCAGCGCGGTCCCGAAACGCTGATGCCCGGTTGAGCTGGGAGCGCCGCCGCCGAGCGCTGCGAGCGCGCCGGCGAGCTCTTGCGCGAATGCTGCGGCGGCACCGCCCACCACCACGTCGAGCTCTCTCGGGGTGCGGGCCAGCAGCAGGTCGCGCACCGCGCCGCCGACGAGCGCCACGTCTTCGCGTTCGGTCGCCAGCGCCAGCAGCTCGCAGCCGCCGGGCAGTCGCGTGAGCCCCGCGATGACCTCGGTCCCCGCCCCCGCGCCGGACGCGTTCCCGGCAGTGGCGCTCATTCGATCACGCGCACCGGAATTCCCGCAGCGGCCAGGTGGGACTTGGCTTCGGCCACGCTGAAGCGCCCGTAATGGAAGATCGAGGCGCACAGCACGGCATCGGCGCCGGCTCGCAGCGCCTCGGCGAGGTGCTCGAGCTCTCCGGCGCCGCCCGAGGCGATCACGGGCACGCTCACGGCCTCGCTGACGGCCGCCGTCAAAGGGAGGTCGTAGCCGTCGCTGGTGCCGTCGCGGTCCATGCTGGTCAGCAGGATCTCCCCCGCCCCGCGCTCCACGGCCTCGCGTGCCCAGGCGACGACGTCGCGGCCCGTGGAGGTGCGCCCGCCCGCCAGGTATGCCTCCCAGCTCGAGGGCTCTTCGCCCGAGGGAGTGCTGTGTCCGTTCGGCAGTGGTGTATCACCATGGTTATACGCTCGCTGCAAACGGGGATCGCCCGCGGGCCACCGCCGCGCCTTGGCGTCGATTGCCAGCACGACGCACTGCGCGCCGAACACATCGGCGAGCTCGCCCAGCAGCTCCGGTCGCTGCAGCGCGGCCGAGTTGACCGACACCTTGTCGGCGCCGGCGTCGAGCACGGCCTGGGCGTCCGTGACCGAGCGGATGCCGCCTCCGATCGTGAACGGCACGAACACCTCGTCGGCCGTCCGGCGCGCGAGCTTGGCGATCGTGTCGCGCTTCTCGTGGGTTGCGGTGATGTCCAGGAACACGAGCTCGTCGGCGCCCTCGCTGTCATAGTGAGCTGCCAGCTCTACAGGATCCCCTGCGTCGCGGATGTCCACGAATTCGACGCCCTTGACGACGCGTCCGGCGTCCACGTCCAGGCAGGGGATCACGCGCTTGAAGTGCATGCGCCCACGGTAGCCTTTCGGCATCCTGCAGGCCGCCGGCGAGCAGGAGGTACACCGGTGGTACACTTGGGCGGTGGCCGCTTCCCATCCACGCATTCAGGTGACCGAGGACCCCGAGTTGGCACGCGCGCTGCGTTCGGCCGCTCCGCATCTGCCTCCAGGGCTGCCGCGCTCGCAGCAGGTGCGCGAGCTGGCCATCGCCGGCGCGCGCACGCTGGCCGAGGGCCACCCACACACCGATGAGGAGCGCCGGGCGCTGCTGGAGCGCCTGGCTGGGCGCTTCATGGAGCCCGAGACCGCCGGTATCGACTGGGATCTGCTGCGTGACGGCAAGCTTCGTGCCCGGCCGCTCCCGTAGCCGGTCTCCGTGGGGAGAGCTGGCGCTCGTCGTCGATACCTCTGCTTGGTCGCGTGCCCACCACCCCGGCGTTCGTGAGCAATGGACCGAGGCTCTGCGCGCGGATCGCCTGCGGATCTCGCCCGCCGCACGGCTCGAGATCCTGATCGGCGCCCGTGACGGCGAGACCTTCGACGAGCTCGCGCAGGAGCTCTCGCTGCTGCGAGCCGCGCCGCTCACGCCGGCAGTCCTCCGGGCGGCCGAGGAGGCGATGGGGACGCTCGCCCATCGGTCGCTCGGCGCCCATCGAGTCCCGATCGTGGACTACCTGATCGCCGCCTGCGCCCAGGAGTCCGGCGCCGCCGTGATCCACTACGACCGCGACTACGACCTGCTCGCGAAGATCATGACCTTCGACTCTGTCTGGCTGGCTCCGTCCGGCTCGATCCCCTAGCGGTGACGCGCTGAGGCGTCCTCTCGACCGCTAGTCCGCGAGCGCCGCGTGCGCCTCCGCGACGGTGAAGCGTCCCTCGTACAGCGCCGTGCCCACGATCACGCCCTCCAGCGACTCCAGGGCGAGCTCGCCGCGCAGGGCCGCGAGGCCCTCGAGGTCGGCCAGCGTGCCGATGCCGCCGGAGAAGATCAGGCTCCCGTCACCGACCGCCCGTGCCACCCACAGGACCTCCTCGCGGTTGGCGCCGTCGAGCATCCCGTCGTGGTCGATGTTGGTGAAGACGAAGTTGCGCACCCCACGCTCGCGCAGCCCTGCGAAGGCCTCGCGGGCGGGCGCCTCGGTCGTCTCCAGCCAGCCGTGGGTGGCCACGTTGCCCGCGCGCACGTCGACCCCCACCAGCACCCGCTCGGGCCCGTGTGTCTCCAGGACCTCCTCGAGCAGCCGCGGATCGGTGAAGGCGGCCGTGCCGAGGATCACTCGGGCCGCGCCCGCCGCGAGCGCATCGCCGACGGCCTTGGCCGAGCGCAGGCCGCCGCCGTACTGCACCGGCACCCCGACCTCCCCGGCGATCCGCCGCAGATGCTCGAGGTTGACCGGCTCACCCGCCTTGGCGCCATCGAGGTCGACCACGTGCAGCTGGCGTGCGCCCGCACGGGTCCAGCCACGGGCCGCCGACAGCGGGTCCTCGTCGTAGACCTTGCTGGCGTCGAAGTCGCCCCGGACCAGGCGCACGGCGTTGCCGGAGAGGATGTCGATCGCCGGGTAGAGCTTCACCCGGCGACCGTGGCCCCCACGCATATGCGGGCGAAGTTGGCGAGCAGGCGCAGCCCGGCCGCCGAGGACTTCTCGGGGTGGAACTGCACGCCGTAGAAGGAGCCGCGCTGCACGGCCGTCACGAACGGCTCCCCGTACTCGGCCGTGCCCACCACGTCCTCTGCGTCGGCGGGAACGGCGGCGAAGGAGTGCACGTGGTAGAAGGCGCAGCGCTGCGGCAGCGAGTCCACGAGCGGAGAGTCCGGCCTGAGGATCGTCATCTCGTTCCAGCCGATGTGCGGGAGCTTCAGCTCGCCGGCCGCGAGGGCGCGCACCTCGCCGGGGATGATCCCCAGGCCCTCAGCGCCCCCCAGCTCGCTGGAGGCATCGAAGGCGAGCTGCATCCCCAGGCAGATCCCCAGCACGGGCGTGCCCGCGGCGACGCGCTCGCGGATCAGCTCGTCGAGTCCCAGCGCGCGCAGGTTCTCCATCGCGCGGGGAAAGGCCCCGACGCCGGGCACCACCAGGCCGGCCGCCGCCCGCAGCGCCCCGTGGTCGCGGCCGATGCTCGCACGCGCGCCGACGTGCTCGAGGGCCTTCTCGACCGAGCGGCGGTTGCCCATCCCGTAGTCCACGATCGCGATCTCCACGGGCTCCTCGATCAGCGGGCTCATGCGGTCAGGGTTCCCTTGGTGCTGGGCACACCGGTCTCGCCGGGGTCGATGGCCGTGGCCTCACGCAGGGCTCGCGCGAAGGCCTTGAAGGCCGCCTCGATCATGTGGTGGGCGTTCGTGCCCGCCTCCACGCTCAGGTGCAGCGTCAGCTTGGCGCTGTTGGCCAGCGCCCTGAAGAACTCCTCGGTCAGCTCGTGCTCGAAGCCGCCTGTGGCCCCGGGCGGGAGATCGGCCTCGAACAGCGTGAACGGCCGCCCGGAGATGTCGATCGCGCAGCTGGCCCTCGCCTCGTCCATGGGCACCGTGGCGGAGCCGTAGCGGACGATACCCACGCGGTCACCGAGGGCCTGATCGAGGGCCTGCCCGAGCACGATCGCGGTGTCCTCGGCCGTGTGATGGGCGCCCGTCTGCAGGTCGCCTCTGACCTGCACCTCGAGGTCGATGTGCCCGTGGCGGGCCACCAGGTCGAGCATGTGGTCGAGAAATCCCACGCCCGTGCTGCGCGTGCCCGCGCCGGTGCCTTCGAGGGCCAGCTCGAGGCGAACGTCTGTCTCGCCGGTCCTGCGCTCGATCTTGGCGTTGCGGCTCATGGCTCTCCATTCTCTCGCACTCGGGCCTCCATCGATTCGGCGTGCACCTCAAAGCCCTCCGCCCGCGCCAGCGGAGCGCCGGCCGCGGCCAGCTTGGCGGCGGCCGGGCCGATCCGCACCTCGGCCATCCGGCGGCGGAAGTGGCGGGGCGAGAGCTGCGAGGCGAAGCGCGCCGCTCCGCCGGTGGGCAGGACGTGGTTGGAGCCGGCCACGTAGTCCCCGAAGGCGGTGGCGCTCTGGGCGCCCACGAACAGGCAGCCCGCTGTGCGCACCATGTGCGCGAGCGCCTCCACGTCGGCTCCGATCAGCTGCAGGTGCTCGGGGGCGAACGCGTTGGCGAGCTCCAGGGCCGCGCGGGCGCTGTCGGCCTGCACGATCGCGAACTGAGCCTCGCCGACGGTGGGACGTTCGAGGACGAGCCCAGAGAGCTCGCCCGCCAGCGCGTCGCAGACCTCGACGCTCGGCGAGGCGGCGGCCACGAGGCTGCCCTCGCCGTGCTCGCCCTGGGCGAGCATGTCCAGCGCAGCCAGCCGGATCTCGTGCTGTCCGACCCCGACCCCGGCGCCGAGGACGACGAGTAGATCGCTGGGTCCGGCGAAGCCGTCGATGCCGACGTTCGCGGACAGCTGGTGCTTGGCCTCCTGCACGTAGAGGTTGCCCGGACCGACGATCACGTCGACCGGCTCGACCGACTCGGTCCCGTAGGCGAGCGCGGCGATCGCCTGGGCGCCGCCCATGCGGTAGACGCGCTCCACGCCGCACAGGCGACAGGTGCCGAGGATCACGGGATCGATCTGGCCGTCGCGTCCCGGCGGGGCGCAGACGGCCACGTCGAGCACGCCGGCGGCCCGCGCGGTGACCACGCCCATGACCACCGTGCTCGGATAGGGCGCCCGGCCGCCGGGCACGTATACGGCGGCGCTCGACACCGGCACCTCGCGCAGCAGGATCCGCTGCCCCTGGGGCAGATCGACGGTGCGGTCGTGTCCCACGCCCGCCTCGGCCACGAGCGCGACGTTGGCAATCGCGACCTGCAGCCCCGCGACGAGTTCCAGCGGAAGCTGCTTGATGGCCTTGTCGAGCTCCTCAGCCGAGACTCGCAGTGGGCCTGGCTCGGCGCCGGCGGTGTCCAGCTCGCGCGTGTAGCGCCTGACGGCCTCCTCGCCCTCCAGGCGCACGTGCTCGAGGATCTCACGCACCCGCTCGGCCACAGAGGCTCCCCCGGCGACCAGCGCGCGCACCTGGGCTGCGGCGCCGGCGGGCCCGCCGAGGCGGCGCACCTCCTCCAGATCCAGGCGCTGCAGGCGCATCCTCAGGCGCCGGCGGTCTCGCGTCCGGCGGACTCGCGCGCGGGCGCGGGCGCGAGCGCGGTCCCGCGCAGTCGCGAGAGCAGATCGTCGATGGCGGCCGCCTTGAGCTTGTGGGATACCGGGTTGGCGATCAGCCTGGCGGTGCACACCACGATCTCCTCGCGCACGACCAGGTTGTTCTCGCGCAGGGTGGTGCCGGTGGCGGTGAGGTCGACGATCGCCTCGACCATGCCCGTCAGGGGCGCGAGCTCGACGGAGCCCTTGACCTCGACGATCTCCGCCTGGCGGCCCGTCTCCTCGAGGTGGAGTGCGGCGATCCGCGGGTACTTGGTGGCCACGCGCATCACGCCCAGCCGGCGAAGTGCCTCGGCGGCCGGGTCGGGGCCGGCCTTGCTGGCGAGGACCATCGTGCAGCGGCCGTAACCGAGATCGAGCAGCTCGTAGACCTTGCGTCCGCCGTCGAGGGGATTGTGTGCCCGCCCACCCTGCTCGAGCAGCACGTCCTTGCCCGTCACGCCGAGGTCGGCGGCCCCGGCCTCGACATAGGTGGGCACGTCTGATGGACGCATCGTGATCACGCCGATGTCCTCGAAGAGCAGCTTGCGGTCGTTCTTGCTGAGCTCCTCTGTGTCGAGGCCGAGGCCGGCGAGCAGATCGACGGTGTCGCCGAACAGGGCGCCGCGGGGAACCGCGATCGTGAGGCCGTTGATCGGGGTCATGTGAGCCCGCCGCTCATCTCGCGCGCGAGCAGCGCTCCCGTTCCGCGCTCCTCCCCGGCGAGGGCGATGTGCAGGCGGTCCACGCCCAGCGCGAAGCCGACGGCCGGGAGCGGGCGCCCGAAGCGCCCGAGCAGCTCGTCATAGCGTCCGCCACCGCCGATCGGGGCGCCGAGGGCGGGGTCGTAGACGTCGAACACGGCGCCGGTGTAGTAGCCGATGTTGCGCACCAGCCCGAGGTCGAAGATCACGCGATCGGCCACGGCTCCCTCGAGCAGCTCGTGGACCTGGCGCAGGCCGGTGACCGCGCTGTCGGCCTCGGCGGGTGTGCCGGCCAGGATCTCGGGGCCGCCGCGACGCTGGGGCACGCTCAGCAGCAGCTCGATGGCCTCGCCGGCGAGCCCGGACTCGGCCAGGGCCTGCTCGAGGCCCACGAAGTCACGCAGCACGAGCGAGTCCAGGAGGGTGGGGCGAAGCTCCTCGGGCACCCGCAGGCTGGCCATCAGCGCGGGGAACAGCGAGGCGTCGCCGAGGCCGATCCGGTAGTCCTTCAGTCCGGTCGCGTCGAGGGCGTGGCAGAGCACGGTCAGCGCCTCGGCCGTGCCGTGCGGTGCCGGTGCGCCGATCAGCTCGATCCCGGCCTGCAGCAGCTCCCGCGGCTGCCCGCGCTGCGGGCGCACGCCTCGGTAGCAGTGGGCGAAGTAGCAGAAGCGCAGGGGCGGCTCGCTGGAGGCGTAGCGGCTGGCGACCACGCGGGCGATCGGCACGGTCATGTCCGAGCGCAGCACGAGCACGGCGCCGGACTCGTCGAAGACGCGGTAGGCGGGCTGGGCTTCGGCCATGTCGGCGCGCGCGAGCACCGACTCGTACTCCAGCGCCGGGGTGTAGACCTCGCCGTAGCCGTGGCGCTCGAAGACCGAGAGCAGCGTGGCGGTGATGGCGCGCACCTCGCGTGTCTCGTCTGGAAGCACGTCGCGCGTGCCGCTGGGGATCGGGTGGATCATTGCGACCCCGAGATTACGCGTGTACGGGCTCCGTGGCCACGCGCTCGATGCGTGCGCCCAGTTCGCGCAGGCGCTCGTCGATGCGCTCGTAGCCACGGTCGATCTGGCGGATGTTGCCGATCTCGCTGCGCCCCTCGGCGCACAGCGCGGCGAGCAGGATGGCCATGCCGGCGCGGATGTCGGGCGACTCGACGCGCTCGCCGCGCAGCCGGCGCGGGCCGGTGACGATCGCGCGGTGGGGATCGCACATGACGATGTCGGCGCCCATCAGGATCAGCTTGTCCGTGAAGATCAGGCGATTCTCGAACATCCACTCGTGCACGAGGATCGATCCCTCGGCCTGGGTGGCCAACGCGAGCGCGATCGAGGTCAGATCGGCGGGGAAGGCGGGCCAGGGGCCATCCTGGATCTTGCTCTTGTACTCGCCCACGTCGGCCTGTACCACGAGCCTCTGTCCTCCCGGTACGACCACGTCGTTGCCGTCGAGCTCGGAGCGCAGCCCCACGCGTTCGAACACGAGGCGGATCATGCGCAGGTCGCCCGGGACCGTGTCCTTGATGCGAAGCTCGCCGCCGGTGACGCCGGCGAGCGCCATGAAGCTGCCGATCTCGATGTGGTCGGGGGCGATCTGGTGCTCGCAACCGTGCAGGCGCTCGGCGCCATTGACGGTGAGCAGGTTGGAGCCGATGCCCTGGATGTCGGCGCCCATCTTCACGAGCATGCGCGCGAGATCCTGGACGTGGGGCTCGCAGGCGGCGTTTCCGATCACGGTGGCACCGGGCGTGAGGGCCGCGGCCATCAGGGCGTTCTCGGTGGCCATCACGGATGGCTCGTCCATGAAGACGTCGGTGGGCTTGAGACCGAGTGGGGCGCTGAGGACGATCTCGCGGCCGCAGTCGGCGCTGGCGCCCATCGCGCGGAAGGCGTCCAGGTGCGGGTCCAGGCGCCGGCGCCCGATGACATCGCCTCCGGGGGGCGGCATGACCGCGCGACGGAAGCGCGCCAGCAATGGGCCGGCGAGCAGGAACGACGCCCTGATCAGCTCGGCCAGGTCGCGCTCGATCTCGACCTCGCTGACGTGGGCTGCGCACAGAGCCAGCTCGTTGGGTCCGCGCCAGGTGACCTGCACTCCGATCGCGCGCAGGATCTCGAGCATCGCCTCCACGTCGCGGATGCGGGGCACGTTGCGCACGATCACCTCGTCCTCTGTGAGGACGCTGGAGGCAAGGATCGGCAGAGCACCGTTCTTGTTCCCGGCCGGAACCAGGGTGCCGGAAAGCGGTACGCCGCCTTCGATGACGAACTTCTCCATGAGCTGTGGGCGCCGTCCGCGACCCAGCATCGGCCCGCCGGTGTGGCGCTTGGCAAGCGTAACAGCCATCTCTCCAGTCAAGTTCGAGCCGCCGGACGAACGCCCTGCCTGGGCCGGCGACGCGGCCGGCTCTCCCGCGAATCGGCGGCCCATCTGCAACACTCATTGCAGCGGCGTAGGCGCTGAACCGGCTTTGCAGAGCCAGATCTCCGCGCCACCGCCGGTGCGTACACACGTTCGCTGCGCTTCCGTCCGCAGCCACTCGTAGCTTACGAACACATGTTCTCCTCTAAAAGGACATCCAAGCTGGGGCAGCGTGCGCTCGATGCGCTTGGCCTCGTTCGCTCCTTCCTGTTGCTCGAGGACGACTACGACGTCGACTGGGAGGTCGATCAGGAGGAGCGCTTCGAGGTGGATCATCCGCATCGGGCCGCGCTGCGGCGGGACGCGATCGCCGAGCGGCTC
>Ga0207927_1000052_pt1 | contig 44042 bp, 45 predicted proteins | sample NGESurdeep072012_2_FD_184456 | JGI IMG/M metagenome (GOLD analysis project Ga0207927, IMG submission 184456) | Arctic peat soil microbial communities from Barrow, Alaska - NGEE Surface sample 210-2 deep-072012 (SPAdes) | ecosystem: Environmental > Terrestrial > Soil > Wetlands > Peat ... | reverse complement strand
CGACGAGCGGCGGCCACCCGCGCCCGTTACGCCCGCCACGGCCGTTACGGCCGTTACGCCCGTTACGCCTGTTACGCCCATCACGGCCGTTACGCCCGTTACGCCTGTTACGCCCATCACGGCCGTTACGCCTGTTACGCCTGTTACGCCCGCCACGGCCGCCGCCGAGGACGACGATGCCGACCTGTTTCAAGAGGCGGCGCTCGAATTCACGCTTCCTCCGGGTGAACTCGACCGAATTTTTGTCGAATCCAGGCCGCGGATGCTGCAGGCCACGCCTACCCCACCCGCAGCCGCACCAACAACCCCGCCACCGAGTCCGGTCGAGTCGGTTGAAACGCCGCCGACCCGCGCCAGCGGACCGGAAGTACCCGAGGAGGTGAGGCGCGATGTGCTCGCCGGACTCGAGGAATTGGCGCTGCCGGAAATCGTGGTACGAAGCCGCCGTGGTTTGCCGTTTGCGGTTTGGTTATGCGCCGCGATCTTTCTGGCATTGTGCCTGGGCGCGCAAATGATTCATGAAAATCGCGCATGGATCGTCACGCATGCCCCGCTCGGCTCTCGCCTCAGCAGCTTGTATGCGGCGCTTGGTATTGCTCTGCCGTCGGCCGCGAATCTATCGGCGTATCAACTGCGCCAGTGGGGCGTCACCGGAGATCCGGGCGCCTACGATACTCTGCGCATGCGCGCCAGCATCCTGAATACGGCGGCGCAGGTGCAGCCCTACCCGCTGTTACGCGTCACCCTTGCCAATCGCTTCGGCTCACCGCTCGGCGCCCGTGATTTCGCGCCCGCGGAATATGTGGGGAAACCCGTCACGCGCATGCTCGCACCGGGAGAGCGCGTCGATGCAACGCTCGACATATTGGATCCGGGCAATGACGCCGAAGGATTCGAGATCGACGTATGCCTGCGCGGCATCGATCAAACAATTCGATGCGCCGCTGATGCTGCGGCGCAGGCAAAGCCATGACGCTGCGGATTGGACCATACATATTGTCGTCCGACATCGTACTTGCACCCATGGCAGGCGTGACCGACCGTCCGTTTCGCAGCCTGTGCCGCAAATTCGGCGCCGGACTGGCCGCATCGGAAATGTTGTGGGCGGATAGGCGGCTATGGGACACGCCGAAATCGCGCCGGCGCATGGATTTCGCCGGCGAAGCGAGCCCGCGGGTCGTGCAAATCGCCGGCTTTGATCCGGCGATGATGGCGGATGCTGCGCGGCGCAACGTCGATGCCGGCGCGCAAATCATTGATATCAATATGGGATGTCCCGCCAAAAAAGTATGCAACCGGCTCGCCGGATCGGCGCTCCTGCAAGATGAGGCGTTGGTGGCGCGCATCTTGCACGCGGTAGTGAACGCCGTTTCGGTGCCGGTGACCCTGAAGACGCGCACCGGCTGGGACCGCGGCAACAAGAATGGAGTGCGAATCGCTCGCATCGCCGAGGATTGCGGTATCCAGGCGCTCGCGATTCACGGCCGCACGCGAGCGGATATGTATCAGGGAATTGCTGAACACGAAACCGTACGTACGATCAAGGGCATGATCGGGATTCCGGTATTCGCCAATGGCAACATCGATTCACCGATCCGCGCGCGAGAAATTTTGGCGACCACCGGCTGCGACGGCATCATGATCGGCCGAGCCGCGCAAGGCCGGCCATGGATCTTCGACGATGTCAATTTTTTCCTTCGAACGGGTGAATTGCGCGGGGAGCTAGCGCCGGAAAATGTCCGTGATATTATGCGCGCCCACCTCGAAGACCTGTATGATTTCTATGGCGATGCGACTGGGGTTCGAGTGGCACGCAAACACTTAGGATGGTATTTACGGCAGAGTCTCGGTCATGAGGCATTGCGGAGTCGTCTGCTGCGAATAGAGACGCCGCGAGAGCAACTGGCCACGTTGCTGGAACACTACGACGTTCGCAGGCATCTGGCAGCATGAGCGCGTCAAGTTGGAAAAAAGAACGCAATTTGGGGAATTTGAACGGCTATGGGCGCACGAAAGAAACCGAAGACACGCAAAGAAATCTCGCCGCCGTTCAACGGGCGAGACCTCAAAGTCAATGGCAAGGACGTGCCGCTGCGTACGCAGGCGGAGGAAGCCTTGCAGTGCTACTTCGAGACTTTAAACGGTCACAAGCCCGCGCATCTGTATGACCTCGTCATGCGCGAGGTCGAGGAGCCCCTGTTTAAAGTCGTGATGGGCCATGTACAGGGCAACCAGAGCCGGGCAGCGACCATTCTCGGCATCAATCGCGGCACCTTGCGCAAGAAGCTCAAAGAGTTCGGGATCAGCGAGTAGAGGCAAGCATTGCTCACGCCCGTACGCCGCGCACTGCTCAGCGTTTCAGATAAAACTGGGATAGTTGAGTTTGCGCGCGAACTGAAAGAGCGCGGTATCGAGCTGTTGTCCACCGGCGGTACCGCCAAATTGTTGGTGCGGCACGGAATTTTGGTCAAAGAAGTCGCCGAGCACACCGGATTTCCCGAAATCATGGGCGGCAGAGTGAAAACTCTGCATCCGAAAATACACGGCGGTCTGTTGGGACGCCGCGGCACCGATGATGCGGTGATGCGCGAGTACGGCATCGAACAGATCGATTTGCTCGCCGTCAATTTGTATCCGTTTGCCGCAACGGTGGCTCGACCCGGCTGCACTTATGGGGAAGCCGTCGAGAACATCGATGTCGGCGGCCCGGCAATGGTGCGCGCCGCGGCGAAGAATCACGCCTCCGTCACCGTGGTGGTGGATCCCGGCGATTACCGCAGCCTGCTCGACGAATTGGCGGCCAACCAGGGAGCGACCCAGGTTGTCATGCGCCAAAGGCTTGCCGCAAAGGCTTTTGCGCATACCGCGCAATACGATGCGATGGTTTCGGCATACTTCACCGGCGCCGTCGGCGGCGGCTCACAGACCTTTCCGGAAGACCTGAACCTGTCGTTTCGCAAACGATCTGATTTGCGCTACGGCGAGAACCCCCACCAGCAAGCCGCCTACTACTCGGATCCGCGCGCCATCGGGGCATCGGTGACGCAAGCGAGGCAGATTCAAGGCAAGGAACTCTCGTACAACAATATCGCCGACAGCGATACCGCACTCGAATGCGTGCGCCAGTTCGATCGGCCGGCATGCGTCATCGTAAAACACGCCAACCCCTGCGGTGTCGCGCTCGCCGGAACGATCGCAGAGGCCTATGCCCTCGCCTATCGAACCGACCCGACTTCCGCATTCGGCGGCATCATCGCCGTCAATCGCGAATTGGATGCCGCTGCGGTGCGCGCGATCCTGGAGCGCCAGTTCGTCGAAGTGATTCTTGCTCCCTCGGTGGCGCCCGCCGCGCGGGCACTGCTCGCGGCCAAGGACGAGGTGCGCGTGCTCGAGGTCGGCGAGATCGGCAAACCGGTTACCCGGTTGCTCGAATATAGGAGCGTTGCCGGCGGCTTGTTGGTGCAGACCACCGATGACGCCCAAGTACGCGCCGAGGACCTGCGCGTCGTCACGGCTCGTGCGCCCACGCCGGCGGAGATCGATGACTTGCTGTTTGCCTGGCGTGTTGCGAACTATGTCAAATCCAATGCGATCGTTTGCGTCAAGGACCAGGCGACGCTGGGGGTAGGCGCCGGGCAAATGAGCCGCGTGGTCAGCAGCAAGATAGCGGCCATGAAGGCCGAGGATGAAGGCTTGTCCCTGCAATCGGCGTCCGTGGCTTCCGACGCGTTCTTCCCCTTTCGCGACGGACTGGACGTCATCGCCGAGTTCGGCATCAAATCCGTCATTCAACCCGGCGGCTCGAAACGCGATGCGGAAGTGATCGGCGCGGCGAACGAACATGGCATCGCCATGGTGTTCACCGGGATACGCCACTTTCGGCACTAGGAGCCTGTCTGAGTATTCCCCGTGCCCGCTCTTGCATGAAGGTCCTGATAGTCGGCAGCGGCGGACGTGAGCACGCCCTGGCTTGGAAATGCGCGGCATCGCCGCGCGTGCGACAGGTGTTCGTGGCTCCCGGCAACGCCGGCACGGCGCGCGAAGCAAAATCCGGCAACGTGGACATTGCGGCCGACGATATCGACGCGTTGCTCGCGTTCGCCGCACGCGAAGACATTGCACTCACCATCGTCGGACCCGAAGGGCCATTGGTGGCAGGCATCGTCGATCGTTTCAGCGCAGCGGGGCGCGCGTGCTTTGGACCGACCCGCGCGGCGGCTCGCTTGGAGGGATCGAAGGCATTCGCCAAGGATTTTTTGCGGCGGCATCGCATACCGACGGCGAGCTACGCCGCGTTCACACCCGCGAATTTCGATCCCGGCCTCGTACGGGCGCAGCCACTGCCGCTGGTGGTCAAAGCCGACGGACTTGCCGCCGGCAAGGGCGTCGTGATCTGCGAGACGCACGAGGCGGCGATAGCGGCCGCCGACGGCATGTTCGCCGGCAGCTTCGGTGCCGCCGGCAAGAGCATCGTGATCGAAGAATTCTTGCAGGGCGAGGAAGTGAGCTTCATCGTCATCGCATCCGACCGCCAAGTGGTCCCGCTCGCCACTTCGCAGGATCACAAGCGGCGCGACGACGGCGATCAGGGACCCAACACGGGGGGCATGGGAGCGTATTCGCCGGCGCCCATCGTCACGCCCGAGCTGCACGCGCGCATCATGCAGGAAGTCATTGAGCCCACCGTGCGCGGTTTGCGCCTCGACGGCATCCCCTATACGGGATTCCTATACGCGGGCCTCATGATCGCGCCGGACGGGACACCGAATGTACTCGAGTTCAACTGTCGGTTCGGCGACCCGGAAACCCAGCCGATTCTGATGCGGCTGAAGAGCGATCTGGTCGCGCTGTGCGAGTCCGCGCTGGACGGCTCGCTCGGTCGATTCGAGCCGGAATGGGACTCGCGCGCGACTCTCGGTGTGGTCATGGCGGCGGGCGGATATCCGGATAGCTACCGCACCGGCGATTTGATCTCGGGGCTCGACGCCGCCGCGCGCCTGCCCGGGAAAATTTTCCACGCCGGAACCCGGGCGAGCGGTTTGCAGATTTTCACCGCGGGCGGCCGGGTGTTGTGCGCGGTCGGCATGGGCGCTACCGTCGGCGCGGCGCAGCGCGAAGCTTACGCGCTGGTGCATGCCGTTCACTGGGATTCCGTGCAATACCGGCGCGACATCGGCTATCGCGCCATCGAACGGGAACGCGATTGAAGAAGCGCGCCGCGCAATCAAGTCTCACGCCTGCGGATTAGCGGGATGTTTCCTGGCGATGCTGGTCGCCATGGTGACGATGGAAGCGAGATCCGTGAGATTCGCCGGCACCACCAAGGTGGTTCCGGACTGCGCCAATTTGCCGAATTGCTTGACGTATTCCTCGCCGATGCGCAGCTGCATGGCCTCGATTCCGCCTCGATCGGACAGCGCAATGCCGACCTGCCGCAGCCCTTCGGCGGTCGCGCTCGCCACCGCAAGAATCGCCTGCGCCTGGCCCTCGGCCTCGTTGATTTGCTGCTGCTTGTTGGCCTCGGATTGCTTGATCACCCGCTGCTTGTCGCCTTCCGCCGCATTGACCTTGGCGTCGCGCTCGCCCTCGGAGGTCAGCACCACGGCGCGCTTCTCGCGCTCCGCACGCATCTGCTTCTCCATGGCCGATAGTACGTCCTTCGGCGGCGTGATGTTCTTGATCTCGTAGCGTAGAACCTTGACGCCCCAGGCTACCGACGCCTTGTCCAATTCGCCGACCACATTGGCATTGATGACGCCGCGCGCTTCGAAGGTGCGGTCAAGTTCGATTTTGCCGATCTCGCTGCGCAACGTCGTTTGCGCGAGCTGCGAGATGGCAAAGCCGTAATTGGTGATGCCGTAGGAGGCGAGATGCGGATCGAGCACCTGCATGTACAGCACGGCATCGACCCCCACCTGAACGTTGTCCCGCGTAATGCAGATCTGTTCGGCGATGTCGATGGCGATTTCCTTGAGATTGTGGCGATAGGCCACTTTCTCCATGAAGGGAATCAGAATATGAAACCCGGCGAACAAGGTCCGGCTGTACTTGCCCAAATACTCGACCACGAAGGCGCTTTGTTGCGGCACTACCGTCGCGGTCTTTGCCACCACGATGACCACGATCACCGCGATCGCTATGGCTCCATAGCTTAATGGAATCTCCAAGGGATCTCTCCTAGTGAAACTTGAGTCCTATTCCAAGCCTAACCGTCGCCATGAATCACGAGCGTGAGGCCGTCGATGCGCTCGATACGTGCACGCGCCCCGGCCGCGATGGCGGAATGTCCGGCATTGACGGCGCTCCACGAGCTGCCCCGGTACTCGATCCGGCAGGATTCGCCGGGCGCCAGCGCCGCCGGCAAGATCACCGTTTCACCCTTTGGACCGGCGTTCATGCCGGGTAAATGACCGCGCATGCGCTCGTAGACCCGCCGCCGAAAGCCGATCATCGACACCGTGGCGAGGACGGCGAACAGCGTCCACTGCAGCCAAACGGCGGAGAGCGGCGTCGCAAGATCCAGGAATCCAACCACCAGCGCGGCCGAGCCTACGAACACCAGAAAGAACTGCGCGTTGACGAAGGTCAACTCGGAGCCCAACAGTACGGCGCCGACCGCGATCCACGCCCACCATTGCATGATCTGGCTCCGTACCTCTAGCGCTTCATCGCGTCGAAGAAATCCGCATTCGTCTTGGTATCTTTCATTTTGTCGAGCAAGAACTCGATCGCGGCCAGTTCATCCATGGGATGCAGGAGCTTGCGCAATATCCACATCTTGGAAAGCTCCGCCGGATCGGTGATCAGCTCTTCCTTGCGCGTGCCGGAGCGGTTGATGTTGATCGAGGGGAAGGTTCGCTTCTCGGCAATGCGCCGGTCCAAATGGATTTCCGAATTGCCGGTGCCTTTGAACTCCTCGAAAATGACATCATCCATCTTCGAACCCGTATCAACCAGTGCGGTGGCCAGAATGGTCAGGCTGCCGCCCTCTTCGATATTGCGCGCCGCACCGAAAAATCGCTTCGGCCGCTGCAGGGCATTCGCATCCACGCCGCCGGTCAGCACCTTGCCCGAGCTCGGAACCACGGTGTTGTAGGCGCGCGCGAGGCGCGTGATCGAGTCGAGCAATATGACCACGTCCTTCTTATGCTCGACCAGGCGCTTGGCCTTTTCGATGACCATTTCGGCCACCTGAACGTGGCGGCTGGCGGGCTCATCGAACGTGGACGACACCACTTCGCCCTTCACGGTGCGCGCCATTTCAGTCACTTCTTCGGGCCGTTCATCGATCAACAGCACGATCAAATAAACTTCAGGGTGATTGGCGGTAATGGCGGTGGCGATGTTCTGCAACAGCATCGTCTTGCCGGCCTTCGGCGGCGAGACGATGAGGCCGCGCTGACCCTTGCCGATCGGCGCGACCAAGTCGATGGCGCGCGCGGTCAGGTCTTCGGTCGAGCCGTTGCCCCGCTCGAGCTTCAGCCGCTCGGTGGGGTGCAGCGGAGTGAGATTCTCGAACAGCACCTTGCCGCGCGAACTCTCCGGGGAATCGTAGTTAATCTCCCCCACCTTGAGCAGCGCGAAATAGCGCTCGCCGTCCTTCGGCGGACGGATCAAGCCGGAAATCGAATCCCCGGTGCGCAGATTGAAGCGGCGAATCTGGCTCGGCGACACGTAGATGTCGTCCGGCCCCGCGAGGTAGCTGGAGTCGGACGAGCGCAAGAAACCGAATCCGTCCTGCAGGATCTCCAACACGCCGTCGCCGTAGATATCCTCGCCCTTGCGGGCATGCGCCTTGAGCACGCCGAAAATGATGTCCTGCTTGCGGGAGCGGCCCATGTTCTCGAGGCCCATGCTCTCGGCCAGCTTGACGAGATCGCTGATCGGGCGCTTTTTGAGCTCCGTCAGGTTCATCGAACTGCGGCTGCGCGCCAGATCCGTCGGCGCGATGATCTCTAGGTCATCGCCGCCCTCGGGCAGATCGCCGTAATCCTCGTGCGAGGGTCGGCCGCCGTTGGTATTGCCGTTGCGGTTGTCGTTGCGCTGTCGATTGGATCGGTTCGAGCGTCCGCCGCCCTGGCCACCGCCACCCTGCTGCCCGCCTTGTCCGCCTTGTCCGCCGCGGGACTGATTGCCTAAATAGCCTCTCACAGGTTGCTGTCCAGAAACGCCGCGAGCTGCGACTTGGTGACTGCTCCCACCTTCTGGGCCTCCACAGTGCCGTTCTTGAACAGGATCAGCGTCGGAATACCCCGAATATTGAACTTTGGCGGCGTCGCCGGATTATCGTCGATGTTGAGTTTGGCGATCCTGATCTTGTCTTTGTATTGGTCGGCAATTTCATCGAGGATGGGGGCGATCATTTTGCACGGTCCGCACCATTCCGCCCAAAAATCGAGCAGTACGGGCTTTTCGGACTTCAGCACGTCCTTGTCGAACGTGGCGTCGCTGGTGTGAACGATACTTGGGTTATTCACTGCGGATATACCTCCTTTTGGAGATTTGAATTGATGTTGAGCGGGGTTTTTCGTGGAACAGCAGAGCCCAAGCTAGCGCGAAGTGACGATGCGCGGCCATTCGGGCACAATACAGCGACTTTAGCGGTCTTGATTACCTTACAAGGGTACCGATGATACGGTTGATGGGAGCGGATAGACCAGCTCCGAATATGCCGTATTGTTAACCGGTCCCCATCATTTTGCAAGTCTCTGCAATCCACAAAGCGAAAATGTCAGACGCCCATCTCAGTCAGCTCAAGTTCGAATCCCTCAACATCCCCGAGCCCATGAAGCGGGGCATCGCCGAACTCGGTTACTCCCGATGTACGCCGATTCAGGCGCAGACCTTGCCCTTGGCGCTCGCCGGCCGGGATGTCGCGGGTCAGGCACAAACCGGCACGGGTAAGACGGCCGCGTTTCTCATCGCCCTCTTCAATCGCCTGTTGACCGACCCCGGCTCCGCCAGTCGACCGCAGAACGCGCCGCGAGCCATCGTCATCGCGCCGACGCGCGAACTCGCCGTGCAGATTCACTCCGATGCCGAAGGCCTCGGCAAATATACCGGGCTCAAGCTCGCCATCGTCTTCGGCGGAGTGGATTACGACAAACAGCGGCGCATCCTGGAACAGGGCGTCGACGTGCTCATCGGTACGCCGGGGCGCATCATCGACTATTTCAAGCAACATGTGTTCGACCTGAAGCATATTCAAGTGGCGGTCATGGACGAAGCGGATCGCATGTTCGATTTGGGATTCATCAAGGACATTCGCTTCATCCTGCGCCGTCTGCCGCATCCCACCCATCGCCTCAACATGATGTTTTCGGCCACCTTGTCCCACCGCGTGCTCGAACTCGCCTACGAGCACATGAACAACCCGGAATTGATCCGCATCGAACCGGACAAAATGACCGTCGATCGCGTCCGGCAGGTCCTGTACTTCCCCTCCACGGAGGAAAAAATCCCCTTGCTGATGGGTCTTTTGCGGCGGATCGACGCGCGCCGAACCATGGTGTTCGTCAATACTCGGCGAATTGCCGAGGTACTCGAACGCACCTTGACCGCGAATGGATTCGTGGCACAAGCGATTTCGGGCGACGTGCCGCAGACCAAGCGCCTGAAGATGATGCGCGACTTTCACAATGGCGATGTCGCTGTTTTGATTGCAACCGACGTGGCATCGCGCGGCTTGCATATTCCGGACGTGAGCCATGTGTTCAATTTCGATTTGCCGAACGATGCCGAGGACTACGTGCATCGCATCGGACGCACGGCTCGCGCCGGCGCCGAGGGTGACGCCATCAGCTTCGGCTGCGAGGAATACGCGATCTCGCTGCCCGACATCGAGAGCTTTATTGGCCACCAAATTCCGCGCGCCGCGATCGACCCTGCGGATTTGGCGGCCGTTACCGCGCCGCCTCCCGCGCAGTGGCGCGAACGCGCGCCACGCCAAGGCCAGTCGCGCAGCGGCGGCCGCGGCGCGCCGGGCGCCAGGTCCGGCGGGCCGCATCGACCCGGCGGTCGCCAGGGCGGCGGACCGCGACGGCCTCCGGCCGGCCCGAGAGCGCCGCACACCGGTGCAGCCGCGCACACGGGAGCCTCCTCGCCGCAGCGCGGAGCCGCAGAAGGCGGCGATGCTCCCGCAACCGCAGGCCCGACCCGACGCCGGCGCAGACGCAATCGCGGCGGCGGCGGCGGCGGACCTGCCGGCGGGGCACCGGCGATCACATGAGGTCGGCCACTCCGTCGACTGCCGCGTAGTGGCCGGTGTCTTGCGCCGGCCCTGCCGAATCCGGGAGCCGCACGGCGCGCAGCCACGCGATGCCAAAGCGGTGCGCGGCATCCAGCACCGGAATGCTGTCATCGACGAATAGGGTGCGCTGCGGAACGAACAGCTCCAAGGCGTTGAATCTCGGCCAAAATGCCGCGTCTTCCTTCGGAGCATGAAACCAGTGGGTCGAATAGCATGCGTCGAAATAGTCGCTGAGCCGCACTTGTTCGTTCTTGATCGCCAAAGTCACCGGATGCGCGTTGGTGACGAGCACCCGGCGCTTGCCCCGGAACTCGAGCTTTGACAAGAATTCTTGCGCTCCCGGCAGGAAGCCCACCTGCTCCAGGGTGGTGCGCTTGATGCCGGCGATATCCAACCCCAGCTCTTCGCTCCAATACTCGATGCAATACCATCGCATCGTGCCCATGACCGCCCGGAATTTTGGAGCCAGCAGCGCCGCCGCTTCGGGCTGTGTGATGCCGCGCGCCCGCGCATACCGTTCAGGAATCAGTTCCCGCCAGAACCAATTGTCGAAACGCTGATCGAGCAATGTGCCGTCCATGTCCAGCATGACGGTGTCGATTGCCGACCAATCGAGTGCCTTACCTTGCAACATCTGCGTATCATAACAACGGATGCGAAATCTTCCCGACCTGGCCCAAGCGCTGCTTCCCATCGTTGCAGACGCCAGCGCTGCGATCATGGCGGTGTACGACGGCCGATTCGCGGTGCAGCACAAGCTCGATGACTCGCCCCTGACGCTGGCGGATTTGGAGTCGCAACGGGTCATCGACGACGGCTTGAGGCGGCTGTGGCCGGACATACCGATCCTGTCCGAAGAGGCGACGCAAGCCCAATGGAGCGAACGCCGCAAGTGGCGGGAACTCTGGGTGGTCGACCCGCTCGATGGAACCCGCGAGTTCGTCAAGCGCAATGGCGAGTTCACGATCAATATCGCTCTGGTGGTCGAGCATGAGCCGTTGCTGGGGGTGGTGGCCGCGCCCGCCCAGGGGCTTCTGTACTGGGGTGCAGCCGGCATCGGTGCATTCCGGCAGCAGGGTTCGGAGCGCAGGCAAATTCACGTGACGCCGCCCGCGACACCGATCCGCGTGGTCGGCAGCCGCTCGCACATGAGCCCGCAAACCGCCACTTATTTGTCGACCCTTGGGCCTCATGAAATGACCGGGGTCGGCAGCTCGCTCAAATTCTGCCTGCTTGCGCAGGGCAATGCCGAACTGTACCCGCGCTTCGGGCCCACTTCGGAATGGGATACCGCGGCGGGCCAGGCCGTACTCGAGGCCGCCGGCGGTCACGTGACCCTGATCGACGGTCATCGCATGCGCTACAACTGCCGGGAAAGCCTCCTCAACGGCGATTTCGTCGCGTTCAGTCACGAAAGCGTGCTGCCGCGCCCGGCATGAGCGCCGGGCGCGCCCTTGCTTACGCGTGTCCCGCCGGCTGGGCCAATTGCAAGGTCGTATCCAGCAATGTGGGTATGTCGAACACCACTTGATTCTCGGCCACCGTGAGCCGGGCCACGCCGGCCGCCGCGATGAGCGCCGCCGGCACGTGAATTTGATCGGACTTGCGCGGTTGGGTCCAGGAACCGACCCGCGCATCGCCAAACGCGCGGTTGAGCGCGCTCCAGCGCATGTGGGCGGCACGCGCCAGCGGCGTATCGCCTCCCCATTGCCGCTGGGCGAGCACAACCGGGGCTTCCGATGGTGCGCCGCTCGGGATCATCATCAAATTGTGGACGTACTGCACCATGTCGTCCGGATCGACGCGCACGGTGAGGGACGATTGTAGGTCATTTGCCATAGGGCCCTCGAACGTTAGATTGCTATGCTACCGCTATGGGGGATATTCGACGGAATTCCAGGGTAAGCTCGGGCGCATGAACGGCGATCTTCTGTTCCTGGTTATCGGGACCGGCATTTTGGGCGTAGCCTATAAGGTATGGGAAAATTCACTGGATGCGCGCCAGACCGCCAACCGCATCGCAATGGACGCCTGCTCGCGGGCGGTTGTGCAGTTTTTGGACGGGACCGTGGCATTTGCCGGATTTCGACTCGGTCGCGACTCGCTCGGCAAACGGCGGCTGCTGCGCACTTACACTTTCGACTACACGAATGACGGCTTCGAAAGAGCCCAGGGCTTCATCGTACTGGCGGGCCACAGCGTGCAGGCGATCGGGCTCGCGGGGAGCCCATCGTGACTCATAGCGCCGCGGTCGACTTGCATGCGCATTCGAATTGCTCCGACGGCTCGCTGAGTCCCGCCGAGCTGGTGCAGCACGCAGCCGCGGCCGGCGTCGCCATGTTGGCGCTCACCGACCACGATACGGTTGCGGGTCTCGAAGAGGCGCAAAACGCCGGCGGGCGCGCCGGCGTCCGGATCGTTCCGGGTGTCGAAGTCTCGGCCTCGTGGCGCTCCCAGGCCATTCATGTCCTGGGGCTTTGGATAGATCCCGCCTCGGCACGGCTGCGGAGCGAGCTTGGTTCGCAGGCCGAGCGACGGCGGGTCCGAATGCGTAAGATCTGCGCCGCGCTGAGCGATCTGGGACTGCCGGGCGCCGCGCTGCTCGCGGCGGTCGAGGCCAATCCCGGATTACCGACTCGCTCGCACCTCGCGGCTGCGCTGGTCGAGGGCGGCCACGTCGGCCGCACAGAGCACGCGTTCCGCAAGTACCTGGGCGCTGGCCGTGCAGCGCACTTCGCCGCCGAATGGCCCGCGCTAGCGGAGGTGGTCGCGTGGATTCGCGATGCCGGCGGCATCGCATCCTTGGCGCATCCGGCACGCTACGCCCTGTCAGCGGGCGGCCGAAGGCAGCTTCTGGCCGACTTCGTGGCGGCCGGCGGCGGTGCGCTCGAGGTGGTGACGGGCGGTAACGGCGCCCAACACTGCGAAGCCAATGCCATGCTCGCAATGCAGTTCGGACTATTAGGATCCGTCGGCTCGGATTTTCACGATCCGCGACTCACTTGGAATCCGTTGGGCCGGTTGGCTAAGCTACCGGATTGCGTCGTCCCGGTGTGGCGCAGCCACGCCTAAGCAGAAGCAGCCGCCAAAGTGACCGACGAAGAAAGCAACGTCAACAGGGATCTGTTCAAGAACATCGAGCGGTTGCGCCAGATGCGCATCGAACACCGGGACCTCGACGACGTGATTTCCCGTCTATCCATGGATTTCAAGGTCGATGAGCTGCAAATGAAGCGACTCAAGAGGCGCAAATTGCTGCTCAAGGATCAAATCGCGAGGCTCGAAAGCCAATTGATTCCGGATCTTAACGCATGACCGAGTTTTGGCTGCACCTGGACCGATTCGTCGATATTTTGTTCACGCGTAATGTGTTGACGGAGATCCTCGCCGTCGCCATGTGCATAGGGATTGGCCTGGTGGTCGGCGGCGCATTGCGCAAGCGCCACGATCGGCTCGGAGTCGAAACCCCCACCGCGTTGACGCGCCACCACTTTGCCTCGCACGGCCTGATGGTGATCGCCCCCGTGATCGTGGCATTCGTGTTGGTGATCCTGGCTCGCGGGGCGCTCCATGCGGCGCACTACGATGTCACGGTGTTGGACTCTGCCATGCACTTGATCGGCGCGTACATCGTGGTGCGCGTCGGCGTGCTGCTGTTCGCGGCCAGTCTCGGCAATCAGTCGTGGATGCAGCATCTGGAAAATCGGCTCGCCCTGCTCATCTGGCTGGTGATCGCCGCCGAATATCTCGGTTGGCTCAGTCCGATCATCGCCGGCCTCGACAACATCGGCATTGCGGCCGGCAAGAGCCGGGTCACGGTGTGGTCGGTATTGAAGCTGCTGTTCACACTGACGTTGTTCGTGCTGGCGGCGGCGTGGATCAGCCGCTGGATCGACCGCCGCTTGAAGAAGCTCAGCACTCTCGAACCCTCGACCCGCATCGGTGTTGCGAAGTTCGCCAATGCCTTCTTGATCGGGCTCAGCATTCTCATGGGCTTGAATGCGGCCGGCGTCGATCTTACCGCCTTGACGGTGTTGACCGGCGCCATCGGCTTGGGATTGGGCTTCGGCTTGCAATCGATCGCCGCCAATTTCGTCAGTGGCTTCGTGCTCTTGATGGATCGCTCCATCAAGCCGGGAGATGTGATCAGTTTGTCCGGGCAAAGCGGCACCAGCACCGAGAATTTCGGTTGGGTGCAGGAATTGCGGGGCCGTTACGTGGTGGTTCGCGACCGCGACGGCATCGAAATGCTGGTGCCGAACCAGCAGCTCATCTCCAACGCAGTGATCAACTGGAGCTACACGGATCCGCGGATCCGCCTCAAGTTGCCGATCACGATCAGCTACGGCGACGATCCGGAATTCGCGTTGGAGATCCTGATACACGCGTGCGAGCGCCAGCGGCGCGTGCTCAAGGATCCGCCGCCGGTGTCGAGATTGATGCAGTTCGGCGACCACGGCATCCAGTTGGAGCTGCGTTTTTGGATTGCCGATCCGCAGGAGGGCGTGAACAACGTACGCTCCGACGTCAATCGGACCATCTGGGCGCTGTTCCAGGAGCACAAGATCACGATACCGGTGGCACAGCGCGAAATTCGAATGCTCGGCGCGCGCGTGGAGCGCGACTGACGACATCCCCATGCCGTTGGTCATTTCACCGCAAATCGCGATACCGGACGACGAATTCGAATGGAAATTCATCCGCTCCTCGGGGCCCGGGGGCCAGAACGTCAACAAGGTGGCGAGCGCAGTACAGTTGCGATTCTTGCTACCCGTCAACACCAGCCTGCCGGTGGCGGCCAGAAATCGGTTGCGCCGCCTGGCCGGACAGAAGCTGAACGATGACGGCAGCATCCTCATCAGCGCCCGAAGCGCGCGCAGCCAGGAGCAGAATCGCCGCGAGGCGCTCGAGCGGCTCGCGGAATTGATCCGGGCCGCGACGGTCGAGCCCAAGCTGCGCAAAAAGACCCGGCCGACGCGCGCATCCCAGGAACGCCGCATCGAATCGAAGAAGCGCCGCTCCAGCACCAAGCTGCAACGCGGCGGACGCGCCTGGGACTGATTCGGCCCGCGGCCGAATTCCTTCCGTCACTGCCCGAGCGTCACCTGCAGGATGTCGTGCCTTATCTGCTCCGATAGGACCAGTTGGGCGTCGGCGGCAACGCCCAGCAGCGGCTCCCCGAAGGTGAGCGTGCCGTCGTCGGACGCCGTTATCACCGCGCGGCAGCACAGCAGTTCGATGAAATTGCGGAACAAGCTGCGGTCGAAGAACTCGGGCGAGTTCAAACCATAGACCAAGGACATGCGCTGCGCCATCAAATGGCAGCGCTCCTCGAGCGCCTGTTGACCGACGTTTCCCGAACCCGCCTGCAGAAGGAGCGCGATGACTAGGTAATAGCGCTCGACCGTTTGAATCGTGGCCTGGGCGAGCAACGACAACTGCAGGGCCTCGAACGAGGTGGGCGCCGGCCGCTGCCACTCGCTGCGATCCTCATTGACGTGAAGCAGCTTCGAGCGCACGAATGCGTCCAGAAGCGATTTGGCCGCGGCACCGACGTCCGTTTCCGGCCAGCGCAGGGCCAACTCCGCGCGAATGTACGGATAGACCCGCCAAACGAGTCGTTGAATGTCCTCCGTCCGCATACGCGCATTGCCGATGAAACAGCACGCAAGCAGCGAGGGCATCGCGAATAAATGCAGAATGTTATTTCGATAGTATGTGGCGAACACGGCACTGTCGGCACTCATGCGGATGATGTCCCCGAGCGGGTGCGGCTGCCGCGCGATCATGCCCATCGATTCGACGTAACGGATCATTTCCGCGCCGCTCTGCCCGGCCACGGTGACCAGCGGTGCGTACGGAGCGTCGCGCAGCAGCCTCTGGTACAGCTCGAGCTGACGCGTGAGGTCCGCTTCCGACATCGCTTGGCGCGGCGTGGCCAGCATCGCCGTGGCGACCAGATTGACCGGGGTCACGACGGCTGCCGCGTTGATCCCGGCGGCGATGCTCGCCGCGAGATCGGCGATCGCCTCGCTGATCCAACCGGGCGGCGACTGCTCATGTTCGCAGGGCGCGCTCGGCGCGCTGTGCCAATGCGGATTGTGCTTTTGCAACAACTCGTCCAGAGCGATGGGCTGCCCCAAGTTGACATGCACTTTGCCGAATTTTCTGCGCAGCACGGACAACGACTTGATCAGACCGAGTATGCTTTCCTTCTGCTTCTCGCGGCCCGAGAGTTCACCGATGTAGGTCCTGCCCTCGACGATGCGTTCATAGCCGAAATACACCGGCACGAACACCACGCGACGCTTGGGGTCGCGCAGGAAGCTGCGCACCGTCATCGACAACATGCCGGTGCGCGGCGACAACAGGCGGCCGGTGCGGCTGCGGCCGCCTTCGATGAAGTATTCGAGGGGATGGCCGCGCGCCATCATGAAACCCAGATATTTGGCGAATACGGCGGCATAGAGCGCATCCCCCTTGAAGCTGCGCCGCAAAAAGAACGCGCCGCCCTTGCGCAAAAAATGTCCGATCACCGGCAAATTGAGATTCATGCCGGCGGCTATGTGCGGAACCGCAAAGCCCTTGCGGTAGATCACGTACGAAAGCAGCAGGTAGTCCATGTGGCTGCGATGGCACGGAACATAGATGATTTCGGCGCCATCGCCGATCTCCCGCAATTTGTCGGCATGCTCGAACTCGACGCCGTCATACAGGCGATTCCACAATCTGCCCAACATCAACGCCATGAAGGTGACGAAGGGCTGGGAATAATTCGCGGCGATTTCCAGCGCATACCTGCGCGCCGCGAGCAGGGCCGCGCGGCGCCGCTGCCGCGGTGTCGATCCCGCGCGGCTCTGCTGCGCACGCTTCTGCATTTCCCGCCGCACCGCATTACGCACGGCTTGGGTGTTCAAGACATGGGCAACCATGGTCCGGCGGTGCGACAAATCGGGTCCGATGGTCGAGGCACGTTGGGCGCGCAGCTGCGCGCGCAGCGAGCGCAGCAGGCGCCGCACGCCCCGCTGCGGGGGCTGGTCGTCCAGCGCATCGTGCAACCGGATCGGCTCGCCGAACTGCACCACGGTATTGCGCCCGTTGAATACCACGTTGAGCAGCTTGCGGAAGCGTCCCGTCAACACCCAGTCTTCGGTGAACAGCAGCCGCCACAGGCTGACCTCCTTGAGCGGAGCGCGGCCCCAGAAGATCGAGACCGGTACCAGGTCGATGTCGAATCCCGAATTTGCGGCCGCCGCTTCCACCAGTTCCACCAGGTAGCGGGGTGCTCTTAATTGGTTCCGGGCGCTGAAACGCGCAGTGCGTCGCGGGAGTGCGAAGAACGACGTCTCCGCGCCGCGCTCGCCCGTCGTCAAACGCCGCTCGGGGCGCGGCATGCCCAATTGAACGCAAGCGTTGTCGAGCACCGCAAGATCGGCATGACTCTCGCGCTCGAGCACGTAGCACACAGGACGCGAGCACGCCGCAATGGCCGCCGCGGCCGCCTCCGGCTTAATGGTGGCCCGGACCCACGAGCTCAGTATCTTGCGAACGCTCCAACGCCAGGCTCCGGTCAAGCCGTCAAAAACGCTCATGGCGGCGCTCGCGGCTCACGTGGAATGCTCAGACAGGCTCCTATGGAGAACTGTCGCCGCGTTCTTGCGACTCTACCGCCGCGCGCGTTTTGTCCGCGCTTTGATCGATGGTCTTTTGCACGTCGCGGGCCCGGCCGAGCTGTTGAGTCATAGGATCGAATACCGTTTTTGCGGGCGGCGGCGGGTCGGGCGGTTGCCCGGAGGAGCAACCTTGAAGAAGCGATACCGCCAGCGACAGAGCCGAAAATTTGAGCACGCCCATTTGCAACCTCGTGGCAATCTGCCTGCGGAGGCGTTAAGTGTACAATTGTCGCGGACCGGCGGTCACTTGGAGTTCGTGCATGGGTCGTTTCGTGGTGATGTTGTTGTTGGCGAGTTGCATTCACGCCGCGGAATCGACGGTCGATATTGACACCGCGGCGAAGATCTACCAAGCGGCCGCAGTACGCGAACAGGTGCGCGCCTCCTTGGGCGCGATGCCGGAGCATATGCGGTCGCTATTCGCCCGAGATGTCGCCTCGCAACTTTCCGATCAGCAACTCGCGGCGATCACGGCGGCGGCGAAGCGCGGGTTTCGCATCGACGTCTTCGAGGCGCCTGCGCTGCAGGCGCTGGCGGACAATCTGGATCCGGCCACGGTGATCAAGGTGCAGGCGTTCCTGGCGAGCGACTTGGGACGGCGCATGGTGGCCGCCGACGTCGCTGAGGCATCGGTCGGCGAGGAGATCAGCGACAAGATCATGAACCGCCAAATCGAGGTTCCCTCGACACCGAAGCGCGACCTCATCATCGAGAAATTGGAGCGTGCCACCCGCTCCACCGAATCGCAGGTGCAGATCTATCTCGCCATGGGCGAGGCCGTGGCCATCGGCACGGCCATAGGCTCAGGCCAGGACCCGACGGGCGTCGCCGAGCGCGCGCGCAAGACCGGCGAAGCCAGCCGTGCGGGATTGGAGCAGAACATGCGGGTGCCGATGCGCAAGATTCTGGCCTATGGGTACCGGACCTTGAGCGACTCGGATCTCAATCGCTTGCTCGCGTTTCTGGACTCGCCCGCCGGAAAGCGTTATGTGACCGCTTACAACGCATCGATGGAGGCGGGTTTCAGCGCCATGGGTAAACGCACCGGCGAGCAGCTCGGCGAAGCGTTGCGCGAAATGGCGCAGGCACAGCTTGAAAAGCCGGCCGCGATTCCGCCGCCGCCGGACATCGCGGCGCCCACGGAGCCGCCCGCCGCGCCCCGAGATCCCTAAAGTTCGGCCAGAAAATTCCGCAGCAGCGTGCATATCGCCGGGATCCGATCCTCCAGGCGATGGTCCGAATCCAGCACGTGCAGCGCCGCCTGGTGCTCGCGCGCCCAGCGTATGCCGTTCTCGACCGGCACGATGGCATCGCGCCAGCCATGCACGATGGCGGTCGGGCAGGCGACGTCTTGCGGCGTATGGTCCTCGAATCCCGGCATATAGAATGCGGGCGCGAGCAGAAACAAACCGCGCGGCCGCACCAAGGCAACCGCGGCCGCCGACACGTGGCCACCCATGCTGGATCCCACCAACACGATCGGTTTGGGCATTCGAGAGGCGGCGGCGATGAGCATCTTCACTCGCGCACGGGGATCATCCACACCGCGATAATCCACCGATTCGACCGCGTAACCCAGATCCCGCACCACGGCCGCCATGGCGGTGATCTTGCTGCCCCATGGGCCGCTTTCCTTGCCGTGGGAAAAGACCACCGTCAACGGGACAGGCGCGGAATTCATGCCATCTTGGCGAGGAGCCTAGGGCCGCTCGAGCCGGCTGGCCAGATTCTCCACCCATTTGAGCTCCTCAGGGCAGAACTCGGCCAAATTTCCGCGATTGAGGCTCGCCGCCTGCACCTTACTGCCCGACGGCGAGTGCGAAATGCGGAAGCTGTGAAATTCCGCGGGCCGCGTGCCGGCGAAGCCGACCAAGAATTGAAACTCGTTGCCGCCTGCAGTGCCCGGCGAGTTGCCGCGCCGATCGCATATCACGAAGAACGCTTGCTCGATGCGCCGCCCGGGAAACGCTCCGGCTTCGTAGAGTTGCTCGAAGAACGCCCGTGTTTGAGTCGAGACCGCTTCCGCGACATCCAGCTGCGGTTCGGCGCTGCATACCCAGCGGGTGCCGTGCTCGATGCTGTTGACGATGAACAGCGCCAAGCGCCGCGCCGCAAGGCTTTGCCAGTCCTGCGCGCCCGCGCCACCCCGCGCCAAGGTGCGCGGCTTGGCGCCGATGCGGCTGACGGATCGCACCGCTTGAAGCGTGTTCACGCCCCGCATGGCGAGCTGCGCGCGGCGGTCCTCCGCAACCAGGCAAGTCGGCCGGTACCCCGGCCGCAGTACCGCGTCCTCGAGTTTCGCCGGCCCCCAAACGGGGAACGACTCGTCGGTACGCGCCAGCATGCCGGCGACGGCGCCGCAGGGCGCGAAGGACTCGAAGTGACCGCGCAATTTGTCGTGCGCCAGGATCCGCGGGAAGTACATCAGCGCGTCTTCAGACGAAAATTCCCAATCACGCATCGCGCGAAACGCATCGTCCGCGGTGTGCCACGCCGAGGGCGGATCGACGATCAACAACGCGCCGCGCTCCTTGCAATATCGCGTCGCGACCAGCAATGCGCCCGGCCCCACGTCTTCTTGCTGCGAAAGCGGCGGGAGGCACAGGAAGTTGAAGTAGTCCACGCTCCGCAGGGCAAACAAGCCGGTCTGGTCGATCTCGGAGCCGATCAAATCGTAGACGCTGAGCGGTGCCCCGTCGTCACCGTCCGTATTGCAGTTCACGTAGGCGGCCGCGCGGTGGCCCGTCGCATCCAGAGTGCGCTCCGGCCGCTCCGTCGGCAACTCTCCGACGAATCGAATCAGCTCCGAACGCGCAAGAACGGTCTCGATGTACCGGTCCGATCCCGGCGCTACCGACAGCTGCGGGAATATTTCCTGATCCTCCACATGGCTCCCGTCCAGGATACGCACGCGCTGCACCGTGAGATTGAAGCGCAGCGCGTCGTCGGGCGGGATGCCGTCGTAATCGACGCTGGCGCGCAAGAATTCCCGCGTGCCCGGGCTCACGGCCTGCAGCGTGATTTTGCCGCCGCCGGCGTGCAAGGTGAGGGTCGAGGAGCGCGCGCCGTTGACGACGCGCACGACTAGCGCTTCGCGCCCGCCGTTGTCGAAGAATTGCTCCACCGCGTATCCGAGCGTGCTCGGCTGCCACAGGCCGCCGAACGTGTGCTGGAATTCCGCAAAGTTCTTCAGGAGTACGGGATTGTTCACGGGGCCGCGCAGCGTGCGTCCGACGAACGCGGTGCGCGCCGTGCCCAAGCGCGTAATGGACTGATCCGGGCGTGATTCTTCTTGTACTTTGAGCCCTAAGCTGCTCGGCGTCACCACATGCTTTCCTCGAGGAGCGCCCCTCGATCCAACTTTAGCACATCCGATTCGGCTTAGCGCCTGCGTCTCAGGAACCGAACAACTTGACGTCGCGTCGCTTGAGCAAGGGTGCGAGCAACAAGCCGGTCAAAAACCCGCCGATGTGCGCGCCGAACGCGACGCTCGCGCCGGGGCCGGAAACCGCGAAATCCCCGATCAGTTGCGCCGCGAACCACAACAGCAGCAGCAGCATGGCCGGTATGCGCAAGGTCGTGACGAAGAACGGCAGCAGCACCAGCGTCAGCACTTTGGCGCGCGGAAACAGCAGCAGATACGCCCCCAAAACTCCGGAGATCGCACCGCTCGCGCCGATGATCGGATACGGCGACCCGGGATTGCCCAGTGCCTGCGCGAAAACCGCCGCGATACCGCACACCAAATAGAACAGCAGAAAACGCAGATGCCCCAATCCGTCCTCGACATTGTCGCCGTAGATCCACAAGAACAGCATGTTTCCGAGCAAATGCATCCAGCCGCCGTGCAAAAACATCGAAGTGAACGGAGTCCCGTACCGCGGTATCCACTGCAAGTCTTGCGGCAGGCGGGCATCGGTCGTCAACACCGCGGGAATGGCGCCAAGCGCATCGACGACCCGGCGGGCTTGCCCGAGATCCAGCGACCGCTGCCACAGGAACACCCCGCAGCACGCCGCGATCAGCGAAATCGTCACATACGGCCTGAGGCTGGATGGCGTGTCATCCTTGAGCGGGATCATCCGTCGGGCGCGCCGTCGAGCGGCGTCGCGGCAGGCGCCGCGGCTTGCTCTTCGCGGCGGCGCTCGTGCTCCAGTTGCGCCTGCTCGGCTTCGGCTTTTTTGCGCTCGATCTCATCGAGCATCACCTTCATCCACTCACTCGTCATCTTGTCCCTCGTGCGCGGGGTTGACGATTGGATCGAGGGCCGCGACGGTTTGCGGATGGTAGCCGGGCCGCGCCAGCGCGAATACCCGCTTCGCCAGCGTGGCGCCCGCCGGCGTTTTCATCAATTCCTGGTACAGCGGCGTGATCAGCTTGCTGCGGCCGATCGTTCTCAGGTATTCCTCGAGGCGCGCAATACTTGGGCTGTATCCGTTGCGGATCACCAGCATGAGCCAACTGCGGGTCACCAGCGCGTTGCTGCTGCGCGTCAGGGCAAACGCCTGATCGAGGTCGGCGAGTTGCTCGCTATGCAGCGTTTTCGGCATGTGGTCGAGGAAATACTGCCACTGCGGGGTCAGCCAATCGCGGGTATCGAGCTTCTTGGCGGGCAGCTTGCCGCCCTGCCAGCGGCCGCGCGCCTCATCCACCGCTTCGAGGGCATCGGCCGCCGGCAGCACCGCATCGGCCGGGATACCGGGCGCCAGCACCCACTGCCTGACCTCATCGGCGCTGACGATGTTGGGATAGCGATCGAGCAGATTGGTCTTCAAGTACGCGAGAAACTGCTCGGTGCTGATGCTGTTCCCGGCAAACTGATCGAAATACTCGCGCATGAAGGCATCGAAGCGTTCGCGGCCGAATCTCGCATCGAGGAACACGAACAAGAGCCGCCCCTTCTCATAGACCACGTCGTTGAACGCGAGGCCCGGATCGCGGTCGCGCAGGTCGATCGCGAGCACTTGATCCTCCGGCTTCCGCGACGCGAGCTCATCGCGCAAGGCCTGAAGACCCAGCACGCGGTCCATGGCGTCGCGCCGCTCGCCGTACACCTCCTCCACGATGCGGCTCTGCAAGTACCCGGCGAATCCCTCGCTGAGCCATAAATCCCGCCAGCTTGCGCTGCTCACCAGGTCTCCCGGCCAGGAATGCGCCACTTCGTGCGCGATGACGCCGAGCGGGGATTTGTCCCCCGTGATGATCGTCGGGGAGACGAACGACAGCCGCGGATTCTCCATGCCGCCGACGGGAAAGCTCGGCGGCAGCACCAAGATGTCGTACCGGCTCCCGGGATAGGGTCCGAGGATTTTTTCTCCCGCCCTCAGCAGGCTTTCCGCGTCGGCGAATTCCTTGGCGGCCGCCGATATCAAGGATCTCTCGGCATACACGCCGGTCCGCGGCCCGGTCTCCTTGAAGCGCAGATCGCCGACCGCCAAGGCGATCAGATAGGGCGGGATCGCGTCCGGCATGACGAAGGAATAATCGCCGTTGCGCTTCGCCTTCGGGTCGTTTTTGGCGCTCATGACGGCGAGCACATCGGACGAGGTATGAATATGGGCGCTATAGGTGAGCCGCGCCCGCGGGGTGTCCTGCAGCGGAATCCAGCTGCGGGTTCCGATGGGCTCGGAGAGCGTATACATGAGCGGATGGTGCCGGTCGGGATTTTGCTTTTCGGTGAGCCATTGCAGCGCCGATGCCCCCGGCGAGGTGACGTACTCGATTTTTATCAAGTGCGTGGTCCTTTTCGAGGGCGGCAGTTCGATGACCAACGGACTGCCCAAGATCGGATCCGCCTTTTCGAAATGGAACGGCCGGCTCACCCAGGTCGTCTCGCTCTTCGAGGTCGCGCCGAGCACATCGGTCGCCCGTTCGCTCACGTCCCTGATGTCGAGATCGCGCGTGTCGAGAACCAGTTCGGTGGCGCGCGGGTCGAGCCTCTTGATTTCGAGGGCAACGGCCCCGAACAGCACGGTGTGCGGGAAATCAACCCTTAGGTTCAACTCCAGGTGGGTGATGCGAAACTGCTCGATGTTGGCAAAGGAGTGATAGTCGAGACCGGACTGAATCGGCGCCAGGCGCGCATCGGCGTTCACGGCCCAGGCGATGCCGGCCCGACCCGAGCAGGCCAACAGCAGGCCCAAAACAACCAAGCGCACCTTGAGATTCACGCTATTGCGAGACGGATTGCGTCTGCGACGCCGCCGGGGGGCTGGCGCGACTGCCGAGCATTTCATTGAATGTCTTTTCGTCGACCAGCAAGCCGGTCTGGCCGTCCCAGTTGGACCCCTTCGGCAACGTGTTTTGCACCAGCAAGGATTGCGCCAGCACCGCATCGAGCCCGTCGTGACTGCCGGTGACCGGCACCGGCAGCGCGCGCGGCGAGTGGGCGAGATCTCCGACCCGCTGCCAGTCGATATCGCTGTCGTGGCCTTCGATCTGCTGTCTCAACCTGGGGGCCAACAGGTTGGCGAGCAAGCGCTTGCGGTTCTTGTCCCAATCGCGCGAATCATCTTCCATCACCGCATAGGGCTGCACATACAACGTGCCGTCGCGCCAACCGAACATATACGGCTGATTGACGACCGTCACCTTGGTGCCAATCGGTATCAAATCGAAGAATTCCGCGATGTCCTCCGGGTACAGGCGTATGCAGCCGTGACTCGAGCGCATGCCCACGCCGTAGGGCTTGTTGGTGCCGTGAATCAAATAGCTCGGCCAGCCGAGCCGAAACTCATATTCACCCAACGGATTGTCCGGCCCCGCCGGCACCTTGTCGGGAAGCATGTCGCCGTCCGCCGCGTGTTCTTCGCGCACCGATTTCGGCACCACCCACACCGGGTCCTTCTCGCGTCCGACGATCTTGGTCGTGCCTTCGGGAGTCTTCCAGCCGACCCTGCCGATGCCGATCGGATGCGTGTAGACGGTTTGCGGCTCGCCTTTCTTGTGCGGCGCATAGTAATAAATGCGCATGGCGGCCACGTTGATCACGACGCCTTGGTGCGGCGCCGCCGGAAGCACAAATTGCGTCGGAATCACGACCTCGCGTCCGGCGCCCGGCAGCCACGGATCCACGCCGGGATTCGCCAGGAGAATTTCCTCGTATCCCACGTCGAAACGGCGCGCGATGTCCGGCATCGTGTCCTCTTTGCCGACGATGGTCCTTTGCACGTACCCCACGACATCGCCGCTGGCCGCGTCGAGCTCGAAGCGTTGCGTGGCAGTGGGCATCGGCAGTGCGGGCTTGGGCGGCGCCTCAACTTTTACGACCGGCGGCGGCGGCTTGCGCTCGGGTCGAAACAGAGAGCAGCCGGCGGCGCAGACGCCGAGGGTGAGGGTGAGGGCCAAGATCAGTCGCAGCGGGGAGGAAGCGGGGAAATTCGCGGTCATTGGACCTATCTACAGCAAAGTCGGCCGGTCAGGCAATTGGTTCTGCAAAACGCGTCCCTCCGCCCGCTCGCCCGCCGCCGGAAAGTGCCGTGCGAGCAGCGCGCCGATGGCATCGACTCCCGCGATCGAGCCGGCCTCGAAGCGTCCGCCACGGAAATGCTGTTCCATCAGCCGGCATACCGCATCCCACTCATCCTGACTGACCCGCCCCGCAAAACCCCGATCCGCGACAATCTCCACACTGCGATCCGCGAGCTGCACATAGATCAGCACACCGTTGTTTAATTCGGTGTCCCATACCTTCAAGTGAGCGAAAGCCTCGAGCGCGCGGGCGCGCGGTGTAACCCCGCACAACACGTGCCAGGGCGTCAGCGCCGTTTCGATCGCGAAGCGAATCTCGCCCGTATGCGTGGCCTCGACGCGTCCGATCGCCTCCTCGATGGCATCGAGCGTACGGGCCGGGAATAACATCCGGGTGCGCCAATGGGTCGCCGCCACATGTTTGATCAAGCGTGCGAGCTGCATCACCAGCTACCCGAGGCGCCGCCGCCTCCGAACCCGCCGCCGCCGCCGCTGAAGCCGCCGCCGCCGCCGAAACTCCCGCCAAAGCCCCCCAGGCCGCCGCCGAAGCCCCCGCCCCACCCGCCGCCGCCCGCCGACCAAGCGCGAGTGGACCCGAGCAGCATCGCAAACAAGAATGCAAGAAAACCGGCACCCGCACCGACCAGCAGCAAATTACTCAGGAGCCAGGCGATACCGCCGACGAGGCCGCCGGTTGCAATCGACCCGAAAAGCCGGCCGAATATCGCCCGCAGCACGCCGCTCGCGACGAATGCCGCGACCAGCAAGAACGGCAGCAGATGGCCTATGCCGCCGCGGTGCTCCCACTTTTCATCCGGCGCCGGCAGCGGCTCGCCGTTGACCACGGACATCATTTTATCGATGCCGGCTTCGACGCCGCCGTCATAGTCGCCCAGCTTGAAATGCGGCGTGATGGTCTCGTCGATGATGCGTTTCGCGATCGCATCGGGCAGCGCACCTTCCAAACCGTAGCCGACCTCGATGCGCGCACGGCGATCGTTTTTCGCAACCAGCAGGATCGCGCCGTCGTCGACCCCTTTGCGCCCGAGCTTCCATTGTTCGGCCGCACGGATGCCGTATTGCTCGATCTCTTCGGGCTGCGTCGTCGGCACCATCAGCACGGCGATTTGGCTGCCCTTCTTCGCCTCGAAGTCCGCCAGCCGGGTCTCGATGCGATTGACCGCCCCGCCGGACAGGGTGCCGGTGAGATCCACGACGCGCGCCGTGAGCGGCGGCACGGCGACATCCGCGCACGCCAGCATCGCGGCGAGGCTCGCCACCACGCCTGCCGCGAACCGGCCCACTAGTGCGCCGGCGAAGCGGTCGGCGGCCCCGAGAAATCCACGCTGGGCGGCTTGGAGATCGCCGCCTCGTTCTCGACCGTGAAATTCGGTTTCGGCTTGTAGCCGAACGCCATCGCCGTCAAGTTGCCCGGGAACGAACGCACCGTCACATTGTAGTTCTGCACCGCCTGGATGTAGCGATTGCGCGCCACCGTGATGCGGTTTTCCGTGCCTTCCAGTTGAGCTTGCAGATCGCGGAAATTCTGGTCGGACTTCAACTGCGGATAGTTCTCCGCCACCACCATCAATCGCGACAATGCCCCGGACAGTTCGCCCTGCGCCGCCTGAAACTTGGCGAACGCCTCGGGATTATTCACCAGCTCGGGCGTCACTTGCAGGGAGCCGACTTTTGCCCGGGCCTGTGTCACGCCCAACAGGACTTGCTGCTCCTGGGCCGCGTAGCCCTTGACCGTATTGACCAAATTGGGGATGAGGTCGGCGCGGCGCTGATATTGATTGATGACCTCCGACCAAGCCGACTTGACCTGCTCGTCTTGCCCCTGCATGGTGTTGTAACCGCAGCCCGACAACAACAACGCGGCAACTGCAGCCAAACCGATAGCGGATCTACGCATCACTCGCTCCCCTTCGTTGGCCCCGATGTGGGTACGCCCTCGATATGGGGACGCCGGATGAGTTTACCACCGCCATAAAAAAAGCCCCGAGGGATGAGTTCGGGGCGGAGGTGCGGACTTCAATGAAGGGAAGTAAAGTCCGCTAGGGGATTCAGTGCAGCTGGTCCCATTGCAGCACTTGGATGTCGTTTTCCTCGAGATCGAAGCTGCGCGCCAGCATCCTGGCGATCTCGCGATCGCCTCGTACCGACCCACACTGCCCGAGCAGTTCGACCACGCCGCGGTACTCGCTGTACTCGATGGCGCCGTCCGATTGCGCGATGAAGTGGGTGTAATATTTGGCGCTCATGGGTAGCAAGCTTAGGGACATTGGGCGCTTGATTTCTGTGACCAGGCGCTCAGTCGACCGGGCAAGCCCAAGAACCGGTTCACGTCTTTAAAATCAACGGGGTTTATTGCACCGTGTCAAGATACCGGGCGCCCACGCCGCCCGCCTCGAAGTACATCACCCCGGAGGGAGCCAAGCGCCTGCGCGATGAATTGCATGATCTGTGGCATATCGAGAGGCCGCGGGTCACCGCCGCCGTAGCCGAGGCGGCGGCGCAAGGCGATCGATCCGAGAACGCTGAATACACCTACGGTAAGAAGCGTCTGCACGAAATCGACCGCCGCGTGCGGTTTCTGCGCAAGCGGTTGGAGGGCATGACCATTGTCGACATCGAGGCGGCGCACGGGCGGCGCGACCCGCAGCGGATTCACTTCGGAGCGTGGATACAGCTCGAACAGGTCGGCGCACCGGCGCGCTGGTACCGGCTGGTCGGGCCGGATGAATTCGACATGGCAAGCGAGTACATCAGCATGGACTCACCCCTCGGTCGCGGCTTGCTCGGCAAACGTCAGGGCGACGAGATAACGGTCGCCCTGCCCTCGGGATCGCAGTCCTTTATCGTGGTCGCGATCCGCTACCAGCTCATACGACCCGAATGTTCTTGAACTGCCAGGGATCCGTCGTATCGAGATCCTCGGCAAACAGCTCGCCGCGCTGATAAAGGGGCGTCCAGTCGGTGTACGCGCCGACCACGGTGCCGAGATAAGGCATGCAGATATCCAAGAGGCGCTTGTAGTCCATCTCGTCCGGTTCAACGATCCCGCATTTGGGATTTTCCATGGCCCAGATCATCCCGGAGAGCGCCGCCACGGTGACCTGCAAGCTGGTCGCGCTGTTGTAAGGAACCAATTTGCGCGCTTCCTCGATCGACAGCTGCGAGCCGTACCAGTACGCATTCTTCTTGTGTCCGGCGAGCAATACGCCGAGTTCGTCGATGCCCGCGGTGATTTCGTTGAGCATGATTCGCTTGTTCTTCTGCATATGCCAGTTGCGCCCGGCAAGCTCGTGGACCGACATCACGGCGCTGTCGCTCGGATGGTAGGCATAGTGCGTGGTGGGGCGGTACACGACCCGCTCGCCCTCGCGCACGGTGTAGTAGTCGGCGAGCGAAATCGCCTCCGAATGCGTGATCAAGAAGCCGTGAAAATTCCCGGCCTTGGGCGTCCAGGTTCGCACCCGGGTGCTCGCGCCCGGACGATTCAAGTAGATAGCGCAGCCCGATCCCTCTTTATGCCGGCCGCCGTCCGCCGGGAAATGTGTCTCGTGCGTGCCCCAGCCGAGTTCGGCGGGCTGCGCACTCTCGCTGACGAAGCCGTCCACCGACCAGGTATTGACGAACTCGTCCACCTGCTTTGGCACGTTGGTGATTTGGGTGTCGCGCTCGGCGACATGAATCACCTTGATGCCCAAGGTGTGGGCGAGCTTGGCCCATTGCTCCCGGCTCACGGGCTCGCCCGCATCTACCCCCAAGTCCTTGGCGATGTTGAGCAGCGCCTGCTTGACCAGGTGCGACACCAAGCCGGGATTGGCGCCGTGGGTCAGCACCGCCGTCGGGGCGCGCTTGGTCGCGTCGCGCAATGCCAGCGCCTCCAGGCGCATGTGGTAATTGCTGCGTGCCTCGAGCGCGAGCTTGCCGTCGACGTAGCCGCCGGCCCATGGCTCGATGCAGCTGTCGAGATACAGCGCGCCCCGCTCCTGCGCCAGCCGGATGAGCGCGACACTCGACACGTCCACCGCCAGGTTCAGCAAGAAATCGCCGGCGCCCAGCAACGGCTGCAGCAACTGCCGGTAGTTGTCGCGGGTCAAAGCGGAGTTGTGGAATTTGACGCCGAATTTCTCGGCTTCGGATCGACCGGCATCCTCCGCTGTGACTATGGTGATGCGATCCGCCGAAATGCCTATGTGACGCAGGATGAGCGGCAAGACTCCTTGTCCAATGCTGCCAAAACCCACAAAAATGATCCTGCCCGCAAAATTCACATGCACTTCGTGTTTGCTCATCAATGCCTTCCTGTGTTGACTCATGCGTGGCCGCGACTCCCTCCCTCAGCCTACCCGGGGGCGCGCGAAATGCTCAAGTTTCGCCGCCGCGGCTGGGATTCTCGCGCCAGTGAGGCGGATAGGTCCGCTCGTAGCCGGGCAAGGATTCGATGCGGCGGACCCAGCGCGCCAATGCCGGGTAGTTGCGTTCCATCGGCAGGAAGCGCTTGCCGAGTTCGGCGGCCGCGCGCTTATCCATCGCGCGCCGCAACAGCTGGATCCACGGGAAAATGACCATGTCGGCCGCGGAGTAGTCTGCGCCGACGATCCAGTCCTCCTTGCTCAATCGACCTTCGATGGTGCGCGCCTCGCGCCCCGCCACATGCATCGCGTCGCTCAGTTCATCGATCGCGCCGGCCACCTGGCCGGTGAACACGGCGTTCACGATCTTCGACAGGGCCGGCTCGGCGTAGGCCTGAAATTCGCAGATCACGCGCATGATGACCCCGGCCTCCTCGGGATTCGTCCCGAAGATCGGCGCCTGCGGATATTTCACCTCGAGGTAATAGAGCACGGCGAGCGATTCGAACACCACATAGTCGCCGTCCTTCAACACCGGCACCCGGCCGCGCGGGTTGAGTTTCAACATCTGCGGCGACTGATGCTCTTGCTTGTCGAAGTGCAGGAGTTGCGACTCGTAGGGCAGGCGCTTGTGTTCCAACGCCAGCAACACGCGCCACGAAAATGGACTGCCGCTGCCCCAATAAAGAGTAAGTGCCATGGAAGCCGATTGTAGCGGATGCGGTTCGATCGGCGGCGCGCTAAGCTCGAAACATGCATTTCACGACCACCATCGATGTCGCCTCCCTGAAGTCGTTGATCGGCAATCCCGGGGTCGCGATCCTCGATTGCCGGTTCGATCTGGCGGCGCCCGGGGCCGGCAGGCAGGCGTATTTGCGCGAGCACATTCGCGGCGCTCGCTACGCGGACTTGAACCGCGATCTGTCGGGGCCGGTGACCTCGAGCAGCGGCCGCCATCCCCTGCCGGCGCCCGATCTCATCGCCGCCCGGTTGGGCGAGCTTGGCGTCGGCGATGCCTCGCAGGTGATCGCCTACGATGAAGCCAACGGTGCCTTCGCCGCGCGGGCCTGGTGGCTGCTGCGCTGGCTGGGCCACGCCAAGGTCGCGGTCCTGGACGGGGGCTTCAGGGCCTGGATCGCCGCCGGCGGCGCGCTCGACTCCGGCGAGCCGCAGGGCGGCGCTGTCCAAAGGTTCACCCCGCGAATCGACCATCAGGCCGTGCTCAGCACCGTCGAACTGATCGAAGCGCTCAAGGATCAGCGCCGCCTGCTGGTGGACGCACGCGCCGAGGAGCGCTTTACCGGCGCCGTCGAACCCTTGGACCCGGTGGCCGGCCATGTGCCCGGAGCCATCAATCATCCGTTCGCGGCCAATTTGAGCGCCGATGGGCGCTTCCTGCCGCCCGACGAACTCGAGCGCCGCTGGCTCGCGCGTCTCGCCGGCGCTGAACCGGGCAAAGTCATCGCCATGTGCGGCTCGGGCGTCACCGCCTGTCACAATTTGCTGGCGCTCGAACTGGCGGGATTAAACGGCGCCAAGCTCTATGCCGGTTCCTGGAGCGAATGGATACGGGATCCCAAGCGTCCCGTGACCCGCGGCAAATGAACGCACGAGGGCATCGCGGGCTCCGTCATTTACCCTCGGTCATTTACCCTAAGTCATTTACATAGGGCCCCAATTTGCTATGGTGCGCGCACGTGAGCACACCCGCCAAACCGCTGCCCGCCAATCACAATTGGAACATCGAGGAGTCGCTCGATCTGTATCAGGTCGAGGCCTGGGGCAAGGGCTACTTTTCGATCAATGCCGGCGGCCATGTGGTAATCCGGCCAAGCATGGACCCGGGCCGCGAAATCGATTTGCACGAAGTCGTGCAGGGGCTCAAGGCGCGCGACCTGCATACGCCGGTGGTCATTCGATTTTCCGACATCCTCGCCCACCGGCTTCGCCATCTCGCGGAAGCCTTCGGCAACGCCATTGCGGAGAACGAGTACCGCAACCGCTATGCGGCGGTATTTCCGATCAAGGTCAATCAGCAGCGCCTGGTGGTCGAAGAGGTCTACCGCTACGGCAAGGAATTCGGCTTCGGCCTGGAGGTCGGTTCCAAACCGGAGCTGCTCGCCGTCATGTCCATCACCGAGGACGCGCCGGACCGCATCGTGGTGTGCAACGGCTTCAAGGACGACAGTTACATCGAAGCCGTCATCCTGGCCACCAAGCTCGGCCGCACCATCATTCCGGTGGTGGAGAATTACGAAGAAATTCACTTGATCCTGAAGCACGCACATAACTATGCGGTGCGCCCCAAGATCGGAGTGCGGGTGAAGCTCGCCAGCGAGGGTGCCGGCCGCTGGCGCGAATCCGCGGGCGAAAAATCCAAATTCGGCCTCTTCATCAGCGAGATTCTCGATCTGTATGCGCTGCTCAAGGAGCGCAACATGCTCGATTGCCTGCAGCTCGTGCATTGTCATCCCGGAAGCCAGCTGCAGGACATCCGGCGGGTGAAAGACGCCATTAACGAGCTGGCGCACGTGTACGCGGAGCTCAAGATCATGGGCGCGGGCCTCCAGTACATCGATATCGGCGGGGGGCTCGGCGTCGACTACGACGGCAGCGGCACCAACTACGAGTCGTCGATGAATTACACGCTGAACGAATACGCGAGCGATGTCGTGTACCGCATCAAGAGCGTCTGTGACGCGCGCGACGTCCCGCATCCGATGATCGTCAGCGAGTCCGGCCGCGCCATCGCGGCCCATCACAGTCTGCTGGTGTTCGACGTCTTGGGCGCCTCGAAACTGGATCAATTCAAGGTGTCGGGGCGGCCGGAGGAGGACTACCACGGCCGGCAGGAGCTGCCCCAACCGGTGCGCGATCTCATCGACTGCTACCGGTCGGTCAACGAGCGCCGGCTGGTCGAGTGCTATCACGACGCGCTGCAGGCGCGCGAACAGGCGCTGCAAATGTTCAACTGGGGCTATTTGAGCCTCGAATTCCGCGGACTCGCCGAGAAGCTCTATTGGGCGACCTGCGTCAAGATTCGCGACTACTGCCGCAAGCTGGACCGCGTTCCGGAGGAGCTGGAAAACCTCGAAGATATTCTGAGCGACATCTATTTCTGCAACTTCTCGGTGTTCCAGTCACTGCCGGACAGCTGGGCCATCGGCCAACTGTTTCCCATCATGCCGATTCAGCGCTTGGGCGAGCGACCGAGCCGCAATGCGGTGCTCGCCGACATCACCTGCGACTCGGACGGAAAGATCGACCGCTTCGTCAATCCGCGCGTGACCAAACGCACCCTCGAGGTGCATGAGCTCATCGCGGGCGAAGCCTACTACCTGGCGGCGTTCCTGGTCGGCGCATACCAGGAGACTCTCGGAGATTTGCACAACCTGTTCGGCGACACCCACGTGGTCCATATCCGGCTCCAGGAGGACGGCGGCTGGTGGATCGAGGAAGTCGTCAAAGGGGATACCGCAAATAAGGTATTGGAGTATATGGAGTACGACACCGACGAGTTGTATCCGGGCATCTCGCGCGACTGCGAGCGGGCCATTCAGGAAGGCAGAATGTCGCTCGCCGAGGCGCAGGCGGTGAAGCGCTTTTATGAAAACGAGCTCAACGGCTACGCCTATCTCGAGGTCGAGTAGCCCTAGTGTCCTGAGTTAGAAACTCGCTGGCATTCGAGCGCCGCTGCATCCCCGTCCGCGGCGTTGCTCCTCCCTTAAATACCTTCGGGTATTCGCGGTCGTCGCGCCTTGCGGCCGGGGCGCATCGACGCTCTCGGTGCTCAGCGAGTTTCTAACTCAGGACACTGGGTTACTTAACGAATTCTGGCGTTTGCCAACAATAATCCCCTGGCGTAGCATCGGATCGTAGGTCGTTCTCTGGCATTCCATGGCTCAAGTGCGCGACCTTAAGGTACGGGCTGCGCCGCTGCGGCAGTGGCGACGTCGTCCGCCGTGAAACCGCGCGCGAGCGGCATCATCCCCGCGCCTTGCGCGCACTGTCAGTGAGACCAGTTGAATGACGACGATCTATGTTGGCAACCTGCCCTTCACCGCTACAGAAGACGAAGTGCGTAGCCTGTTCGAGCGCTACGGTAAAGTCGAATCCGTCAAGCTCATCAACGATCGCGAAACCGGGCGCCCGCGCGGCTTTGCGTTCGTGGATATGGCGGCCGGTGAGGCACAAAACGCTATCCAGCAAACGAACGGCTTCCAGATGGGGGGGCGTCCGCTGCGCGTGAACGAGGCCCAAGAGCGGCCACCCCGATCCAAGCCCGCTGGTGGCGGTGGCGGTGGCGGCTCGCGCCGCTGGTAAAGGCGCGGGAGTAAGGCACCGATCGATCAGCCAACAGTAGATCCGATCGCGCCCTTAAGCGGCATTTGAAGACCCGCGATGGCGACCTTGGGGGTCCCCATGCGCGGGCGCGGTTGCTCACCACATTTCCTTGAGCTGTGAGACGACGTCCACCGCCCCTATAGCGTCCGAGCGCTCATGCGCGCGCAAGCTCTCGGCGCCGTGCAGGCTGCGGAAGGTGGTGTGCTCGAAGCAGGCGAGCACCTTGTCGGTCATGAACCGGCTTTTTGCGCCGTAGACATGGGCATCGCCGCCTTTGGCTTGTTGAGTGACCGCATACCTGAGCGGCGCGCACAAGTGCAGCTCATTGCGCGCGCGGGTCATCGCCACGTACAGTAAGCGTCGCTCTTCCTCGATCATCTTCGGCTTGCCGGCGGAAAATTCCGACGGAAAATTGCCGTCGGCGACGTTCAGGACGTAGACGATGTCCCATTCCTGGCCCTTTGCCGAATGGATGGTCGAGAGAATCACGTAGTCCTCATCCTTGGATGCGGAAGCGGATTTATCGCCGGTGACCACCGGCGGATCCAAGGTGAGTTCGGTGAGGAATCGCTCCCGGCTGGAATGCTGCGCGGACAAATGATCGAGCTGTTCGAGATCACCGGTGCGGCTGAATGCCGCGTCGTAAATTCGTTCCAATTGCGGCTTGTACCATTCGCGCACCAACCCGACCTGACCCGGCCAAGGGGCGCTGGGGTCGGCGAGCTTCTCCAGCAATGCGCAGAATCTCTTCCAGTCCATTTTGTTGGCCTGCGGCGCATCGAAGCCCGCCAGACTCTTGACGCTGAAGCCCTGCGCCTCGAAATGCTCGAGCGCCTGCTTGGCGTGAGCCGGGCCGATGCCGGGCACGAGTTTCAGCACCCGGAACCCCGCGACGGCATTGCGCGGATTGTCGACCCAGCGCAGCAGCGAGAGCATGTCCTTGACGTGCGCAGCCTCGAGAAACTTCAGGCCGCCGTACTTCACGAAGGGAATGTTGCGCTTCGTCAGCTCGACTTCCAGCACATCGCTGTGGTGCGAATTGCGAAACAAAATGGCATGGCGCTTCAATGAGCCGCCGATCTCGCACGTCGCCAAAATCTTCCCGACGATGTATTCGGCCTGGCCGACGGCGTCATCCAACGTCACGTAGAGTGGTTTCTGAGTGGAATGGCGCGTGCCGAGCAGCGTCTTGCGGTGCTGGCGAGCGCCCTCCGACATCAGGGCGTTGGCACAATCCAGCACCTGCTGCGTGGACCGGTAATTCTGCGCCAGCACCACCATATCGGCTTTCGGCTTGTAGCACTCCGCAAACCCCAGGATGTTCTCCACCGCAGCCGCGCGGAACGAATAGATGGCCTGCGCGTCGTCGCCGACCACGGTGACGCCGCTGCCGTCGGGCTTCAGCGCATGAATGATCTCGCCCTGCAAGGCGCTGGTGTCCTGATATTCATCGACCAGCACATGGTCGAAATTGTTGGATAAATTCTGCGCGAGCGCGGGGTTCTTCATCATCGCATGCCAGCAAAGCAGCAGATCGTCGAAATCCAGCACGTTGTTCTTCTGCTTGCGGGCGACATACTCACGGTACAGGCGAGTCAGATCCTGTTCCCATTCGCTGACCCACGGAAATTGCTCCTCGAGCGTCTGCTTGAGGGACAGCCGGGTATTGACCCGGTAGCTGTAGATCGACAGACAGGAGTCCTTGCGCGGGAAACGCTTTTCCTTGCCCGAAAAACCGAGTTCGTGCCGAATCACATCCATGAGGTCGGCCGCATCGGCGCGGTCGAGCACCGTGAATTTCGGATCCAATCCCAGATGCCTGGCGAACTCGCGCAAGATCCGGTTGCCCACGGAATGAAAAGTGCCCGACCACAGCAAGCGGGATTGCACGCTGCGATTGCCCATTTTGCCGCGGTCGGTCAGCACCTCCGTGACGATGGTCTGCGCGCGGCGAATCATTTCCTGGGCCGCCCGCCGGGTGAACGTCAGCATCAGGATGCGCGCCGGATCGACTCCGTTCAGCACCAGATGCGCGGTACGATGTGCCAGGGTGTTGGTCTTGCCGGTGCCGGCGCCGGCCAATATCAGCAAGGGGCCGGCGCTGATGCCCTTGTCCTTGGCGGGGGTGCCAAAGGTGGCCGCGCGCCGCTGCGCCGGATTGAGCGTATCGAACGCGCTGGCGGTCTTGGCCTTCATCATAAGAAAACTATACCGCTGAACTGTATATATATCCAGATCGTGTTACGTAATTCCTGGGTCGAGGATCGCTCATTTGAGCCGGCCGGTGCGAGGAGACAGGTCACAGGCGCCAATTATTTAGGGCCTTGATGAGTTCGGAGTACGCATCGGGCAAGCCGCCTCGCAAGCGTCGTCTTGCCGCTCGCCGGACTGCCGAGAATGATCGTAATATCCTTGAATTTACTCATTACTCTTCACCGCCAAGGGCCCACATGCTGAAACCAACGACGATCGCAAGCAGCCGTATCCACCGAGGTCGCGTGATCGATGTGTCCAGCGAACGGCTGAGATACGCCAACGGCCGGGTGCACGAGATCGATTTCGTGCGCCACCCGGGCGCCGCCGCGGTGGTGGCGGTGGATGAGGTCGGCCGCGTGTGCCTGGTGCGTCAGTATAGGCACGGCATCGGAGATTTCTTGTGGGAGATTCCCGCCGGCAAGCTCGATCCCGGGGAGGCCCCCGAAGCGTGCGCCGTGCGCGAGCTCAACGAGGAAACCGGCGTGTCTGCGCAGCGTTGGACTGCCCTCGGCTTGTACATTCCAGCGCCCGCCATATTCACTGAGGTGATCCACATGTACCTGGCGCGCGAGCTCGAGGTGGGAGCGCCGACACCGGACGCCGACGAGGAATTGGAGCTCGCGTGGATGCCGATCGGCGAAGCGATCGACAGGGTCTTACGCGGCGAATGGGACGACGGAAAAACCGCTTTGGGGCTGGTGCGCGCCCAATATCAGCTGCAACTGTGACGAGGCGCAAGATTCCGCAGCGTGGCAGTTGACTTGCGCTGAGCATTGCCAAAAATGGGTAGCATGAGCAAGCAACCCCCGAAACCCAACACCAAGGCTAGCGCGGTCTGCGCGAGTTCCGGCAAACCGTCCCGTGAAGTGCGGGTAGATCGGAACGTCACTGGTCGCGTGCAATTCGACGATCGCGGCAACGCCATTTGGGAGTGGTCGGTCGCCACCGGAAAATTCGGCCGCGAGGTGTCGAGCGAGCGCTTGCGGTCGCTCGAACACCCGGCTCTATCCCTTACCGAGGAGGCGCCGAAGCCGATGGGCCATGTCAAGCCGAATCCCCAGGGCACGGTGAAGGGCTACAACCCCTATGACAGCGGCAAGTTGGACAAGAAGCCGGAAGCGGCGCGCAAAAAGGATCTGCACCGCTTGAGCGAGTGGCTCAAGTTGAAAAAGCAAGCCGGCAACCGCGACGACGACTAGCGGCGAGCGGGCTAGGCGCGATCGGACTGGCCGCCCGCGATCCTCAGGACAGCGCGTAGCGCAGCTTGGCGGCGCAGCCCAAGCGGTAGAACTTACGCAATTCGCGCACCAATCCCTCGACTTGAGCCTTGCCGCGGTTCACGAACCGGCTTTCCAGCCGTCTGCAAAAATTCGCCGCACAGCGGTGCGCGGTCCGGTAGCGGTCGTATTGTTCCGGCTCGAGACGCTCGTCGAAATTGATCCGGTCGAAGAGCCACGCGTGCACCTGCGCCGGATAAGATCCGCCTTGTTGATCGGCGACCAGAAATACCGTCGCCGCATATTTGTCGACCTCGGCCTGCGTCTCCAGCTCGAGCAGCGACACCGGCGCGTCCCAATTCAGCCGCCAGGTCGAGTAGAGGAAATGGCTGACGCCTTCGAGCGCCGTGCAGTAGTCGGCCAGGTTGCCCTCCGTCAGAGAGCCCGTCGGATCCGCGTGCTCGAGGCGCAACAGCACGTTGGGGTCGATGTACAACGCCACTCCGGCGCCATCCACGGTCTCCGCAAGCAACAACTCCTCGTCTGGCGCGCGGCGGTCGTTGTCCGGGATCACGTCCGCGAGCTCGCGCCGGTCGGTCACCAGAAAATCGTAGACGTCGTAGTCGAACGAGACGTCGTAGAGGCGGCCCAACAGCGACTGCAAGCGGCGCAGCACCATGGCGGGCTCAATGCTCGAGGCGTAGACCGCCGTGCTTCACGGGCTGCACACCCAGGCGGTTGAGCAAGCCGTACGCGTGCTGGCTGCCGGACTTCATCCATATTTCATAGAGCCGCAGGATGTCCGCGTCCGTATGACAGTACGACATCTCGCTCACCTCGTTGAGCGCGTCCACCAGGCGCTGAAACTTCTGCGCAAGCTGCGCATAGATGGCCGCGATGCTGCGCCCGGCCAGGGTGCGCTGCATGGTGTCCGCCAATGACCCATAAGCATTCCCGCCCATCGCGATGTGATAGTCGATGTCGATCAATTTTCGGGCAAAGCTGCGCGCGAAGAATCCGGCGATGAACAGCGAGACGTCGCCCAACCGCTGCAGTCCGCGCTGCCGCGCCGCCGCGCTCGGCGCCTCGAGCGCTTCGGCGAGCATATGCGCCAGCGGCCTGATGCGCAGCCCATCGGGTGTCTTCTCGTACAGAGCGTCGGCGCGCGAGAACATCGTCAGCAGGTTGACCACGTATTGCTCGGCCTGTTCGTCGATGTCGAGGTGTTGGTGCTCGCTCGCTTCGTGAAACGCGTCACGAAAAAATTCACGCAGGGAACTGGCGGCTACCAGAGTCCGATCGGGCAGTGCTTGCATGCTCGGTGTCCTTTTGTGACCCGGCACCATCCTATCGGCAATGCGGACAAGAAGTGAAGAGGCAAAGTGCGAACTGCTGTGCGGAAATGCCTATAATTCCAGTGTTTTTCGTATCAGCAAACGAGCGCGTAGGCTGCTAACGCCGCGCGCGCCATTGTGGTGCTAGAGGATTTCGGCGAGCGTCGAAATGGTGCATGCCGGCGGCGCAACTCGCGCCGCGGTGCCGGATGCGGCCCGGAATATCTCAATCCGGCGGGTTACGCCAAGCACAACCCCATCGATTATGAGACCACGCTCGCTTGGATGGACCGCTGGACTCGGCATTAGGCGTCGAGGCCGCGCCATGCCGCCGGGTAATTCGCGCCGAGCTGCAAGATTCGATTAAGCACCTCGGGATAACGCATACCGGCGGTTAGCGCCGACTGCGCGAAGTCCTCGCCCGCCGATAGATTGGGATTCGCGTTTGCTTCGAGCGCGTACAAGGCGCCGTCCGCGCGCAGGCGAAAATCCATGCGTGCATAGCCGGTCAAATGCAGTGCCCGAAAGATGCGCTTCGACAGCCGTTCGAGCCGCGCCACGGTGCCCTCCGGCAGGTTCTCCGCGGCCGCGGTGGTAATGCCGTATTTCTGTTGATAGCCTCGGTCCCATTTCACCTTGCGGGTGGCGATGGCGGGCAGGTTTTCCGGCAGCGATCCGAAGGTCATTTCCCAGACCGGTAGCACCTTCAGCCGCTCGTTGCCGGTCACCCCGACATAGAGCTCGCGGCCCTCGATGTACTCCTCGACCAGCGCATCGGAATGAGTTTGCTCGTGAATGAAGGCAATCCGCTCCTTTAGCTGGCGCTCATCCACGACCACGGAGGCTTGCGCGATCCCGAGCGAGGCATCCTCGGTCGAGGATTTCACGAACATCGGAAAGCGCAGGCGCTTCGGAATCCGCGGCGTCCTGCCGCGGGCGAACACCATGAATTGCGGGGTCGGCACCCGGTGATAGGACAGCAATTGCTTCGACAGCACTTTATCCCGCGACAGCAGCATGCCGCGGGGATTGCACCCGGTATACGGCTGATGCATCAGTTCCAAGAAGGCGACCACATGCTGATCGTAGGTGACGATGCCGTCGAATTCCTCGAGCAGATTGAACACGATGTCCGGCTTCCAATCGATGATCGCGCGCCGCAGCTCCGACAGGTTATCGCTCAAGCCGAGCGGCATCACCTCGTGGCCGGCGGCCTTCAGATGCGAAATGACGTCGTATTCGGTGCGCCATTCGTCGATCTCTTTCTCGGACAGGCCGCGCAACGAATCCGGCGGCACCAGCGTGGCATGCACCAGCACCAGGGCCCGCATCTTCTTCACGGCGCGACCCGTCTCACAGCGCCACCCGCGGCAATTGGCGCTCTTCGTAGGACTCGGCCAGACGGCCGATGACCCACAGTAGATGCGCCTTCAGTTCGCGGCGCGGGCCGCGGATGTGCAGGTTCAAGGATTCACAGCGCTCGATCATCAGTCGCATGACCTGATGCACCAGGTATTCGCTGAAGGCTCCGGAGCGCACGATCTGCTGCCGCAGCGGATGACGCAGCTCGCGCAGCACGCTCGCCGCTTTCGGCGCCGAGCGCGAACGCGGCGCCGCGGTGAACACCTTGAGCAATAATTCGTCCGCGCCCGTGCGGCGCGGCATGCGGTAGCGTGCCAGCTTATCCTCGTAATGCTGGCGCAGCGTGCATGTCTCCTCGGCGATGTCCTCGATCCGGCTGCGGTCGATCACCAACGGTTTGGCCTCGCCTATTTCGGCGGCCAGCTCATCGATGAACTCGAGCTTGGCATATGCCGGCCATCCGAGGTATTCCCGGCGCCACGCCGACTTCGGCTTGAGCCAAACCGCGAACGTCTCCGCGAAATCCTCGGTGGGGTGCGCTTGGGCGTACCAAGCTCCCAAGTGCTGCACGAAGCGGCGGCTGCCCGGGCGCGGCCGGTAGGTGTCGGGATAGGGCAGCGATGCCGGCCCAAAGGCTTTGCGCCAACGGCCCTGCCGGCGCAGGCGATAGGCCGAGTCGATGGCGTGGCCCGCTTCGTGGCGCAATATGCGCATCAGCCAGTTGCGGTTGCCGCCTTCCGCTTCGCGCATCAGCCGCCGCTCGATGCCCATGAGCCGGCGGTGCGCGAGATAGAACGGAATCGCGATGCCGGGAATGCCGTCGGGGGAAAACCATTCCTGCGACAGCCAGAAATGCGGCCGGAAGCGGATGCCGCGCGTGTCGAGTTCGCCGTACAGCCGCTCGATCGCCCGCTCGAGATCGGTACCCTCGATCGCCAATTTCAGGTCGCAAAACCGCAAACTGAGCAATTGGTCGTCGGCGAGCGTTTCCCAGGGGTAATGCCGCTGCGAGCGGCGGGATCGAGGGGCGATGCGTCGGGCTTGCGGCACGAACTGCTCACTCGAAAATTGGGGCGAGCTTGGCCATGACCTCATCCATGATTGCCGCCGGCACGCTTTCTGAACTCCGAGCATTGCGCGCACGCAGTTGCTCTAGTCCCGCAAAATCGAACAGCTTCGGATCGGCGAGCTGCGAGGCCGCAACATTGCGCATGCTGGAGAAAATGGTCTCTATACGGCCGGGGAATTTCTGCTCCCAATCCTTGAGCATGTTCTTTACGACCAGGCGCTGCATATGCATTTGCGAGCCGCACAGCGTGCAGGGAATGATCGGGAAGCGACGCGCCGCGGCATAGCGCTCGATGTCGCGCTCCGCCACCAGGCACAGCGGCCGTATGACGATGTGCCGCCGATCCTCGCTCAACAGCTTCGGCGGCATCGCCTTGAGCCGGCCGCCGAAGAACATGTTGAGGAACAGCGTCTCGATGATGTCGTCGCGATGATGCCCGAGAGCGATCTTGGTGATCCCGTTCTCGGCCGCGAAGCGATACAGCGCCCCGCGTCTCAAGCGCGAACACAGGCCGCATAGGGTCTTGCCGTCCGCAATGACGCGCTTGACCACGGCATAGGTATTCTGCTCGATGATCCGGAACGGCACGCCGAGTGCGGTCAAATAATCGGGCAGCACCTCGGCGGGAAACCCCGGCTGCTTCTGATCGAGATTGACCGCGACGATCTCGAAGCGGATCGGCGCGCTACGCTGCAAGCGGAGCAGCATGTCGAGCAACGTATAGGAATCCTTGCCGCCCGATACGCACACCATCACCCGATCGCCGTCGGCAATCATCCGGTACTCGCCGATGGCTTTGCCGACGCAGCCGCGCAGCTGCGCCTCGAGCTTGTTGAAATTGTTCGAGCGAGGCCGCACGGCGACATGGACGGTATCGGCGGTGTTTGAGACGCTCACGGCGCTTCCAGGTATTTCGATTCGAGGTAGCGCAGGTAGGCCGAAGCAGTGAGCGGCTTGCCGGTGGCTTGCTTGATGAGCTCCTGCACCGGCAATCGGGCACCCACGCAGTGCACGTTATCGCGCAGCCAATCCATCACGCCGCCGAATTGGCCGGCCGCGATCTCCGCATCGAGAGTCGGGCGTTCCGCGCGCAGCGCCTCGTTCAATTGGCCCGCAATGACCGCTCCCAGCGCGTAGGAGGGAAAATAGCCGAAGTGCCCCACCGCCCAATGAATGTCCTGCAGACAGCCGTCGACGTCGTTGCTCGGACGTATGCTCAAGCGCTGCTCGATATTCGCGTTCCATGCCTCGGGCAAATCCGCAACCGGCAGCGTGCCGTCAAGAATTTTTTTCTCGAGTTCGTAGCGCAGCATGATGTGCACGGGGTAGGTGAGCTCATCCGCATCCATGCGAATCAAGCTGCGCTTCACCCGGATCAGATGCCGGTACAGATTCTCCTCGCTCCATTCATCGCCGCTCACTTGCAGGAATTTTTCCAGCAGCGGCTTCAAATACTTGACGAAGGAGCGGCTGCGGCAAAGATTCATCTCAAAGAGCAGCGACTGGCTTTCCTCGAGCGCCAGCCCGCGGTCGCGGCCCACCGGCTGATCGCGCCACTTGGGCGGCATTCCCAAGTCGTACATGGCATGGCCGGTCTCGTGAACCGCCCCCAGCAGACCGGAAAACGGATCGTTGGGGTCGAATCGGGTCGTGATGCGTATGTCGCCGGGCACGCCTTCGGTAAAGGGGTGTTCGCTCTCGTCCAGCCGGCCCCGATCGAATGGGAATCCCATGGCCTTGAGCACCTCGAGCGACAGCTGGCGCTGGCGAGGCGTCGTGAACTTGCCCGTCAAGGGCGCGGGGGCGCGTTCCGCCTGAACTTCAATGGCCTGATTGATCAGCCCCGGGAGCTTGCGCGACAGGGCCTTGAAAATGGTGTCGATATCCGCGGTCGAGATGCCGGGCGTAAATGTCTCGACCAGGGCATCGTACGGCGGCAAGCCGCGCGCCTGCCCCAGGAGCGCGGCCTTGTCGCGCACCAGATGCACGACCTCCTCCAAGTGCGGCGCCAGCAGCTTGAAGTCGTTGGCCTTGCGCGCCTCGACCCAGAAGACTTCCGCGCGCGACGTCGCCTTGGCCAGGCGCGCGATCAGCGACGGCGGCGTTGCGATGGCATGATCGCGCTGCCGGCGCATCTCGCGTAAATTCGCGCGCGGCCAATCCTCGAGCTGCGAGGCGCCGGCCTCGGCCCGCTCCAGCAGCCGCGCCACCTTCGGGGTCGTGAGCAGGGCGTGGTGTTCGGTCTCGAGCGCCGCCAATTGCTCGCCGCGCACGTCGGAGCTGCCGCGCGGCATCATCACCGCTGCGTCCCAACGCAATAAGGACAATGCGCCGCGAAACGCATGCAATCGACGAAATTCCTGTTCCAGCTGTTCGTAGGGGGTCTGTGCCATGATTCGCGTTCGCGGACGACGTTAGCCGATCGCTAGGACCCGAGGCCGAGATCCAAAAGGGCGCCGACCAACATATAACGAATGTTCCTTTCCCGAAACTCACCCAAGACGCTCAAGAAGTCCGTCGGCACGATGTTCGGGTCTCTACCGGGGCGATACCCCGATTTTTGATCATCACTTTACCAGACGGCCGCCCGATCCAGCCGGACTTCGGGAATAATTTTAATTATTTCAATTACTTACTGAAACGCCTTGAGCGAGAAGGAGCCGCTTTGGTGAAACGGCAAATCATTGAGGAACGCCAGGTC
>Ga0207927_1000050_pt1 | contig 45561 bp, 42 predicted proteins | sample NGESurdeep072012_2_FD_184456 | JGI IMG/M metagenome (GOLD analysis project Ga0207927, IMG submission 184456) | Arctic peat soil microbial communities from Barrow, Alaska - NGEE Surface sample 210-2 deep-072012 (SPAdes) | ecosystem: Environmental > Terrestrial > Soil > Wetlands > Peat ... | reverse complement strand
GGGAGCTAAGCCAGCACTTCAGCTGCCGCCCGATGCGCCTCATCCATCGCCGCATGCGCATACGGCGTCCACGCCGCATCCGATCCCGCCACTCTGATATTGCCAATCGCGCCGCGTGCCACTGCCTGCAGGTTCTCCGGCGCATTCGGATCTGTCAGCGGATTTATGTCGTAGGCGTAGCCGTGTCCCCAGCGGTTGACGGTGATGGCGGCAATGTCCCGGTCCGCATCGAATTCCCCCGGCCCCAGCATGCGCGTGAGTTCGTCGCGCAGCGCTGTTTCGAATTCCGAGAAGGGCCGGGTGTAGAGCACCTGGCGTGCCGCGCGCACCTCGGCGCGGCGGTCGGCCAGAGGCTGGGGCGCGTGGGGGGTGTGCGATAGATGGATGAGGATGGGCTCGTCGGGCGTCTTGGCGAAGCGGTACTTGCCCAGGCTCACCGGGTAGTCCAGCTTGGCGATGCTGTAGAAACCCGTCGGGTTGTTGATGAGGTGCACGCCCCGGTTCATCCACGGCCGCCAGTTGCGCACGGCCACAGTGATGTAGACCAGCGGCGAGCGTACGCCCTGCGCCAGCGCGCTGCGCTGGGCTGGCGGCACGTCGGGGCACAGGTACGGCATCATGGCGTAGAAGCCGGCATAGATGGTCTTCTTGCATCGGATGCGCCGCACCGCGCCCGCGCGCGAGTACAAAACGTCCACGCCGCCCTTGGCATTGCGCAGCTGCACCACTGTGCTGTTCAGGCGCAATCGAACGGAGCTGCGCTCACGATCCAGCTGGGCGTAGTCGAATTTGGCGGTGACGATGTCTTCCATGCTCGTGCCCGGCGCAACGCGCGGCATCAGGCGGCGCACCAGCAGGCGGGCGATGGACGCATTGCCGTCGGGAAAGTGATAAATGTAGGGCTCGAGCTCCGCCGCCAGGTCCTTGCTCGCGGGCAGGCCCAATCCCTGGAAGCCAGGGTAGCCGGATCCGGCCAGATACAGCGCGGGGACCAGCCGCCCCGGCAAGGCATACAGGTCAATGGGGCGGAAGTTGAAAAGGCGCACCACCGCCGGATCCATGTTCCAGTATTTCCCCAGGAATTCCGTGTACGAGATCCTGTACAGCGTATCGATCTTGGCCGATACGTCCATGCCCGGCATCACGTCGCGCGTGTCGGTATGCAGGCGCACCAGATCCTGGCGCGCTGTGTCGCTCAGCGGGCAGTCGGCGACGAACTGCGCGATGGGGCGGCCGTGATGCAACTCGGCCGGGATGTCGGTGGGCAGGGAGCGCTGCGGGTCGCCGGTAACCAGCGTGTCCTTTCCGTAGGTTTCGCGCGGGAAGAAGACTCCGGTTGAGAGGCCCAGCCCCGGGTAGAGCGGCGTATCGATGGCCTTCTCGAAGCGCTCCAGGCGCACGCCCAGGTCGGCGAGCAAACCCAGTGCCGTGGGGCTCCAGTACGACCTTGGTGACTGTATCGATTCGCTACCGCCATAGCCGATGAGCAACCGCCCGTCCACGTGGAACTCATTGCGCCGGGCATGGCCGCCGAATTCGTCGTGGTTGTCCAGGATGAGCACACTGGCCGCCGGCCGGGCCTTGCGCAGGAAATACGCCGACGAGAGCCCGCCAATGCCCGCGCCCACCACGGCAAAGTCCACTTCCTCGCTGACTGGGTAGTCGTCGATGTTGAACTTTGCGCCATCGCGCAGCGCATGACCAACCGCAAGGTCGCCATCACGGCTGCCGCGCATGCCGGTCCCGCCCGGGGGGTAGTCAGCCTCGGTACCGGCCCGCCCCGCCCTCGGCAAAAGACCGGAACCGGCAATGACGCTGCAGGCAACCCCATCGATGAAATCCCGGCGCGTAATGCCGCTGCTCATGTCTGTCCTTTTCGATTTAATGGAAATTTTCGCCGGCGTTCGCTTCGCGGATATCGTCTCAACGATCCCACGCATGTGCAAACAATATCAAGGTTCCGCATAGGGTCCTTGCGTATCGCACGGCGTAGCGAATCACGGTCTCACACGTCGATCACGCCCCGGGGACCGATCAAGGCGTATAGTTATAAAGCTGCACTCTTAAAGAAGGGCGGCCCGCGCGAGACCCGCTGAGGAGGACTATGCACAGTGCGCAACTATGCGTAGTTCACGGTGCCGAAGCATTCCAGATGCGGCGTCCACAGCATTTTGAACAGACGCGCACTTTGCATAGTTTCGCACTGTGCATAGGGGTCGTTAAGCGCCCAATAGTCTGCGTGCTAGCAACGACCCCATGTCTCGGCGACCGTCGGCGACAACGTAGATTACAACTTGTTTAGCGTGCACTCGATAGATTAGTCGGTAGGGTTTAAAGAAGATTTGTCGATATTCCGAGATTCCAAGAGAGCGCAACTCGTTTACGTAAGAACCGCGGTCGGGAGACGTTCTGAGAGCATCAGTCGCCTGGACGAGCCGGTCGAGGACGTGGTCTGCGCTGTCTCGGGAATCGTGCTTCGCAATGTAATAATAGATCTCCTCCAGGTCGCGCTCCGCGTCCTTCGTCAGAGACACCTCGTAGGGCATTACAGGCTGGTAGCCCTGGAGCGCAGCCGATTCGCGACCTCGCTTACCGGGGTGACCTCGCCTCGTTCAACCTGTTGGCTGCCGAGCGCAAGGATTTTCAGTAGCGCCAGCGTCTCTTGCGTCTCCTCGTAAGAGGCAACGTCCTGAAGAACAGCCTTGGCTTCGCCATTTTGAGTGATGATCATGGGCCTACGCTGTTCCTCCAGCACTTGGAGGACCTCGGCGGCATTTGCCTTCAAGTAGCTGATGGACTTGATTTGGGTCGAGTAGCGCACGGCGGCTCCAAGGTATAACCGGACCTAATATAGTCTTTTTATGGTCCTGCCGCAATATCCCAGGCGGTTCTACAACGCATTGGGAGAAATTCGTCATGCAACAGTTATAAGAAGGATCTAGCGAAAGGCTTGGTACAGGCCATTCGCAAGCAGGCCGGATTAAAGTGAGGACGTAGATTGGTAGTGTCTCAGTTTGAATTTGACATGCTTGAGCGGTCAAGTGCGTATTCCGCTCAAAGTGAACACCGATTCCAGGCCATCGTGAACAGTCCAGTGGTGTTGGCGACCGGTCCCCGCCGACCTCGTTAATCTGTTCACGATGAGGCAATGAAGAGCGGAATCCGGCCTGTGTGGCGATTTCTCATCGACCCCCCCGAAACTTGTCATTTTCGCTTCTAGGTTTCAGCCGATGCGTATTTTCGGCTATAGGAAGGTTCTCGTTATGGACCATTGAACGGTGTAATATGCAAACTGTGCAACACCGAAGACTGCCCATGTCGCATGACACGGAAGGCCCCACCCGCGGGCGGGTGGCGAGATTCCTCGATGATCTGCAAGCGCGCGGAGATCTCGTCGTGTCGGTTGACGAGGCAGCCGAGCAAAGCACCCTGTCCAGGATCGCCGCGCAGCGGCAGCTCGAGCGGCTCGCGCCGCGCACTACCCGGCTTCCCGGGCGGCCGTCGGCCTTCCTGATCGTACCTCCCGAGCATCGGTTGCGCGGCGCACCTCCTGTCGCCGCCTGGCTCGACGAATACTTGCGCGCGCAGGGCCAACGCTATTATGTGGGGCTTCTCTCGGCTGCGGCCCTGCACGGCTCCTCCAACCAAGCCGTCCAGGTCACGCAGGTGCTCCTGCGCCGGCCGCGGCGGCCCGTCGCCGTCGGGAAGATTCACCTCGATTTCTACGTCAAGTCGAGGCTCGAGTTAACGCCGCTCACCGAGATTCCAGGGCTCCCGGCACCACTTGCCGTCAGCAGTCCCGAGGCGACCGCGCTCGATCTGATCGCCTTCAGTCACCGCCTCGGCGGCATTGAGCGCGTACTCGAAGTCATCCAGGGGCTCAAGGGCGCCATGACAGGGACGGGAATGCGAAGCGCCCTTCGCGCCGGCGTCGCGGTCACCGTGATGCAGCGGACCGGGTACGTGTTCGAGGTTCTCGGGTTCGATTCGCTTGCGGACATCGTGCGGCAAGCTCTTCCGAAGCGCTTTCCGCCGGCGCTCCTGCAGGCGCACGGCCAGCGAGCGGAAGGCCCCGCCCGCGAACCCTGGGCCATCGTCGATAACACCCAGCTTCGTCGTAGCCGAAAGTGATCGTGCTCACCCGAAAGGACCTACTCACCCACGAAGTCGTGGTGCCGTGGTCCGAGCCGTACCAGATCGAGCAGGACCTGCTCCTCTGCCTCGCGATGCGCGCGATCTTCGAGGACCGGTTCCTCTCAGGCCAAGTCGCGATGCGCGGCGGAACCGTCCTGCACAAGGTGCACCTCGCACCTGCGGCCCGCTATTCGGAAGACATCGACCTCGTCGCCGTCGGCGACCGCCCCGAGGGCCACATTCGAAAAGCCTTGCTTCGCGTCCTGCGCCCGGTGCTCGGCCGCGAGCGATCCTCGGTCTGGGATTCGGTGCAGCTCGCGGTCCGAAACGCCGCGAAGCCCTCGCGAATCCTGCGCTGCATCTACAAGCTCCCGAGCGTTGCGCAACCGGGGCGCGAGCTCACGATCGAGGTCGAGGCAAATGTGACCGAGCGGATTCCGCACTTTCCCGTACAGCGTCTACCTTTCACCGTCGAGTTTCGTGGTGCGAAGCTCGGGACCGATCTCGTTTCCTACAACATCAACGAGATGCTCGCGACGAAAATGCGGGCGCTGTTCCAACGGAAGAAGGGTCGCGACCTCTTCGACCTTTACTGGGCGCTGTCCGCCCAATCCGCGGTTCCCGTGTCGGTCGCCGAAATACTCCAAGCCTTCGATCACTACATGCAGGCGGAAGGCGAACTGGTGGCGCGGGAGAGGTTCGTCGCCCACCTACGTCAGTGCCTCGCCGACCGGGCAGGGTTCTGCACCGACATCGACTCATTCCTGCGGCGCGATCTCACCTACGATCCCGACGTCGCCGGCGCGTTCATCGAGCAGCACCTTCTCGGGTTGCTGCCGGAGTGATTCGACAGAAGCAATGGCGGGTACGTGGATCCGGGCAAAGAATTTCTGGAAAAATTGGGCATTCAGATCACGGGGCCGGGTCCTCCTGGACCGAATCAGGTCCCGATGCCCAGAAGCCGTCCATCACCCGTTGGCGAGAACAGTCACCCTGTGATTCCCATCGCCGTTTTCATGATCATCGATGCCGGCACGGCATCGTATTTAGAATTTCACGACACACCCAGAAGCGTTCATGATCACGCTGGAATCGTGTTCACGTCCCGCTGATATCCGCGTTCACGTTGCGCTGGAAACCGCGAATTCGATGGACTGGAATATGCAGTCAAGCTTGCCATGGCACACTCGTGCATGGCTACAAAACCCAAACGTCCCCGCGATACCAACCAGCTCGCCAAGTTCATTGTAGACCTGGTGACCGGCGAGCAAACCGAAGCCAAGCCCACTGAGGACGGCAAAGACCCTGCGGCGGTCGCGCTAGGGCGAAAGGGCGGATTAAAGGGCAGTAGGGCACGGGCACAAAAGCTTTCATCTATTCAACGATCTGAGATCGCCAGGAAAGCAGCGTTAACTAAGTGGCGCAGATAAATTTCCTTAAGTGGGAATTGCTTCGTTATTAGAAGATCCTCCAGATCTTGCTCTAGCAATCATTCTTTTCACTTCGGAATTGGAATGTGTTTCATATATTTCTATGTCGGGATGCGACAGCGCAAACACTCGAAAAATTTCATCGGCAAACGCTTGACCGATTGTCGGTACATTTTCAAAATCAAAAATAACCATTTTGAATAATTCGATTCGCGCCAAAAGTCTTTTGGCCTGTGAACGGGAGATTAAATTTTCGTTTCCATAACGCGCGAGATCTACAGGAACAACCGTCTTAGTGAAACCAAAATCATCGCCAGATGTATAGTGGCCAAATACTTTTGCGGCTGTCCTCGAAGTGTGATTGTTCAGTTTCATCCAAACCGCGGTTCCAGATTGGAACCTATCTCGCTCTAGTAGCCAATCATGTTTATCGCTAAATTTATGCGAGAAAAATAGACCACCCGAAAGAATGTCGAATTCATTGAACATTCTGGATGAGAAAAAAATTCCCTCTCCGGTATGGCGCTTAGGGTCCGTCGTCAGTTTTCCTTTAGCCAATTCGAGAATGGCGTGTCGTTCATCTAAAAGATTTAATGCTGTTTGAATTTTCTTAAAGATCCCAACGCCATCGTCTCTTATGAGAATTTCCGTAGTTATGGCGGTCTTCGATATCGAAACGTAGATTGATTTACCAGAGGAATGATCTATTGCATTGTTAAACATTTCAGTAAAACCGTATTGCCAAATATTAAGCACGTTATCGGGCATCTCACCGAGAGTTTTGCTTATGTTGTCTCTCCACACCCTATCTTCCGCAAGCTCAGGTGTGATCTCGTAGTGCTCCCGCCATTCAAGTAGTGGCGCTAACTTGTAAATGCGATTCCGAGTTTTCCCAGACTCCAGAATCGCGTGCTCCAACGTTAGTCGTTGGAGATGCTTATTTACCGCTTGACGTGTAATTCCAAAATGTTCTGCGGTTACTTTGCTTAGATCACCTGGATGTTTCTCAAGATGTTCCAGAATGAACCGACGAACATCCTCCCCCCTGGCGCGCACTCTTATCATATGCAATTAGAGTCCTTCTATTTGTCAACCTTTAGCTTGACATTGACAACCGTATGAAGCAGTATTGTCAACCATAAGGAGATGATTGTCATCCCTATGAACAAGCTACATCTCGCAAAGCGCGCTCAGATCCTCGGTCTTCTTGTTGAAGGCAATAGCTTACGCGCAACTAGCCGCCTTGCAGATTGCTCAATCAACACCGTGACCAAACTCCTGGTGGATGTTGGTGCCGCATGCGCTGAGTACCAGGATAAGACGCTCCGCAACCTGACGTGCAAGCGCATCCAACGCGATGAGATTTGGGCGTTTACCTACTGCAAAAAGGCGAACCTCGCGAAAGCCCCCGCCAGACAGGGCTATACTATATGTACATTATGCATATATAATAACTTATGAGTCCGGAGTTTGACCCGAAGAAGAACGAGGCGAACATCGCCAAGCACGGCGTTTCGCTGTCCGAGGCAGACGGCGTGCTGCTCGATCCTCTTGCAATCACGGTTGAGGATGGTTCTGCCGAGGGCGAGGTACGATACGTTACGATCGGTATGAACTCCTTTGGCTCACTGATGGTGGTCGTTTGGACTGAACGAGAGACCGATGTACGGCTGATTTCGGCTCGAAAGGCAGAGCCGAAGGAGCGAAGATCTTATGAAGAAAGAATATGATTTTTCCCGCGGCAAGCGCGGGGCGGTGTTATCGACGGCCGGCAAGACCAGGATCACGATCTATCTGGATGATGTGATCTTGGAGAAATTCAAAGCCGAATCGGAACGCACTGGCAAGGGGTACCAGACGCTCATTAACGAAGCGCTGGCAAAGCATGTTGGCAACACTGAGCAGCCGGTGACAGCTGCCCAAGTGCGGAAGATCGTGCGAGAGGAGCTGACGCAAGCGCGCTGAAGTCAACGGGCGGCATCTGGGGGTAGAGCTTCGACATTCCCACCGATAGGAGAAGTTCGCCATTTCCTTGCCCGGCGCGCATTTGTGATGCCGCAAAGCGGCCTTTCGCCGGCGGCAGCAGAGGGTCGAGATTTGCCGGATGCCGGCGGCCCCGGTTCCTTTCGCTGAATGGGATTAGAGAAGCAAATCGGTCGCTGATCGACCAGCAGCGGACGATCTAGGCGCTCAATTGCCTGCCGAAGGGCGGACTCTCGGCGGATTTTGATAGCGTTCTTGCAGCGATCATCGTGATCTGGTAGGTTACATGTAACCAGTCCGGAGAACACCATGCCGAATACTTCCCGCTCTTCACGCGACAAGGTTCGACTGCACCGTGAACGTTTGCGCGCCCGGGGATTAAGGCCAGTACAGATATGGGTACCGGACGTCCGTGCCCGCTCGTTCATCACCGCCGCGCGCAAACAGTCCAAAGCGGTTGCATCTAGTAAGCATGCCCGGGTTGATCAACGATTTATCGATGCTGCTTCGGAGACTTTCGACGCATGAAACGCGGTGAGATATGGACCGTGTCAGGAGGCGCACCGTATGCAGGTAAGCCGCGCCCGGCGGTGATTGTGCAGGAGGATCGATTCGAAGCAACCAGTTCGATCACGCTCTGCGTGTTTACGACTGATCCGACCGAGGCCCCCTTACTGCGAATGCTGGTGGAACCCACCGACCGCAATGGCCTGAAAAGTGCTTCCCGGTTGATGATCGATAAAATAACTACCGTGCCGAAGGCGCGGATCGGCAAAAGGCTTGGCAAGCTGAATGACGAGGATGTTGTGCGATTGAACCGCGCGCTGACGGTATTTCTCGGGCTCGCCAGATAGTGCCAACGCGAGGCGCTGGTGATTCAGGTCTGGAACAGCGCTGATCAAATGACTAGGATCCCCTAGACCTCGCGACCGCCCTCCCCTCAACCGCTCAGGTGAAAGGGTTTAAGAGCCGCACACCGGTCGGCGCATAGTGGGCGATGTTGCGAGTGACCACGATCAAATCGCAAATCAATGCTGTGGCCGCAATTTGCTTGTCCAGCGGATTCTCAGGATTCGGAGCGCGCAACCGGCCCCACACCTGGGCCTCATCCTCATCAAAGGGAAGCACGGCATCCGCATAGTCCTTCGTGATGCGGCCCAGCCATCGCTCCAGCCGTCCCGCTTGCACGGCGTCGCCCCGATGCCGAATCGACTCCACGCCCTGCCGAAGCTCACCGATCGTGATCGCCGACAAATAAAGCGCCGTATTGTCTCGCGCGGCGGCATCAAAGAATGCCCGCACTCCGGCATTGGCTTTTTCGCCGCGACGCGCCTCGCTGATGACATCCGTGTCGATCAGGTACACCTCAGCCTCTTCGGTCGAATTGCTCGCGCCTAAAATCCTCATCCTCGCCGACATTGGGCATCGCGGCTAACACCTCCGCCAGCGGACGTCGACGCGGACCCCGCAGCACCGACTGAAGAATCTCCCGGTGCTCTTGTTCGGCGCTCCGATTGTGCTTGGCAGCCCGTTGCTTCAAGGCCTTGACCACATCGTCAGAGAGATTGCGAACCATGAGTTGGGCCATCGGTAGGCTCCTTGGGGTGCTGCTATCAATGCTAGCAGTGACACAAACCGGATGCAAGCAATGCTAGCATTCAACAAATGGCATTCGGAATGGCATTGCACTTGTTCCTCCCAATACGAGGAAATACTGACGCAGAATAAGAATATCGCGCTCGCCCTACTCCCGCCTCGGATTCAGTGCAAATCCGAGGTGCAAATCATATCTCGAATTATCATTGAAAAACACGCGTAAGTCCTTGGCGGAGAGGGTGAGATTGACTCGGGCCATCCTGGCCCTCGCCCTGCGGGCGCGCTGCGCGACGTCCAAAATCGCTCCAGGCGATTTTGTCGAACCCACGGCTTCGTTTTGGCGGAGAGGGGGAGATTCGAACTCCCGAAAGTCTTGCGACTTTGCCGGTTTTCAAGACCGGTGCATTCAACCGCTCTGCCACCTCTCCGGCCGCCTTTTAATACTACCTTAAGGGGCATGAGGAGGGCGCAGAGGAACACCCCGACCCCAGCCGTGCCCTTCATTGGCGAAATTGATGCGCCTGGGCGGCAGGCGCATTGAAGATCGGGGATGCACCCCTATATAGGCACGGCTGCTCCGGCACACCAAGGGCCGGGGTGCTAAAATGGTCACAGGTAAGGACAGAGGATTAATCTTCATGGCTAATTTTCCGAGCAACAACGCGGCATTTCCGGGCACGGCGGTCGATAGCCGCAGCGTTTTCATTACGCGCACTTACACCCACCTGGTGGCCGGCATTCTCGGCTTCATCCTGGTGGAACTGGGGTTGTTCGAATCCGGTCTCGCGCCGCAGATCGCCCGGTTCATGTTCGGCTTCAATTGGATGCTCATATTGGGCGCCTTCATGCTGACCGGATGGTTGGCGTCGCGCACCGCGCAAACCAGCAATTCGATCGGCATGCAGTACTTTGCCTACGCCGTGTATGTGGTGGCGGAGGCGCTCATATTCGTGCCCCTGCTCTACATCGCCGATGCGAAAGCGCCCGGCACGATCGACAGCGCCACGTTGATAACCTCATTGGGCGCCGGCGGCTTGATGTTCGTCGCCCACCGCACGCGCAAGGACTTTTCCTTCCTGCGGGCGATTCTGATGTGGGGCGGCATCCTGGCGCTGGTGGCGATCGTCGGCGGCGTGGTCTTCGGCTTCCAGCTCGGAACCGGGTTCTCGGTGTTGATGATCGGATTCGCGGGAGCCGCGGTTCTTTACGATACCTCGAACATCATTCTGCACTACCCGGAAGACCGTTATGTGTCGGCCGCGATGCAGCTGTTCGCATCGATCGCTCTGATGTTCTGGTATGTATTGAGCTTTTTGTTGGGCAACCGCAAGTAATCGAACCCCTCAAGTCAGCAGCAGCTCCCCGCCCATGTAGGGGCCGAGCACGGACGGTATCGCGACGCTACCGTCCGCCTGCTGACCATTCTCCAGAATGGCGACCAAGGCGCGCCCGACGGCCACGCCCGAGCCGTTCAAGGTATGCACCAGCTCCGGCTTGCCGGTTGAGGGATTACGCCAACGGGCCTGCAGCCGCCGCGCTTGAAACGCTTCGCAATTGCTGCAGGATGAGATCTCGCGATAGCGCTGCTGCGAGGGCAGCCAGACCTCGAGATCATAGGTCTTGGCACTGCTGAACCCGACATCCCCGCCGCACAGGGAAATCACCCGGTAAGGCAATTCCAGCGCCCGCAGCACCGCTTCGGCATGACCCGTGAGCTCTTCGAGCGCCGCGTAGGACTGCTCGGGGCGCACGATGTGCACCAACTCCACTTTCTCGAACTGGTGCTGTCGAATCATGCCGCGCGTGTCTTTTCCGGATGCTCCGGCTTCCGAGCGGAAGCAAGGCGTGTGCGCCACGTATTTGAGCGGCAGCGCGCCGGCGTCCAGAATTTGGTCCCGCGCAAGATTCGTGACCGGCACTTCGGCGGTCGGAATCAGAAAGAATCCCGGGTCGCCCGGCACCGCGAATAAATCCTGCTCGAACTTCGGCAGCTGACCGGTCCCCACCAGCGCCGCGGCGTGCACCAGGTACGGCACGTAGGCTTCACGATAACCATGCTGGCTGCCGTGCAAGTCGAGCATGAACTGTATGAGAGCTCGGTGCAGCTTCGCCAGGCGCCCGGTCATCACCACGAACCGCGCTCCGGAGATGCGTCCCGCCGCCTCGAAATCCATGCCGAGCGGTTCGCCGATCGCCACGTGATCCTTCGGCTCGAAATCGAATTGCCGCGGCGTACCCCAGCGCCGCAGCTCGACGTTATCGGCCTCGTCACGCCCCGCGGGAACGCTCTCGTGAAGGATATTCGGCAATCCCAATTGAATGCGGGCCAACTCGGCTTGAATGGCCTCGAGTTGTCGGTCGATCGCTTGCAGTTTCTGCCCCAAGGACTCTCCGAGAGCGATCAAGGCAGCCGCATCCTGTCCTTGCGCCTTCGCCTGGCCCACTGCTTTCGCATTGGCATTGCGTTCGGCACGCAATCGGTCGACCTCGATTTGCGCCGCCTTGCGTTGCCCTTCCAAGGCGGCGAGCCGCGCGACATCGAGCACAAAACCGCGCCGCGCCAGCTCGGCGGCCACTGCCGGCAAATCGCCGCGTAACAACTTCGGATCGAGCACGATGAGTTTCCTTATCGGTCGCGCGCACGGCGCGCCGCCAGCGCTTCGCCGATCTTGATTTCCAGCCCGCGGGGTGCGGGCACGTAGTAGCGGCGGTCGGTCATGTCGTCGGGGAAATAGCGCTCGCCGGCGGCATAAGCATCCGGCTCGTCGTGCGCATAGCGATAACCCTTGCCATAGCCGATTTCCTTCATGAGCCGGGTCGGGGCATTGCGTAAATGCAGCGGCACCTCGAGCGAACCCAAGCTCTCCGCATCCGCCTTGGCGGCATTGTATGCGCAGTAGACGGCATTGCTCTTCGAGGCGCAGGCCATGAAGAGGATGGCCTGTGCGATGGCCAGCTCGCCTTCCGGGCTGCCCAAACGCTCGTACACCGCGCATGCCTCCAAACTCAAGGTGAGAGCGCGGGGATCGGCGTTGCCGATGTCCTCGCTCGCCATGCGCAGTGCCCGCCGGGCGATGTAGAGCGGATCGCAGCCTCCCGCCAGCATGCGGCACAGCCAATACAGGGCGGCATCCGGATCGCTGCCGCGAACCGACTTGTGCAGCGCGGAGATTTGATCGTAGAAATTCTCGCCGCCCTTGTCGAAGCGCAGGTAGGTGCTGCCGATGACCGCGCGCATCGTGGCCGCATCGAGCCGGTGGACGGCGCCCTCCGGCACACTCAAGTCGGCGGCGGTCTCCAGCAGGTTCAGCATGCGCCGCGCATCCCCGTCGGCCGCCGCCAGCAGCAGTTCCCGGGCGCCCGGCTCTATTTGTAGTTGCAAGGTCCCCAGGCCGCGCTCCGCATCGCCGAGAGCGCGATCGAGCAGTTTTCCCAGATCCTGCGCGGTGAGCGGCTTCAGCACGTAGACCCGCGCCCTCGACAACAGCGCGTTGTTCACTTCGAAGGAGGGATTTTCCGTGGTCGCGCCGACGAAGATCAGCGTGCCGTCCTCGACGTAGGGCAGAAACGTATCCTGTTGGGATTTGTTGAAGCGATGTACCTCATCGAGGAACAACACCGTGTCGCGTGTGCCGCGCAGGCTCCGCGCCCGCTCAACCACGGCACGGATGTCCTTGATGCCGGCAAGCACCGCCGACAAGGCAACGAACTCGGCCCGAGCCCCCGATGCCACCAGACGCGCCAGAGTCGTCTTGCCCGTTCCCGGGGGTCCCCACAGGATCATCGAGTGCGGCCGGCCGGATTCCAGTGCGCGGCGCAACGGTGCGCCCGCGCCCACCAAATGGGGCTGACCGACGAATTCATCCAGGACGCGCGGACGCAGCCGATCGGCCAGCGGCCGGTAGCTGCCGTCGCCGAGCGCGGTCACGGGGCGCGCCCGATCACATCGACTCCCGGCGGCGGTGAGAATGTAAACAGGCCGGGAGCGAACTGAGGGTTGCGGATCGGGTGAGTGAACTTGAGCTGCGTGATTTGATTGAGCTTGTCGGCGAGGAACATCGACGCCAATTCGCCGTGCCGGTCGAAGCCGATGCGCACCAGCTGGAAATCGGTCTCCGGGTGCTTGGGAATGAGTTGAAACCACCGCAGTCCGCCGCTCGACGGCAGTTCCGTGATGTCGAACTGGCCGCTCACCGAACCGCCCGAGAGCAGCATCGCGGGCGTACTGGCGAGCGTTGAGTCCACATCGCGCACATTGGCCTGAGCCAGATCCTTGTCGTAAAACCAGATTTGCTTGCCGTCGGCCAGAATCATCTGTTCGGACGGCTGCTCGTAATCCCAGCGAAATCTGCCCGGACGCTGCAGATAGAACTTGCCGGAGGCGCTGCGCAACACCTTGCCGTGACCGTCATCGATGGTTTGTTCGAATTCGGCCGACCAGGCCGACAGGCCGGTGAGATATTTCTCGACCTCGGTCGCGGGCGATGCACCGGCGAAGGCATCGCACAGCACACCCAGCCACAACACCAGCGCGGTGGCCGCCAGCCGGTATCTCGCCATGGGCCTCATTCCTCCGGCGGCGCGGCGCCGAAGATTTCGCGCGCACCGTTCGACTGCAACGGACCGACCAATCCGGCCGCCTCCATCGCCTCGACCAGGCGGGCCGCGCGGTTATAGCCGATCTTCAATCGCCGCTGCACGCCCGAAATGGATGCCTTACGCGTCTCGGTGACGATGCGCACCGCTTCGTCGTACAGCGGGTCCGCCTCGGCATCGATGAGACCGCCTTCCGCACCCTCCTCCTCATCGCTCGCAAAGCCGGGGATCGGGGTTCGCGGACCCTCGAGAATCTCCTCGATGTAGACCGGAGGCGATGCGGCCTTGAGCCCGGCCACCACCCGGTGCACCTCCTGGTCCGACACAAAGGCGCCGTGGACGCGTGTCGGAATGGAGGTGCCCGGCGGCAGATACAGCATGTCGCCGTGGCCGAGCAAAGACTCTGCGCCGCTTTGATCGAGAATGGTGCGCGAATCCACCTTGGCCGACACTTGAAACGCGATGCGCGTCGGTATATTGGCCTTGATCAGCCCGGTGATCACATCCACCGACGGCCGTTGCGTCGCCAGGATCAAATGAATGCCCGATGCTCGAGCCTTTTGCGCGAGGCGCGCGATGAGTTCCTCGACCTTTTTGCCGACGATCATCATCAGATCGGCCAATTCGTCGATGACGACCACGATGAACGGCAGCGTGGTCAGCTCCGGAACGTCCTCGGCCACGACTCCCGGCACCGCCTGCATGACCTTCTGCAGGCGGATCGGATCCTTGATCGGCTTGCCGCCCTCTGCGGCCTCTTTTACTTTGCGATTGAAGCCGCCGATGTTGCGCACGCCCAAGGCCGACATCAGCTGATAGCGCCGCTCCATCTCCGCCACGCACCAACGCAACGCATTGGCCGCCTGCTTCATGTCGGTCACCACCGGCGACAGAAGATGCGGAATCCCTTCGTAGACCGACAGTTCCAGCATCTTCGGATCGATCATGATCATGCGCACGTGTTCGGGCGTCGCCTTGTAGATCAGACTCAGGACCATGGCATTGATGGCGACGGATTTTCCGGAACCCGTGGTGCCGGCAATCAGCAGATGCGGCATGCGCGCCAGATCCGCGACCACCGGCACACCGCCGATATCCTTGCCGAGCGCGAGGGCGAGCGGCGAGGTGACCTCGTCATAGGGCTTGGATTTGATGATCTCGCCGAGCGTGACGATCTCACGCTTCTCATTCGGTATCTCCAGACCGACGACCGATTTGCCGGGAATGATCTCCACCACGCGCACGCTGATGGCCGAGAGCGCACGCGCAAGGTCCTTGGCGAGATTGCTGATTTGGTGGACCTTGACGCCGGGCGCCGGGCGCAGCTCGAAGCGCGTGATCACCGGCCCGGGCTGAACCGCCACCACTTCGGCCTCCACGCCGAAGTCACGCAGCTTCAGCTCCACCAATCGCGACATGGCCTCCAACGCCTCGTCGGAATAGGACTGCTCGCGCGGCCGCGGCTCATCGAGCAACGACAATGCCGGCAATTCGCTCGACTTCGGGGCGTCGAATAACGGCACTTGCCGTTCGCGCTCGAGGCGCTCGCTCTTTTCCGGCACCGGCGCCGGCGCCTCGATGCGTGGCGGGGGGCGACTCGCGACTTTCTTCTGCTCCTCGCGCACCACCCCCTGACGCGCCTGCTTGCGCTGCTGGCCGAACGCCAGCTCTCGCCGTTGATCGATTGCTGCGCGTGCCCAGTCAATGCCTTGCAAGACCCACGCGCCGAGCTTGTCCATGACTTCGAACCACGAGACACCGAGGAACAGCGCCACGCCGGCCAGCCACAGTCCGAGCAAGAGCAGCGTCGCTCCCAGAAAACTCAACCCCCGCGCAGCGCCCCTGCCCACCAGTTCGCCGAGCACGCCGCCGGCGCTGTTCGGCAGCGCCGCTCCGTCCCAGTGCAGCGTCGTAAGCCCGCAGCTGGCGAGCAAAGTCAGCACGAAGCCGGCCCCGCGCAACAGCGTGCTGAGGCGCGAGCGGGCGTCGGGCAGCGAGTGATCCATGTGCACCAGCCATCCGGCATACGCCAGCATCACCGGGAACAGGTAGGCCGGCCGCCCGAACAAAAAGAGAAAGAATCCGGCGAGCCAAGCACCTATGGGTCCTATCCAATTGCTCACCGGGCCGGGTTCACCCGTGTCCGAAAAGCCGGGGTCGTGCGGCTGATAGGACAGCAACGCCAGCAGCAGCAACAGGGCCAGCGCGCATAGAATCCACAACGTGCCCTCGCGCAAGGAGCGCGCCATGGCAGCGGAGAGCTTCAGGTGCTGTTTCGGATTCTTCTGGACGGCGGCTTCGGTCAATTCTCGATCCTTAATTATATATAGCGTCTAACTATTTGAATATTATGCAATAATAACCGAGTCAGCGGATTCCCACCAACACCCTCGGCTTAAAGCATGCACGGGCTCGTTCGAACTGGCCCGCGCCCCCGGATTTACATACCATGAGGCAGCGGCGCTGAACACCGGCGAGGCATATCTGAAGAGAGGCAAATTATACATGAGCGTTGTCAGCCACCGTCCACTCATCATCCTGGGCTCGGGTCCCGCGGGGTACTCGGCCGCAGTGTACGCGGCTCGCGCCAATCGCAAGCCTGTGCTGATCACCGGCCTGGAACAAGGCGGCCAGTTGATGACCACCACCGATGTGGACAATTGGCCGGGTGACGTGGAACACCTTCAAGGTCCGCAGTTGATGGAGCGCATGCGCCGGCATGCCGAGCGCTTCTATACCGAGATCGTAGCCGATCACATCCATCGAGTGGATTTGCTCCCGCGTCCGTTTCGCCTGGTTGGCGATAACGGCGAATACACCTGCGACGCCTTGATCATCGCGACCGGTGCATCGGCAAAGTATCTCGGCCTGCCCTCCGAGGAAGCATTTCGCGGCAGAGGCGTGTCCGCCTGCGCCACCTGCGACGGCTTTTTCTATCGGGGAAAGGCGGTTGCGGTCGTCGGCGGCGGCAACACCGCCGTGGAAGAGGCGCTGTATCTTGCCAATATTGCCTCACAGGTCACCCTGGTTCACCGCCGGGACAAACTGAGGTCCGAGAAAATCCTTCAAGATCGGCTATTTGCGCTTGAAACCTCAGGTAAGGTAAACATACTTTGGAATCACACGGTCGATGAAATCCTGGGCGATGCGGCCGGGGTCATCGGGCTCCGTGCGCGCGGCGTGCCCGGCGGCGCGACTCGCATCCTCGAGGTCGACGGGGTGTTCATCGCGGTCGGCCATCAACCGAACACCCAGCTGTTCGACCGGCAGCTCGATATGCGCGGCGGCTACATCGTGGTCAAGGGAGGCAGCGATGGGGACGCCACCGCCACCAGCGTGGCCGGTGTTTTCGCCGCCGGCGACGTGGCCGATCACGTCTATCGACAAGCGGTCACATCGGCGGGCACGGGCTGCATGGCGGCACTCGATGCGGACAAATACCTCGAGCGAATCGCGGCCGAGCCACGCCAAGAACCCCTCGCCGCCCGCGCGTGAATCAGTATCGGCCGCGGTTCATCGCCAGCATCGCCGAGGTTGAGGCGGCCGATTGGAATGCGCTCGCGGCGCGCAGCGCAGCGGGCCATCCCTTTCTGCGGCACGAATTCTTGTCGGCTCTGGAGCAATCCGGCAGCGTCAGCGCGCACACCGGTTGGGCGCCGAAACATCTGCTGCTCGAGGATTCGCACGGCCGCATGGTCGGCGCAATGCCCTTGTACCGAAAGTCGCATTCCCGCGGCGAATTCGTGTTCGACTTCGCCTGGGCGAACGCCTATGCCCAGCACGGCATGAGGTATTACCCGAAGCTGGTCGCGGCGGTGCCGTTCACGCCGGTGACCGGGCCGCGCTTTCTGGTCGGTGCGGCGGCCGATGAGCGCGCCATCACCGCCGCCTTGATCCGGGCGGTGGGCGAATACGTACGATCCGAGCGACTCTCTTCCTGGCACGTATTGTTCCCAATCGATGAGGATCTGGCAGCACTGCGCCAAGCCGGGTTCATTGTGCGGCGCGACTGCCAGTTCCATTGGCAGAACCGCGGTTATGGGTCCTATGAGGATTTCCTGGCCACCTTTACCGCCGAGAAGCGCAAGAAAGCCAAGCGCGAAAGGCGGCGCGTGGCCGAGGCGGGAATCGAATTCGACACCCGTTTGGGCGGGGACATGGATGAGGCCGCGTGGCGTGTGGTCTATCAGTTCTACGCCGATACTTTCCATCGTCATGGGCACGAGCCGTATCTCAATTTGCAATTCTTCAAGCTGGTCGCGGCCAGCCTGCCCGAATGCTTGATGCTCAAAGTGGCGCGCCATGGGCGCGAGCCGATCGCGGCGGCCATCTTCTTCGTCGGCAAGGACGCTCTATTCGGGCGCTACTGGGGCGCAGGCGGCAATTATCACAGCCTGCATTTCGAGGCTTGCTACCACCAGGGCATCGAGTACTGCATCGCCCAGGGGCTGCAAAGATTCGAACCCGGCACGCAGGGCGAGCACAAGGTTCCGCGCGGCTTCGTGCCGACGCTCACCAGTTCGGCACACGACATCGTCGATGAGCGTTTTGCGGCGGCGATTCGTGATTTTGCCGCGCGCGAAGCCCGTGGTGTCGCGAGCTACGCGGCCGCCGTGAACCAGCATGTCCCCTATCAGCGCTCGGCCATCGAGGGATTGCAGCTCTGAGCCGGCTGGTGTGGCTGAGCGAACAGGCCGATCCGAATTGGTTCCCGCCACTCGAGCAGGCGCTGCGCGAGCCGCCGGGACTGCTGGCCGCCGGCGGGGATCTCAAGCCGGCGCGGCTGTTGGCCGCCTACGAACGCGGCGTGTTCCCCTGGTATTCGGCGCAACAGCCGATTCTGTGGTGGTCGCCGGATCCGCGCATGCTGCTGCTTCCCGAGGAATTCGTGGTCTCCCGCAGCCTGCGCAAAACGCTTCGAAACGGCCCCTTCACCACCCGCCTGGACAGCGACTTCGCAGCCACCATCCGCGCCTGCGCGCAGCCGCGCCGATCGGGACCTGACACCTGGCTGCATGAGGAAATGATCGATTCCTACCAGCGCTTGCACAGCCTCGGCTTTGCCCACTCCGTTGAAGCGACTATCGGCGAGCGCCTGGTCGGCGGTCTTTACGGCATCCAGTTGGGCGGCGTATTTTTCGGCGAATCGATGTTCAGCCGGGAGCGCGACGCCTCCAAGGTGGCCATGGCCCGCTTGGTCGAGGAGTGCCGCAGCCGCGACATCCGCCTGATCGACTGCCAGGTCGCCAGTTCCCACCTCGCGAGCCTCGGCGCCCGGGAGGTCTCGCGAGAGCAATTCGTGGCGTTGCTGCGCCGCTACGCCCGCCGTGCGCCGTGCGGCAGCTGGAGCGCTCAGCCTGCGTAAAATTGCATTACCAGGGTGCTTTATGCACAATGCGCCCGGCTTATCCCAACCCCGCGCACAACAAGGACGCATGTCAAAAGAAGAGGCAATTCAGTTCGAGGGCGAAGTCGTGGAAACTCTGCCCAACACCACCTTCCGCGTCAAACTGAAAACCGGCCATGTGGTCACCGCCCACATCTCCGGCAAGATGCGTAAAAACTACATTCGCATTCTGACCGGCGATCAAGTCACCGTGGAAATGACCCCCTATGACTTGACCAAGGGCCGCATCGTCTACCGCGGCCGTTAGGAGCCTGTCTCAACTTTCGTGCGACAACAGCGCCGGTTCGTCCGCGGCGCGCGTGTCGAGCTTTAGCTTGTCGCCGTCCTCGCTCACGGTCACTTCCACGTGTCCGCCCTTGACGAGTTTGCCGAACAGCAGCTCTTCTGCGAGCGGCCGCTTGATGTATTCCTGAATGACCCTCGCCATCGGTCTTGCGCCCATCTTCGGATCATAGCCGCGCTGCGCGATCCAGCGCCGCGCCAGATCATTGACCGAGAGCGAGACGCGCTTTTGTTCGAACTGCGCCTCCGCTTCGATCAACAGCTTGTCGACCACGCGTTCGATCGTGTCCTGATCGAGGCTGCCGAACTGAATGACCGAATCCAGGCGATTGCGAAATTCGGGCGAGAACAGGCGCCGGATCGCTTCCATGCCGTCCGATGCCGTATCGGACTGAGTGAAGCCAATGCTCGGTCGGCTCATTTCGAACGCTCCCGCATTCGTCGTCATGATGATGATCACATGGCGGAAGTCCGCCTTGCGGCCGTTGTTGTCGGTCAGGGTGCCGTGATCCATGACCTGCAGCAACAGATTGAAGACATCCGGATGCGCCTTCTCGATCTCGTCGAGCAACAGCACGCAGTGCGGATGCTTGGCGATGGCTTCGGTCAACAAGCCGCCCTGATCGAAGCCGACATAGCCAGGAGGCGCGCCGATGAGGCGCGAAACGGTGTGCCGCTCCATGTATTCGGACATGTCGAAGCGCACGAACTCCACGCCCATGGCGAGCGCCAGCTGCCGCGTCACTTCAGTCTTGCCGACCCCGGTCGGACCCGAGAACAGGAACGAACCCACCGGCTTGCGCTGATCGCCCAGCCCCGAGCGCGACATCTTGATCGCGGCCGCCAGCGCTTCGATCGCCTTGTCCTGGCCGAAAATGGTCAGCTTGAGATTGCGCTCCAAGTTCTTGAGCACATCCCGGTCGGACATCGACACGTTTTGGGGAGGTATGCGCGCAATGCGCGCCACGATGTTTTCGATCTGCGTCACGGTTACCGAGGCTTCCCGATTCGCGACCGGCTTCAGGCGCAGTTTGGCGCCCGCCTCGTCCACCACATCGATGGCTTTGTCGGGCATGTGCCGATCGTTGATGTGGCGCGCGGCGAGCTCCGCCGCCGCCCGCAGCGCGTCGTCCTCGTATCGGATGCCGTGATGCTCTTCGTAGCGCGACTTCAGTCCGCGCAAGATGTCGACCGTGTCCTGGATCGAAGGCTCGGTGATGTCGATTTTCTGAAAGCGCCGCGCGAGGGCATGGTCCTTCTCGAAAATCCCGCGATATTCATTGTAGGTGGTCGAGCCGATGCATCGCAGTTCGCCGTTGGCGAGCGCCGGCTTGATCAGGTTGGAGGCGTCCATGACGCCCCCGGAGGCCGCGCCGGCGCCGATCACGGTATGAATTTCGTCGATGAAAAGAATGGCCCCGGGCAGCTTCTTGACTTCGGCGAGCACGGCCTTCAGGCGCTTTTCGAAATCGCCGCGGTACTTGGTACCGGCGACCAGCGAGCCCATATCCAATGAAAATATGGTGGCATCGAGCAGCACGTCCGGAACCTGATTCTCGACGATCATCCGCGCCAAGCCCTCGGCGATCGCGGTCTTGCCGACGCCCGCTTCGCCCACATACAGCGGATTGTTCTTGCGCCGGCGGCACAGTATCTCGATGGTGCGCTCGACCTCGATCTTGCGGCCGATCAGGGGGTCGATCTTGCCCTTGCGGGCCGCCTCGTTGAGATTGATTGCGTATTTTTCCAAGGCGCTGCCGCCGTCCCCCTCACGCTCGGCATCGCCGGCAGCTCCGCCCTCCTCCCGCTCGCTGCGTTCTTCGCCGCCCGCTTTGGACAGACCGTGCGCGATGAAATTGACCACATCCAGGCGCGACACGTCCTGCATGCTCAAGAGGTAGGCGGCATGCGACTGTTTTTCGCTGAAGATCGCCACCAAGACGTTGGCGACCGTGACCTCCTTCTTGCCGCTCGATTGCACGTGGAACACCGCCCGCTGCAATACCCGCTGGAACCCGAGCGTCGGCTGCACGTCGCGATCCTCGCCGCTCGGCAGGCGCGGCGTGGTCTGATCGATGAATTGCTTCAGTTCGGTCTTGAGTTTCGCGGCATCTGCGCCGCACGATTTCAAGACCTCGCGGACTTTCGGGGTATCGACGATGGCGAGCAGCAGATGCTCCACCGTCATGAATTCGTGGCGCGCCTCGCGCGCGCCCGCAAAGGCATCATTCAAGCAAAACTCGAGTTCTTGACTTAGCACTTTACGCCTCTTCTAGCGTTGCCATCAACGGATGCTGATGTTGTCGCGCATATGCGATCACTTGAGCCACCTTGGTCTCTGCGATTTCATAAGTGAAGACTCCGCACACTCCTTTACCCCTAGTATGGACCTCCAGCATAACCCGGGTCGCTTTGACGCGGTCCATGGAAAAAAAGCGCTGCAGGATGTCGACCACGAATTCCATGGGCGTGTAGTCGTCATTGATCAGCAGTACCTGATACTGAGGCGGGCGCTTGAGCTTCGGCGCCGCTTCCTCGACCACCAAGCCGGTACTTTCTTTCCCGCGTTCAATGTCACTCATGAGTTATCAGTTTATAGGGCGCACTTTCCCGCTTTACAAGCGGCGTACACAAAAGCCGCGACCGGGAGCCCCTGTCGCCAAATAGTGTCAGTCTACTTTAACAAGTATAAACAAATGCTTGAGCGCCCTAGCCGGTAGCCCGTATGATTAGGCAGTTGCAGTTAAGGTACCCATGGGCGCGCGGTGAGTCCGCTTGCGTACTCTTTGGCCACATACATCGCGATAAACGCGCACGGTCCTCATATGCTTGATACGCGCACAAACGACTGGTTGTCCCGCCTGCGCGGCAATGGCCCGCATCTGGCCTCGCTCGGGCTATCGGCGCTGATCGCGGCGGAGCTGGCCCGTGTCGCCCTTTCGCTGCTCGGGGGGCCGGTCAAGTCCCCGCAGCCGGTCATCGCAAGGGGCGCTGAGTTGCAGCAGCGCCCGGCGGCCAATGTCCCAGCGCTGATCATGGCGCATCCGTTTGGCGTCCGCCCAGCCGACCCCGGTGCGCAGGATCCGGCCAATGCCCCGCTCAGCAGCGCGAATTTGGTGCTGGCCGGCACCATTGCCACCCAGGATCCGAAGCACGGCATCGCGATCATCAGCGACGGCGGCCCCTCGAAGGTCTATTCGGTGGGCGACAACGTGAGCGGCGCATCCCTGCATTCGGTCTATCTTGACCATGTCATACTCGATCGCAACGGCAGTTTGGAGACCTTGCTGCTGCCGCGAATGCTCCCGGGGGACCGCAGCATCGCCTCGGCCCGCCGGATGACCCCCGACCCGCGCACGCTCTCGGCGGTCAACAACATACGCCGCATGGTGCAGCAGGATCCCGGGATACTGGATCAGGTGATGCGAGTGGTGGCATCCTACGACAACGCCGCCGGCAAATTGCGCGGTTTTCGCGCCTACCCGGGCCGAAATCGCGCCATTTTCAACAAACTGGGTTTGAAGCCTGGAGACTTGGTCACGGCCATCAACGGCCAAACCCTCGATGATCCGCAGCGCAGCCAGGAAGTATTCAATACCATTCAAACCTCCGACCGCGTCACCGTAACCATAGAACGGGGCGGCCAGAAACAGGATATCAGCCTGAACATTGCCCAGGTTGCGGCAGACGCCACCAAGGATCTGGAGGTCGACTCGGCCGGAGCCGCCGGGGCGGCGTTACGCGATGCGCAGGCCGGACCGCGCGCAGGGGCGTTTGGCCCGGCGCCGCCGATTCCTCAACCCGACCCCAACGAGCAACAAAACCAATGAGCCGCGCGCTGGTCGAAGGGCGTGCACGGTTCGTATACGATCCATTCACGGGTAGTCCATGATACTGAAGTCATTCAATCCGCACCGCATCTTGCGCACGGCGGCGGTCGGCGCCCTGGCGGTGTTGCTGGCGTCGGCCGCCCTGCCGGCGGCGCCTCCGCCGCGGCCGCAGGACGGCGCGACCATCACGCCGAACTACAAGGATGCCGACCTCAGCCAGATCATCCAGGCGGTCAGCGAGGTGACCGGCAAGAATTTCATCATCGATCCGCGCGTGAACGCCAAGGTCACCATGTTGTCGGCGACGCCGATGTCGGCGGCGGCGTTCTACGAAGCGTTCCTGTCGGTGCTGCAGGTGTACGGCTATGTGGCGGTGCCCGCGGGTAAAGTCATCAAGATCATCCCGAATACCGACGCCCGGCAATTGCCGTCCATCGATCTGCCGAGCGATGTGAGCTCGTCCTCGGACGAGATCGTGACGCAGATCATCACCATGAAGAACATCAGCGCGGCGCAGTTGGTGCCGCTGCTGCGGCCCTTGATTCCGCAGCAGGGGCATCTGGCGGCCTATCCGAGCGGCAACATGTTGATCATCTCGGATCGCGCCAGCAACGTCAGCCGCATCATGAAGATCATCGAACGCATGGACCAGAGCGGCGATGAGCCGATCGATGTCGTTACGCTGCACAACGCCAGCGCGACCGAAATGGTGCGCACCATCAATCAGTTGAACCAGGGTGCGGGCGGCGCCGAAGCCGGCGCCGCGATCAAAATAGTAGCCGACGAACGCACCAACAGCGTGCTGATCAGCGGCGAGAAGTCGCTCAAGCTCAAGGCCAAGGCGTTGGTGCTGAGCTTGGATACGCCGCGCGCGGGCAGCGCCGGCGACACCGAGGTGCGCTATCTGCTGTACGCGGATGCGGAAAAGCTGGCCGACAAACTCAAGGGGCAGGCCTCGGCCACCTCCAAGGCGCAAGCCGGCCCGGGCTCTCCCGCCGGGGCACCGCCGGCGGCCGGCGGCGGCGGCGGCGGCGGCGGCTCCAACGTCGATGCCAGCGTGACGATCTGGGCGGACATTCCCACCAATGCGCTGATCATGACGGCGCCGCCCAAGATCATGAAAAACCTGATGGCGGTGATCGACAAACTCGATATCCGCCGCGCGCAGGTCGAGGTCGAGGCCTTGATCGTCGAGGTCGCCGTCAACAAGAGCGCGAATATCGGCGTGCAATGGCTCCTCGACGGAGGCACCAACCTGGGCTACGGCGTGTCGAATCTGCCCGGCAGCGCCGGTACCAGCATCGTCAATCTGGCCGCCGCCGCCGCCGGCGTGTTGAGCGGCAATACCAGCAGCACGCTCACCGGAACCAACACCAGCGGCGCCACCTCGGGCCTCACCACGGGCTCGAGTGTCGCCTCACTGATTCCGAACGGCGGCACTTTCGCGCTCGGCACCTACAACTCGAGAACGGGCAAGGGGTTCGCCGCCCTCATTCAGGCCCTGCGCAGCGACGGCACCAGCAACATCATCTCGACGCCGCGGGTCATCACCATGAACAACGAGGAAGCTGAGGTCAAGGTGACCCAGGAGATTCCTCTGATCACCGGGTCATATTCGAGTTCGACCGCGGCCGTGAACGGCACCACGAGCCCCTTCCAGACCATACAGCGCGAGGAAGTCGGCACGATACTCAAGGTCACGCCGCATATCAGCGAAGGAGACACCATCCAGCTCAAGGTCGAGCAGGAAGACTCCTCGCCGGGCGCCAAGCTGGCGAATTCATCCGATATATCGACCAACAAGCGTTCCATCAAGACGACCATCCTCATCGAGGATGGGGGCATCATCGTGCTCGGCGGCTTGATGCAGGACACTGTGACCGAAAGCGAGGATCGAATACCCGTGCTCGGCGCGATACCGCTGCTCGGCAACTTGTTCAAATCGCGCAGCGGCTCGCGCCAAAAGAGCAATTTGTTGGTTTTCCTGCGCCCAAAAATCCTGCGCGATCAGCCCGCCACCGAAGCGGTCAGCGCCTCGAAATACAATGAGATTCGCCAGCAGGAGCGCGATCTGCACAAGGGCAAGGTCTGGCTGCTGCCCGGCGAGAAACAGCCCTCGGTTCCCCCAATCTCGCCGAACCGCGGCCCGACCATCATCGCCCCGGCGGCGCAACCGGCGCCCGGCGCGCAGCCGGCCCCTGCGGCACAGCCCGCCCAGTCGAATGCGCAGCCGGTGCCTGGCGCACAGCCGGCCCCGGCGGCGCAGCCCGCCCCGCCGATCGCGCTGCCGGCTCCGGCCGCTCAACCCGCCCCTGCTGCCCAGCCCGCCGTCGGTCCGCGGCCGTTGAACCCGCCATGAGCGCCGAACTGCAAGCGCCGCCGGCGCAACGCAAGCTGTCGTTTCCGTTTGCCAAGCGCCACGGCGTGCTGGTGCGCAGCGTGGCCGAGGACTACGCCGACACCGTGTGCCGTCCGGGCATCACCCCGCAGGCTCTGGCGGAGGTGCGCCGCTTTGTCGGCGTGCCGTTGAAGCTCGAGCGCGTATCGGTGGAGAAGTTCGACTCGCTGCTGCGCATCGCGTACGAAGCGGGCTCGGGGGCGGCCATGCAGATGCTGGAGGGCCTGGACGACAATACCGACCTCGCCCATCTGGCCGAGGACATCCCCGAATCCTCGGACCTGCTCGAGAGCGACGACGAAGCGCCCATCATTCGCTTGATCAACGCCTTGCTCACGCAGGCGGTGAAGGAAAACGCATCGGATATCCACATCGAGCCGTACGAGAACCGCCTGGTCATTCGCTTTCGCGTCGACGGCGTGTTGCGCGAGGTGCTGCAAACCAAGCGCGCGGTGGCGCCGCTGGTGGTGTCGCGCATCAAGGTCATGTCGAAACTCGATATCTCGGAGCGGCGCCTGCCTCAGGACGGCAGAATTTCCCTGCGCATCGCCGGCCGCGCGGTCGACGTACGGGTCTCGACGTTGCCGTCCGGGCACGGCGAACGCGTGGTATTGCGCTTGCTCGACAAACAGGCCGGCCGCATCGAACTGACCTCGTTGGGGATGGATCGGCGCACGCAAGACATCATGGATGAAATCATCCACAAACCTCACGGCATCATCCTGGTGACCGGACCCACGGGCTCCGGCAAGACCACGACCCTGTATGCCTCGCTCGAGCGCATCAACGACAATACCCGCAATATCATGACGGTCGAGGATCCGATCGAGTACTACATCGACGGCATCGGCCAGACCCAGGTGAACACCAAGGTCGAAATGACCTTCGCGCGCGGTCTCCGGGCGATCCTGCGCCAGGACCCGGATGTGGTGATGGTGGGCGAAATCCGCGATTTGGAAACCGCGCAAATCGCCGTACAGGCGAGCTTGACCGGCCACCTGGTGCTGTCCACGCTGCACACCAATACCGCCGTCGGCGCGGTCACGCGCCTGCGCGACATGGGCATCGAGCCGTTCCTGCTCTCCTCGAGTTTGATCGGCGTCCTGGCGCAGCGTTTGGTGCGCGTGTTGAATCCGGCCACCAGGGAACGGTTCACGGCCGGGGAATACGAACGCCGGTTGCTGAATCTCGACCCGCACGGCGGGCCGGTGGAACTCTTCCGGCCGAGCGCCGAGCCCGGGACCGGCTATAGCGGGCGCACCGGCATCTACGAGCTGATCGCGGTCGACGATCACATGCGCACCATGATCCACGACGGCTCCTCGGAACAGGACCTGGAGCGCTACGCGCGCACGGCCAGCCCCGGCATTCGCGATGACGGGCGACGCAAGGTCCTGGCGGGCGAAACGACCCTGGAAGAAGTGCTGCGCGTCACCCGCGAGGACTAGGAGCGGAGCCTGATGGGAGCCTTCGAATACACGGCCCTCGACGCCCAAGGGCGGGAGCGCAAAGGGCTGATCGAAGGGGATACCCCGAAGCACGTCAGGCAGCTGCTGCGCGACAAGCAGCTGCTGCCGGTCGATGTGCAGGAAGCCGCGCAGCGCGAATCGAAACGCGGCCGCGGCCGCCGCTTCATGCGCCGCGGCCTCTCGACCCTGGACTTGGCGCTGTTGACCCGCCAGCTGGCGACGCTGCTGCGCTCCGGTTTGCCGCTCGAGGAATCGCTGCAGGCGGTGGCCGAACAGACCGAAAAGCCGCGCGTACAAAGAATCGTGCTCGGTGTGCGCAGCAAGGTGGTCGAAGGACACCCGCTGGCCGAGGGCCTGCGCGATTTCCCGCAGGCTTTCCCCGAGATCTATCGGGCGACGGTCTCCGCCGGAGAGCAATCCGGCAAACTCGATCTGGTGCTCGAGCGCCTCTCCGATTACACCGAATCACGCCAGGTGATGGGCCAGCAGGTCAGCAATGCCCTGGTCTACCCGATCGTGCTCATGGTGCTGTCGTTCGCCATCGTCTCCTTTCTGCTGGCGTACGTGGTGCCGCAGGTGGTCGCGGTATTCGAATCCGGCCATCAAGAACTCCCCATCGCCACCCGCATATTGATCGCTAGCAGCGATCTCATCCGTCACTACTGGTTCTACGGGCTGATTTTCCTGGCGGCGGCCACCTGGCTTTTTTTGCGTTGGCTCAAAGCGCCGGAGGCGCGCCTGCGCTTCGATCGGCTGCTGCTGCGGGTCCCGCTCGCCGGCAAACTCATTCGCGGACTGAATACCGCGAGATTTTCCCGTACCTTCAGCATTCTGACCGCGAGCGCGGTGCCGGTACTCGAGGCCTTGCGCATTTCGGCCGAGGTGGTCAACAACCTTCCCATGAGAAACGCGGTCGAGGAAGCGGCGCTGCGGGTGCGCGAGGGAGCCCCGATCGGCAAGTCGCTGGCGGCGCGCAAGCTGTTTCCACCCATGATGATTCACCTGATCAGCAGCGGCGAGAGCAGCGGCGAGCTGGAGAAGATGCTCGAACGAGCCGCGACCAATCAGGAGCGGGAGATGGACGGCCTGCTTTCGACCATGACCAACCTGCTGGGGCCCTTCATGGTGGTGTTCATGGGCGCGATCGTCATGTTCATCGTGATCGCACTGTTGCTGCCGATATTTCAACTCAACGATCTTGTCAAATAACGGAGTGTGCGCCAGGGTATTGCGCGCAAGGGGTCTTTCCGTTTATAAACCGCGCGTGGCTGGTTCACAGGTGAAGCGCAAGCGTTGGTAGCATGAGCGAAAAACCCGAATCGGACGAATTCGAGGAAGAGGACGCAGAAGACACCGCGCCGGGTGACGATGTTGACGTGGATCACATTATGCGCGACGTCGAGTCGCAGCGGCGGCGGGCGCCCAAGGGCGCCGAACCCACATGGCGGCGTCTCGAACGGGTGATGGAGGAGCGGCGCACCGCCGAACTGCTCAGCGATTTCGACGACTACAAGATCGGCGATGCGGAGCAAGGTGCGCCGAATCCGGCCGAGAAATCCGGCCGCAAGAAGAGGAAGGCCCGCTGAACCATTCATCGAGTCAACCGATCAGGGTGCGGTTTTCTATCGTTCGGTCAGTGAAAATCCCGCGATTCGACCGCCAGGTCGCCGAGCAGCGCCGATAGATTCGTCAGGCGTTGCGCGATCACATGCAGCACGTCGCCCTCGCGCTGCAGCTTGCCGCGCACCTCGAGCAGGCGCGATTCGAGCAATGCCGCGCGCTGCGCATTCGCCACGCGCTCCCAGACGATCAAATTCACGTGGCTGACCTCATCTTCCAGGGTGACGAAGGTCACGCCGCCGGCGCTGCCCGGCCGCTGACGCGTGATGACCAACCCTGCGGTCGTGACCACTTGACCATTGGGCCGGCCCCAGAGTTCTTCGGTCGGAATGACGCCGCGCTCATTGAGCTTGCCGCGCAGCAGCGACAGCGGATGACGCCGCAGCGACAGCCCGAGGCTGCGATAATCGGCGATGATATCCTCGCCTTCGCGCGGCGCGCGCAACAGCGGAATCCCCTCTTCGACCGCCGTTTGCGCGCTCAGCAGGGGCAGCGCGCGCTCGACCCCGCTCACCTGCCACACGGCGCGATGCCGGTGTCCGGCAAGGTCCGCGAGCGCGTCGCTTGCGCCTAGCGCTTCGAGATCGCGGCGGTCGAGCGCCGCCCGTTCGGCAAGATCGGCAATATCGGTAAATGCGCCCGCGGCGCGCGCGGCGAGCAGGCGGTTCGCGCCTTCGCGCGATAAATGCCTCACCAGCCGCAACCCCAAGCGCAGCGCCGGGCGGCCATCCTCGCGCCGCTCGAGCGTGCAATCCCAGTCGCTCGCCGCCACCGCAACCGGTCGAACCTCGACATCGTGCGCGCGCGCATCGCGCACCAATTGCGAGGGCGCATAAAAGCCCATCGGCTGACTGTTGATGAGCGCCGCGCAAAATGCCGCCGGTTCGTAACGCTTCAGCCAGGCGGATGTGTAGACCAGCAGCGCGAAGCTCGCCGCGTGGGCCTCCGAAAATCCATATTCGCCGAATCCCAATATCTGCTTGAATATTTGACGCGCAAAGCTTTCCGGATAGCCGCGCTCGCGCATGCCGTCGATCAATCGGCGCTCGAAGGGTTCCAAGCCCCCCTGGCGCTTCCACGCCGCCATGGCGCGGCGCAGCCGGTCCGCCTCGCCGGCGGAGAAGCCGGCCGCAACGATCGCGAGCTGCATGACCTGCTCTTGGAAGATGGGCACTCCCAAGGTGCGCTTGAGCACCGCCTCGACGGCTGCGCTCGGATAGCTCACCGCCTCCTCATGATTGCGGCGGCGCAAGTACGGATGCACCATCTCGCCTTGGATCGGGCCCGGCCGCACGATCGCCACTTCGATCACCAGATCGTAGAAATTGCGCGGCCGCAAACGCGGCAGCATGGCCATCTGAGCCCGCGACTCGATCTGGAATACGCCGACCGTATCGGCGCGGCAAATCATGTCGTACACCGACTCATCCTCGCTCGGCACACTCGCGAGATCGAGCTCCCCCGCCACCGCAGACGAGCCGCCGTAGTCGTTGATCAAGCGAAACGCCCGGCGTATCGCGCAGAGCATCCCCAGTCCGAGCACATCCACTTTGAGCAAGCCCAACGCGTCCAGGTCGTCCTTGTCCCACTCGATGACCGTGCGTTCCGGCATCGCGGCATTCTCGATGGGCACCAGCTCATCCAGGCGGCCGCGCGCGATCACGAAGCCGCCCACGTGCTGCGAAAGATGGCGTGGAAATCCCAGGATTTCCGCCGTGCGCGCCATGAGACGCCGCGTTTTCGGATCCTGCGGATCGAAGCCGCAGTCGCGGATGCGCTCCGGATCGATGCGCGGCCCGTCCCACCATTGGATGGCGCGCGCGAGCCGGTCCACTTGCGCAAGATCGTAGCCCAATGCCTTGCCGACATCGCGCAGGGCGCTGCGCGGGCGATAACAGATGACGGTGGCGGTGAGCGCCGCGCGCTCCCGGCCGTATTTGCGATAAATATATTGGATCACCTCTTCACGCCGCTCGTGCTCGAAATCGACGTCGATGTCGGGCGGCTCGTTGCGCTCCTTGGAAATGAAGCGCTCGAACAGCATCGCCATGCGCGAGGGATCCACTTCGGTGATCTGCAGGCAATAGCAGACCACGGAGTTGGCCGCGGAGCCCCTGCCTTGGCAGAGAATTTTCTGCGAACGGGCGTACTCGACGACATCGTGCACGGTGAGAAAGAACGGCTCGAACTTCAGCTCGGCGATCAGGCGCAATTCGTGCTCGATCGCTTCGCGCACGGCGCGGGGCGCCCCGCCCGGCCAGCGCCTGGCGCAGCCTCGCTCCGTCAAGGCGCGCAGGTGGCCGGCCGGCGTTTCCCCCGCCGGCACGATCTCCTCGGGATATTCGTAGCGCAGATCATCGAGCGTGAATGCGCAGCGCTCGGCGATCGCGAGCGTTTGCGCGAGCAGCGGCGCGGGATAGATCTGCCGCAAACGCGGCAAAGGCCGCAAATGCCGCTCGCCATTCGCAAACAAAGAGAGCCCCGCGCGCTCAAGCGGGATGTTCAGGCGAATCGCCCCCAGCACGTCCTGCAAGGCGCGGCGGCTGCGCCTGTGCATGTGCACGTCGCCGGCGGCGACCCGCGGCAATTCGAGCGTCTCACCCAGCGCCTCGAGGAGCGCCAGGCGGCGCGCATCGACGCCGCCGGTCAACAGTTCGACGCCTATCCATAGGCGCCCCGCGAAACGCTCGCGCAACCACCGGCCGTCTTGGCTCTGCTGCGGCAGCGGCGTCCTGCCCGCCCGCGGCAGCCAAACGAGCAAACATCCGTCGAGGGCGTTTTCGAGATCCGCGCGCTCGAGCGTGTAGCTGCCTTTGGCGCCGGCGCGCCGTGCGCGACTGATCAAACGACTCATCGCACCATAGCTTGCCCGATCGGTTGCCAGCGCCACGAGCTTGAGTTCATCGGCGCAATTGAGCTCCGTGCCGAGGATCAGCGGCAGCTCATGCCGCTTGGCGGCGACATGCGCCCGCACCACGCCCGCGAGCGAACATTCATCGGTGAGTGCGAGCGCGCGATAGCCCAAGCGCTTGGCCTGGGCGACCAATTCCTCGGGCTGCGAAGCGCCGCGCAAAAACGTGAAATTGCTCAAGGCATGCAATTCGGCGTACATGAGCGGATCTCAAGCAAATACGCCGTGCAAATACCAGCACTTGGACCGCTGCTCCTGAAAAACCCAGCGCCGTATGCCGCCCGTTTGGCGCGCGATGTAGTAATCGCGGGCGATATCCTTGCCGTCCCACCAACCGCTTTCGATCCGTTCGGGGCCCTCCTCGAGAATCCCCTCCCCCTGATGCAGCTGCTGCACTTGCGAGGCCAAGAGCATGACGGGCTCGTCCAGCAACCACACCGGCCGCGGCATGCCCTCATCGGTCCTCCCCAGATCGATCATCCGGCCGCGCACGCGCGTGGCAGAGCCGGAGCGCAGCGCCTCGGGACGTAGCGCACCTAAACCTAGTTCATGGATCCGCTGCCAAGCCGCCTCGGGCCGATGCTCCGGGATCGAACAGATCCCATAAACCGCTGCTTCGCCGAGCCGGGCACGCAAACGCTCCACCAATTGCGGCGCCGTATCGCGGCCGCCGGCGCCGCCCAGCGCCGCGAAGGCATCGAGCGAACCGGCCGAGAGCGGCTGCAGGGTACCCGAGAGGAGCTCCATACTTTGGATCGGTGCCGCGAGCTCGAGCCGGGACAGTTTTTGCACCATCACGTCCGCCAAGCGGCGGTGCTCGCTCGTGACGCTCGCCAATCCCAAGCGAATTCGTGTGGCAGGCCGCGCGCGGTGCCGCAGCCTCAATTCCAAAGCCAGCACGCCCGCCTGCCGTTCACGCAAAAATTTCGCGCAGCGCCCGATCAGCGGCTCGAGCGCCTTCTGCAGATACGCGACGGTCTCGATCTCGGTCTCGAAATCGCAGCGCTCGCAAAACCGCTCGCGTGGCACGAACGCCCTGCGCGGCGCATCTTGCCGCGCCAGCGCGATATCTATTTCCAACACCGCGCTACGACCGAAGCGTCGCGCCAAACCGGCGCGCGGCAAGCGCAGCAAATCACCTACCCGGGTCACGCCCATGGCGCGCAGGGTGTGCAGCCGCTCGGCATCCCAGGAGGTGCATGCAACGGGCAACTCCGCCAGCCCACCCGCCAGAAAGCCGGAATCCTCGATGCGCACCCGCTTGCCGGCGCGGGCGAACCACAGCGCCGCCAGGGCCGATGGCGCCGTCGCGCTGTGGGCGCACAATTTCAGCCGACTCCAAGCGCTATCGATGCCGGTATGCAGCATCTCGAGCGAACCGAACAGCTTCACGCTGCCTCTGATCTCCAACAACAGGGCGTTGGGCATTTCAATACTGACCAACGGGGTGAACTGCTGCGCATGCAGGCAGAGGCGCCGCAGCACGGCGGCCGACTGCTGCGCCTCGTTCAGCTGCGGAAACACCACCGCATACCACACCTGTTTTGGACTGGGTCGGGCTGCGGCCTCGAGAGGCGGCGGCGATGCTGCCATCGACGTGGGTATGGGCGCGGGCTGCCGCGCGGCGGCATCGGTTGCAGCAAATAAATCCGCCGTTGCTGATTTCACCGCGCGCGATTTCATGAGACGGACATCACACGAGGTGCTCGACGGGTCCGGGCCGACCGCCTTGCACCTTGAGCAGTTCGAGATGCGGTGTGTGCTCACCCTGAGTCAGCAGCAAGCGTAATGTGGCGGGCGAGGACTCGAATCGATGCCGCTCGGGACGAAACAGCACACCGAGCGCACCGCCCGCCTCGGCTGCCAGCTTCAAACGCCGCAGCCAGCGATCATCGGTGCCTTTCAACCACAGTAAAACAGCGGCGCAGACTCCCGAACTCAAAGCCTGCTCAGCAGCCCACAAAGCTTCCGTCGCGGTGGCAGGCCGCACCACCAATAAGCGGCCCAGTTCGATTCCCTGCTGTGCCAAGGCCGGTGCAAAGGGTTCATGAGGCGGCGCAATCCAGACCAGCCAGGGAACCTCTCCGTCGGTTCTGCGCTGAGATTCCACCAGAGCAGGCAAAAATAGTTGGATTTCACCGAGACCGGCCGCATCCAGCAGCACCTCGACGAGCGACGCCGCCGGCCAACCGCCGCCCGGCAAGCGCGCATCGAGCGAGCTTCGGCCGGTGGGCCAAACCGGACGAGCGGAAGCGGCCGCGGTGTCTTTTAACTTCCAGACACGAGCATCGGCCAAGATATCCGCAAGCGATGATGCCTCACGCGACATCCACGTCTTTACCGCGGCGAAGCACCCCGACCACCACCCCTTCGATAATCATGGTCTGTTGCTTCAGATCGACGCGAATGGGTTCAAAATCCGCATTTTCAGGCAACAGCCACACAATCGTGCCTTCCTGCCGGTAGCGTTTGACGGTGACTTCGTTTTCCAGACGAGCGACCACGATCTGACGATTGCGCACTTCGGGAGTGCGATGCACGGCTACCAGATCGTTATGCAAGATCCCGGCGTTCTTCATACTCATGCCCTGCACTTTCAGCAGGTAGTGCGGTTGCGGTTGGAATAATTTGGGATCGATTTGATAACGCGTTTCGATGTGCTCTTCGGCCAGGATCGGACGGCCGGCGGCGACTCGGCCAATGAGCGGCAGACCCAATTGTTCCCGCAGAATATCCTTGAGCTGGATGCCGCGCGAAGCGCCGGGAATCAGATCGATGACCCCCTTGCGCTGCAGGGCACGCAAGTGTTCCTCGGCCGCATTGGGCGACTTGAAGCCAAACGTGCGGGCGATTTCCGCACGAGTAGGCGGCATGCCGTTTTCAGCAATGGCCTCTTGGATGAGCCGGAGAATCTGCGTTTGACGAGGTGTAAGATCGGACATTGCCTCACCTGTATATGTAGCCAGTAGCTGGTATTATATACAGTCCATGAGCGGTGACAAGTGAGTCCGCACCTATACCGTACGCGCGCCGGGCGCGGTCTTGAGGCGCCACAGCCTCTTGAGGACCGAAGTGGCCTCTACCGGTACCCCGCAGCGCAACCGGCCGGCGTTCAAAGCGCTCAACCGCTATCGCGCCTATGCGTCCGGATGCTGCCGCCGTGACCTCACCTTGCATCCGCAGCTGAACATGGACGCTCACCATTGCTGCCGTCACTCGACCCGACTCTCTCTACTATAGGAGCCGAACCTCTGCGAGGTCCGGCTGCCGGAACATGATCAAGGTGCGCAATTCGGTCGCAAAGCTCGCGGGTTGCGATTCCAGCGGCGCGGAATGTACCTATAGCGCTTGGTATTTCGTCCAATTACCCGAGCGGACAATAAAATATAAAGTTGCCCCTGAATTCTAACGGCAATGTAACTTCAATGACGAAACTTGCTAAAATGGTCGGCGATCACCGACATAACCCGATTTTAAGTTGCAATCGACGCGCGAATTTGGCTTTATGTATCACCGTGCTGCAACGCATTTGAGCCCGACACGACGACTGGGCCCAAGTGCGACGACATTGCGGACTTTTCCAAGACGAATGAATTAACAACCCTAGGGGACATTTATGAAATTTTCGACGACACTTAAGGCCTCTCTCGCGGCGGCCTGCGTTATTGCTTTCGCAGGATGCACGGACCTGAAGCCGGTCCAAGCTCAGATCGATGATCTGAAATCCCAGGTCAACAAACTGCAGGGCGACATGGCGAAGAACGCGAGCGGGACTGCGGCTGCCATGAGCGCTGCTCAGAGCGCCCAATCAGCGGCCTCCGGAGCGCAGAGCACCGCCAACCAGGCGTTGTCGATGTCGCAGCAGAATTCGACGGCGATTGAAGCGATCAACGAGAAGATCGATCGCATGTTCAAGAAGTCCGTTTCGAAGTAAATCAAGCAATTGATGCGCGCATGAACGCCGCGGTGAATACCGCGGCGTTTCTTTACGGCGGTTGCCTGCGCGACGCCGCGGCGGTGCGCGGAACGGTGGGCAGCAAATGCTGCATCGGCAGCCGAATCACGCTGCCTGCCCCCGGCAGCCAGGTATCCACACCCGCATTGGCCGCAATGATTTCATCGTAGTTCGCATCTGGTTTGGGCACCGTGCATCAATAGCGAATGAGCGCCGAGCCCCAGGTAAATCCGCCCCCGAAGGCCTCCAACAAGAGCAGTTGCCCGCGCTTCACGCGGCCGTCCCGAATGCCCGTATCGAGCGCCAATGGCACCGACGCGGCCGAGGTATTGCCCTGATCGTTGATCGTCACGATGACGCGTTCCATCGGTAAATTCAGCCGTTTCGCAATCGCCTCAATGATACGGATATTGGCCTGATGCGGAATCAGCCAGTCCAACTGATCCTTGGATATATTATTGGCGTTGAGAGTCTCGGTAACAAGTTGGCCCAAGGTGATGACCGCCACCTTGTAAACCTCGTTACCCTTCATTTGCACCCCGGCCTTGCCCTCGCGCGCCAATTTGAATCCTTTGGATACGCCGTCCGGGTACATCAACAGGTCCTTGTAGCGGCCGTCCGAATGCAACCGGGTGCTGATGATTCCCGGTTCGGCCGAGGGCGTGAGCACCACTGCGCCCGCACCGTCTGCAAACAGGACGCAAGTGCCACGGTCCTTCCAATCCACGATCCGAGTCAGTGTTTCCGCGCCGACCACGAGCGCGCACTTCGATTCCCCCAACCGGACAAACTTGTCCGCCACGCTCAAGGCATACATGAACCCGGTGCAGGCGGCCTCCAAACTGAAGGCCGGGCAGCCGTTGTGAATTCCCAATCGCGCTTGCAGCAACGTGCCGACATTCGGAAACACGAGGTCGGGCGTGGTCGTCCCCACGCAGATCAGATCGACGTCCGCGGCGCTGACTTGCGCATCCGCCATGGCGCGCCGCGCCGCGTGCTCCGCAAGATCGGTCGTGGTTTCCCCCTCGCTCGCCACGTGACGGCGCTCGATCCCGGTACGCGAGCGGATCCACTCGTCGCTGGTTTCCACCAATTTCTCCAGATCGGCGTTGGTCAGTATTTTTTCCGGTAGGTAGCTGCCGGTGCCGGCGATGCGTGAGTACATTGCGATCCTTCGTTAACGATGCGTGCCCAAACGCTGCGTGATTCGCTCCGGTACGCCGTTGCGCGCTTCCATTACCGCGACTTCGATCGCGCGTTGAAATGCGAACAAGTCGGCGCCGCCGTGACTCTTGATCACGATGCCGTTCAACCCGACCATGGTGGCGCCATTGTATCGCCTCGGATCCATTCGAGTTCGCAATGCGCGCAGGCTGGGGCGTGCCGCGAGCGCGCCCAGTTTGCGCAGCGGACTGCGCGTGAATTCCTCGCGCAGAGCATCCGAAATCAGGCGCGCCGCGCCCTCCATGGTCTTCAGCGCGACATTGCCGGTGAAACCGTCGGTGACCACCACGTCCACCTTGTCGGAGAAAATATCGTGCCCTTCGACGAAGCCGACGTAGTTGATGTCGCTGGTCGCAAGCATATTGTGCGCGGCCTGCACAATTTCATTGCCCTTGATCTCTTCTTCGCCGATGTTGAGCAAACCGACCCGCGGCTTCTCGTGAGCACCCTCGAGATCGGCGGCCAACACCGATCCCATCACGGCAAACTGGCACAGCTGGGCCGGCGTGCAGGACGCATTCGCCCCCAGATCGAGCATGTAGGTGTGACCGCCGCGCGAAGGGATCATGGAAACTATCGCCGGCCGCTCCACTCCGGGCAGCATCTTCAGCACGAAATGCGCCATCGCCATCAGAGCCCCGGTGTTGCCCGCGCTCACGCAGGCGTTGGCATCGCCGGCCTTGACCAGATCGAGCGCGCGTCGCATCGATGAGTCCTTCTTACGGCGCAGTGCCTCGCGCGGGTGATCGGTCATTTCAACGATTTGGGTGGCGAACAGACAGCTCAGGTTGGCGGGAGTTGCAGCGGCCGCGCCCGCCGCGGCGTGCAACTTCAACTGACCCTGCAGATCGTCTTGTCTGCCGATCAAGGTAAAGCGCACGTCCGGGAAGGCGCGCGCAGCCTCGAGCGCCGCCGGCACGCAAACCGACGGCCCGCAATCGCCGCTCATGGCGTCAATGGCGATATGGAGCGGCGCCGACACGGGGTGCTTCTAGATGGCTCGAGCGACGAGCGTGTCGTCGCGGATTGCCGCGGCTTATTCTTCGGTCGCTGCCGCGTCCGCCTTGGTCTCGAGTACCTTGCGGCCGCGGTAGTATCCATCTCGCGAAATGCGATGACGTGAGTGAGTTTCGCCGCTCTTGGATTCGATCGAGACCGCAGGTATCGCGAGCCTGGAATGGGATCGATGCATGCCGCGCTTCGACGGTGTCTTTCTGCTTTTCTGAACTGCCATGGATGCTGTGTCCTATCAAGTTTTCTTCAATAAATCCTGCAAGCCGGCCAGGCGCAATCGACGAGGTCCGGCAAGTCGGCTGCCATGGGCCGCGTATAATAGGGCTCGTTACCACCCCTGTCAAAAATGAATCAGGTGCAAGTCATTGTTTTTGAAGTCTCCGCCCGCCCTCTTTTTAGCATCCACTTCGGGCTATCGGCGAGAGCTGTTGGCGCGGGTGCACGACTCTTTTCAATGCGCCGCTCCCGGCGTCGATGAAACCCGCCTCGACCACGAGGGGGGAATCGCCCTGGTCCGCAGATTGGCTCTTGCCAAGGCTCGGGCGGTCGCCGCGCGGCATCCCGCAGCCGTCGTCATCGGCTCCGATCAAGCCGCCACCCTGCCGGACGGCGCCGGCGGCGAGATCATCCTCGGGAAGCCTGGCACGGAGGCGCGCTGCATCGAGCAACTGCGCAGCTGCTCGGGCCGCACGCTGGCATTCCTGACCGCCGTGGCGGTCGTGCGCGAGTGCGACGATTACGCGATCGAATTCGTGGATACCACCCGCGTCACGTTCCGCGTGCTCGATGAGGTCACAATCGCACGTTATATCGCGCGCGAGGCGCCCATCGACTGCGCCGGCGGCTTCAAGAGCGAGGGCCTTGGGATCAGCCTGTGCGAATCCATCGACAGCGCGGATCCGAGCGCGCTCATCGGGCTGCCGTTGATCCGCCTGTGCGCGGCGCTGCGCGGGGTCGGATTTCGACTTCCTTAGTTTTCTTGGCCTTAGTTTTCTTGGCCTTAATTTTCTTGGCCCTGATTTTTTTGGCCCTGATTCTTTGGCCTTAATGCTTTGGCGCTGATTTTCCGGCGCGGCGCACCCGCTTTAGCCGGCTTGCGCTTCGCGGGCGTGATCGCGTCGAGCACCGAGGCGAGGTCCGCCGGCAGCGGCGCGCTCACGTGGAATGGTACGCCGGAACCCGGCCAGTCGAACGCAATGGATTGAGCGTGCAGGAAGGTGCGCTTAAGGCCGTAGCGCTTGAGTTCGGCATTGCGCTCGCGATCGCCATATTTGTCGTCGCCCAACAACGGGTGACCGGCGAATGCCGCGTGTACGCGTATCTGATGGGTGCGTCCCGTCGGAATATCCACCTCCATCAACGTGGCGATGTTCCCGAAAAACTGCACCGGCTTGAATACGCTGACCGAATCTTTGCCGGCCGCAGCCACCCGCACGTGCCGCTCACCGTGCTGGCGATTGTCCGTCGCCAGCGGAGCGTCAATGCGTTTAGTGCCGAGCTGCCAGCTGCCCGACACCAGAGCCAAGTAGGTCTTGTGCATGCCCGACTGTCGGATCAGCGCATGCAGTGCGGTCAACGTAGCCCGGTCGCGCGCGACGGCCAGACAGCCGCTGGTATCGCGGTCGAGCCGGTGAACGAGTTCCAGAGTCTCGCGCGGCCGCGATGCACGCAGCGCCTCGATGACTCCGTAGCTCATGCCGCTGCCCCCATGTACCGCGACGCCCGCCGGCTTGTCGAGCACCAACACGTGCTTGTTCTGGAAAATTACCGACCTCTCGATCAACTCCGTCAAACTGCTCGAAGGACGACCCGGTTCGTCGCCGCTGTCGATGCGCACCGGCGGCAGGCGCACTTCGTCGCCGGCCACGATGCGATACTCCGCATCCACCCGCTTGCGGTTGACACGCACCTCGCCCTTGCGCAGCAAGCGGTAGACGCGGCTGCGGGGCACGGCCTTGAAATGCCGCATGAGAAAATTGTCGATTCTCTGGCCGGCTTCTTCGGCGGTAATGGTGCGCAGGCTGACCGGGCTCTTGGTGCCGGGACGCCGCGTGGGATCTGCAAGTTCCGCTTTCATCGTGACTATCATACGTTAAGCGATCATCTAAGGTATTGATTACATTGACCCTGTCGGCCTGTTGTGCTAACCTTACAGAGCCGTGTCACCTACCGGACCTCGTTTCGCAGGGCCGAAGACTTTATTGGCTCTTAAGTTCGGCAGGACAAGTTGGCACCGGTTTCGGTGGCGCGCCCGTGTTGCGGGGGCGCCGCATATTAGTTGGTTCTGGATTTCCAGACCATCGCTCGGCCGATGAGACAAACGCAAGAGAGCCTTCGCTCAGGCTTTGGCGTTTGACAAGCGGTTAACCGAGAACAAGGCCCCGGGCTTGCCGTATACATATTGGCAGAATTGGGTTGAATTGATGCCGATCGCGTGGCTCGCGCTCGGTGTTTCCTCAATTCTTGCCGTAACTTGGGTCGCGGCTCCGGATTCTATTCTCAAGCTCTCCTCGGCCCCTACCACTCTAGTTGGGGCAAATGAAAAGAATGCTCATAAACGCAGTTCAAGAAGAAGAACTGCGAGTCGCGCTCGTCGACGGTCAGAAACTCTACGACTTATCGATTGAGATCCCATCCCGGGAACAGAAAAAATCCAACATCTATAAAGGCCGCATCACTCGCGTCGAGCCGAGCCTCGAGGCGGCGTTCGTCGAATACGGTGCGCAGCGGCACGGCTTCCTGCCGTTGAAGGAAGTTTCCAAGGAATACTTCCGTTCGCAACCCGCGAACGGAGGCCGCCTCAATATCAAAGATCTCCTGCTGGAAGGTCAAGAGCTGATCGTGCAGGTGGAAAAGGAGGAACGCGGCAACAAGGGCGCCGCGCTCACCACGTTCATCAGTCTCGCAGGCCGCTTTCTGGTCTTGATGCCGAACAACCCGCGCGCCGGCGGCGTATCGCGGCGCATCGAAGGCGAAGATCGCGATCAGATGCGCGAAGCGATGAGTGGCCTGCAGATTCCCGAAGGCATGGGCGCCATCGTGCGTACCGCCGGAGTCGGCCGCTCGACCGAAGAATTGCAATGGGATTTGAGCAATCTCAAAACGGCCTGGGATGCGATCGCTCAGGCGAATGAAAGCCGGCCCGCACCATTCCTGATATTTCAGGAAAGCGACGCGGTCACTCGCGGCCTACGCGACTACTTCTCCGACGATGTCGGAGAATGCTTGATCGATCAGCCTGAAGCCTTCCAAAAGGCCCAGGAATACATGCAGCGGTTCATGCCGGCCGATGCGCAGCGAAAACTGAAGCTGTACCAAGACCCGGTCCCGCTGTTCACGCGCTACCAGATAGAAAGCCAAATCGAGTCGGCTTATTCCCATAAAGTGACGCTGCCGTCCGGCGGCAGCTTGGTCATCGATCACACCGAAGCGCTGGTCTCGATAGACATCAATTCGGCGCGCAGTACCCGCGGCGGCGATATCGAGGCGACCGCCCGCAATACCAACCTGGAAGCCGCCGAGGAAATCGCCCGGCAGTTGCGGCTCCGGGACATCGGCGGACTGATCGTGATCGATTTCATCGACATGGAGTCGCAGGCCAATCAGCGCGCGGTGGAGGACATGCTGCGCGACGCCGTCAAGATGGATCGCGCACGCATTCAGTTGGGAAGGCTGTCGCGCTTCGGACTGCTCGAGCTGTCGCGTCAGCGCCTGCGGCCCGCCCTCTCCGAGACCACCCACATCAGCTGCCCGCGCTGCAGCGGCATGGGCACGATCCGCGGCGTGGAATCGATGTCTCTCGCCTTGTTGCGATTGATCGGAGAAGAGGCCCGCAAGGAGCGTACCGGAAGGGTGATTGCGCAAGTGCCGGTCGACGTCGCCACGTATCTGATCAACGAAAAGCGCGACTGGCTCAATCAGATCGAGTCACGCGACAAAGTATCGCTGGTGATCGTCCCCAATCCGCATCTTCAGACTCCGGCCTACACTCTGCGGCGAATTCGCGACGACGAGAAGGAATTGCCGGAGAACAACACGGTCAGCTATCAAATCGCCGATCAGCCGGGCATCGATGATACGAACATCGGCAATCGCGACAAGAAGCCGCCGGGCGAGGCGCCGGTGGTGCCGAGCATTTTGCCGGCCTCCGCCTCGCCCATTGTGCCGATGCCTGTCGCTGAGCCGGCGGCGGCCACAGCGGCAGTGACGGCTCCGCAACAAGGCGCTCTGGTGCGCTTATGGCGCTGGCTGTTCGGCACGCGCTCATCGGGCGACACGATTGCCGCCCCGGCGGCGAGCCCGCCGGCACGCGACCGGCCCCCGCATCGCGAGGCACGCCACGATCGCTACCGCAGCGGCGGCGATCGGGACCGAAACCGCGATCGAAATCGCGATGTGCGGCGCGACGGACCGCGCGACCCGCGGCGCGACGGCCGTCCGCGCGGCGAAGGGCGCCCCGATGCAGGCCCGCGCCGCACCGAAGGCGCCCGCAGCGAAGCGGCGCGTCCCGACCAAGGGCCACGTATGGATGCGCCGCGCAACGATCAGGCGCCCCGCAGCGACCAGCCGCCGCGCAGCGACCAGGCGCCCCGCAACGATCAGGCGCCGCGCAGCGACCAGGCACCGCGCAATGAACAGCCAAACCGCGGCGAGCAGCCGATTCGGGCCGATCGAGAAGCGGGCGGCGAGCGCCCGGAACGCGCCGGACGCAGCCGCCGGCGGCGCGGCCGCGGCCGACGCGACAGCGGTGAAGGCGCCGGGAACGGGCAGACCAGTGCCAGCAGCCAGCTTGCGCCGGCGCCGGATTCGCCCCCGGCCGCCGCGAACGCCGCTGGATTCACGCCGGCCGCCCCGGCGACGGCCGTGCCGCTTCCCGCCGCTTCGCCGCCGTTCGTCGAACCGCCCGCACCGAGACCGATCGAGTCGCCTCCACCGAGCGCCAGCGAGGAGAAGTACGTGGTGTGGTCGTCCGCCCCGAGCGATGTCCCGCGCAGCGGCCCGGATGATCGCTAGCCTTTAGCCAAAACGGCGGGCGCTGGGGCTGGGCGCGCGCCCGAACCGGATCACTCAAGAAAGGCTCACTCGCGCCCGCACCCGCTCCAGATCCTCCGGCGTATCGACGCCGCCAGGTGGGCTTTCGGGCAGCGTCATCAAGTAAATGCGCATTCCGTATTCCAGGGCGCGCAATTGCTCGAGCTTCTCCGTCGTCTCGAGCGGCGTCGGCGGCCGGGCGGCGAATTGCAGAAGGCTCTCGACCCGATAGGCGTAGATGCCGATATGGCGCCACGCCCCGGCGAACCGTGTGGGCCTCCCGGCCGCGACGCTGTCGCGGGGCCACGGCACCGGCGCACGGCTGAAATAAAGAGCTTGGCCCTCCCACCCGCGCAGCGCCTTGACGCAGCTGGGATCGAGAAATTCCGCCAGGCTCTGAACCGGGGCGACCGCGGTTGCGATGTCGGTGCCCGGACGCTCGCTCAATGCGGCGGCGACATCGCGTATGACGGCGGGCGGCATGAGGGGTTCATCCCCCTGTACATTCACGACGATGTCTGCGGGCGGCAGACGCCTTGCACGCACCACCTCGGCGATACGATCCGTACCCGAAACGTGGTTCGCCGCCGTCAGTGCAACGTCGGCGCCGAAACCCATCGCCACGCGTTCAATGCGCTCATCGTCGGTCGCCACGATGACCGAGGCGGCGCCGCTCGCGCGCGCGCATTCCCACACCCAACGAATCAACGGCCGACCGCCGATATCGACCAGCGGCTTTCCGGGCAAACGAGTTGCCGAGAAACGTGCCGGGATCACCACATGGAACACGGGGCGCAGGCCGATCTAGCGAGTCAGCAATGGATCGTCCGCGCCCAACACGCGCGCATCTTCCGGAAGCATCAACGGAATACCGTCGCGCACCGCGTAAGCCAGCCGGTCGGCTCGGCAGATGAGTTCGAGCGTACCGCCGCTACCCGCGTTGTGCAGCGGACCCTTGCACACCGGGCACACCAACAGTTCCAACAGTCGTCTATCCATCAATGGTCCCTCGCGTCCTTAGCTTCGCGCTGTGCCAGGCTTTGCATCACGATGCCGAGCAGTGTAGTCGATTCGCCGCCGTCGAACTGCGCGCTCACGGGCACATACCAATGCCGCTGATCGGTCAAGCCAACGCATTTTACGGCATCTTTCTCGGTCATGAGCACCGGCCTATCGTCGGCGAACATGATGTCCTCGGACCTGATGCGCGCATGATCGGCCAAAGGACTGCCGATGACCTCGATTCCGTGCGCACGCAGCATGTTGAAAAACCGCTCCGGATTGCCGATACCGGCGACCGCATGCACGGTTTTACCCGCAAAGTCCTGCAACGGAACCTCACGGCCGCCGTTCGCCGCCACGGCGCCTGTGGCCTCGAGCCGCATGCTGATCGCCCCCTCGAGCAGCGCCCGACCGCCGTTTACCACGACGACATCGGCCAGCGCCAGGCGTGCGCGCGATTCCCGCAGCGGCCCCGCCGGCAATAACCAGCCATTGCCGAAACGGCGGTCTCCGTCGATAACGACCACTTCGCAATCGCGCGCCAGCGCGTAATGCTGCAATCCGTCGTCGCTCACAATCACGTCGCAGCCGGCGCCGACCAAGAGCTGCGCCGCAGCCGGTCGATCGCGGCCGACGGCAACCGGCACGCCGGTGCGGCGCGCCAACAGAACAGGCTCGTCTCCGACCAGCAGCGGGTCGTCGGATGCTGCGATCATCCGCACTGCGCTCGACGTGCCGCCATAGCCGCGCGTGACCACCCCGGGCTTGCGGCCGCGCTCGCCGAGGCGCGCCACCAGCCAGCAAACGAGCGGTGTCTTGCCGGTTCCGCCGACGCTCAAATTTCCGACGATGACCACCGGCCGCGACAGGCGCGTCGGCCGGCGCAAGTGCTTGGCGTAAGCAAAGCGCCGCGCTGCGGAGACGGCGCCGTACGCGAGCGACAGCGGCAGCAGCCACCAGGGCGGTGCCGCGCGCTCGTACCAAATTCGATTGAGCCAGGATTGTACCGACATGGCGAGCGCGTCAATCGCTGAACTGCATCCCGTGCAATGCGGCGTACAGGCCGCCGCGCGCCAGCAATTCTTGATGGTTGCCGATTTCGGCGATGCGCCCATGATCGAGCACGATGATTCGGTCGGCGCCTTCCACGGTGGACAGGCGGTGCGCGATCACCAGGGTAGTGCGTCCCCGCATCAGCAGGGCCAGCTCTTGCTGCACACGCCGCTCGGACTCGTTATCGAGGGCCGCGGTCGCTTCGTCGAGCATCAGCACGGGCGCATCCTTGAGCAAGGCCCGCGCAATGGAGATGCGCTGCCGCTGGCCGCCGGACAGATTTTGCCCGCGATCGGACAGGACGGTATCGAAGCCGTTCGGTTGCTGTGCGACGAATTCCATGACGTTGGCGGCGCGCGCCGCCTCGGTAATTTGCGCATCGGTTTTATCGATCGCATTAAAGGCGATGTTGTTGCGGATGGTATCGTTGAACAACACCACGTCCTGACTGACCAGGCTCACCTGCGAGCGCAAATCGGTCAGCCGGTACTCGCGCACGTCGACGCCGTCCAGAAGTACCGACCCTTGCCGCACGTCGTAGAAACGCGGCACCAGACCGACCAGCGTCGTCTTGCCGCTGCCCGATCTGCCGACGATGGCCACCGTCTCACCGGGCCGCACCCGAA